>Ga0163144_10018076_pt1 | contig 14305 bp, 11 predicted proteins | sample OliLak19BULKMAT1_FD_123175 | JGI IMG/M metagenome (GOLD analysis project Ga0163144, IMG submission 123175) | Freshwater microbial mat bacterial communities from Lake Vanda, McMurdo Dry Valleys, Antarctica - Oligotrophic Lake LV.19.BULKMAT1 | ecosystem: Environmental > Aquatic > Freshwater >... | reverse complement strand
GCGGTGCGCGTGTACGACTCCGATCCGATGGCCTTTACCACGAGAGAGCCGGTGACGGCGATATGACCCCCAACGATGGTTCCCTCCGGACACCTGAGGTCGCGGCCAACGACGAGCTTGCAGTCGGCGATCTCCCGCTCGACGATGAGGTCGCCGCCCAAGGCGCCCACCACTCTTTCAAGGTACACGATCTGAACATTTCGCTCCACCTTGATCGTTCCCCGCCCGTTGCCGGCCATTCCGCCGCGTGCGATAAGGTCGCCGCCACAGCGGATGTCGGCAACTTCGATCAGCCCCCCGACATGAAAATCGCCGCCCGCCGTGACCTTGAACCCCGACCCCACTCCCCCGGCGACGGTCACGGTCCCGGGAAAATCGATGTTCCCGGTCGAAAAGTCCACGTTCCCGGGCACGTCGAGCGACTGCGTCACCGAAAGTTCGTTGTTATTCAGCACCAGGACGCCGTCGGCCTGCCCGATGATCCGCCCGCCGGAGTCAATCGTGAGCATGGGCCGGAATGTGATCGCGACGGGCTTGCCCGGGCGGGCCTTGATCACGCCGCCGCGGACATCGCGCCCGTCGGTTCCATTCGTCGGGCGGTGGGCGATGCCGATAATGTCGCCAGTCTTGACCGGCACGTAACGCTGCCCTTGGTAGTGGTCGGTGCGCACCGCGCTCGCCGGAACCTGCTCGGGGCACGGATCGAATCCTTTATTCCATTCCACCCGGCCATCCACGCCGGGCACCGCCGGAACACTTCGGGCGATGATGTGGCTGTGTTCGACGGCCCCCGAGCCGTACGCGGCCGCGAATGCGGAGACGTTCCGCTCGACCTCTTGAACAATCAGTATTCCGGCCGCCTTGACTTGGAAGAGCAGCATCTCCCGCGTGAGCAGAGCACCGTCAAGCCCGGGCGGAGCCACCAGTGTGGCCTGGCTTCCGTCGGCCGCGATCTTGACGCCTATCTCTTGGTCGGATGCCACGAAGTCTCCTTCAGGCCGCTTTCTTCGTGGCGGCCTTGGCCATGGTCGTCTCGATGATCTTCGACAGGCTCTCCGGTGTGAAAGGCTTCACCGCGTAGTTATTGACCCCCGCCTGGATCGCCTCCATGACCCGGGACTTCTCGGCCTCGGTGGTCACCATGATGATCGGCGTGGTCTTCTTCGCTCCCCGGTAGTTCTTGACGAACGTCATCCCGTCCATGACGGGCATGTTCCAGTCCATGAGGATCAGATCGGGATTGAACGCATCCACCCGGCTCAGGGCGTCCTGCCCATCGCCAGCCTCTTCGATGGCGGTGGCGCCGATGGTTCCCAGAACACCCTTCACGATGTTTCGCATGGTCTTGGAGTCGTCTACGACGAAAACGCGCATGGTGGTGAGTCCTTCAGCGGTCGGTGGAGGATTGGCGGGGGGAGTACGAGTTAGGCGGGGACCGCGGACTCGGTGCCGATGGCGGCCGTGGCCGCCAAAGAGGCCCGGGCTTTCATGCTGGACTGGATGGCCACATCGATGGTGAAGCGACCGGCCGCGGTATTACAGTGGATGCAGATGCTCGTGGCGCTGCTGGGTGAAGAGATCTGGTGGCTCGGCGCGATGATCACCGACGGGCAACCGATGCTCACCGCCTGTCCCTCGAATTTGGCCTTGGCCCCGCCGGCGATCATGTTGGCCAGTTCGCCGATGGCGTCCGCGAAGTCGGCGGTGCCGACCTCCAGCCGGCTCCCGGCGAACGACGAGGCGATCTGCACGGCGCTCATCTTGGTGAACCCAACAATCACCGAGCCGACGACATCGCCCGAGAGGCCGATGACCCCCGAGACGTCGTACGGCTCTTTTCTCGTGCCCAACTCGGGCTTCTCGAACGTGACGGGCAACTTCACCATGGAGCTGAACACCGCCTGGGTGGCTTCCAGAAACGCGTTGATATGGCGGACATCCATGCTCATCCGTCTTGGTCCTTCTCGCGGCGCGGCCGCGGCAACAGGGTGGGCCGGAGCACGAGATGCACCGCGGCTTGCGTGTTCATCGGCTTTCGACATGATCTACTTGGGCCTGTCCCGGCCGGATTTGTAATACCGACCCAGCGCGGGGCAAAGGCTCGTGTTCGCCCGACCTCCGGCAGCAGGCTCATCGTTTACGTTGATCGAGGGAATGCGCGGCCTTCCCGAGTCGGTTCCGGCCCTCGTGGGGAGCGACGCCCGCTTCTGCGCCGGAGACGCCCTTTGCAGTCAGTCCTTCCCTCCAGAAATTTCGAGCCGCGACGTCTTGCTGCCGACCCCCACCTTTACAGCTGCGGAAGCTGGTAGCGATTCCGAGTCGTGTCTTTCCAAACGCAGGCGCGGCCGCAGCGCCCTCCCGCGATCGTGCACACGCGCCTGCATCGGTTGGGTGCGTTCCGCAGGCGAAAATGCTCTTGTGACCCGGTGTTGTTGCCTTATGTGGTGCCGCCGGTTTCACATGCACCCGCCAGACCCTTTCGGCGTCTTTCGAAAACGATTCGGTGGAGCGCTTCCCCTCCCTACGTGGTGGCACTCTCCCCAGCCGAGGGCCTCACATTTCGAACGTGCGGAACCGAAGCGCGCCCGAGCAAACCCCGGCAAACCCCGGCAAATCCCGAAGCGACATAAAAACACCCCGTCTTACTGGGGTTTGAAACTGGGTCCGATCCCTTGAAATATGGGGCAATGGGCGCAACAGGGCTCGAACCTGTGACCTCGGCTATGTGACAGCCGCGCTCTAGCCAACTGAGCTACGCGCCCCGATCGAGCGGAACTATAGCCCGAGCCTCGCCCGGGATTCGCGCCCGATTGTGCGCCTACGCACCGCGACTTCAAGGGAAGGCTGGGGCGGGCCAACAGTCTGTTTTCGCCGGCCTCGAAGAATCCCGCAGTGGCAAATCAGGGGGCGATTCCACTCGCCCGACGTCCCAGAACCGAGAAAGTCTCACACAACCTTAGCGCAATTACGGTTGGCTTTTCGGTTCTTCTCTCTACGCTCTCCCCGAGAGAAATCGGTATCCGGATCGCCTCCGGTTGCACCGATTCACAAGATATCAGGGCGCTTTGTTCGCGCCTGTTTTTGGTTTAGTTTCGCCGGAAGGCGAACAAGGAGATAGACATGACCAAGGTTCTTTCAGTTCTGGCCCTCGTGGTGGCCTCCGGTGCGGCTTCGGCCGACATTATCACCCAGTGGAATTTTAACAGCATTCCCGCCGATTCGTCGGTGACCTCGGGAAACCTGTTGCCCGTGATCGGCACCGGCACGATTAACGCCTTCGGCGGAGCAACGAATCTGTTCGCGTCAGGGGCATCCAATAACGGGTCGTCCGATCCCGTTCTCACGGACGACTCCGGCTACCAGACCACGACCTACGCCGCTCAGGGCACCGGCTCCGCCAGCCGCGGCGTCGAAGTCGTTGTTTCCACCACGGGTTTCCAAGGGATCTCGATCGAGTTTGATCTTCGCAACAGCAACACTTCGTCCCGTTATGTCCAAGTGCTCTTCAACGCCGGCTCGGGCTTCCAGAACGCCGGCTTCTTCACCGGGGTTCTCGGCGACAACTGGGTGAATAACAACGTCTTCACCCTTCCCGCCTCGGCCGACAACGCCGCCTCGCTCACTCTCCGCTTCGCTCCGGTGTTTGAGAGCGTCGCGACCGGTAACGGCAATGCCAACTACGTGGCCGCGAGCCCCACCGGCACGTACGGTGTGTCCGGCACGGTTCGCTACGACATGGTGGAAGTCATGGGCAGCCGCATTCCCACCCCGGCCTCGGCCGCCCTGCTCGGCATGGGCCTCGTGGTCGCGGGTCGCCGTCGCCGCCAAACCGTCTGAGTCCTTTGATCGTTGGTGAACACCCTTGGCGGGCCCCGGGCGACACACCCCGGGGTCCGTTCTTTTTTGTCCCCGACCCTCGACGCCCCAAACTCTCTACGCTTTCACCCTCCATGACACGCCACCACCGCCGGGCAGCGATCTTGTCGATCGGCGACGAACTGACCCTCGGCCAGACGCTGAACACCAACTCCAAGTGGCTGGCCGAACGCTTGCTCGAGGCCGGCGTTGTCACCATCGAGCATGTAACTATTCCCGATGACGTCGACGTTCAGGCCGCGACCCTGTCGCGTCTGGCCGGCGCGGCGGATCTCGTGATCGTTTCCGGCGGCCTGGGCCCCACCGCCGATGACCTCACTCGCGCGGCCCTCGCTCGAGCTTGCAACGAAGCGCTTGTCGAAGATCACATCGCTCTTGCGCAGGTGGAGGCGTGGTTCGGCAGTCGCGGGCGCGAAATGCCCGACATCAACCGCGTCCAGGCGCTCCGGCCCGCCCGCGCCACGTCCATCCAGAACTTGCACGGCACCGCGCCGGGGTTGTTCGCGACGCTGCCCGGCGGGGCGGACGCCTTCTGCTTGCCCGGCCCGCCCGGAGAAATGTTCCCCATGTTTGAGGCGGCGGTGGTCCCCAGGCTCCGCCCCGTCAAAGGTTTGGTGGTCAAGACGGCCACAGTCCATTGCTTCGGCATCGGCGAATCGGAGATCGCCATGCGGCTCGGGACCCTCATGGATCGTGGGGCGAACCCGCTGGTGGGCACAACCGCGAGCGGAGGCGTGGTGAGTTGCCGCGTCAGATTCGAGGGCGAGGCGACCGAAGCGGAAGCGATAGCCGCGGTCAAGAGAGTGACCGAGCGCGTGCGGGAATCCGTCAGCCCCTTTGCGTTTTCCGAATCAGACCCTTCGGTGGCAAAGGCGGTGGTCCAGCGACTCGCGGCGAACGGTCAGTCGTTGGGCGTGGTCGAGAGTTGCACGGGTGGACGCCTGGGGGCGATGATCACGGACGTTGCGGGGTCGTCGAAGGTCTTCGTGGGTGGGTTGCTGACATATTCCAACGAAATGAAGACCCGACTCGCCGGTGTCGATCCTGCGCTGCTTGCCGAAGGCGGTCCCGGGGCGGTTTCGCCCGCAGTGGCCAGGGCGATGGCTGTAGGCGGGTTGGAACGGCTCGGGTGCGATCACTGCCTCGCCATCACCGGGATCGCCGGACCCGGCGGGGCAGTGCCCGCGGTGGGGGACCGGGCCCCCAAGCCTGTTGGCCTCGTCTACATCGCTCACGCGGAGCGGGGTGAGGAATGCAGGGTGAGGGCGTTCAAGATGTTCGGTGATCGACACTCGATCCGTGAGTGGTCGGCCAAGGCCGCGTTGATGATGATCTGGCTCTCGCCCGCCGCTCCTGCCACGATGCTGCGCGAAATCATTGGGTGACAGCGTCACTCGCCCGGGATGTACGAAACCACACCTTCCCAAGGGCTGCTCGCGCTCGCGTACAACTTCTTCGGAATCCGGCCCGCCAGATACGACTGCCGACCCGCGACAAGGGCGTGCCGCATGGCGTGCGCCATCATCACCGGATCCGCCGCGTGCGCGATCGCGGTATTGAGCAGCACCCCGTCCGCTCCCAGTTCCATCGCGATCGCAACGTCGCTGGCCGAGCCCACTCCGGCGTCCACAATCACCGGAAACGAAGGATCGTCCTGCTTAAGCAGTTCCAAGCAAAGCACAATATTGTTCCGGTTCAGAATCCCCTGACCGCTGCCGATCGGGCTGCCCGCCGGCATCACCGCCGCCGCGCCCGCTTCCTTGATCCGCACCGCCGCGATGGGGTCGTCGCTGGTGTACGCCAGAACCTGAAACCCCTGGGCCACGAGTTCCCGCGTGGCCTCGACCGTCCCAGCCGGGTCCGGCAGGAGCGTTTTTTTATCTCCCAAAACCTCCAGCTTCACCCACGAGGCGCCGGGATTGTTCAGTTGCTCCAGCAGGTCACGCCCCAGCAGCGAAACGCGGATCGCGTCCGCCGCGCTGAAGCACCCTGCGGTGTTCGGTAAAATTGTGTACCGGGCCGCATCGAACTGATCGAGCAGACTCTGGCCGGACTCATTGAACAGCCGTTCGCGCCGAACGGCCACCGTGATCACCTCCGCGCCGCTCGCGGCCAGCGCACCCCGCATCAGTTCGGCCGACTTGTACTTCCCGGTCCCGACGAACAGCCGGCTGTCGAACGTTCGGCCCGCGATCGTGAACGGAGTCGCGCCCGGCTCGACAGCTCGGTCTGTTTTCGGCGGGATCGGCATCGAGGAAGCATCTGAAAGCGGAGTGGTCGGCATCGGTCAACAAGTTTATGAGGCCCGGCGTGAGGGAACGTCGGCAACCGACAATGTCGGCCAGAATGGAGATGCCCGAACCCCGGACGCTCCCGCCCCACCCGGCTATCCTTACCGTCCTTCACCGGAGAGGTGGCCGAGCGGCTGAAGGCGACGGTTTGCTAAACCGTTGTACGGATTTTAATCTGTACCGGGGGTTCGAATCCCCCCCTCTCCGCTTTCAATGACCCCCAAAGCCGCAAACTTCGTGAAAACGAGAGGTTGCGATTCGGGGGTCATCGCGTTTCAGACTGATCGCATCGCACTCAAGCCCAGCGCTCTTGGCCGAATATCCGGGGCGGAACTTTCTAATAGCAAGGCGTCGCCGAAATCCCATAGCTGCTCCCCGTAGAGCCCCGCGAGCTGCGCCTTCCTCCTTCCGCCCGCTGATACGGTTCCGCAACGAAACGGAGCCTTCGCATGCCACCCAGCCCGTCGCAGCCCGCGTCGATCCACGCCGACATTTCCGAGGGCGACGTAAACCTCTCCCCCTCGCGAAGGCGTTTCCGCGAACGGAACATCGACACCGCCGCGGCACGGCTGTTGGAACGCGACGAGGCCGCGTACCTGCATCAATCGCTCTCCACGCCCTGCCTCAACGCGCTTGCCAGCGCCCGCGGCACCATCCTCACTGATGTGCAAGGCCGCGAGTTGCTCGATTTTCACGGGAACAGTGTCCACCAGGTCGGTCACGGACATCCACGAGTCATCGAGGCCATCAAGCGGCAACTCGACACACTCCCCTTCTGCCCACGCCGGTATACCAACGAGCCAGCCATCCTCCTCGCCGAGCGGCTGGCCGGGCTGACCCACGGAAAACTCAGCAATGTCCTGCTCGCGCCGGGCGGTTCGCTCGCTATGGGCATGGCGCTCAAACTCGCCCGCATCGCCACCGGTCGCTTCAAGTTTCTCTCGATGTGGGGCTCGTTCCACGGCGCCGGCCTCGACACCATCTCAATCGGCGGTGAGGCCGTCTTCCGGCGCGGCATCGGTCCACTTCTCCCCGGCTGCGAGCATGTGCAGCCCTGCGCCCCATCCGACTGCAAACTGGGGTGCAGAGGGTCATGCACGCTGGCCTGCGCCGACGAGGCCGTGGACGTCCTGGAACGAGAGGGCGACATCGCGGCGGTGATTCTCGAACCCGTCCGCTGCACCACGATCGACGTCCCGCCGCGGGAATACATCCAGAAAATCCGGGCCGCCTGCAGTGCGCACGGCGCCCTCCTGATCCTCGACGAGATTCCTACCTGCCTGGGCCGCACCGGTCGTATGTTCAGTTACGAACACTTCGACATCGAGCCCGACATCCTGGTCATCGGTAAGGGCCTGGGCGGCGGGGTCATGCCGATCGCCGCGATGTTGGCACGGCCCGAACTCAATTTGGCGAGCCAAACCTCGCTCGGGCACTACACCCACGAGAAAAGCCCGGTCGCCGCGGCCGCTGCGCTGGCCACGCTCGACGTCATCCGCGATGAAGACCTGGTCCAGCGCTCCGATCAACTCGGGGCCCGCTACCGCGAACAGTTGACCGCACGGTTACGGCCCACGGGCGTGCTCCGCACCGTCCGCGGCCTCGGCCTCATGGTCGGCGTCGAACTCTCCGCCGCGACCACGGCGGCAACCGCCCGACTCGCCGACCGCGTGCTCTATGAGTGCCTCGAACGCGGGCTCAACTTCAAGGTTTCCGATGGACGGGTGCTCACCCTCACGCCGCCGCTCACGGTCGCGGAACACGAACTCGCCTCATCCGTGGACATCATCGAAGCCGCGATCCGCTCCGCGATCAATCAACCCTCCATCGCCACCCTCCCCGACTCGATCTCCTGAATCGCCCCGGGCAGCCCCGCGATCGACTCAATCACCAGATGTGCGCCCGCCTCGAGTAGTCTCCGCTTGGCCGTCGAAACCCGCTCCCCGCGTTCGCGATCGGGGAGGTTCTCAAAGTCCGCCTGTCCCAGCCCAACAAGATTGCCCGTCGCCGATATCCCGACAGCCCAGGTCCCCGCGTTGCGGGCCGCCTCGATCCCGACAACGGTGTCGTCCACCGTCACGACCGCGCTCGGCGGAAACACGTCCAGTCGCCGCATGTTCTCGAAGATCATCCACGGCGCCGGCCGCCCCTGCGCAAAGTCGCTGCTGCAGAGCATCGCCTCGACCTCAAATCCCTGTTCCGCGGCCGAACGCATGACCCGCTCCATGATGGCCGTCGTGTAGCCCGTGCTGCTGCCGACCCGGATGCCACTCGCCCGCAGCCAAGCGAGCGTCGCCACAGCCCCTGGGATCACCCCGCTGAAGTCGTCGATGCAGGCTTCTTGCAACGGCAGAAAGGTCTCATAGATCGCATCAATGTCCGGCTCCGCGAAGCCGCGCCCCTGCGCTGCGGCCCAACCCGCCGCAACCGTCGGCTCATCCGCGATCGCGGCGATATGGGCTCGCTTGGCCATCCCCATCGGGCCCCGTGCCTGCGCGTGCGTCACCGCCACGCCGTGCCTTCGAAACGCTTCGACGAACGTCGCCGCCGGAGCGCACGAGCCGAAGTCCACGGTGGTGCCCGCCCAGTCCAGCACCGCCGCCCGTATCCAGTGCCGTTCCTGCCCATCACAGGTCAAAGTCATTCCAGTTCTCCCACATTCGTTCCGCGATTCCAAACGACATCGTCATCCCCGTTCCGCCCGCCGCGTTCACGATCCGCACGCCGGGCTCCGGGTCGAGGCACAGCACCGCACGCCCCGGCCATTTCGCGTACGTCCCGTTCCAACGCCGGGTGATCCGCCACGAAGGCAACTCAACAATCCGCCGCAGTTCCTCCAACATCAGTTCCTCGATCGTCCCGCTGTCGAAGGGGGTCATCTCGTCGTCGTAAACGTGGCTGTCGCCCAAGATGATCTCTCCGCCGGAGTGCTGGGAGGCCATCACGTGCACCCCGAATCGGTCCAATTCCGGCTGTTCCCGCGCGATCCGGTCCCGCAGCGCCGGCAGGCTCGGGCACTGGGCGAAGTTCGCGTAATGCCGCAGGCTCAGCCCGCTCGCGATCATCGGGCCGATCCGGGCTCCGCGCGGCGGAGGTTCCGCCGCCAGCATCTGGAGTTTGCACCGCGTGATCCCCCGGCCCGCGAACGACTCCGGGTACAACTGCTCAAAGTCCGAGCCCGAGCACACGATAATCCGGTCCGCCTCCACCACCGATCGAGCGGTGTGAACAGCCGGCGGCGCGATCCGGATCACCGGCTCCGACCATCGGAACTCCACCCCGCAAGTGTCGGAGAGCCATGCCGCAACCCCGCCATGGCACGCGGCGAGTCGACGCACATCTCGGCCCCGCTGAACAGGCCTCCGATCACGGCGTCGGGCCTGGCGATCGGGCTGCGCCTCGTGACGGCTTCGGTATCCCACAGATCTACCTCATACCCCATCGCCGGAGCCCGTTCTGCGAACTCGCGAAGAACCGCGAGTTCGTCCGTCCGCGTCACAAGGTGCAGGCTACCCGAGTGCTCGTGCCACAATCCGGCCTCCCGGCAGACGTCGAGCCAGATATCCCTGCTCCGCAACCCCACCCGATGCAGCACCCCGGCAGGCTGACCGATCGGCCAGATCATGCCGAAGTTCCGGATCGACGCCCCTTGGGCCCGCGAGTGGCGCTCGATCACCACCACGCGCAAACCGCGCCGTACCGCCTCCCGCGCCTGCGAAAGCCCGACAATCCCTGCCCCCACGATGGCGACATCAAACCGCTCCGTCATGCGACCACGCTCCGTTCATCCGCGGATACACCCCTCGAACCCGTGGTGACATTCCGCCGCGACACCCGCGCAAAGTACACCGCCGAACCGGCCAGCAGAACGACGCCGAGCACCGACATCGCATAACTCATCATCCTGAGGAACCAGAGTCGTGAAACGTCGGCGGCGCCAAGGTCCTTGAACAGTTGCAGCGCAACCGACCCGGTGTACCCCAGCGCATCCGCGAGGTAAATCGCGAAGACGGCGGTGCCCGCGAACCCGGTGGACGCGATCAATCGGTCGAAAAGCACCGAGCCGTACGGGACGTAGCAGAGGTAAGCGCCGAGACCGATCAGGATCATCCAGACCACGCCCGAGATGTGCCCCGCGTCGAAGGCGAGCGTTGCCCCCCCCAGGGCCGCCGCGCCCAGGCCCATCACGCCCAGAGCGCCGAGCAAGCCGTGCCGGTTGTTCTTCACCAGGTTGAGTACCGCCAAAGCGCCCATCACCCCGAACGCGATCGGGACCTCGGTTTTCGAGAAGATCGCGGGCGTCTTCTCGAAGCCGAGTTCTTGGAGCACCTCCAAGCCGTACGTGTCCCGATAATCGCGATAGGCGGTCAGCACGAAGTACGTGACGAATAGCATCACGAGGCCGGGGGCGAAGCGGCGAACGAAGGCCCAACGGTCGCCCGCGTTCATCGGGGTCCGCTTGATGCGGGCCGCGACGTCCTCGGTCGTCGGTTCCGGAACCTGGTTGAGAAGCCACACCGACGCCAGAAACGGCATCAGAAAAATCGCTCCCGTCGCCGCCGGCATCCACCACTGCCCAACGCCGTGGGTGTCCATCAGCGACTTGCCGACATCCTTCACGACCCCGCTGCTGACGATGAACGAACACGAGAGCCCGGCGAGCAGAAGTTCTGACGCCCGCCGACCCTCCAGGTACCACACGACCAAACCCCACACCATCCCCAGCGGCAGCCCGTTCGCGAACATCGCGAAGACCTTGAGGTCGCCCGGAAGCACCGCGAAGAGCACCAGCGTGGCCTGCGCGACCACGATGAGTGCCACCAGCGTCGCCGCCCGTCGCCCGCGGGTCATCTCCGAAACCAATTTCACGCCCACATACTTGGAGAGCGTGTAGCCGATCAGTTGGGCGATCACGAACGCCGTCTTGGCCGTCACCTCGGTCCCGAAAAACGTGAGCCCGCTGTAGGTCGCCGCCGTGAACGGCTTCCGGAACGCGTACATGCAGAAATACGTGCAGAACGCGGCGGCCATCGTGAACATCACGAAGACCGGTGCCGGAGCCCGCGCGATCCACCCCCGGATCATGGCTTGCGGATCTCCATGTGGTCGATCAACCGACCCTCGAGGTCAAACGCCTGCAGGATCAGCGTCTTGCCGTGCACCGCGACCGAACAGATATGGTGCCCGCGATACACCCGCTGGGCGAACCACGAACGCGACGGGCCGGCGGACTCCAGCCCGCCGCCGCCGCCCCCCGACGTGATGTACCGCACACCCTTGGCCTCGTCAACCTTGTCCTGGAACAACGGCCACGAGCGTTCATAGCAGTGGACATGCCCCGCGAAGTCGATGTCCACACCGTGCTTTTCGAGCAGCGGAGCGAGAACCCGGTGACGGGCGTCGCCGAACGTGGAAGGCTCCTTGTAGGTGTCCCCGAAGTCGTTCTCGTCGGAGGAGTAGACGGGGTGATGGTGGTACACGAACTTCCACGTCGCCTTCGAGGCCGACAATTCCTTGTCGAGCCAGATGTACTGCTCGCTCCCCGGCTCCACCGGCTTGTTGGTATCGAGCGAAAAGAACTGCGCGTTGCCGTAGGTGTAGGTGTACCAGCATTCGGGCGACGGCAACGCAAAATAGTTGTAATAATTCGAGTGGTTCTCCTCGTGGTTCCCGATCGCCGGGTACATGCACGCCCGGCTCATCAACGGCCAGGACGCCGGCAGGAGTTCCTTCACCCACTCATCCTTGTCCGGCCCGTTGTCCACGACGTCCCCCAAATGGATCTGGAAATTGGGACGCAGCGTGAACGCGAACGCCTGCAGGGTCGCGATCACCGGCATGTTCTTCTGCGTGTCGCCGATCACCGTGAACGCGTACGGGTTGTCGGGCAGCACCGCCGTCCGGAACGTCAGGTCGTCACTCACGATCTCGCCGCCGTCCGCAGCGACGGCCTTGACGCGGTAGAAATACGCGTTCTCCGGCTTGAGCCCCGCGATTCGTATCTCGTGCAATGTCCCCTCCGAACCCGGCGGCGAGATGCTCGTGTAGGGGAGACTCTCCCCGAACTCCACGAATCCCGTGGCCGGCCGCGAGGTCTCGAACATGAAGGTCATCGCATCCATCGTGGCGAACTGCAGGTACGGCTTCACGACGAAGCGTTGCTCGGCCTCCATCTCCGGCTGAAAACTCGTGAGCCGTACGCCGGGCACAAACTCCTCCGTCACTTGCTGCGGCAAGATCGCCCGCCCCAGCACCCGGACTTCCAGCAGCGTGCCGTTCATGGGGTACATCTCGTTGTCGTCGAGGTAGCACCCGATGGTGTAGGGTGCGTTCGTGGCCCTCAACACGTCGCCGGATTGCTCCCGGCTCTGGTTCTGCATCTCACCATTCACGAAGAGCTTCATCGACGATCCGTCGTACGTGCCGACAACGTGATACCACCGGTCCCGCTCGATGGCGCCCGTGCCCTTGAGGTAGGTCATGGCCCCGTTTCCGTCGTCGGCCCCTGCACTCGCGAGCGCAAAGTAAAAGGCGTCGTGGGTGTACCCCAGCATCCAGCCCGCCTCGGCGTCTCCGTTGTCCTGAATCGCCCCGATGATGCTGCCGTATTCCTGCGTCTCGTGCAGGCTCACCCATGCCGATACCGTGAACTCACGTCTCGGCAGCCCTGCTCCGCTTTCCGCCTGGTTTGGGGCGCACACCAACCAATCGGTGGTGCCGTTGAATCGGTACCCCTCGCCCGGCCCCAGCGATGTCTTGATGGGGTTGCCCACGATGGTCCCGGAAACCCGGCCCGTGTCGTCCATAAACGAGCCACCCCGAACCTTGCCGGCCCCAACGCCGACGTGCAGAAGCATGTCGGGGTCGATGATCTTTTCCTTCTTCTTCTCGGCCTCCGGCACCACCGCGGCCGGTTGCGTCGGGGTCGCGGGCGAAGGGACCTGCTGGGCGATCGCCGCGCCCGAGAGGGTGAGCCATGCGGCACACATCACGCGCGTGAGGAGTGGTCGATCAAACATGTGCTGAAACTCCGGGGTTAGGGCGGGAAAACGTCATAACGTGGCCGTTCGTGGTGGTCATTTCTGTCCCTCGAGGGGTTGTTGCTCGGCCGTTGGCCGAGCGATATCCATGTCCAACGCCGCGGCCAGTCGGTCGATGTTGGCGTGCATGATGGTCAGATAGTTTTCGCCGGCGGCCTCGCGGGCCGGGCTGATCACCTCGGCGGGCTCAAAGACCACCACCTGAACCCCGCCGCGTGGCCCTGCGCCCGCGCCCAAGACGGAGGCCCGCACTTCGGGGATCGGCTCACTCTCAAAGAGGAGCACGACGTTCGCCGGACCGTAACTCGCGATGCGGGCCCGCAACGACTCCACGGCCGCGGGGGTTGGCGGTTCGTGGGGCGGCAGGTCCACGTTCTTGAGTGGCCATCCGTAACGCTTCGCCGGATAGTTGAACGCGGGATGGGTGGCGACGATCCGCGCGGCATCGGTGCCGATACGGAGCGCCTCAAATCGGGCCGCCAACGCCGCGAGATCGGCCCCGAGCGACAGGTGGTTGTCGCGGAAGGCCTTTTCGTGTTGTGGCCAGCGCCTCGCCATCGCGATCGAGATCGCTTCGGCCTGTCTGGCGGCGTTCACCGGATCCATCCAAGTGTGTCCGTCGACCCCCTCGTGCGAGTGTTCCCCGCCGGCCCCATGGCTGTGATGCACGGCCTCGTACGAAATGAACTCGCCCTCGAAGTTCGCGGCGGTGTCGCAGAGGCGGCTCAGAGGTAGCGCGGCGGTCGCGAGCCACTGCTCGTATCCGGCCCCATTGACAACGATCAGGCCCGCCCGCTGCATTCGCTCTATCCCGGCCCGATCGGGTTGCCAGAAGATGGGATCCGCATCCGGTGGCACCGCGCAATCGACCCTCACCAGCCCGCCCGAAATGCGCTGGGCGAAGTACCGGGTCGGGTAGAACGTCGTCACGACTTCGGGAGGCGTTGCATCGGCACCCGCCGCCGGGAGCCCAGAGTGTTCCTTGCACCCGAGCGGGACGACCAAGCACAGCATCAGAACCAGCATCCGCAACATCAATGCACTCTCCTGTTACAAACGGTGCAAATCTCAATATCGTTTCTCGCCGCGCTCGCTCCG
>Ga0163144_10018074_pt1 | contig 14306 bp, 11 predicted proteins | sample OliLak19BULKMAT1_FD_123175 | JGI IMG/M metagenome (GOLD analysis project Ga0163144, IMG submission 123175) | Freshwater microbial mat bacterial communities from Lake Vanda, McMurdo Dry Valleys, Antarctica - Oligotrophic Lake LV.19.BULKMAT1 | ecosystem: Environmental > Aquatic > Freshwater >... | reverse complement strand
CGGACTTCGCGGCTGCACGCGGCCCCCTGGCCCAGTTCGGCGCGCCGCCACTGGTGCTGGAGGGCACCGCGTTTGCGCTGCACCCTGCCCTGGCCGGTCTGCACGGCCTGTACCGCAGCGGAGAGCTGGCGGTGGTGCATGCCACCGGCCTGGCCTATCGCGAGCGCTCCCATTTCGACGCCCAGCAAGTGCTCGAATCGGGTGGCAGCCGCCCTTATGAGCTGGCCACCGGCTGGCTCGGCCGCGCCCTTGCCGCGTCTGGCAACCGCAGCGGCCTGGCCCTGACCACGGCCGTGCCGCTGGTGCTGCGCGGCAGCGACCGCATCGACACCTGGGCGCCTTCGGCCCTGCCCGAGCCCGCGCCCGACCTGGTGGCGCGGCTCGAGTTCCTGTACGCCGACGACCCTGCCCTGGCCGCGGCCCTGGCCCGCGCCAAGGCGCTGCGCGGGCAGCCCGGCATGAACGACAGCGCCGCCAACGGTGCGGGCCGCCAGGTCGCGGTGGCCCTGGCGCGCAAGGCCGGCGAGATGCTCGGTGCGGCCCAGGGGTCGCGCGTGGCCGTGCTCGAAATGGGCGGCTGGGACAGCCACGCGAATCAGGCCGCCCCCGCCGGGGCCCTGGCCAACAACCTGCGCACCCTCGACAGCGCCCTGGTGGCCCTGCGCGAGTCGCTGGGCACAGCCGCCTGGTCGCGCAGCGTGGTGGTGGTGGCCACCGAGTTCGGGCGCGAGGTGGCCGTCAACGGCACGCAAGGCACCGATCACGGCACCGGCGGCGCCGCCTTCGTGCTCGGGGGCGCGGTACGCGGCGGCCGCGTCATCACCGACTGGCCGGGGCTGGCCAAGGCGCAACGCTTCGAAGGCCGCGATCTGCGCATCACCACCGACCTGCGCGCCGTGCTCAAGGGCGTGCTGGGCGATCACATGCGAATGGCCACCTCGGTGATCGACCAGCAGGTGTTCGCGTCGGCAACGTCGGTCCCGGCGCTGGCCCTGTTGCGCGCCTGACGGCGGAGGTTCTAGACCGAATCGCGACCGGTCAGCAGCATCGCAATGCGCTGCGCCATGCGCTCCGTCGCGCCGCGGTGATTGCCGGCAAAGGCCAGTGCGGCCTCGACCCATTCGTTGCGCCGCGCATCGTTGGCCAGGGCCACGGCGCGGCGCACGGCTTGGTGCAGATCCGTCATGCGCACCGCGGCACCCGCCTCGATGGCCAACTGGGCCGCGTCTTCGAAGTTGAAGGTATGCGGGCCGATCACCAAGGGGCAACCGCAGGCCGCGGCCTCGATCAGGTTCTGGCCCCCCAGCGGTGCGAAGCTGCCACCGAGCAGCGCCACGTCGGCCGTGCCGTAGTACAGCGGCATCTCGGCCATCGAGTCCCCGAGCCAGACGTCGGCGCTGTCGGCACCGGGCGGCGGACTGTCGATCCACGTGCTGCGCCGGCGCAGCGAGAAGCCGTTGCGTTCGACCAGCGCTGCGACCTCGTCGAAGCGCTGCGGGTGGCGCGGCACGATCAGCAGCAGCGGCCTCGGCTCGGCCAGGGCGCGCCAGGCGTCGAGCAAGAGTTGCTCCTCGCCTTCACGGCTGACGGCCATCAGCACCACCGGGCGCGGCAGCGCCTGGCGCCATTGGTGGCCTCGTGCCAGCAACCTGGCTGGCGGGGTGATGTCGAACTTGGTGTTGCCACAGACCTCGACGCGGCGCGCGCCGGACTCGCGCAGGCGTTGAGCATCCCGCGCCGTCTGCGCCAGCACGCGGTTGAACGCGGCCAGGGCGGGGTGCATCAAGACGGCAAAGCGGCGCCCCTTGCGCTGGCTCCTGACTGATAAGCGCGCATTTGCCAGCACCATCGGGACCTGCGCTGCGCGCGCGGCGTGCATCAGGTTGGGCCAGACCTCGGTCTCCATGATCACGCCGACCGCCGGGCGGTAGCGCTTGAGAAAGCGCTGCACCGCCCCCGGCGTGTCGTAGGGAAACCAGGCCTGGTCGTCTTGCGGCTGCAGCAAATCGTGCCCGGCGGCAACCCCCGTGGCCGTGCTGCAGGTCAGCAGCAGGCGCATCTGCGGCAACTCGACGCGCAGGGCCCGCACCAACGGGGCCGCTGCCAACGTCTCGCCGAGCGAGACGGCGTGAACCCACACCACCCCCCCCTGGCCCCGCCGTGGCGGCAATGCGTAGCGCCCCAGGCGCTCGCGCAAACGCTTGCGGTAGGCCGGCTCGGCAGCGCCGCGCCACCACAACCGCGCCAAGTACACCGGCGTCAGCAGCCACAGCACCAGCGAGTAGAGCCCGCGCGCGAGGGTGCTCGTCATGCCCAAATGATGTTGCGCGAGGCGCCTCGGGAGTGGGTCATCTCAATGTGCGGCGGCGGCGATCTTGGCGTCGGGCTTGACCGACCAGAGGGCAGCCATCATCACCGCCTCGATGCGCTTGAGCGCGGCGGCCGTGTGGCCTTCGAAGCGCAGCACGATCACCGGCGTGGTGTTGGAGCCTCGGATCAAGCCGAAGCCGTCGGGCCAGTCGATGCGCAAGCCGTCGATGGTGTTGACCTCTGCGCCAGCGAAGGCCAGCCGGCCATCGGCCAGGCGGGCCTGCAACTCGGCCACTAAGCGGTGGTGTTCGCCTTCGGCGCAGGCCACGTTCAGCTCCGGCGTGTTGAAGCTCTGCGGCAAGCCGTTGAGGACTGCGCTCGGGTTCTTGCTGCGCGACAGGATCTCGAGCAAGCGCGCGGCACAGTAGGTGGCGTCGTCGAAGCCGTACCAGCGCTCGCCGAAGAAGATATGGCCGCTCATCTCGCCGGCGATCGGAGCCTTGATCTCGGCCATCTTGGCCTTGATCAGCGAGTGCCCGGTCTTGTAGATCATCGGCACCCCGCCGGCCGCGCGGATCGCCGGCGCCAGGCGCTGCGAACTCTTGACGTCGTAGATGACCGTGGCGCCGGGGTTGCGCGACAACACATCGGCGGCCAGCAGCATCAACTGGCGGTCGGGGTAGATGATCTGTCCGTCCTTGGTGACGACCCCCAGACGGTCACCATCGCCGTCGAAAGCCAGGCCGAGCTCCGCGTCCGTGGTCTTGACCCGCTGGATCAGCTCGGCCAGGTTCTCCGGCTTGCTGGGATCGGGGTGGTGGTTCGGAAAGTCGCCATCGACCTCGGAGTACATCTCGTCGACCTGGCAGCCGAGCGCGCGAAGGATTCCAGGTGCCGAAGCACCGGGAATGCCGTTGCCAGAGTCGACCACGATCTTCATCTTGCGCGCGAGCTTGGCATCGCTGGTGATGCGGTGGCTGTACTCGGCACCGATGTTCATCCTGGCGGTGCGGCCCTTGGCCCGGGTGTAGCGCTCGGCCTCGATGCGCTCGCGCAGGCGCTGGATGTCATCGCCATAGATGGCCCGCCCGGCCAGCACCATCTTGAAGCCGTTGTAGTCCTTCGGGTTGTGGCTGCCCGTGACCTGGATGCCCGAGCGGCAGCCGTGCGTGCCACGCGTGGCGGCCACGTAGTAAAGCATGGGCGTCGTCACTGGCCCGAGGTCGACCACGTCCAGCCCGGTCGAGGCCAGGCCGCGCACCAGCGCGGCCACCAGGCCAGGGCCCGACAGGCGCCCGTCACGCCCGACGGCAACCGCCTTCTCACCCGCGGCCACGGCCTCGGAGCCGAAAGCCCGTCCGAGGTGCTCGGCAAAGCTCTCGTCGATGGTCTGGCCGACCACGCCGCGGATGTCGTAGGCCTTGAAGATGGATGCGGCAACTTTCATCGAGGGCTCCTGCGGTTTCTCAGGATTGTAGGCAGGCACCGACGAGGCCTCGGGCGCTCGCCGGCAGGATCCTCGGAGGCGGTCAGGCACATGTCCGAAAACGGCCAGCCCAGACGGGGTGTCGCGCCTAAGATGCCGCCATGAGACTGGAACCCGACGCCGCCTACCGCGTCCTTCAAGCGCACGATGCCCGCTTCGACGGGCGCCTGTTCGTCGGCGTGACTTCGACCGGCATCTACTGCCGGCCGGTCTGCCGCGTGCGCTTGCCGCAGCGCAAGAACTGCCGCTTCTTCATCAACGCCGCGTGCGCCGAGCGCGACGGCTTCCGGCCTTGCCTGCGCTGCCGGCCGGAGCAAGCACCGGGCCTGTCGCTCACCGACTCGCCCACCGTGCTGGCCCAGCACGCGGCGCGCCTGCTGACCCAGGCTGCCCATGACGGCGTTGAAGTGACGCTGCCCGAGGTCGCCGCGCGTCTGGGTGTCACCGACCGCCACCTGCGCCGCATCTTTCTGGCCGCGCATGGCGTGTCACCGATCGACTACCTCACGACCCAGCGCCTGCTGCTGGCCAAACAGCTGCTCACCGACACCGCGCTCAGCGTCTCGCAAGTCGCCATGGCCGCGGGCTTCGGCAGCCAGCGCCGTTTCAACGCGTCTTTTGCCGAGCGCTATTGCCTCAGCCCCACCGCCCTGCGCCGCACACAGCGCAAACCAAATGCCATGGCAACCCGCGATGCGTGGGTCGGGCCCGCCCTGCGCCTGGCCTACCGGCCACCGTATGACATCGCCGGCGTGATCGGCTTTTTCGCTGCGCGCGCCATTGCCGGCGTCGAAAGCGCCGACAGCGCAGGCTGCAGCCTGCGGCGCACCCTGGCCTTCACGCACCAGGGCCAGGCCTGCACAGGCTGGTTGGCGCTGCGTTTCGTGACCGGGCGGCACGAGATCGAGGTGGTCGTCTCGCCCTCGCTGGCGCCCGCGCTGGGCGCCGTGGTGCAGCGCCTGCGCCAGGGCCTGGACCTGGATGCCGACCCGGTGCCGATCGACGCGGCGCTGGCGGCCTTGCCCGGCGCGCCAGGCGTTCGCGTCGCCAATGGCTTCGACGGCTTCGAGATTGCCGTGCGTGTGATCCTCGGCCAGCAGGTGACCGTGGCGGCTGCGCGCACGCTGACGCGGCGCTTGGTCGATGCGCTCGGCGAGCCGTTGGTCACGCCGTTTGCAGACCTGACCCGGCTGTTCCCATCCGCCGCACGCCTGGCCCACGCCACACCCGACGCCATCGGCCGCCTGGGCATCGTGCGCCAGCGCGTCGGCGCTTTGCAGGCCCTGGCGCGCGAGGTCTGTGCTGGCCGCATCGTGCTCAACCGCGGTGCACCGCTGGCCACCACGCTGGACGCACTGCGTGCGCTGCCCGGCATCGGCGAGTGGACGGTGCAACTGATCGCGATGCGTGCGCTGGCCTGGCCCGACGCCTTTCCGGCCAGCGACATCGGCGTGCTGAATGCCCTCGGCACGCGCAACCTCAAGGCCGCGGCCGAGCAATCGCAGGCCTGGCGCCCATGGCGGTCTTACGCCGTGATGCGCCTGTGGCAAACCCTGGAGACCCGAACATGAGCCGCCCGACCCCTTTGCCCACCCATGCCGCGCCCTTCACGGCGCAGGCCGCGATCGACTCGCCCCTCGGACCGCTGACCGCGCTGGCCACGCCGCAGGGCCTGGCGGGCCTGTGGTTCGACGCGCAACAGCACCACCCGGGCGAACTCGATGTGCGGGTCGATGCGCAGGACCGCCACATCGTGGCTGCGCGCGCGTGGCTCGGCGCGTACTGGGCCGGGCGACCCACGCCACCGATCGCGCTCGACCCGCAAGGCACGCCTTTCCAGCAGGCCGTGTGGCGTGCACTGCGCACGATCGCCCGGGGCCGCACCAGCACCTACGGCGAGATCGCCGCACACGCCGGCCGCCCCGGCGGTGCGCGCGCCGCCGGGGCGGCCATCGGCCGCAACCCGCTCAGCATCATCGTGCCCTGCCACCGCGTGATCGGGCGCGACGGCTCGCTCACCGGGTATGCCGGCGGGCTGCATCGCAAGGAGGCGCTGCTTCAGCTCGAAGGGGTGCTGCTGGCATGAGCGCGCCGGGCCGCCCCAACCGCCGTAGCGCAGTACGACGCACGGCGGGGGCCGGATGAGGCCACTCGACATCGGCGAGCTGCTGCTGCTGGCCGCGTTGTGGGGCGCCTCCTTCTTGTTCATGCGCCTGAGCGCGGCCGAGTTCGGCCCGGTGGCCTTGTCGGCCTTGCGCGTCGGCATGGCCACTCTGGTCCTGCTGCCGCTGCTGTTCTGGCGCGGCCAGGCCGCAGTACTGCGGGCCCATTGGCGCACCATCGCGGTTGTCGGCGTGGTGAACTCCGCTCTGCCCTTCGTGCTGTTCTCGATCGCCGCCCTGGCCATCAACGCCGGCCTGTCAGCGATCTTCAATGCCACCGCGCCGTTGTGGGGCGCCGCAATCGCCTGGTTGTGGTTGGGCGACCGCATGACGCGCCTGCGCATCGCCGGTCTCGCCGTCGGCTTTGCCGGCGTGCTCTGGCTGGCCTGGGACAACGCCAGCTTCAAGCCCGGCGAACATGGCGTGAGTGCGGTGGTGGCGATCGCCGCCTGCCTCGGCGCGACCCTGTGCTACGGCTTCGCCGCCAACTACACGAAGCGCAAGCTCGACGGCGTGGCCTCACTGGCCTTGGCCACCGGCAGTCAGCTGGCTGCGACCGTGGCACTGGCCCTGCCGGCCCTGTGGTGGTGGCCGCCGGTGATGCCCAGTGCCACGGCGTGGGCCAGTGTCGTCGGCCTGGCCTTGTTGTGCACCGCGCTGGCCTACCTGCTCTACTTTCGCCTGATCGATCGCCTTGGTGCGGCGCGCGCCATCACGGTCACCTTCCTGCTGCCCCTGTTCGCCGCAGCCTGGGGCGCCATCTTCCTGGGCGAGCGGCTGACGCCCACCATGCTCGTCGGTTGCGCCGTGATCCTGCTCGGCACCGCGCTGACCACGGGCGCGCTGCGCGCGCGTGTGCGCGCCCCAGATTGAGCCGATTGCCGAGTCGGCGACACTGGCGTCTTGAACGCCGATGCCGATACCGATGTCGATGCCGATGCGAGCGCCCGCCGCAGCCGCCAGGCCCTCTGGCTCGGCCTGGCGCTGATCGTCATTTGGGGCGCCAACTTCAGCGTGCAGAAGGCGGCCTTCGCCTACCTGCAGCCCGGCGGCTTCCTGTTCGTGCGCTACCTCATCATGCCGCTGGCCGCAGTTGCGCTGCTGTGCTGGCACTTCGGCGTGCGCTGGCCGCGCGTGCCGCGCAGCGACCTTTGGGCCCTGCTGCGCCTGGGCCTGGCCGGGCACCTGGTGCATGTCGGCCTGGTCACCTATGGCATCCACTGGTCCACCGCGTTCTCGAGTTCGCTGATCCTGGCCTGCGGCCCGGTGTTCACCCTGCTGATCCTGCGCTGGTACGGGCTCGAACAACTCAGCCGCGCGCAGGTGGCGGGTGTCGGCGTCGCCGCGGTCGGCGTGCTGGTTTTCCTGTCCGACAAGCTCACTGGAGGCCAGTGGCGCGCCAGCGGCGGCGATCTGGTGCTGCTGTTCGCTGCCTCTTTCTTCTCCTACTACACCGTTGCGGCCAAACCGCTGATCGAGCGCCACGGCGGCGTGGTGGTGATGACCTACGCCGTGCTGCTCGGCAGCGCGCCCGTCGTCGCCGTCAACCTGCGCGCCAGCCTGGCAGTGGACTGGGCCAACGTACCGCCGCTGATCTGGGCCGCCACGCTGTGGGCGGTGCTCGTCTCGGCCTTTCTCGGCTGGCTGGTCTGGGGCTATGTCAACGCCGTACGCGGCGTGGCGCGTACGGCGCCGCTGATGTACCTGATGCCTCCCGTGGCCGGCCTGGTTGCGTGGTGGTTGACGGGCGAGCGCTACACCGCGATCAAGCTGGCCGGTGCGGCACTGACGCTGGCAGGTGTCGCCTTGGCGCAGTTTGCGTCAGCGCCGCGCGATGCGGTGCGCGAGGCGCCTGCGCCGGTAGATTGACGTGGTGGCGGTCGCCGGCGTGTGACGTCGTGTGGCTGCAAAGGCCCACGGATACCGCCACACCGCCACACCGCCACACGGGGACAACGGTGTGGGCACCCTCGAGCGTCGGCTTCGCGGCCGAGACCGCACCCTCACTCACCGAGCCCGTGACGACGCACTCGATCCCGAAGCTGCCCGTCGGCGTCCTGGGAATGGCCTCTCTGAACCAGTCGGTCGCGGCAGGGTAAACGGCGGAAATGACTGCCTGTCTCGACACTAGCGTGACACCCGCAGGATTCGCGACAACATCGAGTTTCGCGTGCGCGCGTTCTTCAAGCGCCAGTCCCAGCGTCGATGGGTTCGCTTGGGGCCAAGGCCGACGCCCAGACCTTCGGTGCCGGTGGCGTAGCCAGCGAATCGCACGCCACCGTGGTCCCGTCCAAATACGCCGAGTGCCTGGCGTTGGCGTGCAGGCACGGAGTGGCGACGGTGTTCACCGATGTCGACGAGAACCGCGTCGTTCGCCGATTCAAGCGGCCCGTTCGTCTACGCACGGACGATGAAAAGCACCCCCGACGAGCCGCGAGGCGACGCCGCCGCGGAACCCAAGACGGGGGCGAAACATGCTGCGACCTGGTTGCAGCGAGGCGGGCCGGCGAAGTTGCCGCCTATCGAGCCGGCAGCGGCCCAGTCAAGCCTGCTGCTTGAAGGCCATCACCGCCTGGTTGCGCAGCGTGCGCACGAGCCCGAGTTCGCTGTCGCCGAGCGCAATGCCGCCGGCAGCGCTGTGGTCGGCGTAGATCAGCGCGAACGGCGCGCCTTTCATCAGCATCGGCAGCAGCAGGAAGGTCGGCGCGTTGATGCTGCCGCTGTACCAGCCTGGCAGCCGCGACGCGAACTGGCCCTGGGTGGCGTCGGCTACCAACGTGTCGGCGCCCTTCAGGCAAACCGCGGCGAAGAGGTCGCCGACCTGTCTCAAAGGCACGCGCATGCTGGCCGCGGCCACGGTCGCGTCGTCGCCCAGGCCGAACCGTCCGGTCAGCATATCGATCCTCGGGTCGCGCAAGCAGAAAACGACCCGGCGGGCGCCGAGCGCACGGTGCATCGTGTCGAGGATGATGTGCAGCACCTCGTTGAGCTTGAAGCTCTCGACCATCCGGTCGGTAATGTCCTCGATGCCTTTCGACAGCATCTGCACCGCCTCACCGGCCGCCAGGCGCGGTATCGCAATCGTGGTGGCCATCGGGTCCGCCGCGCCGGCAGGCTTGGTTGCCGGGGTGGCCGGAGTGGCCGGGCCGCCGAGCAGCCGCCGCGCGGGCGACGCGGCGCTGACGCGCACGTTCATCGCCACCGCCATCTGCCCGATCTGCCGCTGCGCTGCGGCGGTCGCAGCTTCGATGGTGGCCGCGCTGAGGCCGAGCACGCGTGCGTACTCGGCGGCCAGCTTGGCCACCTTCGCGCGCGCCGCTTTCGGCTCGGTGCGCAGCAGGGTTTCAGTGATCTGGTTCGCCGCCAGGGTCAGCCAGCGCAGCTGTTCGCCCGAGTCGCTGCAGGGCTGGTTGGGCGGCGGGCCCCCGCTGCGGCGCATGCAGCGTTTCAGCGATTGCGGCAGACCCCAGCTGTTGGCGACGCCGAGCCCGAGTTCTTCGAAGCTGATGCCGAGCACCCGAACCGCCGCAGTTTCTTCGTCGATCACGGCGTCGCCAGAGTGCGCCGCCGCGGCCACGATGCCGCGAATCTGCCTTCCCTCCTCGGCGAAGTAATACTCGGTCAGCAGGCGGCCGAGGTTGTGGAACATCGCGCCGATAAAGGCTTCCTCACTGTCGCGCAGGTGCGCGCCGAGCTCAGCGGCCAGCGTGCCGGCCATCAGCGCGCGCAGGAACTCCTCGAACACCTGGCCAGCCTGCGCCTTGTCCTGCATGTGATCGAGCAGCACCAGGCTGGTGGCGAGGTCGCGCACCGTCGCGAAGCCGACCAGCGCCACCGCGCGCGACACGGTGCTGATGTTGCCGCCGCCGGCGGTCGAGAACTGCGCGGTGTTGACGAGTCGCAGCAGCTTGTTGGTCAGCGCCACGTCTTTCAGGATCTCGTCCGACAGCGCGGCCAGGCTACCGTCGTCTGAATTGGTCACCTTGCGAATGCGCGAGACCGAATCCGACAACGCCGGGAAATCGGTCTTGTGGCGCATGCGGCGGAGCAGGAAGGCGAGCGTGCCGCTTGCGCCAGCGCTGGCACCGCCGGCAACTGCCTCGGCCGGCGCGGCAAGGGATGCCGGCGCCAGCCACTGCTGCAGCGCGTCGCGGAAGGCTTCGGCACTCGGCCAGCGGCGTGCCGGGTCCCGCGCCAGCGCGCGCAGCAGCAGCGCGCGCAGCGGGTCGTCGACCGCCGACGACAAATCGGCCGGCAGCAGCACGTCCCGGTCGACGATGAACTGCATCGCCCGCGCCGGCTCGCGCTCGGTGACCAGGCGCTGGCCGGCGAGCATCTCACCGAGCACCAGGCCGGCCGAGAAGATGTCCATCGCCGGCGCCGGGGCCGCGCCCTGGACGGCTTCGGGCGACAGGTAGCCCGGGGTGCCGACGGTGTCGCCACTGGCCGGCTGCCGGAGGCGGGCGGCACTGCCGAAATCCATGACCCTTGCCCGACCGCTCGCGTCGACGAGGATGTTCGACGGCTTCAGGTCGCGGTGGACGACGCCGGCACTGTGCGCGGTGTCTAGCGCCTCGAGCACGCCGAGCATCATCGCGACCGCCGCGTGCGGAGCCATCGCGCCGTGCAGGCGCAGCTGTTGTGCCAGCGTCGGGCCGGGCACGTACTCGAACACCAGGTAGAGCTGCGCGCCGTGGCGGTCGGCCTCGAGCACTGGCACGATGTTCGGGTGGGCGAGCCGGCTGACGCGACGTGCTTCGTGCAGCCAGGAGTCGGCCGCGTCGATCTCGGCCGACAACAGCTTGACTGCGACCTCGCGTTCGAGATGGGCGTCCCAGCCCAGCCAGACAGTGGCCTGCGCGCCCTGCCCAAGTTCGCGCTTCAACTCGAAGCGGCCAACGCGCGGGGTCGGAGGGTGCAAGGTAGCGTTCGGGGGCATGGGCGGCAACGGGGTCACGCCGATTGGAGCGCAGCGCTCGCCGCGCCGATGCGCGAATCAGAGCGGCCTTGGGCCGCCAATTGGCATCAGCCGCCCAACGCCAGCCCAGTCATCGGGACCCATTGAATGCTTTTCGCCAGCGGGCAGGCCCGCTGGACCCGCGCCACCAGATGGGCTTGCAGCACGGCGCAGGTCTTCGAGCGCGAGCCAGAAGCGTTTGGTGACCGTCGGCGCCCTGGAGCAATTGACGTCGACACCGGTGCGGCGCGTGCCGGTGTCGTTCACCCTGTCGAGCCCGGTGCCGACAACGGTTCGGTAGAGCGACAGCATGGCGCCGGGCGGCAGCGTCGTGGCCACCCGTTCGACGCCGAAGCCTCACCACGAATGGCTGGCGATCCGGCGGCAAGCTGGCCGACGAGAGCGAAGGCCGGCTGACGCGCGTCCGAATCACTGCGCGGACCAATTCAAATCGACCGGCGGCGGAAGTAGAGATAGGACAATTCGCTGCCGGGAAGCAGTCTTTCGAGGGGGCTCGTTCAGGCGGAACGCGATCAACGGAGTTTCAGAGCCATGAACGCGGGGCCGCGATGACCCAGGCGCGACCTGCTGGACCGGGGCCCTCCTGGGGCCCCTTCGCAAGGTCGGTATCAGCTGGCTGAATGAAGTGATTTCAAGACGCGCTGAAACAACTTCACCGTCGCATACGAGTCGCGCACCACCGAGATTTGGCCTACCAGTTGCGCATGGAGTTCTGCGCTCAAGGTGTTGCCTTCGATGTGCGCCATGGCCCAACCTGAGAAGGCCCGCGTCGACACGAGTTCGATGCTCACGAGGGAGACCTCCGTGTGCCGCTCATCCTTCAGGATCTGGGCATACAAAGTGAGCGCGCGGCTTTCCAGACCCTCAATGGCCTGCACGAAGTAGCCCCGGCCCGAGCACAGAACACCAGTGACTTCACTCAGCCCATTGTTGGTTTGCCATTTGCCCAACAGGTCGTTGATCGACGACGGCTCGAACATCTCGCTTGCGCGACTGACGTATACCAACCGCAGCAGATTCGACATGTTGAAGGAGTATAGGAGTCACGGGTCGGCGGCGACGAGTTCGTGGGGCTGCTCGGGTCCCTGGCCAGCAACGGCGAGGCGTTGGCAATCAGCCAGCGCGTGATCGACGCGCTCGGCGCGCCCTGTCACGTGGCCGGGCATGCGCTGACCTGCAGCGTCAGCGGCGGTTTGCTGTTTGGCGGTGGCGCCGAAGGCGACGCCGATGCCGTCATGGGTGACGCCAGTATCGCGATGGTCGAGGCCAAGCGCCAGGGCGGCGGGCGCTTCGTCGCCTTCGAGCCGGCGCTGCGCGAGCGCGCGATGCAGCGCGGCCGCACCGAGGCCGAGTTGCGGCTGGCGCTGGCCGAAGGGCAGCTCTTCGTGGTCTACCAACCGATCGTCGCGCTGCAGGCGCCAGGCGCCGACCGCGGCTGCGTCGGGGTCGAGGCGCTGGTGCGCTGGCGCCATCCGCGGCGCGGCATCGTTCCGCCGATCGAGTTCATCGGCGTCGCCGAAGAATGCGGGCTGATCGTCGCGCTCGGCGACTTCGTGCTCGCCAGCGCGGTGCGCCAGCAGCGGCGCTGGCGCGACGAACTCGGCCCGCTGGCGCCCGGCTGGACTGCGGTGAACCTGTCTCGCGCCCAGCTCCAGCAGCCTGACTTCGTGGCCTCGGTGCAGGCGCTGCTCGTTGCCAGCGGGCTGCCACCGCGGTGCCTGCAGCTCGAAGTCACCGAAAGCCTGGCCGCGCAGAACGACGCGGTGCAGGCGGTTCTGCACAAGTTGAAGGCACTCGGCGTGGTGCTGGCGCTCGACGACTTCGGCACCGGTGACTCGTCGCTGTCCAGCCTGCACCAGTTTCCATTGGACGTCGTGAAGATCGACCGCTCCTTCACATCGCAGGTCGACAGCAGCCTGCACCACCGCGTGCTGGTGCAGGCGACGGTGATGGTCGCCAACAGCCTGGGCATGAGCACGGTCGTCGAACGCATCGAGACAGAGGCCCAGGCCGCGCTGGTGCGACAGCTTGGCTGCGGCAAGGGCCAGGGATACCTGTTCAGCCGGCCTCTGGAAGCGGGAGCCCTGAGCGACTGGCTGCAGCCGGTGACCGCGGCGTCCTGAGCGTTCAGCCCCCGCGCGGCGCCTGTCTCGGGGTGGCGTCGCGATGGGTGTTGGTGCATCGAGGCTGGCGACGGGCCAGAAGAAATTCGGTGTCAGCCTGATCCAACCTCCAGTGAGCGGTCGCGGGTTAGTTGGACTGCCGAATTCCGGCCGATCGCGGCCGTCGGGTTGTGGCCGAAGGCGAGTCCAGGATCGACGCAGCAGCACATCTGGTGAACGTCGTAAAGCCGACAAGCTGACCTTCACCGCTGCTCGACTGGTTGAGCGTTGGGGCCCCAGAGAAGTGCGTCGTGGTCACTTCGCGTGGCTGCACTGCGACTTATGCACCCCCTGATCGAAACCCACCGCGCCGAGTTGCTGTCGCTGGCTCGCCTGCGGGGCGTGGCCAGCGTCAAGGTGTTCGGTTCTATGCGGCGTGACGACGCTGCCGAAGGTAGCGATGTCGACCTGCTGGTGACGCTGTCGAAGGGCACCAGCGCACTGGCCCTGGGCGGGCTGCTGCTGGACGCCCAGGAGTTGCTGGGACGCAGGGTGGATGTAGTGACCGAAGCGAGCCTGCATCCCGCGCTGCGCGAACGCGTGCTCGCAGACGCCGTGTCGTTGTGACGCCGGGTCCCGAAGCCGACCGGGTGCTGCTGGCGCACATGCGTGAGTGCCTGGAGCGCATCCACGTATACACGGGCGTCTAGCGCAGCCGATTCGAAGGTTCGCGCCTGGTCTAGGACGCGGTGATTCGCAACCTGCAAACCTTCGCCGAATCGAGCCAGCGTCTTTCAAGCGAGATCAAGGCGACCGAACCGCAGCTCCCCTGGCGCGGACTCACAGGGTTTCGCAACGTGATCGTGCATGGCTACCTGGGCGTTGACCTGGGGGCCGCCTGGCTGGTCGTCGAACAGGACTTGCCGGCGTTGGCCGAGGCCGTCAACCGCATGGCCGTGCATTTGGCCTCGGCAGACTGAACCGAACGGCTGCTTGTTTGCCGGATGAACGCCCGCTCATGGCCGGCTCTGTGATTAGCTGAGCGACTGCTGCCCGGCAGCCTGGCTGCAATGTCGGCTGACATCAGCCGCCCAACGCCAGCCCGGTCATCGGGACCCGTTGCATGCTTTTCGCCAGCGGGCGGGCCCGCTGGACCCGCGCCACCAGATGGGCTTGCTGCACGGCGCAGGTCTTCGAGCGCGAGCCAGAAGCGTTTGGTGACCGTCGGCGCCCTGGAGCAATTGACGTCGACACCGGTGCGGCGCGTG
>Ga0163144_10018073_pt1 | contig 14306 bp, 9 predicted proteins | sample OliLak19BULKMAT1_FD_123175 | JGI IMG/M metagenome (GOLD analysis project Ga0163144, IMG submission 123175) | Freshwater microbial mat bacterial communities from Lake Vanda, McMurdo Dry Valleys, Antarctica - Oligotrophic Lake LV.19.BULKMAT1 | ecosystem: Environmental > Aquatic > Freshwater > Lake... | reverse complement strand
GCCGGGGAGACGCCCGGCACGGGTTTGCCATCCGCCTGGAGCAGCGTGTTCATGTCGCCAATGGCGAAGACTTCGGGGTGGCCCGGGAGGCTGCAGTCCGGGTTGACCTTGACGCGCCCGGCCCGGTCCAGCTCGACTCCGAGTTTGCGGGTCAAGGGATTGGCGGCGACGCCGGCGGCCCAGAGGATGTTCTCGGCCTCGATGACGTCTCCATCGTCGAGTTCGACCCGGCCCTGGCTGATGGCCTTGACCTTGATCGAGGTCCGAACCTGCACGCCGAGATCGCGCAATTGTTCCATCGCGCTGGCGGCGAGATCGGGCGGCAGATGGGAAAGCACCACCGGCGACGCCTCGATGAGGATGACCGAGGCCTGGCTGGGATCGATGCGGCGAAAGTCGCGCTTGAGGACAATGCGGGCCAGTTCGGCAAAGGCCCCGGCCAGTTCCACGCCGGTCGGTCCGCCTCCCACCACCACGATGGTCATGAGACGGGCGCGCAGGGCCGGATCCGGTTCGCTTTCCGCCTTTTCAAACGCGAGCAGGACCTGCTGCCGGATGCGGAGTGCGTCGTCGAGCGTCTTGAGGCCGGGCGCGAACGGCGCCCATTCGGGATGCCCGAAATAACTGGTGCAACCGCCGAGCGCGAGCACGAGGTAATCATACGAAAGCGTGGATTTCTCCAGGAGGACGCGCCGGGCCGCCAGGTCCAGGTCGTGCACCTGGTCGAGCAGGACGGTCACATTCGGATGGTGGGAGAGAATGCTGCGAATCGGCTGGGCAATTTCCGGCGCGGAAAGGCCGGCCGTGGCCACTTGGTAGAGCAGGGGCTGAAAGAGGTGGTGGTTCGTGCGATCGACCAGCGTGATGTGCGCGGCCGGATGATGAAACTTCTGGCAGAACGTAAGCCCGCCAAAACCCGCGCCGATGACGAGGATGTGCGGTGGTTTGGTCTCCGACATGGCGAAGTGTTAGGCAAAACGGACCAGGGCCGTCAATGAGGTTCCTCCTCACCGCGCCAGGAGCGCGGCTCTCCCGAGCCGCAGCGGGACCACGGCAGGGACGCCTCGATCCAACCAGCCCTCCCTGTCTGCGGAGCTGTTGCGGATATGACGCAAGGGATGCATCGGCTCTCTCCAAGTCCTCCTGGCTGCGGAGCCGCTGCGGTTTCGGAGACCCGCGCTCCTCCCGAAACCCTCTGGCCTTTCCGCGCCCGCCGGCTAAGCTGCCTTCGTGGTTCAGGAAACGTCAATCGACGAACTCTTGCAGAAGGTCTGGGACGGCCGGCGCATCGATCCGGCCGAGGCGCTCCGGCTTTATGGGCAGCCCCTCGAGGAACTCGGCGCCCTCGCGGATCGCCGGCGCGAACTGGCCAAGGCCGCCGACTTTGGCGGACGCGGCAACGAGATCGTCACCTACATCGTCGATCGCAACGTCAATTACACCAACGTCTGCAACGTTTATTGCAAGTTCTGCGCCTTTTACCGGACGGAAAAGGACGACGATTCCTACGTCATCACGCACGAGGAAATGGATCGGAAGATTGACGAGACCGTGGCGCTGGGCGGCACCCAGATTCTCATGCAGGGAGGGCACCATCCGAAGCTGACCAAACAGTGGTATCTCGACCTGCTCGCCCACATCAAGGCGAAGTTTCCCCAAGTGAACATCCATGGCTTCAGCCCGAGTGAATTCATCCATTTCCGCGACGTGTTCCATGAGCCGGTCGAAACCATCATCCGGGACTTCGCCGCGGCGGGCCTGGGCTCCATCCCGGGGGGCGGCGGCGAGATCCTCGTGGATCGCGTGCGCCAGCGAATCGCCCCGCTCAAGGCCATGAGCGATGAATGGCTGGGCGTGATGGACGCCGCGCACCGGCAGGGGCTGGCCTCGACCGCGACGATGATGTTCGGCCATGTCGAAACGACGGAGGACCGGATCGAACACCTGGAAAGAGTCCGCGCGCAACAGGATCAATCGCAAAGCCTCGGCGGCCGAGGCTTCACCGCCTTCATCGCCTGGACGTTCCAGGCCGAACACACGAAGCTGAAGGCGCCGACGGTTGGGGCGCACGATTATCTGCGGACGCAGGCGCTGGCCCGCATTTATCTCGACAACATTCCCAACCTCCAGAGTTCCTGGGTGACCCAGGGGCAGGACATTGGGCAGGTGGCCTTGAAGTACGGCGCCAATGACCTCGGCAGCATCATGATTGAGGAAAATGTGGTCAGCCAGGCGGGAACGACCTTTCACATGGGCGTGGCGGACATGCAACGTTTGATCCGGGATCTCGGGTACGAACCGCGTCAGCGCGACAATTGGTATCAGCTTCTCAACTGAAGGGTCGGCCGACTCCTTATCCGCCCGCCACGATTTTGACGATCTCGAGGCGATCGCCGGCCTGGAGCGGGCGGCGGGAAAACTCAGAGGGGGAAACCGCCTCGCCGTTGTGTTCGACCACCACGCTGCGGGGCGGGAGTTGTTGCGCCACCAGAAATTCCTCGAGAGTGGCGGGCAATTGGACAGGAATCTCCCGGCCATTGGCGATGACGGCGGCCATCTTAGTAGGTCAGGAGGTCGAGCAGATGCTGGCCATTGCTGGCGAGTTGCCACTGTCCGCGCTTGTCGCGGACAACCAGCCGGCGGGCCGGATTCTTTTGTTGCTCGGCGGCATTGACGGAGAGCAGCACGTACTTGGATTTGGACTTTACCTCGGAGGCGGCGCGCGGAATCAACTCGTAAGGCAGGCCGATGAAGTTCAGGGCGATTTCATAGCCGATGAGCCCCTCTTTGTCCGCGGCGGGACTGCGGGGATGGATCAGGCCGGGGTAACGCTTGAGCCACGAGAAGTTGGTGTCGCGGACAACCACCCGGCAGAGCTCGGTTTGGTGGCGGACAAAGTCGAGCAGGCTGAATTTCGCCCCCTTTTGCTCTTGCGCGAGCAGGACCAGGCGCGGGTCAAGACCGATGAGGTTTTGGCCATTCCAACCGCCATGATCGTTGCGCTGGCCGGGGAACGTTTTTTGATACCACTCCGGGAACCGTCCATTGACGGCGAGGTCGAGCTCGAAGTGAACATGGGCCCGCTCGCGGCTGATGCCTTCCCTCGTATTGCTCGTCCGGCCCATTGTGGCGATGGCTTCGCCGGCCTTGACCGCGTGCCCGTGCTGAAGGCCGGCGCGGAATTCCTTCAGGTGCGCGTAGAGCGAATAGATCTCCAAGCCCTCGATGGTGTGCCGCAGGAGCAGGTAATTGCCGTAATTCGAAAGGGACGGGCGGCGGTTGATGTAAGCGACGGTGCCATCCGCGGTGGCGAGCACCGGATCGATGGGCTCGTTGCGTTTGTCCCGCTGGATGGAGCGGATGTCGAGCCCCTCATGGATCTGCCATCCGTCAGAGCGGACGCAGCCGAACGTGCCGCTCATCCACGGTTTGCCGACGGTGCCCACGAAGTAACGTTCCTCGCCTCCAGGCTCGAAGATCGCGCGATTGGCGGTGGGAAGATGAAAGGGTTGCGCCCCGGCGACTGGTCCCAGGACCAGCGTCCAAAGCAAACCGGCCGCCCCGAGTGCCTGCGTCCCAACTCTCCCGGAATGTCGCTTTTTCCTGCTCATTACCTCCGTCCCTTCCCCACCTGGCCCGCCACATAATTCAGTCCCTTCACAATGGTCTCGGCATCTTCCCGGGTGACGTCCGGGGTGAAGATAAAGCGGCCGGCGCTTAAGCGTTGCGTGATCTTGGGCGCGGCGATCCAGCGGACTTCGCCGTACTCGGCCCAGACCGCGAAGCGCCGGCCTTTATTGGCCGTGGAGTATTGGTCGAGAATCCAGGTGCCCTTCTGATCGAACTGCAGTCCGATGGCATAACCCCCCATCGACTCGATCAGTTCCGCGTTCACGATCTGCAACTCGTTCAGGAACGCCTTTTTCTCGATGGAAATCGTGAAGGGCGCGGAACGGCCGATCGTGGCCGAGCCGACCCGGTCGGTGCCGTCGCGGTTGATTTCCAGGTGCAGCTTCAGGACGACATTGCGGTGTTTTGAATCCGAGGAGGCGCACCCGGCCCCGACCAGCACTGCGACCGCCAACGCGAAATAGGTGTTGAACCGGCGGGATCCAATCTTCATAGTCACGGTCTAAGCAAGCGAATCACTTGGGTAAAGTAAAGATATATGGGCAAACAGCACAACAAAGGCGAGAAGCGTCAACGGCGTCTGGCTTACAACAAACGCAAAACCGCAGCCGCCAAGGTCAAGAAGAAGGCGGCTTGACCCACGCTCTTCCCGTTCGACGCGTCACGAATTGCCCAGCAATTCGTCTCTTTCCACAACCCCGGTAGGGCGTCGTTGCCGCGACGCCCTGATCTCCTCTCCGACGTGCTAGACCGCAGGCGGCCTAAAACCCGTTTGTCGTGAAGCGGATGCGGGCGAAGCATTCCGGGATGTGCGAATCCCAGATGCCGTGCCGGGTCCAGACCCAGCCGCCCGAATCCTGGGCAGGCGGGGCTTCCTTGTAGGTGTTGAACCGCGAGAAATCCATGCGCCATTCATCGCCTTCCCGGGGGGGAAGGGAACGGCCATCCGCACGGGCCATCCATTCCATGCCCTTCCAGGGAAAGGCCAGCTCGACGGTCCAGCCGCGATCCCGATCCTTGTCCTGATTCACGGTTCCATCGATGGCCACAGCCGTCTGTTTGCCGGGAAAACTCCACTGAAAATGGCCCAGCCGTCCGCCACGCGGATGGTTCTTGAACCCGACCCCATTGAAGGGTTGCAGGCTGGCGCGCGGGAAGTCCGGCGCGGCGGCAAAGCCTCCCCGTTCATAGGCGTCGTTCCAGATAAAGAACACCTCGTAACAGGTGTTAAATGCGTTGATCTCAAATTCATAGTAGGCATCCCGCCCGGCGATGAAGAACTCGATGTCATTGTCATAGTATATGGGGTCGTTGTGATTGGTATATTTGGCGTGGACCAACGGTTCCTCGATGCGATAGGCCACGTAGAGGTTGGTCTCGTCCCACAACACCGAGGCGTGGGTATCGTGAATCGGACGGGCGCCACTGATGATATCGATGAAACGGGAGGATCGGGGGGCACGCTGCCAGGCCTCCTCGTCGAGGCGTCCGTCGATGCGCAGCGGGGCATTTATATGGTGGGCGGTATACCGGGCAATTTCGTTCTCGGGACAGGGGAATTGGCTGCGTTGTCCCCCGGATGGCCCCGCATCGGCGCCCCGGCTGCCCGGGATGAGCGCGAGGAGACAGGCGACGAGGAGCCGCGCGAGCGGGAAGTGCGACGGGCGACGGGAAGGGCGGGCCGGGAGCTCAAGGTTCATTGACGCGACGGCATAACGACTTTGACGGGCGCCGGCAATCCCCGTTTTTCATTGCATCATTAAAGTCTTGACTGCCGAAGCGGGGCGGTATTTCCTGAGCGCGCTCCCAGGTCCAAACCCAAACATCCGGATCTTATGAATAACACGATGGATCGTGGCTTCGTTTTCCCGCTCGTTCCGATGAAATCCCGAGGTTCCCAGTCGAACCGCTGGAAGCGGCTGTTCTGGGCCAGCGCGGCGCTCCTCGTCGTTGCGACGGCCGAGGCCGCGCCCGATCTTTTCATCAAGGATTGTCCGGCCGACGCCGGCACGGAACCCAACGCCGCCTGCGCCTCCTATTATTTGAGCGAGGACATCTGGGTCCGCCAAACGCCCATCGCCGGCTATCAACTCGCGCCCTTCGGCGCGGACCCGGCCTGGCTTTCGGCGGTGGTGCCATTGCACCAGAATCCGGAGTATCGCGATCCCAAATTCAGCCGGCCGAATTTTGTCTACGTGCGCGTGCGCAACCGCGGCAGCACGGCCTCGGCGGGGACGGAGCGATTGCGGGTCTATTGGGCCAAGGCCTCGACCGGCTTGAACTGGCCGGGCCAATGGGTGGATTACACGGCAAACCACTGCGGCCCGAACAAACTTTACGGCATCGAAATCACCAAGCCGCGGAAAAATGCCGCCACGGCCAGCCTGTCCGAACGGACCGATTATGTGAACGCCATCAACGCGATCGACACGTCGGCATTCAAGTGGGTGATGGACAATGTGACCTATTGGGACAAGCAGGACCAGGTGCATCAACTGGCGCCGGAACACGGCAGCCCGGCCTTCCTGCCGTGGCATCGCGAGATGATGTCGCGCTATGAAAACCTGCTGCGCGAAGCCAATCCCATCGTCACGCTGTTGTACTGGGATTGGACGACCGATCCGGGGAATCCGCCGGCGCCGGGCACCAGCCTGATGACGCCCGCGTTCATGGGAACGGGCAACGGCGTGGTGGGCGCGCCCTTCGCGGGCTTGCATGCCGGGGGCGTCTGCGCCAATGCGCGCAATGGCTTCACCTTCCCGGGCGGGCCCAACTGCAACATGCATTTCAATGACTGGACCTATCCGCCACCCAATCTTTATCGCAACAAACCCGCCAGCGCGCCGGGCACGGCCTCCGACGCCTTCGTCCTGGGGCCCGCGCTCTACCAGGACTTCGACGACATGGAGGGAAATCCGCATGGCTCGGCGCACACCTACTGGAGCAGCGGCAACCTGACCAGCATTCCGACCGCGACGGAGGATCCGATCTTCTTCCTGCTCCATGCCAATTGCGATCGTCTCTGGGCCACCTGGCAGCGGCAGGTCGGGTCCAGCGCGAGGCTCAATGCCGGCACCGCCTACAACGCCGAGAGCGGCAATGTGCGCATCAATGCCACCATGCAGCCCTGGGATGGTTCGTCGGGCCTCGCCCCCTGGATGCCGGGCGCGGGCAGCTACACCGCCGCCAAGCTGCCGAAGGATTCGTCGGTGGTCTTTGCGCCGGTCTATGACACGGCGCCGTTGCGCGTGCCGGTGTTGCAGGCGGGCGAATCGATCGTGATCGAAATCCCGTGGTATCCCCCCAACCCGGCGGACTTCGCGTGCTTCGGCGCGGACCAGGGCCATGTCTGCCTGCTGGCCCGCATCGAGACGAGCACCAACGCCCCCTTTGGAATGACCTTCGCCGAGGGGGCGAACATCGGAAACAACGTGCGCAACAACAACAACATCGCCTGGAAAAACATCACGGTGCAGGACAGTTTTCCCGGCTTGTTCTTCACCGGCTCCGTGCTGCTTCGCAATGTCATCAAGGCGGCGGTGATGCCGACGCGCCTTCAACTCCGCATCCCCCCGGAGGAGCGCAATGATCCGGTGCTGAATCACGGTGGACTTTTCCTGGACCTCGGGCCTGAGCTTTACGATCGCTGGCGGCAAAATGGCGGGGCGGGGCAGGGCATCGAAGCGATTGGCCAGGGGGTGGTCCAGGTGTTTGGCGCGGATGCCTTCCTGGCCAATATCCCGTTGTTGCCCGACGAAGTTCAGCAGATCCGTCTGCAGTTGCGGCTCAATCCCCAATACAAGCATCCCGATGGCCGTACCTATAGCATCGACGTCGAGCAATACGGCACGCCGGCCAATCCGGATGAATTGGTCGGGGGCCAGCGGTTCACCTACGATTTCAACAAACTGACACTGGTGCCCAAGGGATCCCGCTGGCTTTACCTCGACAACAACCAGTATCCCGGCGACGCCTGGCGCGACTTCAACTACGACGATTCCCGCTGGCTCCCGGGACAGGCGGAGCTGGGCTTTGGCGATGGCCCGGTCACGACCATCGACGGCGGGCCGCCCAGTGCGCGCCACATCACGACATGGTTCCGGAAGAAATTCGACGTGCCCGATCCCGCGATCTATCGCTCGCTCTTGCTCGGGCTCAAGGTCGATGACGGCGTCATCGTGTATCTGAACGGCCGGGAAATTTATCGGTCCGGCCTCCCGGCCAACAGCGGTCCCAACTCTCTCTCCAGCATCACGGTGTCGGGCGTGTTGGAGGAAACGTGTCTCATCATTCCGGTGACCGCGAACGCCCTGCCGCTCCTGAAGTCCGGCGCGAACATCCTGGCGGCGGAAGTTCATCAAAGCGCCCGGGACAGTTCAGACCTGAGCTTCGACCTCGAACTTTGCGCCAATACCCTCCCGGCCCCGCTCTTGTCGCCGCCCAGCATCGCCCTCACGACCCCGACGCTCGGCAGCCTCAACCTGCTGGGCAACCCCATCCTCATCATCGCGGACGCCATTGATCCGGGCGGCGCCGTGGCGTCCGTCAGTTTCTTTGGCGATGGACAATTCCTGGGCACGGACACCACCGCGCCTTACAGCGTCACGTGGAGCAATCCCTCCGCGGGGCCGCACCAAATCACGGCCCTGGCCCTCGACAGCGACGGCCTGGGCTCGGCGGCGCATGTCCAGGTCCAGGTGTTGAGCAACACCCCGCCGATGGTGACGATCACCATCCCCGCCGAGGGCGCGGTGATTGAGGGCACGAATCATCTGGTGGTCAAGGCCACCGCCACGGACAACGGCGTGGTTCAAAAAGTGGAATTCTATTTGCGGCATCATCACGAGTTCGGTTTCGGTCAGTTGGTGGCCACTCGCACGACGCCGCCCTTCACGGCGGATCTCGGCGTCCTGCCGCCCGACGACTGGGTGGTCACCGCCGAAGCCACCGACAATGGCGGCCTGACCGGCCTCTCGGCGCCGGTCCATGTGACAGTGAAGAGCACCGCCGTCCGCCCGCTGCTGACGATCGTGCGGATGGTCGATCATCTGATGCTGTTTTGGGATCCCTCCACCGCCATCCTGCAATCCGCGAACAGCCCGCTCGGCCCATGGACTGACATGCCCAATGCGGCCAATCCACTCACCCTCATTCCCACCGGTCCATCGAAATTCTACCGAGCCTATCTCCCGTAGCGTGGTGGCAGGCGTCCCGCCTGCCGTAGAGCCGGGCGTCCCGCCCGGTGGAATTCGGCGTCCCGCGCGCGCGCAAGAGTCGCAGGCACCCCAGCCCGGATACTTCAAAACCGTAACGCAGATTTTCAATCTGCTGTATCGCAGAATTGCATTCTGCGGGGCTGCGGCCGATGCGAGCGCGCGGGAACATTTCGACTCTTTGCCGAGTGCAACTCGGCGATACAGCAGATTACAAATCTGCGTTACGCAGCGGTGGCGCGCCCTTTTCATTCTGGCCCCGCCCCACTCACCGGCAAGGCCTATGAAATATCCGGGTTAGCCCCGGTCCGGGCGGCAGGCGGGTGGTAGCGCAAAATTTTTGGGCGGGTCGCCGGTTGGGCGTTTTGCCGCCTGTGAGCCCGGAAAGGATCACTTGTGGAGTAGCATTTCGATGCGGGTCGGCCTGATCAAAGCCAATTCCGACGACCGACTGCACGAACCAAACGCGAATTACGCTTAGGATTACGATTACGATTAGGATTAGCACTCTCTCTGCAAAAATCTGGGATGCGGAATATGCGGCGAAACGGCAACTGCGCCGTTGACACTCAATTGCCCTTTGTTAGTGTCGCCGCTCGTTTTTCACGGCTCTTTCCGCGACCATGAAACCATCTACCGCACGTCACCAAAGGCAAACGAAGCTTACTGCGCACCGAATGCCCCTTCCCGCTTCCCGCACCAAATCTATGGCCAAAGCACCGAAATCAACCAAATACGTTTACACGTGGGGCAATCATAAAGCCGACGGGGACGGTTCCATGAAACCGCTGCTCGGCGGCAAGGGCGCCAACCTGGCCGAGATGACCCGCATCGGCCTGCCCGTGCCTCCCGGCTTCACCATCACCACCGAGGTTTGCACCTTTTTCTACGCGAACAAGCGCACCTATCCCAAGGAACTCCAGCTCCAGATGCAGGCGGGCATCGCCAACATGGAAAAAATCATGGGCTGCAAATTTGGGGATCCCAAGGGCATGCCGCTCCTCGTCGCTGTCCGCTCCGGCGCGCGCGATTCCATGCCGGGCATGATGGACACCATCCTCAATCTGGGCTTGAACGACCAGACGGTGCTGGCCCTCGCCGCCGCCACCAGGAACGAACGTTTCGCCTGGGATTGCTACCGTCGCTTCATCCAGATGTATGGGGATGTCGTCCTTGGCGTGCAGAAAAAGGAAGGCGAAGACCACGAGCCGTTCGAGACCGTCATCGAACGTTTCAAGCACGAGGTGCATCACAAGGATATTGTCGACAGCGATTTGACCGCGCAGGACCAGCAGGAACTGGTCAAACAGTTCAAGGCGCTGGTCAAGGAACGCACCGGCAAGGTGTTTCCCAATGATCCGTGGGATCAACTGCGCGGGGCCGCCGGCGCGGTCTTTGGGTCGTGGATGAACGATCGCGCCATGGTTTACCGGCGCAAGTACAACATCCCGTCCGAATGGGGAACCGCCGTCAACGTCCAGGCCATGGTCTATGGCAATACCGGCGAAACCTCCGGTTCCGGCGTCGCCTTCACCCGCAACCCGGCCAACGGTGAGAACGAATTCTACGGCGAATTCCTCATCAACGCCCAGGGCGAGGATGTCGTCGCCGGCGTGCGCACGCCCGAGCCGGTTTCGCGGCTCAAGAGCGTGATGCCAAAGTCCTACGCCGAACTCATGAAGGTTCGCGCAATCCTTGAAAAACATTTCAAGGATGTGCAGGACATCGAATTCACCGTCCAGGAGGGCCGGTTGTTCATGCTGCAAACCCGCAATGGCAAGCGCACCGCCATGGCCGCGCTCAAGTTCTCCATGGACATGGTCAAGGAGAAGCTGATCGACTGGGAAACCGCCATCCTGCGCAACCCCGCCGATCAACTGGAACAGGTCCTCGCCCCCATCTTCGATCGCGCCTCCGTCAAGTCCGCCCGGGTCATCGCCCGGGGCCTGCCCGCGGGTCCCGGCGCGGCCAGTGGCAAGATCTACTTCAACGCGGACCGCGCCGTCGAAGCCGCGGCCAAGGGTGAGAAGACCCTGCTGGTGCGCGTCGAAACGTCGCCCGAGGATCTGCGCGGCATGATCGCCGCCGAAGGGATCCTCACGGCACGCGGCGGCGTCAGCAGCCACGCCGCCCTCGTCGCCCGCCAGATGGGCAAGGTCTGCGTCTGTGGCGCGGCCGCCCTCCAGGTCGATTACCACGCCAAAACCCTTACGGTCGATGGCCAGACCTATAAGGAGGGGGATTACCTCTCCATCGACGGCACCGCGGGCGAGGTCTATGCCGGCCAGATCAAGACCGCCGCCTCCGAGGTCGTCCAGGGCCTCATCGAAAACAATGCGACCGCGAAGAAAAGCGAAACGTTCCGCAACTTCACGCAGTTGATGAAATGGTGCGCCAAAGCCTCCCGGCTCGATGTCCGCACCAATGCCGACAATCCCGAGCAGACCGCCAATGCCGTCGCGTTTGGCGCCAACGGCATCGGGCTTTGCCGCACGGAACACATGTTCTTCGAGGGCGATCGCATCGATGCCATGCGCGAGATGATTCTCGCCGAGAAGACCCAGGATCGGCAGAAGGCCCTCGATAAATTGCTTCCCTATCAGCGCGAGGATTTCCTCGGCATGTTCAAGGAGTTGAAGGGCCTGCCCGCCACCATCCGCTTCCTCGATCCGCCGCTGCATGAGTTTCTCCCGCACGATCACGCGGCCCAGTCGAGCCTGGCCGAAAAGATGGGCATCAGCGCCGATCAGATCACCAAACGGGTCCACGAACTCCATGAGTTCAACCCGATGCTCGGCCATCGCGGCTGCCGTCTCGGCATCTCGTTTCCGGAAATCAGCGCGATGCAGGCCCGGGCGGTTTTTGAAGCCGCCGCCGAATGCCAGAAAGCCGGCATCAAAGCCCGGCCCGAACTCATGATCCCCCTGGTCGGTTTCAAGAAGGAACTGGATCTCCAGGTCGCCGTCGTTCACGAAGTCGCCCGCCAGGTCCAGGCCGAACGCAAGGTGAAGCTCAATTACCTGGTCGGCACGATGATTGAAGTGCCGCGCGGCGCGCTCACCGCCGATGAAATCGCCGAGACCGCCGAATTCTTCAGTTTCGGCACCAACGACCTGACCCAGACCGCCCTCGGCATGAGCCGCGACGATTCGGGCAGCTTCCTGCCCGCCTATGCCGAACTGGAAATCGTGAAGAAGAATCCGTTTGCGACCATTGACCAAAACGGCGTCGGCCAGCTCATGGAGATCGCCATCGCCAAGGGCCGCAAAACCCGTCCGGACATCAAGCTCGGCATCTGTGGTGAACACGGAGGCGAACCGGATTCCGTGAAGTTCTGCCATCGCATCGGCTTGAACTACGTCAGTTGTTCCCCCTACCGCGTGCCCGTTGCCCGCCTCGCCGCCGCCCAGGCCGCCATCGAGGAGAAGCGCAAGGGCGCCGCGCCCAAGGCGAAGAAAAAGTAACATCGCCCACCGCCCATCCAGGAAGCCGCTCCGGGAAACCGGAGCGGCTTTTTCATGGTCATCCCGCCAACAACTCCCGGATCACTTCGCCATGGACGTCGGTGAGGCGGCGGTCGATGCCGTTGTGGCGATAGGTCAATTGCTCATGGTGCAGCCCCAGCAGATGCAGGATCGTCGCATGCACGTCGTAGCAGTAGGTCGGGTTGCCGGCGACCTTGTAGCTCCATTCATCGGTTTCCCCGTAACTGGTCCCGCCGCGGATGCCACCCCCGGCCAGCCAGTTGGTAAAGCCGAAGGGGTTATGGTCGCGACCCTTGCCGCCCTGGCTGCACGGCATCCGTCCGAATTCGGTCGTCCACAAGACGATCGTGTCGTCGAGCAGTCCGCGCGCCTTAAGATCCTGAAGCAGGGCCGCCGCCGGTTGGTCCATGCCTTTTGCCATGTCGAAATGATCGCGGGCGAGATCCTCATGGCTGTCCCAGTTCCGCCGCGGAAAGCCGTTGTCCGCGCCGCTCCAGATCTGCACAAAGCGGACGTCACGCTCCAGCAACCGGCGCGCGACGAGGCAGCGCGTTCCGAGGTCGCGGGTGATCTCCTCGTCGAGGCCGTAAAGCTTCCGGGTGGCGGCGCTCTCGCCGGAAAGATCGAGCACCTCGGGCGCGCTGAGCTGCAATTTCGCGGCCAGCTCGTAGGAGGCGATGCGGGCGTCCAGGCGGGAATCCCCTTCGCGGGTCGCGGCGTGCTCGAGGTTGATCTGTTTGAGCAAGGCCAGCGATTCGAACTCGCTTTCCGGGGTGATGCTGCGCGCGGATTCCGGCGGGAACAGGTCAAAGATGGGGTTGGGCTTGCCCACGCGAATCATCGTGCCCTGATGGGCCGCCGGGAGAAAACCGCTGCTCCAGTTCGCGGGCCCGTTGGGGGCGAATCCGCGCACATCCGGCAGCACCACGAAGGTCGGCAGGTTCTGGTTCATCGACCCGAGCCCGTAGGAAGCCCACGCGCCCATGTGCGGGAAACCGGGCAGGACGAAGCCGGTGTTTTGCATGTAGGTCGCCGGGCCATGCACGTTGGACTTCGCGACCATCGAATGGATGAACGCCAGGTCATCCGCACATCCACCCAGGTGGGGGACCAGATCGGAGATCATCTTTCCGCACTGGCCGCGCGGACGAAATTCCCATGGCGACTTCATGCAGGCTCCCGGATCGCTTTGGAACAATTCCACCTTGCCGCCCGGGTCAAATTTCTGGCCATGGCGCCGGATCAATTCCGCTTTGTAATCAAACGTGTCGCACTGGCTGGCCGCGCCCGACATGAAGAGTTGCACCACCCGCTTCGCCCGGGGCGCGAAATGGGGCAGCTTCGTCCGGGCCGTTTCCGAACGTCCTGGCGACGCGGGTTCCGCCAGCAAACCCTGCGAGGAAAGCAGATGGGCAAGCGCGATGCCGCCCAGGCCGCCCCCAAATCGCCACAGGAACTCGCGCCGATCGAACGGATGTCCAGCACCGGGAAGGAGCGGCCGTTGCGTTGAAGAACAGCCGGAACGTCGTATGGCTTCGCCCATGCCGGAGAATGAAGCAGAAAAGTGGTCTGGTGGAAAGTCTCCTCGCGCACCCCGGCGCGCGGCTCCGCTTTTTTTGCCCGGAAACGGGTGTCAGCGTCCGCGCCTGAACACGCGATCCCGCGACGGGGCCGGCGGGGTAACGGTTAAGGGAGGCTGCGCCAGGAAATCAACGGGCTCCGGAAGCTTCCCGCCCCTGCGCGTGGCCAATGGACCCGTGCCTCCAGCGATGTCGTCAACTTTGTAGAGCGGCCCCCGGCGTGGCGCGGAGGGATCGTCCGGATAAATGTTTTCGAACTGCCGATAAAACCGTTCCATTTCCTGGAGTTGAAAGGGGCGTGAGCCCCGGCGGCCGAAGACGACCGTCTGGTGGCCTGATTCATCCACGATTCGATCCCGGTCAAGCCCGCGCGAAACGGCGACCGCTTCGCCGCGGGT
>Ga0163144_10018072_pt1 | contig 14306 bp, 9 predicted proteins | sample OliLak19BULKMAT1_FD_123175 | JGI IMG/M metagenome (GOLD analysis project Ga0163144, IMG submission 123175) | Freshwater microbial mat bacterial communities from Lake Vanda, McMurdo Dry Valleys, Antarctica - Oligotrophic Lake LV.19.BULKMAT1 | ecosystem: Environmental > Aquatic > Freshwater > Lake... | reverse complement strand
CGGCACTGGAAATAATGCACGGGAAACTCCTTTTCCTTTCCTTCGCGTTCGTATTCGGCCAACGTGGCTCGCAGCACGCGCACCGCCTCGGGAAACCGGCCGAGCCGCATGAGCAGCTCGCCCTGAAACTGCCGGGCGCGCCGCCGCACTCGTTCGTATCCCACCTCTTGAGCCCCCTCGGCGGTCCTTTTATACAACGCGAGCGCGCCGGCCAGATCCTGGGCCGAATAGAGCACGTCTGCCCGGATCCGCGTGCATTCCAGCACGTGCATTCGGTAGCGGTTCGCGGTAAAAAACGGCTCCACTTCGTCCAGTCCGGCCAATGCTTCGGCTTTTCGCCCAGAGCTGAGCGCCGCGGCCCACGCCAAACCCAGCCGAGCCCGCTTCTGCCAATAGATCGAACCTGCCTGCTTGGCCGACCCCTCGGCCTCGCGGTAGTGCCGCTCGGCTTCGGGCATCTGCGCCTTAACGAGGTAGGCGAGGCCGAGGTCGACCAGGGCCGCCGCCGCCGGGCCCTCAAGGCCCGCGGCCCTCGCCATTGCGACTCCGTCTTTCGCTAAGCTTTCCGCTCGGTCGAAATCTGCGTTCATCACCTCGATGACGGCCCGGGTCAGTAGCAGCCGCGCCCGCATCCCCTCCGTCAAAGCCGTCGGCGAAATCGCTTCCGCCTTGGCCAACAACGCTTTGGCTTTCGTTGCAGAAACGTACTGCTGCCCCATCGCCCGCTGGATCAGCGTCAATGCCAACCCTTCATCGTTTAACCCGCGGCGATAGGCCGCTTCGGCCTGGTCATAGTAGCCGGCCGCCCGGCCGGGCTGTAACTGCTGATCGGCCAACCCGGCCAACCGCAGCAACGCCGCTGGCTGGCCCGGTTGCTCGGCCAACACCTGCAGATAAGTCGCTTCGGCTGCCGCGATGTGTTCGGCGCTATCCTGCGCCCGCGCCAAGTCCAGCCGAGGCTGGGGCGCCGCCGGGGCAAAGGGGGAGCCTATCCGTGCCGCCAGGGTCGCCTCCGCGGTGTTGAAATCGCGCAGCACCATCGCGCGGGTACCGTCGTAAAGCCTCCGCCGATCCAGGTTCCCCCAGGTGCCTTGCTGTTCGGCCCGCAGCAACTGCTCCTGGGCTTGGCGAGGTTGATCGAGCCGCCAGTAGGCCTCCGCCAGACGGAGGCGGATCGGGGCATAAGTACTATCTTTTTCGGCGGCCAGCTCCAGCATTCGGGTCGCGCGGGCGTAGGTGCCGTCGGCCAGTGCCGCGACGCCCATGGCGTAGTAATTAGCCGCCGCCGGGGCTGGACCCTCTGCTCCCAGCCACCGCCCCCCGACTAACCCGACGGCGACCGAGAGGACCGCCACCACGGCGACCGTGCCTATGCGCCAACTCTTCTTGATGCGGAACCAGGGCAACGAGTATCGGCTGGCCAAGCTCTTCATCACGCCGCTGGCTTCCGGAAACCGGTCCTCGGGTTCATATTCGAGACAACGGAGAATGACCGACTCCCACTTGCTATCGACGTCGGGAGCGACGGCGCGGGGCCGCTTGGGCTTCTCGCGGAGGCGACGGACGGCTACTTGCAGAGGCGAATCGCCGGGGTACGGCGGGGAGCCGGTCGCCATCTCGTACATGACGAGACCCAACGCGTAGATATCGGCGGCTGGGCCGACCGGTCTGCCTTCGAGCTGTTCTGGCGCCATGAAGGCCGGGGTGCCGGCACCCATCCCGGTGGCGGTCTCGTCGCCGGGGAGACTTGTACTGCGGGCGAGTCCGAAATCGGTGACGACGACGCGGGTGCCGCCGTCGCGCTCGGTCGTCAAAAACACATTGGCTCCTTTGAAATCCCGATGGACGACGCCGGCCCGATGGGCGGCGGTGAGCGCGGCGACCATCTGGTCGATGAGCGGGCGAGCTTCATCGAGCTTCAACCGTTTCTGACGGCGCAGGAAATGGGCGAGGGTTTCGCCATCGAGAAACTCCATCGTGAGGAAACCGAGCTTTTCGGTTCGCACGTAGTCGAAGACGCGACAAACGTTGGGATGGGTGACCTGTCGGGCGAGTAAGACTTCGCGGCGAAAGCGTTCTTCCATCTGGGGTTCGCCGACGATTTCGGGACGGATGGTTTTCAGGGCGATGGTTTGGTTGAGCAGTTCGTCGAAGGCTTCGTACACTTCGCCCATACCGCCGCTGCCCACGAGCCGGATGATGCGGAATCGCTCCGCGAGCAGTTCGCCGGGAGCGCAGGAGCGCGGCCCTTCGGCGGCCTCGGTCAAAAGCCCGGGAAGCACTGGAATGTTGTCGATGAACGCATTCTGGCGTGCTCCGAAGCCCAGAAGCCGCAATACCTCCTGGCGGATGGCCTCGTCGTCGGGGCAGGCGCGGTCTAAAAACGCGGTCCATTCGGCTTCCGGTAACTCGGCCGCGGTTCCGAATAGTGCCTTAACCCGTTCCCAGCGTTCAGGCTCCCACGACATCTCTCTCTCCGGCGGGTCTCGACAGTTCTGCTTCGAGCCAGGCCCGGGCCACCATCCAATCTCGCTTTACGGTTCTTTCGGATAGGTTCATGGTGGCCGCGGTCTCTTCTACGCTCAGCCCTCCGAAGAATCGCAATTCTACGATTTGTGCTTGCCGGGCGTCTATCTTAGCAAGGCGTTGTAACGCCTGATCGAGGGCCAAAAAAGTTGCGGAACTGTTTTCAACGCGCAGCAGGTCGTCGGACCACTCGATTTTCTTCTGGTCAGGACCGCCGCGCTTTGCGGCCTGGTGCTCGCGCGAGTAGTCGATCAGAATGTTCCGCATCAGTTTGGCGGCGGTGGCGTAGAAGTGGCGGCGATTTTCCCACGGGATTCGCTGCGTGCCGGCCAGTCGACAGTAGGCTTCGTTGACCAGAGCCGATGGTTGCAGAGTGTGATCTTTTCTCTCGCGCCTCATGGCCTGGGTTGCGAGGCGCTTTAGTTCGCTGTAGACGAGTTCGAGGAGGCGATTTTCGGAGTCTTTGTCACCTTGCGCGACGCGTCCCAGCAACTGTGTAACTTCAGTCGATTCCATAGCTGTAGGGGAGGGGTGCCCTAGAGCCTATCACACTGGTCGATTCAGCTTGGTCCAATCAGCTAATGCCCGCCGCCGCCTTCACTGCTTTTTTTCGCTGGTTTGGGGGCGGGTGGCTTCAGGATCTCCGGATCGCCGAGCATTTTCGATGGCCCTTTGATGGCCTCCGGCAGGGTGACTCGAGGGACGGTGACAATCCGGGAACGAGTTACGGGGACGAGCGGTTTTTTCGGTGTGTGGGGGATTGCGGCGACCGGTGCCGGTTTCGGCTTCGTCGGAGGGGGCGGTTCGAGTGACGCGGGCGGCACAATCACGATTGGAATGGGCGCGGCGACGGGAGGAGCCGGGGGCGTGGGCATCGTGCGAAGGTTGTCCCAAGTCGATCCGGCTGGCTTAACGGTTAAGTGGACCGCGGTCGAAGCTGGGTTGGTTCCGCCCCAGGCGTAGGTCAGAAGAGTGGTGTGGTAATCGCCACTTTCCAGCTTTTCGGGATGAACGATCAGGTCGACCGCATCGGATTCCAGGGCCGCGCCCGGCGGCGGCAGAGCCCCGCGGCGCGGGCGGATTTCGAGCCAGGGAGCTCCAGCGGCGGACATTGTGTAGGGAAGCCCTGGATGGCTTCCGGCTACCATCACCCGCTGCATGGACGGAGGGCGTCCGCCCTTTTCGCAGGAAAAAGCGAGGCTTTCCGCGGAGACCCGCAGCATCGGGGCCATCGCGACCTCAAGGACCACCTGCTCGACCGAGCGCGCGCAGCCGCTGCGGAGTTCCACCGAGAACCCGAAACGACCCGGCTCCATCGGCGTCCCCCGCAAGTAGCCCATTCCGTCCAGGCTCATTCCCGCGGGCAAGGCGCCGTCGACCAGGCGGGTCGAGGTCGTTCCCAACTGGCAACGACCGCTGCTCTCTACTACCATCGGCCCCTGGTAGTATGGCCGGCCCGCGAGGGCGACTGGCAGATTGGGGTTGAGCAGGCGCAGTTCGGCCCCCCACAATCCCATCGTTACTCCGAAGACACAACCAGCCAAGTACCGCAGCATTACAACCTCTATCGACAAAAGTTCCCTAAAGTTGAAGAATTTCCTGGCGATAAGATTTTCATGTGCAAGTTTGTTCTCGCTCTAACCTTTCTCACTGCCGCCTTAGCGGCGGATCCGGTTCCGCCGTTTGCCAAACTGCCGAAAAATCTGCTAACGAATGATGGGGTGGTGCTGTTGGCCGAGGCGGGTTTAGGCGAGCGATTCCTGCTCGAGCTGATCGACCAAAAGACTTCGCGTTTCGATACAAGCGCCGAGGCGCTGGCTTCGCTCGCTCGCCAGGGACTTACCGAAAACATCCTTCGGGCGATGGTTCGGAAGCAGGATCACGCCTCCGGCGCGCCCGGCGGCGGCAACGCGGACATTCAAGTGGCTCTCGAGCCGCATCTTCTGCGCGGTAAAGTTGTCCGCCAACGGATGCTCGTGCCCGACGCGGTCGGGGGCAATGTCGGCATCATGACGATGGCCCCGGTCGTTCCCAAACCCGCCGCGGCCACCGTACCTGAAAAACGCGACACCAACGCGGACCGTTGGTACTTGATTACGCAGCGCTAACGCTTTCGAAGTTTCGGCGCGAAAGTTGGGTCTCGGGGTGGTCCTCGCCGAACAGTTCCCGCTTAATCAGATAAGCCCGTTCGAGTAGCACCGTCGCCTCGGCTACGTCTCCGCCCGCCAACCGCGCCATCCCTAGATTGTTTAGCGTGGCCGCGACCTCGAAATCCGTCGGCCCCAGCTCGCGCTCATAGATCGCCAGCGCCCGCCGATAGATTGGCTCGCTCTCGCCATAGCGCTCCAACCCGTCCAGCAGCCCCGCCCACGCGCAAGCATCGGCCAACGTCCGCAAGCTCTCTTCGCCCTCGTGCGCCCGCCGGATCTCGTACGCTTTCCGGCCCATCGGCTCGCCCTTGGCGTACTCCCCGCGGGAATGCTCCAGACCGCCCAGGTTGTGCCACAGGGTCGCCGAGGAGAGCGAATCCACCCCGTCCTGCGCTTCGACAATCGCCAGCGCCCGCCGATAGAAGGCTTCGCCCTCGGCGTACCATCCCGCGTATTTGCACAGCACCCCGACGTTGTTCAAACCCGAAACGAGCCTAAAATCGGTAGCTCCGAACTCGGCTTCGATCACCGCAATCGCCTGCTCCAAAGGAGGCCTAGCCGCCGTGTAGTTGCCCGCGTGCCGATGGGCAGACCCGAGTAAGCCGAGCGCCCGGCTATAGAGGGTCGCCCCGATCTCGCTTCGCAGCGCCTCGCCATGGGTTTCGAGAATCTGCACCGCCTGGGTGGCCTTTGCAACTGCGGTGGCAAACTGCAACAGATCCATCAACGATTCGGCGTAATCGCTTAAAATGTTGGCCAAGTCGGGCGAGTTGGGCCCGTCCTCAATGGCGGCCCGGTCGGCTGCCTCGGCGAAGAGTGCGCAAGCCTCGGCGTGACGCCCGGCCTCTGCGGCCGCCTGTCCCTCTTCGTGTAAAGCTATGGCATCCATCGTTCTATTTTTGCTCCAGGTTCCGCTCGGTTCAATCGGCGGAAAGCATTTGGCGTTCCGGTTTCCATCGTAACCGACCCCGGCAGCCGGAAATGCCGGCCCGGCATCTGACCAGGATTGGCGAGGGCGTCGTCGCCGTAGAGCTCTGCCTATTCCCCCCCAGAATCGTTGTGTCTTCGGCGGATCGATTGAGGTCGGCTCTTTCGAGCGTGGGGCGGCAGCCGTAGGCGGCGCGAAGTGGAAGCGCGCCGTCGGGGGGAGGCCGATCGTTCGAACACCACGCAATTCGCAGTTGGCCGGAGTTGAAGGGACAACCGGTAGTGGCTGTTTCATCGGTCCCATTCAGCGGCGAACTGGCGAGGGAATCGATTGGGTTCTTCTCGGCCTAGATGGCAGATTTGACGGTCAAGGTGTTCTGGTTGTGATGAAGGGAAAATCTACCGGCCTGGACGTTAGTACGGATCTGGAGCTCGGCGGTGGCGGATTGGTTGTGGTTGGCCGTCCATTTGCCGGCCTTGATCGCCGACTTGACGGTCAAGGCGTTCTTGCCGTGATTGATTGGTGTTTTACCGGCCTGGACGTTGGTGCGGATCTGGAGCCCGGTGGTGGCGGATTGGTTGTGGTTGGTTGCCGTTCTGCCGGCTTTGATCGCCGACTTGACGGTCAGCGCGCTCTGGTTGTGATTGAAGGTCCCTCTGCCTGCCTGGACGTTGGTGCGGATCTGGAGCCCGGTGGTGGCGGATTGGTTGTGGTTGATTGCCGTTCTGCCGGCTTTGATCGCCGACTTGACGGTCAGCGAGTTCTGGTTGTGGTTCTTGAGATAGGTGCCCGCCGTCCCCCGTGTCCGCACCTTCAAGCCGCCCAGGCTCTGGTTGTGGTTCGCGGAGGCGAGTCCGCCGGCCTTGAGGGTCGACTTCACAATAATCGCCTTCTGGCTGTTCATCTCGCTGCTGTGCTTTTGATTCGTCATTTTCTTTCTCTTTAATGCGCTTCGATCCCGGTAACCTCACCTCACCCGGGCCGACTGCGGCGCCCGGTGGACCGGGGAAACATCTCCCCTCTCCCCGAGCGACGAATTCGCCGTCACGAAGGAACGGCGCTACCATTCCTTGCGTTTGCTCTTCGTTGTCGCCATCGCGTCCCGATCGCCCTCGGGCCACCGAAAGCGCCCGGCCGCGCCGTCGCCCTCCGGGACGCTTACCTTAGGCCCGCCGAAGCCCCTCGCCTTGGTCGCTGTCCTTTGGCACCGGCGGTCGTCCGTTTCCCGTGCCTCACCCTCGCCGCCGGCGCTGGGGCCGCGCTACCGTTCACCATCCGGCTCGCCAACGCCCAGCAGCGCCAAGCCCACCCCGCCCGTCGCTCGCCTCGGCTTCTATAGCCGTCAGAATTGCCCGGCCTGCCTCTTCATCAAGAGCGCCACCCAACCCGCCCCGGTCGAAAAATTCGGTGCAACGCTGGAGATCGCCTGCCGTGACGCTGCCTCGCTTCCGATGGGTCGCTATCGACGAGCTTTGTACCGGTTACCGCACGCCGTCCCCGCCGCTCATTCGCCCGCCATGTAGCGCCGCAACCAGGCTTCCGCCATGCGTAAATCCCTCGTTATCGTCGCCGTTCCCAGCTTCATCGCCTCCACGATCTCTTCGCCCGACAGCCCGCCGAAGTATTTCAGCGCAATGACCTTCGCTTTGCGCGGGTCGCTTTCTCGAGCGCCGTCAACGCTTCGTCCAGCGTTTCCAAGCTCGATTCCCGCACGGGCACCCCGGCCGCCTGTTCGTTCAACTCCTGTTTCGCTTCGCCGCCGCCCCGCTTCGCCGTGCGGAAGTTTTGCGCATGGTCCGTCAGAATTTGCCGCATGATGTGGCTGGCAAAGGTCAGAAAATGAGCTCGATTCTCCCACTTCTGGGCCGAAGAGCCGACCAGCTTCAGGTACGCCTCGTTGACCACCGCCGTGGTTTGCAGCGTATCGCCGGACCGATCCGAACGCAATCGCGCCGCGGAAACATTGCGGAGCTCGCGATACAAAATGGGAATAATCTCGTCGGCCACTTCCTTCCGTCCGGAGGACCACTCCTCCAACAGTTGTGTCAGCGGTGCATTTTCTTCCAATTTCCCCCGCCTTCCTTTGTATCATGGAAACTCGCACTTACTTGGTGGCCATGACCATTACTGGATTTACAAAAACCCTTCGCGCGCTCGACCAGAGCGGGACCCGCACGGTCGTTTGGTGGTTCCTTGCCGCAGTCGTTCTGGCCGGCGCCCTCGGCACGTGGATGACGCTGGGCCGCGTCCAGTTGGACGAGATTTCTGAGGAAGCTCGGATTGAAATTGATGGTTCGGCGTTTGTCGTGCAAGCCCCGGTCACGGGCCGGGTGATACGGGTGAATTACGCCTTGGGCCAAGCCGTGGCCGCGGGCGCGGTTCTGGTGGAAATCGATTCGGGCCGGGAGCGGCTGCAAGTGAATGAAGAGCAGAGCCGGACGCAGGCGGTCGAGCCCGAACTGCTCGCGTTGCGGAATGAGATCGGCCTGGAAACCTCGGCGCAAGAGGTGGAACGTCGCGCCTCCCGCGCCGCCCTGGATGAAGCCCGGGCCAAGATTCAGGAAACCGATGCCCCGCGTAAACTGGCCGAACGCGAGCGAGCGCGAACCGAAGAGCTGAGCCAAGCCGGACTAGCGCCGAAGCGGGACGTGGAACGGGCGGCGTCCGAACTCGAGCGCCTTCGCACGGTCGCCGCCACCGCCCAGTCCGCCATCGCTCGCATCGAAACCGAGCAGGATAAACGCGAGAAGGAACGCGAGATCCGGATTGCGGCCATTCGTTCGAAAATCGCCAAGCTGGAAGGCGATCGGCAGACGTTTGGCGCGGGGGTCAAACGGGCGCAGCAAGACGTTGCCAATCGCCAGATCCTCGCTCCGATCGCCGGCCGCGTCGGCGAAGCTCCGGTGCTGCTGCCAGGCAGCGTGCTGAAGGAAGGCGATCGCATCGCCGCCATTGTTCCAGCGGGCGGCTTGCGCATCGTCGCGCAATTTCCGCCCGCGGCGGCGCATGGTCGAATTCGGCCGGGCCAGAAGGCGCTGATGCGCTTGCGCGGCTATCCGTGGGCTGAGTTCGGGGTGGTCGAAGGAGAAGTGACCGCCGTCGCTTCCGAAGACCGGGATGCGAAAGTGCGCGTCGAACTCGCGGTGGCCTCCTCGCCGTCGTTACGAATTCCGCTGCGTCACGGTCTGCCGGGCGCACTCGAAGTCCAGGTAGAAAAAATCTCGCCGCTGACTCTACTGCTGCGCCAATCGGGCCAATGGTTGAAGCAGGGGCGCGGCCAATGAGCGCTGCGAAAAGACGGCTGTTGATTCCCGAGGTGATCCAGACCTCGGCGATGGACTGTGGTCCGGCCGCGCTGAAGGCGATGCTCGAAGGCTTCGATGTTTCGGTGAGCTACGGTCGCCTGCGGGAAGCCTGCCGCACCGACGTCGACGGCACGTCGGTCGATACCATTGAGGAGCTGGCCAAAAGCCTGGGCGCCGACGCGAGTCAGGTGCTCGTGCCGCTCGACCATTTTCTGCTCGCCGAGACGAATGTGATGCCTTGCATCGCCGTCGTCACCGTTGCGGCCACCGGTAACCACTTCGTCACGGTTTGGCGCAAGCACGGCCCTTGGCTCCAGATCATGGATCCCGCCTCCGGCCGCCGCTGGGTTCGGCAATCCGAGTTTCTCGAGACGCTCTATAAACATGAACAGGAGTTGCCGGCCGAGGCTTGGTACGGCTGGGCGGGCGGCGAGGGCTACCGGAAACAGCTCGCGGCCCGGATGAAAATGGCCGGGGTGGAGTCGATCGAAGCGAAAATTGACGCCGCCTTGGCCGATGGCCAGTGGCGTTCGTTGGCCGCGCTTGACGCCGCGGTTCGCCTCGCCGCCGCGCTTCGTTCGCCGTCGCTAATTTCGCTCGTCTCGCAACCCGAACTGATTCCGGACGACTATTGGAGCGTAGTGCCGGGCGAGGAGCCGGAAGCGGTAAAAGTCCGCGGCGCGGTGGCGATCTCCGTCTCGGGAGTCGGCCCGGCGGACATGGCGACGTTGCCCGAATCGCTGAGGAACGTACTGGCGGAAAAACCGGTTCGTCTGGAGACCGAGTTGTGGAACACGGTTCGGCAGGACGGGCTGGGGGTGCCCCTGTTGGCGGCTCTGGCGGTCACTCTGGGTGCCGGCGGGGTGTTGGGCGAAACGCTGCTGTTTCGTTCGCTCCTCGGCCTGTCCCACTATTTGCAGAGCATCGACCAGCGCATCCTTGGCGTCGTGATTCTGTTTCTGCTGCTCGGCGCGATTACCGCTTTTGAATGGGCCGGCGAGACGCTCCTCCGCCGCATCGGCCGCCGGCTCGAACTTCGTCTGCGCCTCCGGTTTGCGGCGAAGTTGCCCCGCCTGGGCGATCGTTATTTTCAGAGTCGCCTCATCTCTGACATGGCCCAGCGGGCCCATTCGATGCAGATCCTTCGTAACGCCGCCGTGTTGTTCGGATCAGTGCTGCGGGGCGGCACCGCGATGGTCGCCACGCTCGTTGGCATCGGCCTCGTCTACCCGGACGCCATCTGGCCCGCCCTGGCTTGCGCCGGTCTCTCGGTGCTCGCCCCGTTTCTGGCTCAGAGCCAACTCAACGAGCGAGACCTCCGCGCCCGGGAGTACGGCGGCGCGCTCAGCCGCTTCTATCTTGACGCCCTGTTGGGCATCGTCCCGGTCCGCGCTCATGGGGCGGGGCCGGCGCTGCAGACCTCTCAACATAGCCAGTTGGCGCACTGGGCCGGGGCCCGACTTAGCCTGGCCCGGGCGACTGTGCAGGTGACGGGCGTGCAGATGATGCTCGGCTACGGTGCCGCGGCCTGGACGATTCTGCACGCCATGCGCACCGCCGATAACCCCGCCGCCCTGATCCTCCTCGTCTATTGGGCTCTGAGCCTTCCGCAAGTGGGTCAGTCGGTAGCGCTGGCTGCTTACCAATGGCCGTCGCTGCGCAATAGTCTCCTGCGGATTCTCGAGCCGCTCGGCTCCCCGGAGATGGCGGCCGGGGCTAGTGAACATACCACCGCGCGCCGCTCCGGTCCGGTCGCGATTCAGTTGCGGGAGGTCGACGTCGTCGCGGGCGGCCATCCCATCCTTCGCGGTATTTCGGTCGACATCGCCGCGGGTGAACACGTCGGCATCGTCGGTACCTCCGGGGCAGGGAAGTCGAGTCTGGTGGGCCTGCTGCTCGGCTGGTATAGCCCGGCCGTGGGGGAGATTTTGCTCGACGGCGAACCGATGACGGAAGAGGCGCTATTGACCCTGCGGCGTCAAACGGCGTGGGTCGATCCCCAAGTCCAGATCTGGAATACCACGTTGTACGACAACCTTCGCTATGGTCTCGAAGCCAACCACCCGCTTGACGCTGGTCGCGCGATTCAGGAATCGAACCTGGCTACGGTGATTGAGAAGTTGCCCGGCGGCCTGCAGGCCAAGCTCGGTGAGGGCGGCGCGCTCGTCAGCGGCGGCGAAGGCCAACGGGTGCGGATGGCTCGTGCCTTTGGAAAGGGAAACGTTCGGCTCGCCATCCTGGACGAACCCGCCCGCGGTCTGGATCGCCATATGCGTCGGGAGTTCGCTGAGCGCGCCCGCGCGGCTTGGAAAGACGCGACGTTGCTGTGCATCACCCACGACGTGGCCAGCACGAAAGCCTTCCCGCGGGTCCTGGTCGTGCACGCCGGAGAGATCGTCGAAGACGGCTCCCCGGACGATCTCTACAATCGACCGGATTCGCGCTACCGCGCCCTTTGCGACCGTGAGGACGCCGTCCGCGAGCGTCTGTGGAACGGGGCCCATTGGCGTCGCTTTTCCCTCAGCGGGGGCCGCCTATGATGTGGCCTGACGCCCATTCGGCCGGCGAGGCCCTCGAAGCCCATTTCGCGATCACCCCGGGCGATTGGGAACGCGTCACGCGAAAACTCACCGTTCGCGATCTTGAATCCGGACTGGCCGATTTGGCCCCCGCCATCGTCGTGCTCCCGTCCGGCCAAGCTCTCGCCGTAGCCGCGCAGGGCGTCGCCATCACGCCCCAAGGCCCGCAACACGTGCCGCACCGGGTGCTCCGCCGCTTCTGGGAAGATCCGCTGCGGGAAAACGAGCGCGCTCAACTCGCCAAGCTCCCCGTCGCGTCGGCCGCCAAGGAGCGGCTCATCGCCGAACGCATTCGGTCGCTCGTTGCGGCCACGGTGATTGCCTGCCAATCTCCGGCCAGCGCCCATTTCGGGGCGCAGCTTTCGACGGCGACCTTCTTCCGCCGGCTCGTCTCCGCCCTGGTGGCCCATGGTGCCGCGTACGGACTGATCCTGCTCGGTTGGGTGATGATCGGCCAAGCAGCGTTTTCCGGCCGTTGGGACGAAGGTTGGTTCTGGGGCTGGGCCGTGCTGCTCGCCGCCAGCATCCCGCTGGATGTTTACGCCGACTGGCAGCAGGCCTGGCTCGCCACTGCCTTTGGCGGTCTGTTGAAACAGCGTCTGTTGGCGAGTTCTCTCGCCATCGATTCCGACAAGATTCGAACCCAAGGCGTCGGAGAATTGCTCAGTAAAGTGTTCGAAAGCGAAGCCCTCGAAAGCCTGTCCTTGTCTGGTGGAACCACGGCTATCTTAGCCGTCGTCGAACTCGGGATCAGCGGGGCGGTGATTCTGGCTGGCAGCCAACCCGGTTTGAACGCCGCGCTGCTGGGGGGCTGGATTCTCGTCAGCGTCTTTGCCGCGGTCGCCTTCGCTCGCGTCCGTCGCAGATGGATGGATTCCCGTCTCGCTCTTACCCACCGTCTCGTGGAAAACATGAGCGGCCATCGCACCCGGATCGCGCAGCAGCCTCCCGCGCTATGGCACGAACAGGAAGACGCGGCCTTGCGGGAGTACGAAGAGCTTTCCGCTCACATGGATGCTGCCCTGGTTCGGCTTAGCGTGCTCGTGCCGCGCGGTTGGCTGATGCTCGGTTGCTATAGCTTCGCGCAGGCTTCCGGTTCGGTCACTGCCGCGGGCATTACGCTGGGCGGAGTATTGCTCGGCTATCAGGCCCTGCGGCGGCTAACCGGTGGCGCGGCCCAACTCGCCGCCGCCACCCAAAGCTGGGACATCGTGCGCGAGCTCTTCCTGACCAATCGTCCCGCTCCGGTCCCTAACCCGGGCATCATTACCCCCTCGACCGAAGTGCTCACGGCGCGCAATATTGCCTTCACCTACCCACGCCGGGAACAGCCCGTTCTGCGCGAAGTTAACCTGACGATTCATCGCGGCGAACGCGTATTGCTCGAAGGCGTATCCGGCGGTGGGAAATCCACCTTCGGCGCCCTCGTGGCCGGGTTGCGCCTACCTACGAGTGGCCTGCTTCTTTCGGGCGGTATCGACCTCGCCACGCTCGGTGAACTCGGCTGGCGCCGCCGCGTGGCCACCGCCCCGCAGTATCACGAGAATCACATTTTGTCGGCGACGCTTCTCTTCAACCTGCTGATGAGCCGGGCTTGGCCACCGTCGCCCGGAGACCGGAAAGAGGCCGCCGAGGTTTGCCGTGAACTCGGCCTCGGCCCGCTGCTTGAACGCATGCCGGCCGGCTTATACGAAATGGTGGGTGACTCCGGTTGGCAGCTTTCCCAGGGCGAACGTAGCCGCGTCTTTCTGGCCCGAGCCCTGCTGCAGGGTGCTGAGCTAGTCGTGCTGGATGAGAGCTTCGCCGCGCTTGATCCGGAGAGCCTGGAGCAGTGCCTGGAGACCGTTCTCCGGCGAGCCCCCAGCCTGCTGGTGATCGCTCACCCCTAGCTTTGCAGCTCCTCAACAATCTCCCGGGCGGCCTTCCGGGCCTGTTCGATGGCCCCGGTCGGAAAGCTGATCGCGCCAACTTTCGAATGCCCGCCGCCGCCGTAACGCTCGCAAATCGTAGCTAGGTTATGTTTCACCTGGTCGCCCGCCCAGGGGCTGGAGCCCACGCTGACCTTGGTTCGGAACGTCTGTTCGCTAACGCTTACGGTGTAGACGTTTTCGGGGAATAAATAATACGGAATGAACTTGTTGTACCCATCGATCCCCTTCTGCACCAGATCGAAGAAGATCACTCCGCCTTCCGTAATCGACTGTTGACGGATCAGGTCAATGGACCGTAAATGCCGCTCGTAGAGCGGCCGGAACAATTCCTGGATCTCCGGCATGGCGATGATCTCTTCAAGCTTTTTCGTCCGCATCCAACCGATGATCCGATGGATGATGTCCGAGCCTTTGGCGGCCTCGATCAGCAGGGTCAACTTCATGGCCGGAGCCGCTAGCTCAACGGCTTCCTGGGCACTCGCATACTGCGCTCCGTCGATGATATCCGCCCACTTGACGAGGTCGGCCAGGAATGGATTCTCGTAGCCAAATTTGTCTTTGGCGACGGTGGCGATGTACTTGGTGCAAGACCGGAAGGTGGGGTCAAAAAAATAATTGCCTTTTCTCTCCGCGCGGAAGTGTTCGGCGTCGGCAGGGCTCAGGAAGGCGCTTTGATGGTGGTCGAACCACCACGTCAGCCGTTGATGCGGCGAATATTTAAAGTCAACGATGGCGTTCTCGTCGCCGTCAAAAAGCTCGTCGGCAAAATACTGGTCTGCCGTGTGGGCCATGCCGGTATAAGCAAAGTTGGCGTCAGACTGGATGCGATCCGCGTAAAACTGGCTAAAAAACGCGGCGGACGCAGATCCGTCAAAACAGTGGTCGTG
>Ga0163144_10018070_pt1 | contig 14306 bp, 10 predicted proteins | sample OliLak19BULKMAT1_FD_123175 | JGI IMG/M metagenome (GOLD analysis project Ga0163144, IMG submission 123175) | Freshwater microbial mat bacterial communities from Lake Vanda, McMurdo Dry Valleys, Antarctica - Oligotrophic Lake LV.19.BULKMAT1 | ecosystem: Environmental > Aquatic > Freshwater >... | reverse complement strand
GGCTGTCTGCCCCGTTGCGATCATTTGTAATATATAAGGTTTGCACATCCCGCAGTTGGTAGAGCATCCGGTTAAGATTGAGAGCGCATGAAACTCAAGGCCGCACCGCTGGCTATGCTCCTTAAGTCTGGCGAACGTGATGTTGTGACAAATACAGCGATCGACGGCCATTGGATGCGTTCCTGCACAATGGTTCGCTCGCCGCGGCGGGAACGATGCTCTCCCCCCACAATCGCTTAGCCTTTGGCTACGCTCCCCCGCATGAACATCGGCGAAATCGCCAAAATTCTCGGACTCATCTCAGCAGTTGTCGCACTCGCTGAGATTGCGCGCCGCACCAAACTCCCTTACCCAACCCTGATGGTGGTGGCCGGCATCCTCATCGGCTTGGTTCCAGGGTTGCCCAAGGTCGAGCTCCAGCCCGAGCTAGTCTTCCTCGTCTTTTTGCCGCCCATCCTCTATTCCGCGGCGTGGAACACTTGGCTCCAAGATTTCCGCAGGCACCTCGCCCCCATTTCTTTACTTGCAGTTGGCCTCGTGCTCCTCACGTGCGTGGCCGTTGCCCAGGTGTGCGTGCTCATCATTCCGGGAATGAGCTGGTGGCACGGGTTTTTGCTGGGGGCGATCGTCTCTCCGCCCGACGCCGCAGCGGCCACCGCCATCTGTCAGCGATTGGGCGTTGGAAGAAAAATCGTAACTGTCCTCGAAGGTGAAAGTTTAGTAAATGATGCGTCGGGCCTGATGGCGTACCGGGTGGCGCTCGTCGCGATCCTGCAGGGCAGCTTTTCTCCCGTTGCAGCTGCGGGCCAGCTCGTCTTCGCAGCGGTGGGGGGCGTGTGTATCGGTCTGCTGGCCGGAGTGATTATCTCTCAGGTGCATAAGCGTGTACGAGATCCAATAGTTACAACGGCTATCTCCCTGCTGGCGCCTTATGTTGCATACCTGCCCGCCGAAGCCTTCCACGTTTCGGGCGTTCTGGCGGCGGTGGCGGCCGGGCTGTATGTCTCGAAGCAGAGCCCGATATTGTTCTCCCCGCAGGCGCGGCTCCAGGCCGTGCATGTCTGGGAACTATTAATCCTGCTTATCAACGGCGTGCTCTTCGTACTGATCGGGCTGCAGTTGGATTCTGTGCTTACAGCGCTGAGCAACGTCTACGCGCCTCTGCAACTGCTGTGGTACGCCGGTGCAGTCTGCACAGTTGTAATTGTCCTCCGGCTTGCTTGGGTCTACCCCATGTCTCGCGTCTCTCGATTGCTTACGCCCAGCCCGCTCCGATCGCCAGCCGCCTCGTGGCAGCAGCTTACAGTGGTTGGGTGGACGGGAATGCGCGGCATCGTTTCGCTCGCCGCGGCGATGGCACTGCCGCAGTTTGTAGTCGCTGGCGCAGACCCGCCGATCCCGTTCGCCTTCCGAGATCTAATTATATTTCTCACCGTGAGCGTGATCTTTGCAACCCTGGTCCTCCAGAGCCTGACGCTCGCCCCGCTGATTGCGCGTCTGGGCGAGAGCGTTAAAGATAGTGTGGCCCACGAAGAGCTCGTGGCGAGAATGATTACATCCAACGCGGCGTTATCGAGACTCGAAAAACACAGCACCGCAGGGCCCGACGCAGCTGTGATCACCCGTGTTCGCGCAGAGTATTTTGACCGAGTGGAGGCGGCGACGGCGCACGCCGCTGAGGGCGATGAGATGAAAAGCGATGGAAGTGGCGCGGGCATGACCTTTCGACGTGGACGGCTGCGGGCTGAAGATGCGATTCGCCGAGAGGCCATCGCGGCCGAGCGCGGCGCGCTCATCGCGCTCAGAGACGCGGGCGAAGTATCCGAGGATGTTTTCAGACGCATCGAGCACGACCTGGACTTAGATGAATCGCGGGTTTCAGAAATATAATTAAAAACCTGTTGAGCACGTGTGGCGGGGTACTTTATTAAGCTACGGCGAGCAAAGCGGCACTCGCCACAATCGTAATTATGGTCGGCGACCAGTCAGCATCGACATTAACTAATCAGCACCGGCTTCGCGCCCGCGACCAGGCCTACCTCCGCGACCGGGCTTACCCCCAGCACGTGGCGCTGGGTCGGAACCGAGTTGCCCCGCCGCCACAAGTCGTGTACCTCAAACTCGGCCTGAACTCCGGGCACATCTATGCGAGCGTGGCAGCCGCGAGATTCGCGCCGCCAGCGGGCACTTTTGGCGATAAGCCACCCCGCCAGGAGCATGTTCTGGGTCTCCCAGCCGCTTACATCGTCGAAGATTTTGTCCAGCGTGTACCGCGCCCAAAAATCAACCATATCGATGATACTGGCCAGACGAGTCTCGGTCCGTTCAACCCCGACGTTCCGCCACATCGCCGACCGCAGGCTCGAGCGCACGTCGGTGAGATCAAGATCGCCCCGATCGCTGGGGCGTATATCACTTACGATCGCCAGCGGCCCACCGCTCGACCGTCCATTTGTGCCGTTTACACTCAGCTTTTGTTCTGCGCACACGCGGCCCGCCACTTCGCCGATCACCAGCCCCTCCAGAAGCGAGTTGCTCGCGAGCCGGTTCGCGCCGTGCAGCCCGCACGCGGCGACCTCGCCCACGGCGTACAAACCCGGCACATCGGTGCGGCCCGCGAGATCAGTCCGGACGCCCCCGACCATGTAGTGCATCGCCGGATGAACCGGAATTAAGTCTACCGCGGGGTTAAGATCAAAGCGCTTAAGCAACGCGGCGATGGTTGGGAACGCCCCGCTGAAGTTCTCGACCTTGCGGCAGTCCAGCCACACGTGCTGCCCGCCCTGCTTCGCGAGCTGACGGATCATCGCTTGACTTACGATGTCGCGTGGCGCCAGCTCCGCCATCGGGTGGGCATCGAGCATGAACCGCTGTCCAGACATATCCAGCAGGTGGGCCCCGGCCCCACGGATTGCTTCAGTAATTAAACTTCGGCTCGCGCCCGCGAGATACAGCGTGGTAGGATGAAACTGCACGAACGCCATATCCGCCAGCGACGCGCCCGCGCGGTACGCCATCGAAAGTCCATCGCCCGTCGCGATCGGAGGATTGGTTGTTTCGCGAAAGACCACGCCGCAGCCGCCGCTCGCAAGAATAGTCGCCTTAGCCCAGATCATTTGCAATCCGTAGCGAGGATGATGAGTGATCGCGCCGAGCACGGGCGACCCCGGTTCATTGCTTGGTGTAATTAAATCCAGCGCGAAGCACTTCTCAAACAGGCGGATATTCGCCGTGCCCTTCATCCGCTCAATAAGTACACGCTGCAGCTCAGCACCCGTCGCATCGCCATTGCTATGCACAATCCGGCTTGAAGTGTGGCCCCCCTCTCGGCCCAACATAATCTCACCCTCGAAGTTGCGATCCAGCTTCATCCCCCAAGAGAGAAGCGTCGCCATCGCGGCTGGGCCCCCGCGCACTACCGCCTCCACCGCCGCGGCGTCGCACAGCCCCGCGCCCGCCACCAGCGTGTCCTCGATGTGCGACTCGACAGTGTCAGACGCGGCGGTGACAGATGCGATGCCCCCCTGTGCCCACGCCGTGTTGGAAGCTTTCAGGTCCCCTTTACTTAACACGATGCAATCGCCGTGCGACGCCGCCTGTACCGCAGCTCGCAGGCCCGCGACACCCGCGCCGATCACCAGCGTATCGGTAAATATCTGCGGAAGGAGCGAAGATCGGAACGGAATCAAATAGCGGCGTTGGTCAAACAAGCTGTCCATGAATTACTTATAGGCGAAGCAGGGAAGTCTTCTGCAAAGATCAAGTGTAAGCGAGAAAGCAGCTCAACGCCTGGGTTATTCTCCGGGGTTTGTGGGGGCTTTTCGCCACGAGTGGCCCCGGGCCAAGAGGCTTAAGCCGTGGTGATCACCAGATCCACCGCACCCGCCCAAAGTCAGGCAAAAGCAATTTACCGATGCGCACGGGCGAAGGAAGATACACGAAAAACGCACGGCCGATGAGCAGGTCGCGATGAACAACGCCCGCCTTGGGCGAAAACTCTGCCGCCCACGAGTGAGGCCGATCCCAAAGCCGACCGTCAAGACTTTGCGGGCTGTTGTCACCGCACGCGAAAAACTCATCAGGGCCCAACGTAAGCGTGCTCAGCGGGTGCGTGGCCAGTGCCGGGGCCCGCGCTTGACTGTGTACCCGTCCCTCGTCGCTGTGATACCGGTACAAATCCGCTTGATAATGCACGTCTCGCCATAGCCCCACCCGCGACAGTCGCAGCGGCTGGGAGTTGCCCGCCGGGATCACCTCGATGGAAACAGCCGGACGCTTATAGTTCGCATCATAAGTTAAGTATTCAGTACCCTTGGAAGCCGTTTCCAGCCCGTCGTACAGCGCGTTATCAATGCGCTCGCGAGGCCCCCAGTTATATTCACTCTCCACCAACGTCTTTCCGTTGCACACGATAGAGAGCGACTGATCGGCATGAATGAACTCCAGCCAGCAAGCATCCGAAGTCAAATCAAGCGGGCCTATTGAGCTCGCCAGCGTGGAGAAAGCAAGCTGTTTGCCGCTCCCCGGGGCCATCGAAACGGTCGCCGTGCCCGCAGCGTAATCAAGCTCAAGACGGAAAGTGTGCCCCCGGCACTCGAGGATCATGGCGATGCGTCCTAGCCCCGAGTTCTGCTTCGGCAGCCCTACACACACGCGCAGGTCGCTCACCGGAAACTCAAGGCTCGAGCGCCGGGGTGTTTCATTATAAGCATACGAATCGGTGATCGGCCGAGACTTACCATTCCACGCGAGGGTCGCGGCTACCTTCCCAGTGTAAGTATAAGTACCGACCCCATCCAGGGCCCACGCCTTGCCGTCCTCGCCCACATTTGTCGCGATCCAGGGAGACACAAACGGCACTGACATCGGTGCCCCCGGCCCCTCAGGCGAGGGCGCGTACTCGCTGCTGAAAAGCGGCTGCCAGAGGCTCCGCTGCGCATGAGGACTCTTTCGAGCGATTCTCCATCCCGGAAGTGTCCACGGGTTCACGACGCTTTCGTCGCCCGTCAAATCCGCAGTGCTCGCTCCCGCTTCTGATTCCCCGGGGCTCGCCGCTGATGTAGGGCGGACGAAGATGTCGCCATCGACCACGGCCACCATTTCGCCGGGTATCCCGATGAGCCGCTTAATATAGTTCACAGAAGGTTCACGCGGATTGCGAAACACGATTACGTCCCAGCGCGTGGGGTCAACCAGGTGATAAGGAAACTTCGCTACAAAGATGCGGTCACCCCACCGGATCGGCACGCCGCGGCCTCCCGCAGTCTCGCCGCTCATCGGGTCATGAACCACGATGCCCGGATCATTCTGACCAACCCCACTTCCTGAGGCATCACCGCCCTGAAAAGAGAGCGGTGTAAGTCCATCGTCACTTACATCCCAAGGCCCGACCGTCCAAGTGTAACCATTGCTGGGCGAGGTAAACTGCATGTGGGCCCCCAGCAGGGTTGGCGCCATTGATCCTGTGGGAATTAAGAACGGTTCCATCACAAACCCGCGGAACACAAACACCATCACAAACGAGATTAGAATGGATGTAAGTGTCTCCTTCACCACCTGGCCCGAAGTGGGCGCGGCCGATTGAGGCACGGCAGGTGCCCCACCAAAAGCAACTTCCCTTGGCGGTCGAGTCGCGTTATTACTCTGCGCCAGGCTGGGTTCGCTCTGCGCTGGGGCTGAAGGATCGACATTCATCGGGCGTTATAAGTTACGTTCACTCCGCGTGCAATCACCAAATCTCCACCGCACCACCTAACCGAGGCACGCTACCCCCGCAAATCATGCCGCGCGCGCCGCTGCTTGATCGTCAATCGTCCAAGTTCCCGCCCAGCACCAACTTAAGAAAGCCGGAAAGGTAGACAGCCACTCGTAAGCGAGCCACTGATGCCATCAGGGATTGCGGGGTGGTTGTTGCCCGCCGCCTTGGTTGCCGTCATCCGAACCTGATCGACCTTCACCCGGCCCGCCTCGTCGCCGGCCGCCATCCGGTTTCCGGCGCGGGCCCCGGTTCGGAGGACCGCCTGGGCCACTCGATGGGTTATTATTCGGTCTACCGCCAGGGTCGGAGCCTCGGTCGTCGTCGCGGCCACCTCTGGGATCAGTCGGGTTACCACCGCCCGGGCTAGGGGATGAGGGTCCACCACCCGGGCCGCCGCGGCGGCGAAAAGGAGCACTCCCCGCGCCACCACCGGGCGCCGCGCCCGGCGTAAACGTCGCTCCGGTTGCACCTCCGCCGTCGACCGCGCGAGGCCCCTGTCGTGAACTTATGTTATCTTGGGGCTGTGTTCCGGTCTCTTCCCCATCACTTACGTTTCGTTGGCGACGCTGATCATCGGTCTCACGGCGGCGCGATCCGGGGTCGCCATCTCGGGCTTGCTGTCCCGAGCTAGCGGGTGGGCGATCAGACGGGCGATCGGGCCGAGATTGTTTATTATTTACGCTCTCGCCGCCGCGACGAGGCCCAGCCCCGTCCGCAGGTTTCCCCGCCACATTGCCGCCCCGACCACTCGGTCCCCCGGTGCCAGCACTACCACCGCTACCACCTTGGTAGCCGGGAGGGGTCGGGTTAAATACCGGCGGGGGTGGCGGCGGAGGCGCGACCGCATTCTCCGCAGGGCTTAGATTCTCAACCGGAACAGCCACCTGCACGCTCTTTCCATCCGCACCCGGGCGATCCAAGAGCACAAGCACCAACTGCGTCAGAATCTGGCCGTCGATCACGATGCCATCGCCGTCGGGAGTACCTACCCGGCTGCGTTTGCGCGGAAGGTTTTTCTTGAGGTCTTCGTACGTCTGATCTTCGTAACGTAAGCAGCACATCAACCGGCCGCAGCGTCCGCTGATCTTAAGCGGGTCCAGCGTCGCCTTCTGCATCTTTGCGCTCTTCATTGAGACCGGCTTCAAAACCTTTAGGAAGTTCTTGCAGCAACAGTATTGTCCGCAGCGTTCGTAATCAGCGGTGATCCGCGCTTCGTCGCGCGCACCCACGTGCCGCAGCTCGACATGGCTCCGGAAATGCGACCGCAGTTCGCCGAGCAGATCATTGAGTTCGACGCGGTCTTCGGAGAGGTAGTAAAACGTAAGCGTTTCTCCGCCCAAAATCGGCTCGGCCTCCACGATCTTAATATTAATGCCGAGGCCCTCCGCCACTGCCTTGGCCTCAAGCCGGAGCGCGTGACGCGATTGCTCCACCTCCTGATGCCGAGTGATGTCCGGCACGTCCGCGATCCGCAGGATGCGCCCCTCGGTCGAGAACGGATATTCGCGCCCGCCGCTATTTTGAATATACTCGAGCATCTCTTTGCGGGAGACGCTCTTGGAGCAACCGCTGTTGGGGCAGGTGCTCGTCAGCATTTCTCCCAACTCAGTGCCGCGTAGCGTCTTGATGACAAGTTTACTTCCGCAACCGGGTTTGTCGGTGCCGTTGTACGGAAACTCACCGACCATCTTCATCACGCCGTACCGAGCCACAATCGTGCGAGGAGCCTTGAGAGCTTCATACACCTTACGGTCTTCTTCGATCAGTTGCGCCTTAAGGTCAGCCTCGAACTGCGGGAGTGGTAGGATGGGCATTTGTTGGTTTAAGAGTAGGGCCGCACGCGCCTCGTACTTGTCGAAGCGGACGTGGGCCGCCGCAAACCCGCCCCATCTCAAAATATCATCCAATATCCACCTAACAGCCGTCTAGAACATGGCGTTACCTCAGGTAATGCCTACACTTGCTGAAACTGGGTCTCAACGAGGAATCCAAAGAAGCCCGAAGAGCGTATCTAGATTTAGAAGCGCGTATCTAGTTTAAGGGAGGGCTGGTCCCGTCCAACCTCACCGACCGGGCTTCGCAGGACTAGACAGGCGTTTCGTGGGAGTTGGGGATGCGAGAAAGCCGTTGCAAACGCCGCTTGAGAATAGCACGCTTAAAGCCACAAGGTGTGACAGCGATATGCTAGAGAGATGGCTTGCGTGAAGGCACGTGAAGCGGCGGTGGTGCCGGTTTTTGAAAAGAAACGGCGGCACCGATCGTGGATCACGGGTTTAAGGTTTAGTTCCTCGGCTTAGTCGGCTTTCCCAGTGCCAGATCAAACGTTTAAGACGACCGCGCAGAGCGCAGCGAACAGGAAAAGTATGACAACCAAAACAGACACCAAAAACGAGCACCGTGTCATTTATCTCGACAACGCAGCGACCACACCCACCGATCCTCGCGTGGTCGAAGCCATGCTTCCCTACTTCACCACCAAGTTTGGCAACCCCGGCAGTCGTAACCATCAGTTTGGCTGGGATGCGGAGGAGGGCGTTGACTGGGCCCGCGACCGCGTCGCGGCGTTGCTAGGCGCCGATGAAAAAGAAGTGATCTTTACATCGGGTGCCACCGAATCCAACAATATCGCCATCAAGGGCGCGGCGTACATGTACGAGAAGGCTCCGGCCGGCTCCGGCTCGCGCGGCCACATTATCACCGGCGCGATCGAACATAAGGCCGTCCTTGATCCGTGCAAGCGTCTGATGAAAGAGGGCTTCGATGTAACTTTTCTAGAGCCGCCCGCCGACGGGGTTTTCACCGCAGAGATGGTGAAAGCCGCGATGCGTCCTGACACTATTCTCGTCTCCATCATGTGGGCGAACAACGAAATAGGTACGGTCAACGAAATTCCTCAGATCGGTGCCCTCTGTCACGAACGCGAAGTCGTGTTCCACACCGACGCTACCCAGTGGGCCGGAAAGATGCCGACCAATGTTGGCCGCGACAATATTGACTTGCTGTCTCTCTCCGGACATAAGCTGTACGGCCCCAAAGGCGTCGGCGTGCTCTTCGTACGTCGCCGCAAGCCACGAATCCGGTTGCAGGCCCTCATCGATGGTGGCGGCCAGGAACGCGGCTTTCGCCCCGGCACGCTCAATGTGCCGGGAATCGTGGGAATGGGTAAAGCAGCGGAAATCGCACTTGCAGAAATGGATCGAGATGGCGAGCGGCTGCTTAAGCTTCGTAAGAAGCTCGAAGATACTGTCTTGGCCCAGCTTGACCACTGCGCCGTCAACGGTCATCGCGAAAAACGTTTGCCCCACATTTCTAATATTTCGTTCGGCTTTGTCGAGGGCGAAAGCCTGATGATGGCCTGCAAAGAACTCGCCGTATCATCGGGTTCGGCGTGTACCTCGGCCAGCTTGGAGCCCAGCTACGTTCTCAAAGGCTTGGGTGTTGGCGATGAACTGGCGCACTCCTCCCTGCGTATGAGTTTTGGCAAGTTTACTACGGAAGAAGAAGTCGACTACGCCGCGAAGTCTGTCATCAGCGCGGTCAAGAAACTTCGGATCCTTTCACCGCTCTACGATATGCATAACGAAGGCATCGACTTAAGCAAGGTTGTGTGGGGCCATCATTAGAGTAAGGTGCTCTGCTGAAAATGGCGGCGAGGAGCTCGGTTTAGTACCGCAAAGTTCGGTTGAGTATTACGGAGCTCTGTGGAGTCACATAGAAGGCGGCTGAACGGCGGACAACGTCGCCAGATCACGGTTGTACGAGTGAAGATTAGAAGTTAACCAAAGCGTGCGGCCTCTTTGCCACTCGCTCAGTTTAGAACATGTGGTTGAAGCACTGGAGTAACTAATATGGCTTACGGACCCAAAATCATTGATCATTACGAGAACCCTCGCAACGTCGGCAGCTTCGGCACCCAGGCGGACATCAAAAAGCGCGCCGATGTGGGCGTTGGTCTAGTCGGCGCACCCGAATGCGGCGATGTGATGCAGTTACAAATTAAGGTCGATCCCACCTCCGGCCGCATTCAAGATGCCAAGTTCAAGTGCTTCGGCTGCGGGTCGGCCATCGCCAGCAGCTCACTTGCTACGGAGTGGCTCAAGGGCAAGACCCTCGATGAGGGGATGAGCATCAAGAACACCCAAATCGTCGAGGAGCTCGCACTCCCCCCGGTCAAGATTCACTGCTCGGTACTCGCCGAAGATGCGATCCGCGCGGCCATCGCAGATTACAAGTCCAAAAACGGAATGGCTGTCGAGCACGCCGCCGCGGCTCACTGATCTCTCATGGGTAGATGCGGCCGGTAGGGTTGTTCGAGGAGCGCGCCAAACCGCCGTTAACCCTTGAATAAGGTTCGTGCGGCCGCTCTACAACGAACCGCAGGCTCATTCGGTTCGTACGGTATGTGGCAGTATGGTTGCTCCGCAACGTCATATACTTTGCGGTTGGGTGTTTCGAGAAGTTTAGTGGGCATGACGGCTGTGGGCACACGGGCAGGTAACCAAGGAAAATTGAACTATGTCAACCACGACAGAAGAAAAACAGATAGAGAGTTCCGGAGTAATCGTTAGCGAATCCGCCGCGAAAGAGATTAAGCGGATCATCACCGATCAGGAACTTGATGAGAGTAAGGTCTGCCTGCGCGTCGGCGTGAAGGGCGGGGGCTGCTCCGGCTTTTCATACCTCCTGGATCTGACCGAAACGCAGAAAGAGACCGACGAAGTCTCTGTGCAGCATGGTGTGCGCGTGATCTGCGACCCAAAGAGTCTACTCTACCTTAGCGGCGTTACAGTTAACTTCCGGGATGAGATCATGGGCCGCGGGTTCGTCTTTGATAACCCCAACGCAACCAGCTCCTGCGGCTGCGGGTCTAGCTTTACGGCGTAAGCGGCCGCTGATGGGGCCCGGTCAAACTGCCGGGCCTCGCGCGTACGCTTGGCAATGGCACCACGCGTTCAAGAATATAATATTAACTACTGCTCACCCTCGCGGCCGCAGACGGCAGCGAAACTCCCGAACACGCCCTTAAGGCACCCGCCCTCGCGGGTGCTTTACTTCGTACCGGCGTGGCTGCCCGTTCTGGCGTTACTTAACTTACTTATTGGGGCCTGCTCCGGCCCCCCGCGAGCGGGCGCAGGTGGTGCTGAAAAGTTAATCCAAGACCTAACTCCCCGCCTCACCGCGAGCCCCGCTCTGGCCCCGGTCTTGAGCAAAGCCGAGGAGTATCGGGTGCAGGTGCTTTTCTCAAGGGTTATCCGTGATCAACGTTCGGGCACCCGCCACCTGGAACGCTGGAGCTATCGCTTGGGCGCCGAGTACTTCTACCCCGCCAGCAGCATCAAGCTCGCCGCGGCGATCGCCCTCTTCCCCGCGCTTGAATCACTTAACAGCGGGCGGAGTGATTCACTGATTACGTTGGATTCTCCGGCGACCTTCGGGCAAGTTGCCAGCGGGGCGACCCCTTTTGTAAGGACCAACGCAAGCGCCACGAGGGTCGTAACGGCGGGGGTTGACGGTGTTCCGGGCGAGACAGTTACGTTGCGGCGTGAGCTTACAAAGCTTTTCGCCGTCTCAGATAACGAGGCTTTTAACCGGCTTTACGATGTGATCGGCCACGGCCCGCTGAACGCAAGCCTGCACGAAATGGGCTTCGGCAGCGTCGTGCTTAACCATCGGCTCTCGGATTCTACACCCAGGAGTGACCAGCGAGCGACGGTTGCGGTTACGTTCGCGGCGGAGGGTAAGGGGGACGCGAGAAAGATAGATTATGTTACGATTCCCCAGCGGTCCTCCGCGCTCACCCTCGTGAACAGCCCCCCGGGGCTAGCGGTGGGCAAAGATTATATGAAAAAGGGCGCGCTCGCCGGCGTGCCCATGGACTTTGGCTCCCGCAACGGCGTGAGCCTGACGGATCTCCAGGACATGCTGGTTATGCTCTTCGCCCCAGACATTAACATCGGTAAGCACCCGCCCCCCAGCGTGCTCGCCGCGGCTCCGCTGCTGGAGTATCTCTCCGGGCTTACGCCCCGCACCAGCGGCGTGGCGCAGTACGAACTCGCGGGCTACGGCGATGACTATTGTAAGTTATTTTTGCCCGGCCTGCCCAAAGCGGGTGGTGAACAGTGGCGGGTATTTAATAAAATAGGGCAGGCCTACGGATTTACGATCGACAACGCCTGGATCGTAAACCGAGAGAGCGGGGAGGAATACTTTCTTTCGGCCGTTATCTACACCAACGCCGACGGCGTGCTGAACGACGATAGGTACGAGTACGCGACCGTCGCGGAGCCCTTCATGGCGGCCCTCGCCCGTGAACTCTGCGTCCCCGCCCGCTGACCGCGCGGCTACACCTTGATAAACCAGCCCCGCTTGTAAAGCGCGGCGGCAATCAGCCAATAAAACATAATATAACAAATCACGAAGAGCCAGGTGCCCAGCTCCGGCGAGCCCAAGGCGTGCTGGGCCCACGCCTTAAGAGATGCCACCAAGATGGACTCGCCCCCTCCCGGCGTTACCATCTTCCACTTCATCATCGCGCACTTCCAGAGAAGCTCGGCCAGAATGTACATCGCCAAGGCGTTGGTGCCCAGCACCCGCAGGAACCGCATCGTTGTAATATTACGAATGTCGATGACGTACATCATCAGCCCCAGCACCAAGCCGCTGACCCCCGCCGCGCACAGGATGTAAGAGGAGGTAAAGAAATCCTTGCTGTAGGGCAGCCCGCCGAATCGGTGCCAGACGTAAGAAGCCGTCAGGGTAACGGCACCGACGATCAGCAGATGCTTGCACTGCTCGCGCCGCAGGCCGGTGGTGCTCCCGGTCAATAGCCGACCGCCCGCCAGCGAGCCCAGCTACGCGGTCGCCGCGGCGGCCAGACCTTGGGTGATGAGCACGCCCCACCACCCCAGGCTAGAGTTAATATAACTTTGGTACGAGGCGGTCTGGGTCCATACCACCTTGCCCTCGGCGGGCAGTGGAACGGCGGTAAGTATGGCCCACTTGAAGATAAGCACCGCGGCGACAAACAGGGCCTGAACCCAGCGGGGGGCGAGCGAGAGAAGAACGCAAGTGAAGTAAGCAAAGCCGATGAGGGGAAGAATGTCCCAGTGTTTGAAAACAGTTAAATCAATCGGCGAGGTGTACGCGATGGTGGCGCACCAAACCAGCGTGCCTAGCAGGTAGATCTTCAGCCCCCGGATAAATGCCGCGGTGACGCGCCGGCCAACTGTAAGTGAACGTCCCCGGCCCCCGGCCATCGAGAAGGGCACGCTTACACCTACGATGAAGAGGAAGCAGGGAAAGACCAGGTCGGCCAGGCCGTTGCCCATCTCGCCATTGGCCCAGCCGCGGTGGGGGAACCAAGCGGGCATCGCGGGGTCGGTGCCGCCCACGTTCACCAAGAACATAACTATAATTACCAAACCGCGGAACGCATCCAGCGAGAGCAACCGATTGGCCGCCACCGGGCTGCCTACCAAACGCAGTTCGCTGGAACGATCAACTGTAAGTTTTGGCCTTGCCTGATTCGGAGCGGGCCCGGGCTCACTGGCGGCGGAACCCGAGTGAGTACCCGTAAACTTAAATGGGCCTTGCGGAATGGTCTTTTCGTCCGGTGTCACGGCTTCACCGTCGGCTTCCAGAAGACATAAGCAGTGCCCTTCCCATTGACGAGCCAAACCTGGGTCATATCTTCGTACTTGTAGGTCCTTTCGCCGCTCTGCGCATCGCCCGCGGCGGGATCACTTACGAGAAAGTCTCCTCTCTCCGTGTAACCACGCAACAGAATGAGGTGGCCGTCGGTCGAGTCGTAGGGCGCATCGGCGAGTTGGCCTTTGCTGACTTTAATACTGGCAACAATTATGTTGCCCGCGGCCAGGGATGCGTATACGTCCTTTAAGGAACCGAATCTGCGGATATACCCCGGAAGCCCGTGCTCCCACGCGGCCTGCACGTTTCGTGGCCAGTTTCCATATATATCATATTTCTGATCGTAAGCGGCTTGGGCGATGTCGGCGACTGATGCCGGATCGTCGGGCACCCCCCAGCCGATCGCCATGGCAACGCAAGTGGGGCTGCACAGGCGTCCAGAGAGTTCAGGCCGGGGCGTCTTCTGGCTCTTAAATGTAACTGATTGTTGGTGAGAGGGCGGTAAGTTCCAGTTGTCCCAAGGCATCGTTGTGCGGCTGGCATTCTTACGAAACTCCACCGCGGCCTTTGAGAATGCCAGCGAACGAGTTAAGTCCAGTCGCGTGATCCGCACCGGCTCTGCGAGCGTCTGACTCGTGCTCGCAACGCACCGGATCTGCGCTTCACGAAACCAGGTCTTGCATCGTAATATATCAACATCAACCTCGTAGCCGCCGGGTGCGGTTACCTTTGCTGGAGTAGGCTGGGTTGAAACATTATGTTCAGTCTGCGGCGCAGCTGCGGTAGGGTCGGGTGGGGGTGGGGGTGGGGGTGGGGTTACTGATCCGAGCGCGAGCCAAGGCGTCCATAACGATTCGGGAAGGTTACGCGCGCGAACTTCAAATGTAACCATCGCGCCCGT
>Ga0163144_10018069_pt1 | contig 14307 bp, 7 predicted proteins | sample OliLak19BULKMAT1_FD_123175 | JGI IMG/M metagenome (GOLD analysis project Ga0163144, IMG submission 123175) | Freshwater microbial mat bacterial communities from Lake Vanda, McMurdo Dry Valleys, Antarctica - Oligotrophic Lake LV.19.BULKMAT1 | ecosystem: Environmental > Aquatic > Freshwater > Lake... | reverse complement strand
TGGGACGAGGCGCTCCGAGAGTCGTAACTCGCTCCGGCACGACACTTCGTGATCGTGGCACCCAACGGCAGGGGCGACATGGCTTGGGACGTCAAATGTGGAGTCGAGTCTTGCCACCCGGCACTGAAAAAATAGTTGGGGGAGCGGACGATCGAACGGGGTATATATACCGAACCCCTTTTTGGAGTCCGCTCATGTTGAATTGCTGTCGCCTCCCACTCGCCTCCGCGTGGCTGCTCGCGCTGCTGCTCTCGTCCGGTGCTCGCGGGCATGAAGGGCATAGCCCGGCCGATGTCGCGAAAGTCTCTCGCGATATGGCTGAGACAGCCACGTATTTTCTGGCTGCTTTGAACGAGGCGCAGCGCGCCAAGGCCGTGTACGAACTGAAGGCGGACGAGCGGCTGAACTGGCATTTCATCCCCAAAACGCGCCATGGCCTTTCGATGAAAGAGATGACGCTGACGCAGCGCCCGCTGGCGCTGGCGCTGCTGGCGAGCGGCTTGAGCGCGCGCGGCTTTATCAACGCGATGACGATCAGCACGCTTGAAGACATCCTGGCGGAAATCGAGAAAGGCAAGGGGCCGGCGCGCGATCAGGAGCTGTATTTCGTCACGATCTTTGGCCAGCCTGGCCCGGAGAACACGTGGGCCTGGCGCTTTGAAGGGCATCATCTGGCCTTGAATTTCACGGTCATTAAAGGGAAATACGTGATCGGCGCGCCGGCGTTCATGGGCAGCAACCCGCAGAACGTGCTTGAGGGGCCGCGCAAGGGAATGCGGCTGCTGGGTGAAGTGGAGGATGCCGGGCGCAAGGTGATTCAAGCGCTGAACGACGAACAGAAGAAGAAGGCTATTTTTCAGAGCGAAGTGCCGAAGGATATTTTCACCGCCGCAAACCGCAAAGCAGTGATCGCAACGCCGGCTGGATTGCCTCTGTCCGAGATGACCGCGCCGCAAAAAGAATTAGTGATGAGCGTGATCAAGGAGTACGTCAACCGCATGCGTCCGGAGATGGCCGCGGAAGATCTGGCGAAAATCGAGAAGTCCGGCGTGGACAAAATTCTATTCGGCTGGATCGGCACCCTGGAACTGAGAAAACCGCATTATTACCGCGTGCACGGACCCACGTTCCTGATCGAGTACGATAATATTCAGAATGATTCCAACCATGTTCATTCAGTCTGGCGAGATCTGGAAAACGATTTCGGCGGCGACCTTCTGGCCAAGCACTATCAGGATAACCACGCCGGGCAGAAGTAGCGCGGTCCTTCGAGCGCTTGATGCAGACGCTGCGCGTCAACCCTGGGCTTTGATACGCAACCCCTTCGGGGTTGAAACAACCTCTGCTCAAAAGGCTGCATTCAAGGCCGAACGAAGAACAAATGAAAGTCTGTGAACTGCTCTAGGGTTTGGCGCCGGCGACGGGGAGCAGGGGGCGGGGCGGGGTGGGGGCGGAGGCCGGCGGGTCGAGATCGGGCTGCGGGTCGCGCAGGGTGATCAGGCGCGGCAACTGCTGTGGCTCGGGGATGCTCAGTTTGGTGAAGGGCGCGGGCTTTTTGCGCAGCTCGGGAAGCACCGCCAGGGTCTCGCGATGAACGTGAGCGTCCACCGGATCGGCGAGACGGTCGGCTTTGACGGCCTCTGGCGGCGTCTCGGTGAAGACCGCGCGGACGGCGTCGGCGGCCATCGCGCTGGCGGCGACGAGAAAGCCGGCGAGGGCGAGCTTGCGATAGTACGTTGGCTTTGACACGCGGTATTACCTCACTTGGCTTGGATGATAAGTTTGACTTCCGTGCCTTCGGGCGGCAGGAGATCCTTGTTGGTGTCCAGAGTCAGCAGTTTTCCATCTTCCAGTCCGAGGTGCAGCTGAACGACGGTTTCATCGGTGACGGGAAGAAGGCTGATGAGCGTGCCTGTCGCGTCGGCGCCGTAGGTCAGTTCGTCCTTCGTCGGGTCCAGCTTGCGCATCACCGAACCGGTGAAATGCCAGTTGAGCACGGGGAGTGTTTTTCCGGTGCGCCTGTCGAGCATCAGTTTTTCCATGGGGATCAGGCGGGGCTTTCCGGCCGCGCCAGGCACTTCGAGCAGGAGCCTGAGATCGGCGCCGGTGCCGATGACGCCTTCACCGACGGCGGGCTTGCCCGGTTTCAGGCCGATGGAAACGAGCGCGGCGTGAACGTCGCTGGGTTTTGTTTCAAAGATGAGCACGGTTTCGTGCGCCTTCTGGCCGCGCGGAGCGGGGTAGGTGGCGATGACTTCGAGCGGGTAAATTTCTTTCAAGGAGGCGAGCTTTCGCGGCGCGACGCGGCAGGGCACGGAGACGGTGCGCTTTACTTTATCGATCGTGACGGGGACCGACGCGGTGAGCGCGGTGGCGGGCTGCTTGTCGGAGAGGCAGACGACGTAGGATTTCTGGGGCGTTTCGCCATCGGGATTGCAGGTCGCGATGTAGAGGTCTCCGCCGTGAACGACGGGCGAGCCGAAGACGACGCTTTTGGAAAGAATGGCGGGGTCCGTTGAAAGTTCCATCTGCCATTGCAGGGCGCCATCGGCGAGATTGAGGGCGTGCACGCCGGCGTGGAGATCGGCGATGTAGACGGATTCACCGGCGATGGCGACGCCGGCGAAGATCGGTTTTTTGGCTTCAAACGTCCATTTGCGTTCGCCGGTATTGATGTTGCGGGCGACCACGATTCCATCGGTTCCGGCATAAATGGCCAGTTCGCCCTTGGCGGCGATGGGCGAGAGCACGCCGCCGCCGGCGAGTACTTTCTTCCATTTCAACTGCCCGGTCGCGAGGTCGACGGCGACGACTTCGCCTTTGGCGCTGTTGAGCAATTTGCGATCGAAGCGAATGTTGCTGCAGCCGACGAGGACTGTCGTGCCGATGACCGTGGGGCCCGACCACGGATTCAGATCGAGCGGCGCTTCCCAGACGAGGCTGCCGTCGGAGGCCTTGAGGCAGACGATGCAGCGCTTGCCTTCTTTTTCTTCTTCAAGATAGGCGGAAGCGAGAATCAGGAATTCACCGGCGACGACGGGCGGGGCATCGACGTGCCATTTGTGTTTTCCCTGCTGCCAGATCAGTTTGGGCGAGGGCTTGGGGAGCGCGTCTTCGCTGGGCGGGATGGCGAGCAGCGGGTCTTTCTGTTTGTCTTTTTCGTATTTGGCGACCAGTTCGGCCCAGCGCTTGGTGAGCAGCGGGACGACCGCGGAGAGATCGAGCTCTTTGCCATCGAGCGTGACGCGCTTGGCGTCGAGGCAGATGATGCCGGCGTCGCCACCGCAGGCAAAAACGCGGCCCTTGTCGATGGTGGGACCGGCTTCGAGATGGACGAGTTTTCCGGGAACGAGGTAGCGCCAGATGGGCATGCCGGTGTCGGGTTGCAGGCAGTACAGGATGGCGTCGTCGGTTTGATGCATGCCGTCGCCGAAGATGACCATGCCGTCGGCAATGGCGGGCGCGGAGACGGTGGGGCGGACAATGAAGGGGACGGTTTTTGACCAGAGGGTTCGTTCGGGAGCCGCCGAGGCGGTGGAGAGCGCGTGGAACGAGCCGGTGTTGAGGGCACCCATCACGGAAAGATAGAGGCCTTTGCCATACGGCACGGGTGAAGCGATGAAATGTTCCTGCGATTTATGAACCCATAGAATGTTGGGCGCTTTGGGGCCGTTCAGATCGTCGACGCTGCCGGTGCGCATCGGATTTCCGCGCGCGGTGGGCCAGTCTCCGGCCATCAGCGGGGCGGCGGAACCGGCGGCCAGCAGCGCGAAAAGAATCAGGCTGGCCGGACCGCGGCGGCGCCACATCACGGCGATAAAGAGGAGGGCGGCTGCGGCGACGACGAGCACGCCGATGCCGTTGGCGAACCGTTTTCCAGGGCCGGTTGCGCCAGACGCGGATTTGCCTCCATGGGCGGGATCGTCTTTTAATAGAGCGGCCGGTTCGGCGAAGTAATTGGAATTGGTGAGGAGAAGAATGGGATCCTGGCCTTCGTTGTTAAACACGACATCGGGCACGTCGTCTTTGTTCAAATCCTGAACGGAGAGTGCGGAGGTGTTGTACATGCGGTAGGCGAGGCCGATGTCTTCGGTGCGATCGGTGAAGTTTTCCTTGCCGGCGTTTCTGAAGTAGCGATTGGGGCCTTTCCAGCAACCGACCAGCAGATCCACGCGGCCCTTTTTGAATTCAACGAATGCGGCGCTGCGGGCGTCGGCCGAGGTTTTGGCGAGGTCTCCGGCCTGAGCGGTGATGTCTTTGAAGCGCCCGCTGCCCTCGTTCTTCAATAGTTTACTCACGCCAGCCTGAGGAATAAACAGGTCGGGCTTGCCGTCGCCGTTGAAATCACCGAAGGCGGGGGTGACGTTGCCGGTGCGGTAGGCGATGCCGGAATTCTTTGCTTCGATGAATCCCTTGGGCGTGTTGAGCAGCAGCAGGCCGGTGCCGCCGCTGAACAGAACGTCGGGGCGGCCGTCGCCATCGACGTCGGCAATGGACAGGCGGTCGCCTTTGAGGCTGCCGCTGAGGCCGTTTTCGCCGAGGCCCACGGAGTCGGAGACGTCTTCGAACAGGGGCGGTGTGTTGGCGGTCACTTCGGCGAGTTTGGCGGCGTAGTAGAATCCGAAGTCGCCGCTGCCATTGCAGATTTTAAGGAGGAGCTGATTTTTGCCGGCGCGCAGCTTAAGTTTGACGATGGCCGTATCGGGGGCGACGCCGCGGTAGACATTTTCGGAAAGAACTTTTTCGCCATTGAGCCAGACGGTGAGTGTGTCGTCGCTGCCAAGCGAGATGGGGCATTCGGTGGCGCCGCCCACGTTGAGTTCCCGGTAGAGGTAGACGACAGCTTCGTTGGCTTGTTCGGGTTTGTACAAGGACATGAAGCTATTGGGCTGGCCGTCGGTGAAGGCGCCCTCTTTCCATTTGAACTTTTCGTTGTTCTTGCCGGTGTACTCGGCGTTGAGATCGACTTTCAGTTCGGGCGGATAGACGGTATCGAAACCCTTCTGGCCGGCGTTGTCGAAGGGGCCGGCGTAGAACCACTTGCCGGTGGTGCTTTTGACCGGTTCGGAGGGGCGCGTGCCGAGATTGCGGTACAGGCGCAGTCCGCGGAAGCCGTCGGCCAGCAACAGGTCGGGGCGTTTGTCGCCGTCGTAATCGAGCCACGCGGCGGCGCTGAGATTGTAGTAGCTCTGGCGCGGCAGGCCGCCGCTGACGTCGTCGAATTGCGCGGCTTTCTCGGTGATGTTGCGGAAGAGGCGCGGGCCGGAGGGGGTGGCGACGAAGAGATCGGTTTTCTGATCGCCGTCGTAGTCGGCCCAGGCGGCGGCGCGGGCGCCGGCGAGCGAGGGCAGGCGCACATCGTCGAAGGCATTGCCGGCGTTCTGCAGCACGTTGAGCTGTCCGGCGTTGAAGACGCACAGGTCGGAACGGCCATCTGTATTGATGTCGGCGGGCGAGACGCCGATGGCGCCGGCGCCGAGTTTGTTCAGGGCGAGCAGGTGCGTGAAGCCGGGCATGCCGAGCACGGCGCGGAGTTCATCGCCGCCGCTGCCAAAATCGACGAAGTCGCGCACGGGATTGTAGTCCTGAATTTTGAGGCTGGCTTTCATGCGGTGAATTTTGGCGGTGCGATTCTGCAGCGCGTTCTTGTCGCCGTCGACCATGCAGGGAACGATGACTTCCTGACCGGCGAGCATGGCGGTGATGAAGGTGGCGAGTTTTTCAACTTTGCCGTAATAGGTGCGCTGCAGAAAGGGTTCGGAGTGAGTCATGTTCATCCAGTCGCCGCCAACGGGCGTCTGGTACCAGTAGTTCTCGATGTAGGTTTCGCCGGCGCTGCCGTTGTGGAAGAAAATGGCGGTCTTGCCGACTTCGGCCCAGGCCATCACGGTCTGCCATTCCTTGGGGCTGAAACCGGCTTGGGCGATGTTGTGCTTGATGATGTCGCCGGGATGGGTGCCGCGAATGTCGCGCACTTTGCGGTAGATAATCGTGTTCTTGGTTTTATCGACGGCTTCGACGACCATCAGGACGATGGTCGTGGATTCGGCGACGACCTTGCCGAGCGGGTAGGCGACTTCCACGTAGCCGGAGGTGGGGCGACCGAGGCAGAGCAGCAGTGTCGCGGCCGCGAGCAGGGCGAGAGCACTGGATTGTTTGTCACGGGATCGGGTTAATTTCATGAGGACCACTCCGGCGCCCCTTCAGGGCGCAAACGCGATTTAAGAATCGGTGACCGGGGGCTGCGCGTCTACTGACCCCCGGCTGATATCCGTTGCCCCTTCGGGCCATTCAAACGCTGAAAAATTCAGTGCTCCTCCGGGCGCTTCAAAGTCCGTCGTCCTCTCGGGCAACGCGCTTTCACGCTGAAACCTACTTGATGGTGGCCAAGCGAGTCTTTGCCGTCTCCGCCCATTTGCTGGCGGCGAAATCTTTGAGCACGCTTTCCAATGCTTTTTTGGCTTCGGCCGGCTGCTTCAGTTCGATGAAGGCCTGTCCGGCTTCGGTCAGGGCTTCGGCGCTGAGTTCGGGAGTGTCGTAGATCGGGACCACCAGAAGGTCTTTGGCGGCTTCAGCCCAGCGCTTCTGAGCCAGGCGGATCAGGCCCATCTGAAGCTGCGATCGCGCGGCGATATCGCCGCTGTTGCGGCGGGCAACGTCGTTGAAATTGTTGTATGCGTTGTCGTGCTGATTCATTTTCTGCCAGGCGAGCGCGGTGTTGAAACGCGCGTCGTGAATGAAGGCGCTGTTGCCGAAACGCTGGACGACCTGTTCGTAGGACTGGCGGCTTTCGTCCCAGCGGTTGGCCTGCGCGAAGGCAAAACCGAGGCGCATGAGGGCGCGTTCGGTCAGTGTGTTCATGTTGCGGAAGGGGTCTTTATCTTTGAATGCGACAAGCTGCGTCAGGGCGTTGTTCCAGTCCTTGGCCTGAATGGAGGCTTCGCCGGACACATAGAGGGCATCGCCGGCTGCGGCGCTGGCGGGATTTTTTAAAACGATCTGCGTCTGAACCAGCGCGGACTTGGTGTCATTCAAGGCGACCAGAGCGGCGGCGAGGGCGACGCGGATGCGATCGCGCATGTCCGCAGCGGGATTGTCTTCGAGCGCCAGTTCGAGAAGTTCAAGGGCGGCATCGGGCCGGCCGCGAGTGAGGTGCATCTCGGCCAGTTCGAGGCGCGCGCGAATGGCCAGCGGGGCGGAGGGCGCGGCGTTGATCAGCGCGGTGTACTGATCCCGCGCTGATTTTTCGGCGGGCTGCACGGGAATCTCGGCGAGCGCGATAGCCGGTCCGGCGAGAACGGGCGGCGGCTGAGTGGGCGGCGCGGTTTTCTTGATGTTCTCAAGGACTTTTTCAAGAGTCTTGGCGCCAGCCTTCTGGCGAGCGGCTTCGATTTCAAGTTCCGCCAGCGCGCGGTAGCACCACGCGGCTTCATAAAAAAGACGGAGCTGATTCTCGCTCACAGGAGTTTTTGTGGCTGCACGCTTGGCAGATTCAGATTTAAGAGCGTCGGCGCTTTGTAGCAGTGCGGTGCTGCTGTCGGTGATCGCCTTCGCCGCGGCGGCGAGTTCTTCGGGCTTGGCGCCCTGCTTAGCCAAGGTGATGCGTGCGACGGCGATGGCGTGCACCGCTTCATCGCGGCGGCATTGCGCGGCGCGCCACGTGGAGCTCAGGGCTTCCGGGTGTTTTTCAAACTGCTTGATGATCTGTTCGAATTGCGCGCGCGCGTCGGCAATCTTGCCGCTGTCTTTAATCGCGAGGGCCTGCTCATAAAGGAGCGGGGGGACCCAGTCGCTGCGCTGCGGGTCTTTCTGCAACAGGGCTTCGAAACGCGTGCGGCATTGCGCCATCGTGTTCACGGCATCAGGCGCGCGGTTCTGCGAGCGCAGCAGTTCGGCTTGGCGGATGAAGGCCAGCGGAGCGACGGGACTTTTCTGGAGCGGATCGCCGGTGAAGCGGGCGTATTCGTGGATGGCGCCGTTGGGATCGCCGAGTTGTGCGATGCAGTAGGCTCGTTCGAGCACGGCGGCGGCAAAGGAGGAACTGGCGGGAAACTCCTGGAAGAGTTTTTCGTACATCTGTTTGGCCAGAGTCAGGTTCTTCTGTTTTTCTGCGGGATTGATAAGCAGTGTGCCGATGCGCTGGTAGCAGTAGCCGAGCTTGAGCAGCGTGTCGGCGCCTTGCGGGGCCTTGCCGACGGCGCTGAGGTATTTGTCGAGGAATTTGATGGCGCGTTCGGCCTTGTCGAGCACGGAGCCGGCTTGCAGGGCGTCATTGGTTTCAGCGGGCATGAGGCGGATGAGGCAGTCGGCGAGCACGGCGTTGACGGGCGCCAGGTCGCCGTTGCGGTCGGCATCGAGAATGGCGTTGAGGGACGAGATGGCGTCGCGGTAGCTGCCGCGCTGGTACTGTGCGGTGGCCATGCCGTAGCGCGCGAGATTGGCCGTCTGGAATTCGGGGTACTGCGCCAGCAGCCGCTTGTAGCGCGTGATCGCGTCATCGAATTTCTTCTCCCAGTCGGCGCGCGTCTCGGCGGCTTTGGGGCCGCTTGCCGCGTCAACGGCCAGCAGGCAGGCGTTCTCGGCGCTGCGGAACCAGACTTCAGCCAGCAGGGTGCTCTTGGGATAGGTCTGTTCGAACTTATGGCAGATCTCTTCGGATTCTTTGTAGTGCGCGGCCAGATGTAGAGCGGTGGCCTGCCGCTGCAAGGCTTCTTCGGCGCGTTCGGGGCTGCTTTTTTCGTCGAACACGTTGGCGTAGGTGGCGGCGGCCTCCTTATAGAGGCGCGCGGCGGCTTGGGTGTCGCCGAGTTCCAGGAGAATGTCGCCGCGGCGGACTTTGGCGTCGGGGTCGGTCTTGGCGAATTCGGAGGCTTTGTCGGCGGCTTTAGCGAACAGGTCGCATGCGGCCTTGGCGGCTTGTTCGAAGGCCGGGACGTTGTTGGGATCGGCGGCGCTGAACTGGGCGCGGGCGAGCCACCACATGGCGCGGTCGGCGAGCTTGGGGTGGGCTTGCAATGGCTGCAGCAGTTTAATGGCTTCGGCGGCATTGCGATTTTCGAGGAAACAGAAGGCCTGGCGCAGGCGCGCCTCCTCTATAAGGAGGTGTTTGGGGAACTGCACGATAAAGGCGGCGAAGCCTTCCGCGGCGGGGCCGAAATTTCCAGCCTCGGTTTTTAGAAGAGCGTCGTAGAAGAGGGCGTTGGCGACGAAGTCCGGCGGGGTTTTAGCGAGTGCTTCGATGCGCGCGCGGTCTTCGGGCTTGATCGCGGGAGGATTCTTGATCGCTTCGAGGGCGGCTTTGCGGTTGGAGTCGAAATCGCTGAGCAGGGCTTTGTAACCGGCGGCGGCTTCGGGGTCTTCGGCGGCGGCGTGATGGATGCGGCTGAGCAGGTAGCGCGCGTGGGTGCCGAAGGGCTGCTGAAAGGGCGCAAGCTGACTTAATGCGCGGCCCGCGGCGTGGTATTCTTTCTGTTTGAATTTGATAAAACCAAGGCAGTAAAGCGCCTGTTCGCGCAGGGGAGTGTTGGCCAGTGCCTTGTCGCCGGCGAGGGCTTGGGCGAGATCGGCGGCTTCTTTGAGTTTGTCCTGGCGCAGGAGCACGTCGCAGAGATCGCAGCGGCTGCGGGCGGCCCAGTCCTGATCGGAGGGCTGCGTGGAATCGCCGGCGGCGGGTTTGCTTTGGGCTCGGGCGGAGAAGGCGGCGGCGGCGGCGGCGAACTGTTTGGCTGCTTCGCTGAACTGATCGGCGGCGGTTTTGTTGAAGGCGGCGGCTTCAGCGGGTTTTGCGGCGGACTGTTCTAGCGCGAGCGAGGCCAGGAGGCGGTGCGTGAAGGCCTGGTAGTAGAGGGCGGTGGGGCGCTCGGAGAATTCGGGCTTGGCGGTGGCCTGCTGGAACGCGGCCAGAGCGCCGGCGAAATCTTTCTGGGGCAGGTCGAGGAGCGCGAGGCCCAATCCGAGCTGAGCGGCAGAGGCTTCTTTAGTCTGGGCGTTCAGTTTCAGAAATTCGCGGAAACGTTCAACGGCGGCGTCGCTCTTGTTTTCGTTGTAGGCGCGGCGGCCGGCATCGAGTATTTCGAGCGCGGGGGCAAGCGCGGGTTTGTCTTCAGCGCGGACAGAGGCAAAGGGGGTCGCCAGAAGCGCGACGCAGAGGAGAATGAATGGGGCGCGGCCCGAAGCGTTAATAATCATGCCGGTCTCCGGGCGGTGCGGTGCGCATCGCGTGACGGCTGCGTGAAAAGGAGCGTAGACGCGTTTATAGATTCTGTTAAGCCTTTGTAAAATCGTTTTCTCTCCCGCATGGGGCAGGTGTAGTTTAAAGTGAGCTTCGTACTCAACACTGGAAACAAGGGATCTTAACGTGACGCACAAACACTACCTGTCAGCGCTGCTCTGCGTTGTAATAATTCTTTCCACCATTTTTCCCGCGGGCGCGTTGATCAAGGTGGAGTGGACGGTGAAGAAATTGTTCGCCGAATCCAAGGCGGTGGTTTCGGGAAAAGTCGTCGACATCGACAAGGAAAGCAGCGTCGTCAATGTCAGCCTGACAAAGGCGCTGAAGGGGAAGTCACCGGGACCGAAAATCCGGGTGCAGATCGTGGCGCCGCCGGAGGTTCTGGCGACCCTCGCGGCCGATCAGCCGCTGGTGTTGTTTGTTTCGGAGACCGAAGGCGGCGGCAAGAGCGTGATTCACGTCGCGGACACGTGGCTGCTGGCCAACGGGGTGCCCAATTCCAATCTGCTGGTCTGGCGCGTGGTCCAGGCGTGGGACGCGGTGAAGCAGAGTTTTCCGGGGCGCACGGCGGCGCTGGCGGCGCTGGTGGCTGAATTGAATGCTGGCACGGATACGTTAATCAACGCATGGCCGCACAAGCCGTTTGTGGGCGGCGTGAAAACGAAAGGGAAGGTTCCGGTCCAGAAGGCGACGTGGATGCTGGCGGACGATTTGAACGGCGACAAAAAGCCGGATTTGATTGTGGGTTCCGCGGCGGGAACGAAGGTTTTGCTGGCCAACGGTGAAGCGTATGACGACGCCACGGCGGCGTGGGGAGCATTGGGAAATGCGGGCGGGTATCACGCGTCGGGCGATGCCAACGGCGATGGCAAGACCGATCTGCTGCTGGATGGCGCGCTGTGGCTGAATCAGGGGACGACATTCAAGGCGGCGGCGGTGACGTTTGATCTGCCCAAGGGCACGCCGCTGGCATCGGCGCTGATCGATGTCAACGGCGATCAGAAGCTCGACGCGGTGTTCTTAAGCGCGACGGGCGAGATGCGCATCTATGAAAACGCGGCACTTGGAGGAGTAGGGAAAACGGTGGCGCTGTTTACCGGGGGAGAAGCGCCGACGTTCGCGGCGTTTGGCGATTTCGGCGATACGGGCAGGGTGCACGCGATGGTGCTGTCGAAGGCCGGGGTGATCCGCTATGCGCTGGATGCGGCGGGCGGGACGCCGGCGGATTTGCAGCGGCTGACGGGCGTGGTGATTTCGAAGAATGAGAAGTTTAAGTATGGGCTGAAGAATCCTCTCGGCGTGGCCCTGCACATGAACGGCGAAGGCAAGCCGGATCTGTTCGTGATCGCGGAGAATGGATTTTTGCTTCTGCTGAACCGAGGACTTGGGACGTTTTTTCTGGATGAAACGGCGGCGCACACGTTGACGGATAAAGGGCCGCTGCCGTTCAAGCCGACGCCGGCCACGCCGATCGCGAAAGCCGATCTTCAGGGAAAGAATATTGATGATCTCCTGGTGCTCGGGGAGGACGGGACGCTTTATGTGCTGAGCAATCCGCGGTGAGAACGGGGGGAATGATTTAACGCCAAGACCGCCAAGACCGCCATGACGCCAAGAGCGCCAAGAACGGCAACAGATTGGGTCTACCACAGAGGGCACAGAGGACACTGAGGACGGCGGGGTGTTTATTTACCGCAGAGACGCGGAGGCGTGGAGAACGGCAAACATCGGACGCATCCTATATTCTCTTATGAGTCCAATTCCCCACCTTTTCCCTCCGCCGATCTTGGAGTTCTTAAAGTCTTGGTGGTGACCCGCCGCTGTTTATCGGATAAACTGCCAAACATGCCCGGCGCGCAGCCCAATAACCCCCTTCACGGCGTCACACTCGATATGATGCTCAACCAGCTCGTCGCCAAATACGGCTGGGACGAGCTCGGTCGCACCATCCCGATCCGTTGCTTCATCTCCGATCCCAGCATCAAATCGAGTCTGACGTTCTTGCGCAAAACCCCGTGGGCGCGCGCCAAAGTCGAAGACCTCTTTCTCCACGGCAAACCGCGCTTAAGAAATGAATCCCGCGATTAACCCAACAGCGCTCACGAGACGCTCTTGGTTCCAATCTCTGTTTCGCCTCCCTTCGCAGTTGTATCCTTTCCTTTCCCCGCTAAACTCGGCGCCACCATGCGCCGCATCAACTCCTCGTACGACACGCAGCTCGTCTATAAATCCGGCGGTGGTTGCGCCGCTCTGTTCGGGCTCCCGTTTTTCGCCTTCGGAGTCGTCTTCGTCATCGCCGCGCTAACCGGCGGCATGAAGATGAAAGGCGGCGGCAACTCGGTCGTATTCCCCGCGCTTTTTGGCGCCGTCTTCGCTCTCGTCGGCGCCGCCATCATTTTCGGCCGCTCCGGCCTCGTCTTCGACAGCGCGGCAAAAACGGTCCGCTCCTGGTGGGGCCTGCTCTTCCCCTTGAAGTCCACCACCGACACTCTCAGCGACTTCCTGGAAGTGCGCATCGACCGCGAGCAGCGCAAAAACAAGAACTCCACCTACACCGTCTATCCCGTCCGCCTCGTCCGCAAGGAAGGCAAAGCGCTCCATATAGACGAGGCTCGCAACGAAGAGGAATCGCGCCGCCTCGCTGAAGAGATCGCCAAATTCATCGACTTTCCCGTCACCGATGCCAGCAGCGGCCAAGCCGTCCGCCGCGGCGCCGGCACACTCGATGAATCGCTGCGCGACCAGCTCAGCCGCACCGGCGAGGTCGCCGAGATCCCGGCGCCGCCGCCGAGGATGCACTCCATCATCACGGCCGAAGGCAACCGCGTGCTGATCGAGATTGCGCCGCTCAAACCGAAGAACTCGGATTATTTCCCCTTCTTCGTAGCCCTCGTCTTTTCGGGATTCGTCTTCTTTGTTTTTCTGCTGCCCCTCCTTTTAGACAGCGGCACCGGCGCGGGAGAAAAAGGTCTGTTCGGCGCATTCATCGGAGGACTTTTTATCGCCCTACCGCTGCTCTTGACGCTGGTCGGCATTGTGCGGCAGCGCAAACGAAGCTGGACGATCGAAGCCACTCCCGAGTCGCTGACCGTCACCGAACGCGGCCTGACCCGCGCGAAAACGCAACACATTCCCAGCCTGGAATTGGAAGAACTGCGCGTCGAAGTAGCCCGTCCCACAAACCAGCTTCCGTGTCTAACCGCCCGCTCCGATACGCTGACCCTGCGCTTCGCCGAGGGCCTCGCCCCCGGAGAACTCCGCTGGCTCCGCCAACTCCTCCTCCGCGCCGTCACCACGTAACCCGGAAGCGCCAGCGTCCACTGAGACGCCCGTCACAGAATCTATTTGGGCCATCATCTGGACGCCGCGCCCCGCCGAAATCTGAAGCGCCGACCGCCGCAAAATCTTTCAATTCCAGCTTGCCCCTTAAAGTGGTGCCACTGGCCCGCAGCCCGTGCAACACGCCGCCACTAGTCCAACCCCCCAATCCAGCTTGCACCCGCCGTTCGGGGTGCCACTAAACTGAGGCCCGTTTCAGATCAGTGCCACTCGGCAAGGCGCTGTAGCATCGAGAATCTGCGACCATTATATTTGTCTGGGCGAAAAGCCCAGACCACGATGCGAACCCCGGACAAAATATAGAGCAACTCGCATTTCCAACCGGTTAGACACTTTCCCGACACCTCTTGCTTAATAAATATCCATCTAAAAAGGAGCGCGGGCTCAAAGCCATCGCCTTCGTTTAGACCTTCTCCCGAGCCACCGGGTACTTTCGTTCTGCACAAGTGCCTCAAATTAAAAGATTTGTGAAAATTATGTGGAATTAATGTGTGCACTGCGAAAATCCAATTTATGCTTTTTGTTGAACGTGGTTCCCCTTTTGCAATCCCTTCGAGGTTTCTGCCATGGCACGCGATATCGAAGAAGACGAGATTCTGGACGAAGAGCAGGTAGCGGAAGAAGAGCCGGCTGGCGATCAGCCCTTTCTTTATTCCGTGACAGGCCAGACGCCGTGGTGGATCGTCTCGATCCTGCTGCACGCGCTGGTCATCACGCTCGCCGGACTGATGTCCCTG
>Ga0163144_10018068_pt1 | contig 14307 bp, 14 predicted proteins | sample OliLak19BULKMAT1_FD_123175 | JGI IMG/M metagenome (GOLD analysis project Ga0163144, IMG submission 123175) | Freshwater microbial mat bacterial communities from Lake Vanda, McMurdo Dry Valleys, Antarctica - Oligotrophic Lake LV.19.BULKMAT1 | ecosystem: Environmental > Aquatic > Freshwater >... | reverse complement strand
TTCTTCTTCGGCGCGGGCGGCCGGAACGGCGGCGTCGAGTACATGGTGCCGGCGCGCCGCACGATGATCACCGAGACGATGATGGACGCCTTCGAGCCCGTGCTCAAGGGACCGATCTCGGCCGAGCGGCTGGCCTCGGGCGTGGACGCCGCTCTCTTCAACCGTGCGGTCGTGACGACCCCCGACGCGGCGCTGAGCGCCGTGAACGGCGTGGAGCGCGTGAGCCTGGTGGCGCGCGTCGAGGCCGGCAGCGGCGACAAGGACCTCTTCTACTCGCTTCAGGACGGGGCCAGGGAGCTCGCCTCGGTCAACGCGCGCACGGGCGAGGTCCGCAGGAACGCGGCACCCGAGACCGATTCCGCTCTGGTCAGGTTCAGCCTGTGGCTGATCGGCGCGGCGATGCTCGCCTTGATCTTCGGCGCGTTCTACTGGGCGATGGCGCACGCGCCCGCCGCCGTATCGCAGGGCCTGCCGGAAGGCTACAACGGCGCGGTCCCTAGCATCGAAGACTTTTTCCGCGGGATGGGAGGAGTCCTCGGCCTCGGCGTCCTCGCGGGCACGATCCGCTCGGCTCCGAAGCCGGTAACCGACGACGACATCCGCGCCGCCGCGGCGGGCGTCATTTCCTACAAGGGCCGTCCCTGGTCGCAGACCGAGTATAACTCGGTCTACTACCCGGCGATCGAGAGCCTCAAGGCGCGCGGCGCGTCGCAGCTGCAGCTCGCGCTCTTCGAGACGCTGTGCGCCGAAGCGCCGGTCAAAGGCGGCAGCTTCAATCCCTGGTCGGGCGACTAGCCAACTGTCCTTAACGACAGTTCGGATGCTAGAATAGACGTGCCAATGGCTCAGTCGCTCCTGTCGTGGGGTGCGTTCCTCCTTTATACCGCCGCGTGCGCCGCGGCATTCTTCTATTTATTCAGCAAAAGCGAGCGCGCGCGCAGGACGATGCTCTCGCTCCTCGGCGCCGGGCTGTGCCTGCATCTGGCGGCCTTCGCCGTCAGGCTGGCCGCGTTCTGGGCGTTTCCCGAGAACCGCTGGTTCCTGCCCGTGAACTCATTCTTCGGCGCGCTCTCGTACATGGCGCTCGCGCTCTCGACCGCGTTCTTTTTCATCGAGGCGCGCAAGAGGCTAGGCATCCTGGGCGCCTTCATCCTGCCGATGGCCGCGGCGTCGCTGGGCCTCGCCGTCCTGAAGGCCGACGCGGCGGTCTCGCCGCTGTCGCCCGAGCTGCGCAGCTACTGGCTCAACCTTCATCCGATGGTCCTGATGACCGCGTACGCCGCGTTCGCGAACGCCTTCGGCGTCGGCGTCGCGCTGCTCGTCCAGGAGCGCCAGGTGAAGTCGCGGAAGCCTTCGGAGCTCTGCTACCGCCTGCCCTCGCTCGATGAGCTCGACTCGCTCAACGGACGCATCATCGCCGCGACGCTGCCGCTGCTCGTCGTCGGGCTCGCGATGGGAGCCGTCTGGGCGTACGAGACCTGGGGCCGGGCGTGGTCGTGGGACCCGAAGGAGACGATGGCGCTGATCACGGCCGCGTTCTACGCGGAGTTCCTGTGGCTGCGCTACGTCTCGGGCAAGCGCGGACGGACGCCCGTGTACGTCTCGATGATCGGCTTCGCGTGCATGCTCGCGACCTTTTTCGGCGCGGAGCTTTCCGCCGGCCGGCACGATTTCCTGGGGGGGAAATGAAGCTCGTGTCCCTCAGCTGGAGCCACCGGGCGCGCGCGAGCGCGGCGCGTGAAGCGCTCGCGGGCGTGCCCGTGCCGCGCGTGCTCGCCGAGCTCAAGGCGCGCGGGATCAGCGAGGCCGCCGCGCTGTCGACCTGCAATCGCTTCGAGGTTTATGTCGCCGGGCGCGCGGATCAGGATCTTGCGGCGACGAAGCTGGTCGCCATACTCGAAGATTTGGCCGGCTGCTCTGTCGGCGAGCACGCCGAGGTCCGCGAGGACGCCGACGCGATTTCCCATCTGTTCGCCGTCGCCTCCGGGCTGGACTCTTTGGTCGTGGGCGAAACCGAGATCCTGGGCCAGGTGAAGACCGGCTACGAGGGCGCCAAGGCCGCGGGAATGACGGGCAAGCGCCTGAACGTGCTGTTCCAGCGCGCGTTGTTCGTCGGCAAGAAGGTCCGGACCGAGACCGCGCTCGGCGCGGGCGCCGCCTCGGTGCCGTCGGTGGCCGTCCAGCTCGCCGAGACGATCTTCGGCCGCCTCGAGGGCAAGTCCGCGCTGATCCTCGGCGCGGGCGCGATGGCCGAGCTCGCCGCGAAGCACCTCGCGCGCAGAGGCGTCAGCAAGCTGTCGGTGGCCAATCGCACCTGGGAGCGCGCGTACGCCCTCGCCGCGCGGTATCAGGGCGAGGCCGTGCGCTGGGAGGACTTCCCCGCCGAGCTCGAGCGCGCGGACGTCGTGATCGCCTCGACCGGCTCGCCCTCGGCCGTGCTCACGCGCGCCGTCGTCGAGGAAGCGGTGCGCCGCCGCGGCGGGCGCTCGCTGTTCCTCATCGACATCGCGATGCCGCGCGACATCGAGGAGTCCGTGCACGAGATCGGCGGAGTCTATCTCTATCGCCTCGAGGACCTCGAGGCGATCGTCGCGAAGAACATGGCGTCGCGCATGGTCGCGGTCGCCGCCGCTCGCCGCGTCGTCGACGAGAAGGCGGCGGAGTTCGGCGAATGGGCGCGCTCCCTGTCGACGGGCAAGGAGCTCAGCTTCAAGCATTCGGAGAACGCGTGAGGATCGCGGCGCTGACGCTGCTGCTCGCTTCGTCCGCCGTCGCCGCGCCCGCGCCGTACGGCATCCTGCTGCTCGCGCACGGCGGCGACGCCTCGTGGAACGGCGAGATCGAGCTCCTGCGCGCGCGCGTCGACGCGAAGGTCCCGACCGAGACCGCGCTCGGCATGGCCGATCCCGCGTCGCTGCAGGCGGCCGTCGACCGGCTGGAGAAGCGCGGCGTGGGGCGCATCGCGGCCGTGCCGCTGTTCGTGCAGACGCGCTCCGAAGTCCTCGACCAGACGCGCTACGCGCTGGGCCTCTCGGACACGCCCTCCGAGGCGCTGAAGAACGCCTACGCGCGCATGGGCGCCGCGCACGCGGGCCATGGCGGAGCGCACGGCGGCAAGCCCTCCGCGCACGGCGGGCACTCGATGACGTTCTCGCTCGACCGCGTGAAAGCTCGCGAATCCATCGCGATGGCCGGAGCTCTCGATGCTCATCCGCTCGTGGGCCGGATCCTCCTGGAGCGCGCGAAGGTTCTCAGCCGCGAGCCCGCGCGCGAGAGCGTGGTCCTCGTGGCGCACGGTCCCGTGGACGACGGAGCTCTGCCGGCATCGAAAGCGTCGCTGGAGGCGCTGTGCGGCGCGTTAAAAAAGGGGAAATTCAAGGCATGCTCCTACGCGCTTCTCCGTGACGACGCGGCGCCGGAGATTCGCGCGGCCGCCGTGGCCGGCCTGCGCTCCTTGGTCTCCGGGGCCGCGAAGGAGAATTTTCGCGCCATCGTCGTCCCCGTGCTCATCGCTCGCGGCGGCATCGAGAAGAAGATCGAGAAGGACCTCTCGGGTTTGAATTACGCGTGGGATGGGAAGACCCTGATGCCGCACGCGGGTTTTGACGCCTGGGTGCTCGAGTCGGCGGCGAAAGCCTCGCGTTGACAGCCGTTGCGGTAATTGTTAGTTTGTGTCTCCTGGTATCGTCTTTCGCCGAAACTAATATAGGTAATAACGAAAAAAATGAGCGAAACCAATCCGAATCCGGCCCCCGAGCCCTCTCCAGAACCCGCGAAGCCCGTCGTGCCCGCCGCCGCGCCCGTCGCCGCGGCGCCTAAGCCCCTCGCTCCGAAGAAGGACATGTCGCGCGGCGACTTCCTTTGGGCCGGCTGGGGCATGCTCGCCGCGTTCCTCGCCGCCACCGCGGCCGCCGGCGCGCGCTTCATGTTCCCGAACGTGATCTACGAGCCCTCGCAGAAGTTCAACGCGGGCGCCGCCGCCACGTACGACCTCGGCGTCTCGACGAAGTGGCTCAACGAGCAGCGCGTCTGGATCGTGCGCACTCCGTCGGGCTTCTACGCGATGTGGGCGCGCTGCACCCATCTCGGCTGCACGCCCAACTGGTGGGGCGACCAGAACCGCTTCAAGTGCCCGTGCCACGGCTCGAACTACACGCTCGACGGCGACGTGATCGCCGGACCCGCGCCGATGCCGCTCTGGCGCGCCAAGGTCATGCTCGCCGCGACGGGCGACCTGATCGTCGACAAGGCCGTGCTCGAGAACAAGCCCGGAAAGCGCGAGCAAGCGCCCTATTTCGCAGACTACGCCCCGTCCTGAGGACTCTTCTAAAATGCCCATGCCCGCTCTAGACATCGAGAAGATCAAAAAAGAGATCATCGACTCCCAGCTGTGGCGGTCGGTGTTCCGCGGCGGGCTCTGGAAGGACACTCCTCGCGACCGCGCCGGCCACATCATCGGCAACGTCTGGCTCCATCTTCACCCCGTGAAGGTCCGCCCGCGCGCCCTCAAGTGGGCGTACTCGTGGGGCATGGGCGGGATATCCTTCGCGCTCTACCTCCTGCTGACCATCACCGGCGTCGTGCTGATGTTCTACTACCGGCCCACGATCGGCCTCGCCTACCGCGACATCAAGGACCTCGAGTTCGCGGTCACGCTCGGCATGTTCCTGCGCAACGCCCACCGCTGGGCCGCGCAGGCGATGGTCGTCGCCGTCATCGCGCACATGGTGCGCGTGTTCCTGACCGGCGCCTACAAGAAGCCGCGCGAGTTCAACTGGGGCATCGGCGTCCTGCTGCTCACGCTGACGCTGTTCCTCTCGTTCACGGGCTACCTCCTTCCGTGGGACCAGCTCGCGATCTGGGCCGTCACCGTCGGCACGAACATGGCCGGCGCGACGCCCGTCCTCGGCAACGAAGGCCCGCTCGGCTCGCTCGTCGGGATGCGCATCAACAACGACGTGCGCTTCACGCTGCTCGGCGGCACGATGGTCGGCGAGAACACCCTGCTGCGCTTCTACGTCATGCACTGCGTGGCCGTGCCGCTCGTCGTCGGCATCCTCCTGATCCTGCACTTCTGGCGCATCCGCAAGGACAGCTTCTCGGCGGCGCCGTACGAAGCCAACGAGGAGAAGATCGACGTCTGGCCGCACCTCGTCAAGCGCGAGTACATCGGCGCGGCGGGCACCACGATCTTCATCATGATCTGGTCCATCCTCCAGAACGCCCCGCTCGAGGCGATCGCCAACCCGAACGTCACGACGAACCCCTCGAAGGCTCCCTGGTATTTCGTCGGCCTGCAGGAGCTGCTCGTGTACTTCGATCCGTGGATCGCCGGCGTCGTCATGCCCGGCCTGATCATCGTCGGCCTGATCGCGATCCCTTATATCGACACGAACCCGAAGGGCGTCGGCTACTACGCCTGGAAGGAGCGCCCGTTCGCGAACACCCTGTTCATGCTCGGCGTCGTGATGTGGTTCGCGCTGATCTACATCGGCTACGCGCTGCGCGGTCCCAACTACGCGTGGTACTGGCCTTGGGAGTCGTGGTTCATGAACAAGCCGGCGCCGCCGCCCACATGGAGCGTCTTCGGCCCGAAGGGCGTGGGCGCGTACTCGATGCTCATCGGCATCCCGCTGATGGGGGCGATCGCGTCCGCCTGGATGCTGCTGCCCAAGCTCATCCAGAAGGAGCTCGACGGCAAGAAGACGATGGGGGCATTCCTCGGTCTCCTCGCGCTCTGGGCCGGAGTCGGCATGGCCATGGGCAAGATGGGCGCGATCCAAGGCGGCTATCTGCTCTTCTTCGTCGGAGCTTCCTTCTACTTCGGCTTCGTGCTGCCGCAGCGGCACATCCGGACGCTGGATTGGCCTCGCTATCTCGTCACGATGGTGCTGGTCGTCAGCACGATGAGCGTGCTTCTTAAGATGTGCGCTAATCTGGCCTTCAACATCAAGTACGTGCTGACGATCCCCGCGATCAGCATGAACATCTGATCATGAGCTACCGAAAAGCCTTTATCGTCTCGAACGCGCTGATGCTGGCGTCCTTCATCTGGGCCTTCGTCAAGGACTTCCGCGCCGAGTGGCGGCCCTATCAGGCGAAGTACTACCAGATGTCCGCCGACGTCCTCGAAAAGAAGGCGGCGGCCGAGAAGGACGAGAAGAAGGCCGCGGCCCTCAAGGTCGAGGCCCGCAAGATGCGCTCCTCGCCGATGGAGATCAAGCAGATCATCGCCAATGATCTGGGGCGCTTCGACCGGTGCGTGACCTGCCACGTCGGCATGGACGAGTACACGAACCCCTCCCTGAAGAACGACTTCAAGGAGAACCCGTACAAGTCGCACCCGAAGATCGACGAAGCTCTCGTGAAGGCGCATCCGTTCACGAAGTTCGGCTGCACCTCGTGCCACTCGGGCCAGGGGCTCGCGACGCAGGTGGAGCCCGCGCACGGCTGGGTCAAGCACTGGGAGAAGCCCATGCTCAAGGGCGCGCACATCCAGGGCTCCTGCGTGAAGTGCCACGGCGACTTCGAGAACCTCAAGGGCGCGGAGATCGCGGCCCAAGGCAAGAAGCTGTTCAGCAAGACCGGCTGCCAGGGCTGCCACGCGATCAACGGCTGGGGCGGCGTCGTCTCGGTCGAGCTCGGCGACATCGCCGATAAGCCGTTCGAGCGCATCGCCGGCTACAACTTCAAGAATATCGTCATGGACGGCAAGGAGCTCAAGAACGAGCACCACCATAACGAGTGGAACCTGCAGAACTGGATCCTGGCCCACTTGGTCAACGATCCGGCGAAGGTCACGCCCAACGACCCGTTCGCGCACTACAACGCGGAGCCGATCCCTCCGTCGGGCATGCCCGACTTCACGCAGGAGCTCTCCCGCGCGGACGCCGACGCGATCACGGCCTATCTCTCGGGCATGACGAAGGAAGAGGTCATCCCGCATCGCTACCACGTCAGCGCGCCTCCCGCGAAGGAGCCGGCGCTGTCGGGCGCCGCGCACGGCAAGTTCGTGTTCGCGAAGTACGGCTGCCAGGGCTGCCACGGCCTCGACGCGAAGATCGGCCGCCGCCGCTTCAACGCGGCGGGCGAGAAGCAGGCGGAGTACGACGAGAAGATGCCCGAGAAGGAGCAGCTCGCGCAGATGAACCTCGGCGAGGAGCCGACCCTGCCCAAGCTCGTCGGCACCTATACGCACGACGAGCTCATCCATAAGATCGAGATGGGCGTGCCGGCGAGCGACGCGAAGAAATGGAGCCCGAAGGGGCCGATGCCGATGGTGTACATGCCGGCTTGGAAGGGCAAGATCTCGAAGCAGGAGCTCGCCGACCTTTCGACGTGGCTCCGCAGCATCGCCGTGAAAGACGAAAGCGGCTTCTAAATCAACGGAGGATTCGATATGAACAAATTGACTCTGATCTTCGCGGCGGCCTTGCTGGGCGCGTCCTACGCGGCGCCCGTGCGCGCCGCCGAGATGACCGAGAAGGAAAAGGCGATGACGAACCCTTATCCCAACGACTTCGGGCCTGAGTCGCTTCCCGACGCGGTCCTCAAGTCCTATCCCGCCAACGTCCAGGCGGGCTACAAGAAGCTCACGAGCCCCAAGGCCGGCTGCGCGCAGTGCCACTCCGCGGCGCGCCCGCTCAACAGCCGGTTCGTCGAGCCCGAGGGCGGCATCGACGAGGCCAAGCAGGAGGCGGCGCTCAATAAGATGAAAAAAGAGCAGCCCGAGCTCTTCAAGGACGGCACCGTCTGGCAGATCGAGACGAAGGTCTGGAGCCGCTACGTCAAGCGCATGATGAGCAAGCCCGGCTGCAACCTGCAGAAGGCCGACGGCAAGTCCATCTATGAGTTCCTCGCGTACGACTCGATCAAGCGCAAGACCGGCGCGAACGCCGCGTCGTGGGCCGCGCACCGCAAGGGGCTCGTCGACCAGCTGAAGGCGAAGAACCCGAAGCGCTACGAAGAGCTCAAGGAAGCGAAAGACCTCTAGCACCGTGAGCCTCCGCGTGCTGCTCGCCTACGGCTATGAGCCGAGCGGGCACTCGGCGGCGGCGTTCGCGATCGAAAAGGCCGGCCTTCGGGCCGGCCTTTCTTTTTCCCGGGTGGAGATCGCGGGGGACCATCATCCCGCGGCCGGTTTAGGCGTCGCTCGAAGCTATCACGGCCTGCTCCGCGCGGCGCCCGGGCTCTACGGCGCGCTGTACCGGGGCGCCTGGGCGCGCGCGGTCCTGCGCTCGGTGCGCGGCGCCTACCTTTCGCTGGGGGGCGCCAGGAGCATCCGGGAAGGCGTTCGCCGGTCGGGCGCGGACGTGGTCGTCTGCCCGCAGGCGGCGGTGGCGGCGGTGCTGTCCGAGGCGCGGCGGCGCGGGGAGCTGGACGTTCCCGTGGTGTCGGTCCTCACCGACTACGGCGTGCATCCGTTCTGGGCCGATCCTCCGGCCGACCTGATCCTGGCGCCGAACGGCACGGCCGTGGACGCGCTGGCGGCGCTGGGCGTGCCGCGCTCGCGCCTGCGCGCGACGGGCATCCCGGTCGATCCCGCGTTCGCTTCGCTGCCTTCGCGCGAGGAGGCGCGCCGCGCCTTGGCGCTGCCGTCCGCGGCGCCCGTCGCTCTGATCTCGGGCGGGGGGAAAGGGCTCGGCGGCATCGACCGCGCGGCCGTGGCGCTGCTGGAAGCCAGCCCGCGCGCGCATCTGCTCGTGCTCTGCGGCGCTAACGACCATCTGCGCGCCTCGCTCGGCGCGCGTCGCGAGGCGGGCAAGCGTTTGCGCGTGTTCGGGCCGCAGCCGCCGGAGCTCGTGGCCGCGATGATGGCGGCGGCCGACGTGCACGTGGGAAAGCCCGGGGGCTTAAGCGCCGCCGAGAGCCTGTCCGCGGGCCTGCCGCTGGTGCTGTGCCGTCCTTATCCCGGACAGGAAGAGGCGAACGCGCGGCATCTCATGGGCATCGGCGCGGCGCTGCGAGGTGAGAGCCCCGAGGACTGCGCCCGGCTCGCCGCGGGGCTGCTGCACGACGGCGCCGCGCTCGCGGATTTACGCGCCGCGGCCCATTCTTCAGGACTTGATTGCGCAGCCGCTCAGGCGGTCGCTGAGATTGTCATGCTCAGTTCTCAGCGGCGGCGTTGGCAACCGAAGGGATCCGCGCCGATTTGACAGGGGTTGCGTTGGGGGATGCTTCCGCCGCCAGCGCCAACAAAAAATTCATGGCGCCACCAAAAACTCAATAAACGGTGTTTTGAATTTAATGCGTTCATCATCGGGACTTAATTTGTGCGTTTTGAGATATCTTTCGCTGGGCGAGTAGTCGTACACCGCTCGAATTCGATAGGTGCCGGGATCGTAAAAGGTGAAACTCCACAGCTGCGTATAACCAAGTCTCAAATACGCGTCGTCTTCGGATCGGCCAGCATATTCATCTGGGCCCCTATCCATCCAGGCGAAGGTAGATGTCGAGGCCCCCGGAGTAAGCCAAAGCTGTTTGGTCGGATCGGCAAGTTCCGCCCTATTCTTCTTGTCATTCAGCTCGCCGTTCCAAGCGCTCAAGGCAATGTGCTGCTGCTGTTCCGTCAGGCCGCGTCTCTTCCAGTCGGACTCCAATGCGGCGATCTCCTTTTTTTCCTCCGGCGTATAGTGGAGCAACTCGCCAGGTTTCGGCTCCCAGGCATACGTGATCCTGCCGCCACCGGATCTGACTGTTTGGGCCTTCCCGTCGGGACCGATGATCTCTAAATAAATTCCAAAGTGCGACTTGGAATTCGCATACATCGCCCACGGATCTTTGAAAATCCAATCGTCAACTCGAAGGTTCTTCTTGCCCACATTCTTGAGTTCGAGCTTATACCAGAGGGACTTTTCGGCTTTCACCTTTGTCTTGCACAGGCGCAGAGTGATTTGGACAGGGCCTTTCGACGCCTTTGCCTCGGCAGCGGTAGCGGCTCGAGCAGTTGTCGTGCCGAAAAGAGAGATTGTCGCGAAGAGAATGAATAGTCGTTTCATAGTTTTGCCTAGTTGCTTTGGCCGAAAAAAACAGAGGAAGCGATGTTGATCGCTTCCCCTGGACTCATCCGGTTAAGGCCGGATCGTGGATACCACCGGGGCCAATTCCCCAGGCTACAGAGCTACTTAACTAAGGATACCCGAAGGCCGATGCGCCTTCGAGGGTCTTTCGCCCTGGTGCGGCGGCCCGAACGGCCCAGGCCGATCGTCGCAAAAAAGAAAGCGGGCCCGGGATGACGACCGGGCCCGCTTAGGTTCATCCGGCCAAAACTAGCCGTTACTGCCGAGCGGCGGCCGATGTGCACGTCGGCAAGCCCACGGAAATCGGCGCAGCTCTGCGAGGCGAAAGCCCTGAGGGCTGCGCGCGTCTCGCGGCGGGGCTCCTGCTCGACCCGATCGCGCTGGCTCCGCTGCGCGACGCGTCCGTTGGTTCCGGGATGGCGGACTCGGCCTCGCGGGCCGTCCTCGAGATCAAGACGATAGCCTGGGCGGGACACGGCCCCATTATCAAGGACTTACGAAACGTAAGTCGCTAGCTCAAAATCCGTCAAATTCGATGCCTGCGTGCGCGGTTGGCGGAAATCCGGATGCCGGCTTACATCCTGTAAGCCGACGTGAACAGGAAGTGACCGTCCAGGAGGATCGATTTCTCGGCAGCACGGCCCCGTTTACGCTCCTACCGAGGCTGGCAGCCGAAGGGATTGCCGCCTTTAAAGCAGTCCTTACCGCGGTTCGCGGGAGGAGCGACGCGACCGCCCGACTCGATGGGGGCGCGTGTATTGGCCGCGACCGTTCGCTGTATCCATTGTCTGTCGATAGCGCGTCCTGATCTGACGATCGAGATCAGCTGAAGAAAGAACTGGCGGGGGCATTCGCCCATGCCGGCCGCGCTGGATTGGGCAAGCGAATCATCGTACTCGCGATGGGAAAAGTCATAAGGGCCCGAGAGCATATAGCCGGCGATTGAGGCATGATCCGGGGAAAGACAGGCCGCTTCCGCGAACTCCTTCAATTTGGGAAAAGCGGTGGAGAACTGGGCCGCGGGGACGATCGTCGCGATGGGTCGGAACGTGCTCTGCTGCTGCGCTTGGACGGGCGCCTTTCGTCCATCCCTTTTGCGACTAGGAGCTGTGCCTCGATCGCGGATATTTCATCCTGAGTGGCCGGCTTGATCGCGAAAGCGCTGCGGGCGTTTATCGCAAGGAGAACGCCAATCAGAAATATAATTCTCATGGTCGCACCTCAATCGCGATCCAGGGCGTACGGACTAGGACTTCGCTCGGATCGGGACCATGATGGAATTGCCGATCGATTTTCATTGATTCTTTAGTGGGCGCGTAGCTGTATACCGCACGAAGCTTGTATTGCCCAGGTTTGTCGAAGTGAAAGAAGTCGATTTGCGCGAAATCGCCGATTGGCTTAGGAACTTGTTTCCCGTTCCTTTCATCCCTCATGCTGTAAAAAAATGCCGACTTCGTCTCTGCAGACTGTCCGGGGGAGAGTCTGATCACGGGATTTGTTTTCCAATTGCGGGCCGCCCGTTTATTCATTTTGAATTCGAGAAGTTTTCTATCTATCGCCACCTTGCTGAGGCCCTGCTTTTCCCAGCCATCGAGCATGGCCTGCTCCTGCGGCCCTTCGACCTCAAGAAGCCCCGAGACCTCCTCAACTTCTTTGTATCTACCCAAGCTGTACTCGACTTTCAAGCGCTTCCCATAAGGATCCAAAGCCTCGATATAAATCCCGTAGCCGGATCCGCTATGTTTTTGCAGTTCCCACGGGTCATGGAAAACCTGATCCGCTACGGCGAACACTTTATTGCCGATATTGCGGATGCGGATCTGCTGCCAAAGGTAATCTCCAGCTTTTATCCGGGTCTTATGGAGGAGGAAGGTAAGTTCTACCGGACCACTGGAGGCCTTGACCTCGGCCTCAGCTTGGACCTTCTCCACCGTGCCTGGAGCCGACAGGACGGGAGTAGGGGCGCTCTTCTCCTTCTTACCGCACGAGGCGCAAAAAATCAGCGCGGCGGTCAGGATTGTCCAGTGTGCGGTTCTCATAAGGATCACGGGCGACCTCCAAAAAAACAGAGGAAGCGATGTTGATCGCTTCCCCTGGACTCATCCGGTTAAGGCCGGATCGTGGATACCCCGGGGCCAATTCCCCAGGCTACAGAGCTACTTAACTAAGGATACCCGAAGGCCGATGCGGCATCGAGGGTCTTTCGCCCTGGAAGGGCGGCCCGATCGGCCCAGGCGACCCGGAAACGAAACGGGCCCACGTGATGCGGGCCCGTTCAGCTTACTGTCGAGTGAAATCAGCGGTTGCTGGCGACGGCGGTTCCGGTGGGGGGAAGGTTGGCCGCTTCCTTCGCAAAATGCGCGAGCTCGGCGTTATGCTTAGCCGCGGCCTGTTCGTTGGTGATCAGGCGGATTCCCTGCAAATCCCAGATCGAAGCCGCGCGTAGCTTGCCGGTCTTGTCGACCAGGTAGATCTCGTTGACGTTGGCGCGCACGAAGGCGATGACGATGTCCGTGCGACCCGCTTGGGTGCAGACGAGAATAGTGTGCTTGCCCTCGGGAGTCGGATACGAGATCTGCTTGGCGGGGAGGTCGGCGGACCCGTCGTTGAGACCCAGGATAGCCGCGATTTGCTTGTCGATCCTCGAGTCCTTCGTCGACTGAAGCGTCCGCTTGATGAGGCGGGCCATCAGCTCCTCGGAGATCACGGGCTCCGGCGAGGAAAGCGTGCTCCCGGACGGGACCGCGAAGGAAGGCGCCGCCGCGACGGAGGCGGAAGCCATGACGGGGGACCAGCCGGCGGCGCCTAAGCCGTTTGCGGCGCGCTGAAGAGCCTGCTGTGCGGCCATCGGATCAAAGGCGGCGGCGAGAGTGGCGTCGCTTCGGACGGGCACGACATTGGAGGCGAGCATCGCGGACAGGTAGGCCGACATCAGGATCGTCTTAAGAAGCTTCGTCTTCATTTCCAGGAATTCTCCTTGCCGGTCGGCGTCCGGTAAGTTGATTGTATTAGGCTTTCGGGAACCCATCCTGGGGCATATGTCCCGGTATACCCCGGAAATCGACCTACGCGTGGTTGCGCCATGGGACCTAGGCATTGACAGGTTCAGGGCCCAGGGGTTACACTCCGGCTACCCCTCATATGCGCCACGTTTTGATTCTTATTCCGCTCTTACTAGCCGCTCCCGCCGACGCGCAGGAGGACGACGACGGACTCGGCGCTCCCACGCTAGTAGCCTGCGATCCAGCTAAAGACGACTGCGCGACCAACCCGACCGTGCTGGTTCCGGACACGGGCGGACTGGTCCCCGCTCAGCAGACGGTTCCCAAATCCGAATCGACCGACCAAACCGCGACCGTCGTTCCGGTCGTGACGCCCGCCGTCGTTCAGCGCGGAACGCCGACGGGCAATCAGGCTGGAACCCAGACCGTCGCGCCGCCCCTTTCCCTCGACGCGTCCAAGACCGAGGTCACGCGCCTCCAGCAGGCGGGGGACATCAAGGGCGCGCACGCCGTCGCGCGCAAGGCCCTGGAGACGCATCCCGAGGACCAGGACCTCGCCAATTTCGTCAAGTTCACCGAGCCCCAGAAGGTCGCGGTCCCGTACAAGACGATCAAGAAACGCATCGACGAGCTCGCGGCCGGCATGCGCCAGGAGGAAGCTCCCGGCGAGGCGATCTACGCCTCCCCGATCTCCTTCGGCCTCTCCGCCGGCGCCGCGCGCGCGCCCGCCGCTCAAATGCCCGCCGGCCTCGGCGCCGCCCCGGACGTGCACGGCGCCGCCGTCTACCGGGACGCCAAGGCTAAGATCTCGATCAAGGACTACGCCGGCGCTGAGGCGGCCCTCACGCGCCGCATCGAGGAGGTCCCGAACGACGCCGGCGCCTTCAGCCTGCGCGCGCTGACCCGGCGCTACCTCACGCGTTTTGAGGATTCCGCCGACGACGCCAAGCGCGCGCTCGCGCTCGACGTGCGCGACGCGCGATTGCTGCACCTGCTCTCCCACAACCTGACGGATCTCGGCCGCCCCCACGAGGCGCTCGCGGAGGCCGATCGCGCGCTGCTGCTCGACGACAAGAACGCGCAAGGCTACGTCGCGCGCGCCGCCGCCTACGCCTCGCTCGGACGCGGCCAGGAGCAATTGGCCGACCTCGCGACGGCCGCCTCCCTCGACTCCCAATTCGACGACCTGTATCACGAGACGCTCGCGATGCGGCGCGGCGCTCCCGCGCCGAAGAGCGCCCGCTCCTGGCCCGTCTGGCTCGGCGCCGTCGGCACCGCCCTGTTGT
>Ga0163144_10018064_pt1 | contig 14308 bp, 12 predicted proteins | sample OliLak19BULKMAT1_FD_123175 | JGI IMG/M metagenome (GOLD analysis project Ga0163144, IMG submission 123175) | Freshwater microbial mat bacterial communities from Lake Vanda, McMurdo Dry Valleys, Antarctica - Oligotrophic Lake LV.19.BULKMAT1 | ecosystem: Environmental > Aquatic > Freshwater >... | reverse complement strand
GCGCCTTCGTGCCGTATCGGTGCGGGCGCGCCTTCGTGCCGTATCGGTGCGGGCGCGCCTTCGTGCCGTATCGGTGCGGGCGCGCCGCATTGACCGTATCCGCGCAAGAACGCCGTCCCGCGGTGAGTCGGCTCTGGGTGAGTCGGCTCTGTCGGTCCGGCCGCGGTCGGTCTACGCTCGGGCGATGGACCTCCGCTCTGCCGTGGGGATGACACTGGGCGTCGTCGCGCTCGCGGGGTGCAGCCACGACTGGGATCGCTACGATCCGCGGCTCGCCGACACCACGTCGGCGACCACCTCGCAGGGCGGCGGCGGGCCCGGGGGGACCGGCGCCTCGGCGACCACCTCGCAAGGTGGAGCAGGGCAGGGCGGCACGTCGCAGGGGCCCGGCGGCGGCGGGGAAGGCGGCACCGGCGCGGGCGGCGGCGCGGGCGGCACAGGCGGCACGGGCGGCAGCGGCGGCGGGCCGATCCACTGCGGCGGCACCAATGTGCTGACCGACGACTTCAGTGACGGAGTCGAGGGCCAGAGCTGGTACTTCAGCTCCGAGGGGGGTGCCTCCGCCGGCGAGGAAAGCGGCGAAGGCGTGATCAAGATCCCGGGCAGCGCAGGCTCGTGGGCGGCCTTCCAGACCCGGCGCACCCACGATCTGAGGGGCGATCACTTCTCGGTCGAAATCACCAAGATGGTCGACACCGCCGGCAACGCCACCGCGTTCCTCGACGCCGGGTACGACGATGGTGACTACCTCACGATCTCCCAGAGCAATGGAACCATCTTCTTCGTGCGCAGCGTGGACCAGATCTATACCGAGCTCGCGTCGGCCCCCTACGACCCGCTCAGCGATCGCTACTGGCGCTTTCGCGAGGAAGGCGGGACGACCTCCTGGGAGACCTCCGGCGACGGGGTGACGTACGACGTCCGGGCCCAGGCGCCCAGCGCGTCGCTCTTCCCGGTCGATTCCCTGTATTTCAATCTTGGAGCGTACGAAGAGGTCAGCACGGGTGTGCCCGACGATGTCCGCTTCGACAAGGTGAACGGCGGCGGCTCGCCCACCGGCAAGTGGTGCGCGGCAAGCTCGTTCACCGACGATTTCGCCGACGGTGAACCGAGCCGCAAGTGGGGTCGCTCCTTCGTGCAACCGGGTTGCATCATGTCGGAGACGGGCGGCGAGCTGCTGTTTTCGCTCACCTCGAATACGTTCGCTTATTGCGGCAATTTTTCGGACAAGGCCTACGACCTGACGGGCGACACCTTTGCCGTCGAGGTGCCCGTGGTGCTCAATACCGCGACCGATGGCGCCGAGACCTACCTGCGCGTCGAGGCCGACCAGGACAACTGGCTCGATTTCGTGGAGAACCACGGCGGTCTCCTGTTCCGCAAGCAGATCCAGGGCACGACGTCGCTCCTCGCGCTCGTGACCTATGATCCCGTCGCCCACCGCTTCTGGAGGTTCCGCGAGTCAGGCGGAAAGACCTACTGGGAGACGTCGCCCAATGGCACCGAGTGGACGGTCCGAGCCGAGGCACCGAATCCGGTGCCGGTCACCGCGCTCGACGTCGGCCTGGGCGCAGGCGCCTACAACATGGTCGTCGCGCCGGGCGCAGCCCACTTCGACAACGTGAACCTCCTCCCCTGATCGCCTGTGTCGCTCTGACGTCAATCACCCCGACCCACGAGATCGCCGCGTCCTCCGCCCGCGTGGCGGCTCAGCACGCATCCCGCGACTCGTCGATGGCGCTGTCTGGCCCCGAAGTGCGGCGGCTGTCCCTGACCTGTCCGACGACGTCATGAACCTGCCCGACGTCCAGTGGAGATCTGCGGGGCTATGATTCAGGGGTGGGGAAGGGCGGCTCCATCGCCGGCTCCACCGTCGCGAGGAGCCAGTCGAGCGCGTCCGCCGGGTGCAGCCACGGCAGCGGCGCGCGTGGTGAGAACTTGCCCTCTTCACCGACGCCGAGGTGAGCGTGCAGCAGCGCATGAGCGCACGGTCCTTGACCGCGACTCCGCTCGTCGAGATCGATCCGGGCGTACCACGTGGTGCCGCCAACGCTGAGCGCTCCGTGAAGCGCGACGCTGTAACTGACGATCTCCCTTCGTCGTTCGTCCATGTCGATGCAGATCGTCAGGAGCGCTTCATCCTGGAGGTGCGCCAAGAGCTGATTGCGCCCCTGTTGGATGGATCGACTCTCGAACCAGCCGACGGCCATGGCAGAGCAGCGTCTCTGACCGGCAAGCGCCTTGACGCGTCGCACGAGGGTGTTCTGCACTTCAGTCCGCGAGTGGGCAGGTGAAACACGCCCCTTCCGGATCTGCTCCTCGAGCCGGGTCCACACCGACGTCGCCTCGCTCACGGGTCTCTCTCCAGAAGCCGCGCCTCGTGCCCGCGCAAGTTGTTCTCGGTGGTGTCGGCCAGCTCCCCGCGCCTCCACGCATCGAGCCAGGCTTCCGGCGACCACCCCGTCGCGCCGACAAAGTCCCCGCGCGCGGCCTCGACGTCCACGGGCAATGCGCGTGTGGGATCGTACTCGCGCCCGCGGATCCAGCTCGCCAGCGCGAACGCCTCGCGCAGCTTCTGTTCCCCGGTGCCGTCGCACAACAGGAACAACACGGCCGGCGCGGTGCGATCGATCAGCTCATCGCGCCGGAGGTTCAGCGTCTCGACGGCCCCGGCCTCGTCCGTGACGAGCAGCATCACGATGGCATCGCGATCCGCGAATGCGGCCCCGACGTCGGTCGCCCGCACGACACGCCGGCCTTCGGGCGCGAGGAGCTCCACTTGCTCGGCCAGCGCCTCCCGAGTGATCGCCTCGGGATAATAGATCACCGCGAGCTGCGTCCCCTCCGTGAGGATGCGCCACAGAGTGCCCGTGGATACGCTCACGCCGCCTTGCCTTGCGCGAGCACCCCGCGGAGCAGCGGGCTCGGTCGGACAATCGTCCCCTCGCCAGCGTCGTATTCCAGAAGCAGGCCGTGCGCGAAGAACCGAAGTTTGCGCGCGGCCTCGACCTCCAGCCCGTCCGTGCCGTCTGCCTCGCGCAGCGCCGCCACGTCCCCTTTGTCGAGCAGCCGCCGCAGGCTCGCCGCGTGATCGGCCATCGCGTCCTGCACGTCCGTGTCGTCTGGAATCTCGCGCCCGGCGAGCGTCGCGTACATCCCCGCGTCCTGCACCAGCTGAAGGAACGCTCGCGGCACGCCGCCGCTCGCTTCGGCCGCGCGATCAAGTGCCGGGTCGAGTGTCTGCGGCAGTGCGGGATCGAGACCGAGGCGGACGAGAGCCATCGTGCGCAGGAATGCTCGCCCGTCGCGAAAGCTTGGCATGTCCGCCGCCACCGGTACGGGGCGGACCGCAAAGAGCTTGAAGGTCGATACGACGTCGTAGCTCGCCGGTCCGGTGACGAGCGAAAGGGGCAGAACGAGGACCAGCGTCGCATCCGAGCGAAACGGCAAGAGCGCGTCGACGATGTCGCGGGCCTTGTCCGCCGGAAGCTTTCCGAGGCCATCGCACAGGGCTATGACTTGCCGTTCGGGGAAGGCTTTCTTCGCCTCCCGCAGCGCTGATCGCAGAACGTCCGCCGGGGGCAGCTTCGTCGGCAAAGGTTTCATCTCTCCAGCGCCGAGTTCTTTTCCCCATCCCAGATTGACGCCTTGTTGCTGGAGCTCTCCGGAGAGCACATGACCTTTGGTGACCATGAAGTTCGCCAGAGCTCCGGCCAGAACGAGCTGAACGCCATCAGGATTCAGCGCGCCGGGCACGTCCACATGATCCAGTGCGCCTGCCGCCATGCTTGCGCGATCTCGGAGTTGCACAGCCGCAGCCACCGACTCGCTGCTCTTTCCGCTTCCCATGGCGCCGACGATGGCGATTGGGTTGGCCCCGGCCATGATCCAGGCGGCGAGGCGCTCGGCACCACGGCCCGGCCGCGGAACGTACGGCAGGCCGTCGCGCCCGGCCGGCATTTGTGGCGCGAGCTTGCTCCAGTCGAGGGCCATCGCAGGAGTCGTATCGGTGCTTTGGCCAGCGCGCAACCCTGGAACGGATTGTCACAGCCGTGCCGCCGGCATTCGGACGCACCTCCGTGTCTCATGGCGGGTTGCGATCGCTGTGCGACAACCGGGCGAGCGCCGTATCAAGCTCGAACGCATGCGCCCCAGCGCGGCCATTTCAATGCGACGTCAGCCGAACGCAGCGTCTCGCTCACCGCCGCCTGCGCCGGAGCGCCGCGACGAGGCCCAGCGCGACCGCGGCGAGCCCGCTGATCTTCGCCTCGCCGTCGCCGCGCGGCGCAGCGATCTCGCAGGACGCGCAGCCGCCGGCCGCGGGAGGTGGGGTCACCGGGCCGCCCGGGCGGAACACCAGCTGGATCTGCTTGGTCATGCCCTCTTTCAAGGTCACCGATTGAAAGACCGCGCGGCCGCCGTCGTCGCCGCCGATCGAGGCCACGATCTTGTGGGTGCCGGGGTCCGCGGCGAGCGGTTTGAGCACGTTGGCAGCCGGTATCTCGACGTCGTCGATGGTGATGCGCACCTTGTCGGCGGTCGTGCCCTTGAGGACGATCTTGAGGGTGGCGATACGCGGAGCCAGGCTCGCCAGCGTGGCTTTCGCCTCGGTCTGGGCATTGACGAACTCGGTGGGCGCGTCGCTCGCCAGCTGCTCGGAGGCGACGCGATCATAGAAGACCATCGCCTCGACGAGCTTCCCGAGCTTCACGTGCGCATTGCCCAGCATGAGCAGGAGGGTCGGCGCGTGGAAGCGCGCCTCGGCGTCGCGAAGGAACGGAATGGCCTTCGCGTAGTCGCCGGCCTCGTAATGCTCGAAGCCCTTGTCAGCCAGCTCGCGCGCCGCCCGCCTGGCGCCCGTGTCCGGCGCGGCCGGCTGCGCGGCGACGGACAGCGGTGCTCCGGCGCTCGCTGCCGCGAGCCCCAGGATGATCATTGCGAGCGTCCTCGGTAATCTCTTCACGGCTCAGAATCCCCAGGGGTGCTTTGGCTTGGCGCTCGCCGGCGGCCTGGGCGCGCCGGAGCGTGCTGCCTTGCCCGACGTCGGCGTGGCCTTGCCCGCGGCGCCCGAGCCGGACGGCGTGGCCGATGCCTCGGCGGAGGGAGAGGCGCTGCTCGCCGGTGTCACCGGCGTGTCTGGTGGAGCTTGTGGCAATGCCGCCGAGGGCGCGCCGGGGGCGTTTGCCCTTGCCGGCGGCGGCGCGGCGGTGCCCGTTTCTGCCGCACGAGCCGCGGCCTCTCCCGCGCTTCCGGGCTCGCCCGGTGAGGAGACCGCACCGCGCGAAGAGGGATTGCCGGAGGTCGCGCGCCCGATCATCAATGCCATGCCGCCCACCGCGAGCAGGGCGATCGCCACTGCAAACGCCCCCCGTCGAGCCGCTGGCTTCGGTTTCGGCGTCTGGTTCGGGCGAGCGTTCGGGCTGCCGGCGTCCGGGCGCGTGGCCACGGTCCGCAGGTCGGCTCCGCTGTCGGGGGTGGGGCGCGCGGCGCGCTTGTCGCGACTGGCAGGGCCCATGTCGAGCGCGTCGAGCGCGTCGAGCGCGTCGAGCGCGGCCGGGGCGAGACTGGCGGGTTTCTGCGAGGCCGGCGCGATGCTCCCCGGTCGCTGCGAGACGGCGGCCACACCTGCGGGCTCCGCCGCCTCTGCCTGCGTGATTGCAGGTGGCAGCGGCGTACGCGACGCCATGGGTGGGGGCAGGGGGGTGCGGTACGAGAAGAGCGGGCGGCTGCTGGAAGGCCCCGACCCCGGTGGCAGCACGATCTCTCCGAACGCCTCCGCCATCTCGCGCGCCGATTGGAAGCGCTGCGTGCGATCGCGGGCCAGCGCCTTGAGGAAGAACGCGTCGAGCTCGGGCGGCAGATCGGGGGCGATCTCCGAGGCGAGCGGGATCGGGTCGGCGAGGATCATCCCCATGACGTCGCCCACGATGTCGCCCGGGAACGGCAACCTGCCCGTGACCGCCTGGAACGCGATGACGCCGAGCGACCAGATGTCGGCGCGGTAGTCGAGATCCTTGGCGCCGCGCACCTGCTCGGGGCTCATGTAGTTCGGAGAGCCGATGATCTGGCCGGTGTTCGAGCCCTTCGCGAGCAGCACGGGCCCGGTCTCCTTCGCGATGCCGAAGTCGAGGACCTTGACGATCTCCTCGCCGTCGTCACCCGTCGCCAGGAACAGGTTGTGCGGCTTGATGTCGCGGTGAACGATGCCGAGCTCCTGCGCGCGACGCAGGGCCTTCGAGGTCTGCAGCAGAATGGCGAGCATCTCTTCGAGCGAGATGCGTCCCTGGCGGAACAGCCGATCCTCGAGGTCTTCGCCGACGAGCAGCTCCATGACCATGTAGGCCAGGCCGTCGTCGATGCCGTAGTCCAGAACGTTCACGATGTGCGGGCTCTGGAGGCACGCCGCGGCCTTCGCCTCGCGCTCGAAGCGGGTCCGCCCCTCCTCCGAGCTGGCGCACTCCGGGGCCATGAATTTGATGGCGATCGGAATGCTCAGATCGAGGTGCCGGGCGACCCACACCGAGCCCATGCCGCCGACTGCGAGCTGCCCCTCCAGCAAGTATTTGCCGGCAACAACGACATCCGGCGCAGGCTGCTTCACGTCTCGGTCCCTCTCTCGAGCGGTAAATTGGGCGACCAAGACGGTAGCACAGACAGGCGAATGGGATCTCATGGACGACCACTTCGAGGGCGGCCTCGGCGCCCAGGCATCGTGGGCGGATCTTTACGGCGACGCGCCGGCCGGCGCAGACTGACCGCGCTCGCAGTAGGATGGGTTGCCGAGGTGGGCCGCCGAAGAAGTGTGGCCGCCGCAGGCAGGCTGCTCGGGCTGGTGACGGCCTCGACGGGCCGTCGTTCACTCACTCGATTGGAGCCCCAGATCTTCGTCTTGCAGCTCACAGTTGATCCGGAAAGCGGCCTTCGCTCCCTCGGACGCGGCCACGATGGCGAGGAGCAAGTCCTTCGACGCGTCCCCCGCCACGAAGACGCCCTTGACGTTGGTCTCCTCGAACTTGCCCTCTTTTTGAACACCCACCTCGGGGCTGACCACACAGCCGAGCTTCTCGGCGAGGTCCGACCTCTGGGCCTGCCCGGTCTTCACGAACATGGCGCTCCTCGCAAGGCTCTGACCGTCGCCGAACACAATCCGTTCGAGCCGCCCGTTCTGTCCCTGGAGGCGTTCGATGCGCTCGGTGCGCACCACGACGCCGTGCCGCGCGAGCAGCGCGGCGTCCTCCGCGGAGAGCTGCGCGGGTCCGTCGGTGCACAGCACGAGATCCGAGGTCCACCGCCGGAGAGTGTGGGCGAGCTTCAGCCCCGAGCCGCCCGGCCCATAGACCGCGATCGGCTTGTCGCGGTGCTCCCATCCATCGCAATACGGACAGTGATGGACACTCGTGCCGTACAGCTCTTCCAACCCGGCGATGGCCGGCATCTTGTCGACGAGCCCGGTGGCGAGGAGCAGCTTGCGGCCCCAAGCCCTCTCGCCGCCGGCGAGGGTCACCTCGAAGTGATCATCCTCTCGGCGGGCATCGGTCACCAGGGCCCTGCGGATCACCACGGCGTACGGAGCGAGCTGCTCTCGCCCGATGCGCCGGAGCTCGGCCGGGTGCGTCCCGTCGCGCGTCAAGAAACCGTGCAATCCCTGTGAGGCACCATTGCGATAGCTCCCGCTGTCGCAGACCAGCACCGTTCTCCTGCAACGACCGAGCACCAGCGCGGCGCTCAGACCGGCAGGGCCAGCTCCCACGATGACCGCATCGTACACGTTCGACCTCCGCTCCACGTCAGCCTCCCCGGAAACGGAAGCTACTTCACGACCCGCCTCGTTGCCAGCGCGCCTGCGACCGGCGCGGCAGGCGTGCGTTGCAGGAGTCGAGCGCACCTGTGATCCGGTCGGCAGGCGGGGTCCACATCGGACACCACGGGCGCGCGTTCCAGGTTGGAGTGGCGATGGATGGGTGGCGAACGTGCGTGGGGAGGCGGGCTTCGCCGGAGCGATGCTATCGCAGCTGCCGACCTGCGGGCAGCGCGGCCGGTATTCGGTCTACTGGGCCAGGGGCTCGGTGCTCGGGAGCGGGTCGTGGACGCAACGCACGTAATGGGGAGAATCGTTGTCCTCCGGGTAAGGCGTCGACCGGCCGTCACAGAAGTTGCGGCAGAGGTGCATTCCAGAGTCGTACACTTCGGTCGTCCAGTAGAGGTCGCTCGCGGTCTCGGGGAAGACGGCCTGATCGATGGCCGGAGCGCAGAACTGCGGCGCGCCACAGCCCTTGAGACCGGCCGAGCGGTAGACGATGGACCTCGACTCCTCGCCGTTGGGCAAGCGCCAGCCGGTGATGCCTCGGATAGTGAGGGTGGCGCAGTACTCCGTCGCCTGCCCGTAGGTGAGGTTCGCGGCGTAGTCGCGCTGCCACAGGCGGCGGCCGTTCTGCAGATCGGCGGCCACCAGCTCGTCCACACTGTAACGACCTTGCTCGGTGCAGGTGGGGTCCACGCAGCTCCCCTCGATCGAGCAGTCGGTGAGCTGGTCGGCGCAGGCGCCCTTCTCGCACGCCTGAGTGGCCAGGCAAGAGTTGCCGCAGGCGCCGCAGTTCTGCGGGTCGCGCTCGGTGTCGCCGCAGCCGGCGGTATGGCCGGGGGACTGCTTGGAAGGCGGGACCATCCGGTACGATTCGGCCGGAGCTGCCGAGTCCATCTCGTCCGTGCCAGCCATGTCGCCCGGCTCGCTGTCCACCGGTGTGCACGCGGCAACGGACGCGACGGTCATCAGAGCCGCGAGGAGCGCCCGCCCCGAAAACTGGGCTGGTGCGGACACGATGGTTGCAATGCGCATGACAGATCTCCGCAATGGAACACCGGGAGCGAAGGTCACCGGCGCCCAACAAGTTGAGCAGGAAAACGACCCGGGGTCGGCGTCGTCGGCTGGCGCAGAAACACTCAGCAAGACCCGAGCCACGCAGACGAGACTCAGAAATGGCACGTAAACGTTTGAAATAACACGCCACGCGGCACCTCCAAGGTGGTGCACTTTTGCCTGGTGTGGCACTTGTGCGACATCACCGCTTAGCGGCGCTGATATTGCGCAACTTCTTAATGAACGAGCTCATGATTCAATAAAAAGTTGATTGGCATCGAGCCGTCGTTCGCCTTTCTATGGAGCGACGAGGCGGCGCTCCTGCGATGGTCTGCCGATCCGCACCGGAGCAGTGGGGGCTGAGCCGCGTCCGGGCGCGGTTCTGCCCGGCCGGAGGAAGTGCCGTGCATCCGTCGTGCGCGAAAGATACAAGACGGGGTGACATGAGCGTCTCCCCGCCGCGCAAGAAGCCGTTCTCGATGATTCGCACGTTCGTCCTCGCGGACGTGATCACCCTCGGCAACGCCTTCTGCGGGACCGGCGCGATCCTGTCGAGCATGAACTACGTCCAGGCCCAGGACCGCACCGCCGCCCTGGTCGCCTTCGTCCTGCTGCCGCTCGCCCTGGTCTGCGACGTGCTCGACGGGAGCGTGGCGCGGTGGCGGCGCAAGTCGTCGCCGCTCGGCGGAGACCTGGACTCGCTCGCGGACGTCGTCTCGTTCGGGGTGGCGCCCGCGGCGCTCGGCTTCGCCATGGGGCTCCGCGGCGGCTGGGACGCCGTCGCGCTCTGCTACTTCGTCGCCTGCGGCATCTCGCGGCTCGCCCGCTTCAACGTGACCGCCTCCGCGCTCTCCGACGGGACCGGCAAGGTGAAGTACTACGAGGGCACTCCGATCCCGGCGAGCCTCCTGCTCGTCGCCGTCCTCGGCGTCGCCTATGCGCAGAACGCGACCGGCGCCGCCCTGTGGCTGGGGTCGACCACCCTGGGGCCGTTCGCGTTCCACCCGCTCGTCCTGATGTACGTCGTCAGCGGCTCGCTGATGATCAGCACGATCCGCATCCCCAAGCCGTGACGCGCCATGCGGCCGGGCTGCCTCGCGGCGCCCGGGGCAACCCGGGATCGCGACGGCGGGCAGCTCGGGGGCGGGCTCTGTCGGCCTGCCCAGATAGGCAGTCGGCCCGCGGCGTCCAGCGCTGACTTCACCGCGCGTCCGGGCCCGGACATAGAAGCGTTCTCGCCGGAGATGGACATTCTCTGTCAGCGCCTGCAACAGGCCTGTTGCAGCCTCGTTTCGACAGTGCATGTCGGGTGTCTTTCGGGGACAAACAATGTCCGCTTGATTGCCCACGTTCATTGTCGTTCCGGCGCTCTGCCGTTATGGTTTTTTCATCATCGGACGAAACGAGCGTCGCCATGGGTCTCCGTCGCCTCGGGCGCGGATGAGGGGATGAGGAAGGACAAAGAGGAACAATGATCGACAATACCATCGAGGTCGTCTTCAGCTTCGACACCACCGGCAGCATGTACCCGTGCCTCACGCAGGTCCGGAAGAAGATCGGGAGCACCGTCAGCCGGTTGATGCAAGAGGTGCCGGGCATCCGCATCGGCGTCATCGCGCACGGCGACTATTGCGATGAGGGCTCGAGCTACGTGACGAAGGCGCTCGATTTGACGGACGACGTCGGGGCCGTGTGCCGCTTCGTCGACCGCGTGGGGCCCACCGGCGGCGGCGACGCCCCCGAGTGTTACGAGCTGGTCCTGCGCGAGGCCCAGTCGCTCTCGTGGACTCCGGCGTACACAAAGGTCTTCGTGATGATCGGAGACGACGTCCCGCACGGGCCGAAGCAGAACCCGAAGAAGCTCGACTGGCGGCAGGAGATCGACAAGCTCGCGGAGCGCGGTATCCCGGTCTACGGCGTGCAGGCCCTGAATCGCTCGCACGCGACGCCGTTCTATCGCGAGCTCGCCCAGAAGTCGGGCGGCTTCCACCTCGGCCTCGACCAGTTCGCGCACATCACCGACATGGTCCTGGCCATTTGCATGAAGCAGGCGTCGGACGAGAAGCTGCAGGAGTACGAGCGCGAGGTCGCCGGGCAGGGGCGGCTCCACCGCGGCCTCCATCGCATGTTCGATACGATGATGAACCGCGAGACGAAGGCGGTCTCGGCCGATATCGACGTCGAGGCGGTGCCCCCGGGGCGCTTTCAGGTGCTCGAGGTCGACAAGGACGCGGCGATTCGCGATTACGTCACCGAGAACGGGCTGCGTTTCAAGAAGGGACGCGGTTTTTACGAGTTCACCAAGACCGAGACGATCCAGGGGCAGAAAGAGGTCGTGCTCATGGACCGCAAGACCGGCGATCTATGGAGTGGGGCGCGCGCTCGGGCCCTGCTCGGATTGCCAGAAGGGGCGACCGCCAGGCTCCGCCCGGCGAGCCTCGACAGGTACTTCGTCTTCGTCCAGAGCACGTCGGTCAACCGGCGGCTCATCGGCGGGACGCGGTTCCTTTACGAGGTCGACGACTGGGCGGCGTGACAGCAGCAGAACCGGCCGGCGCGATCCCGGGCACCTCACAGCGCCCCACGGGATCGCGCCGGCCGCGAGGTCATTGAATGGCCATGGCGACGCGGAAGCGCTCTTCGTCGGTAACGAAGTGATCGGCGTCGCTCAGCATCAGATCGACCTGCACCCACTGGACCTGACCGGCAAAGCGATTGCCCGTCAGCGCGAGGTCGGGGTGGATGGGCGAGCCCTTCTTGTTGCCCACCATCGCCGTGGCGTCCGCCGAGAACACGACCGGATGCGTGTGCTCGACGCGGCCCTTCTTGACCTCCGCGCCGTCGACGAACAGGGTCGCCGTGCCGCCCTTGCCGAGCCCGCCGCCGTCGTAGGCGAATTCCATGCGGACCTGGTGCTCGCCGGCCGTCAGGGCGTCCGGCGCCTCCACCGTGAACATCTCCAGCCCGACGAAGTTGTAGGCGTACTTGAGGCGTCCCTCGTGGGCGTACAGGGCATAGCCGCCGAACTGGGTCCCCTCGGCGAAGATCACGCCGCCCGCTCCGGCCGCGGGGATCACCACGTTCGAGGTGATCGCGTGCGACCTGTTCTTGACGTCCAGGAGCGCGTAGCTGGTCACCTCCATGCCGTCGAACAGCACCTGTGTCGTGCCGTGGACGAGCTGCGGCCGCCCTGAAATCTCGGGCAGGAAGCGCTCGACCCCACGGTCGTCCAGCGGCAGGACGTTGCGGCGAGCGGCCTCGATCAGCCACAGGCGCTGCAGCTCGTGCAGCTTCTCGGGCATCTGCTTCGAGAGGTCGTCCGCCTGGCTCCAGTCCTTGCTGGTGTCGTAGAGCTCCCAGTGGTCGTCGTCGAACCGCACCGGAGCCGCCCCCGAGATGAGCCACGGAGTGCGGTGCTTGGTGACCGCCGTGAAGCCCTTGTGGTAGATGCCCCGATTGCCGAACATCTCGAAGTATTGAGTCTCGTGCCGCTCCTCTGCCCCCGCGTCATTGAACGAGTAGAGCATGCTCACCCCCTCGATCGGCATCTGCTGCACGCCGTCGACCGTGACCGGCGCGGGGAGCCCGGCGGCCTCCAGGATGGTCGGGGCGATGTCGATGACGTGGTGGAACTGGTGGCGGATTTCGCCCTTGCAAGCGATGCCGTCGGGCCAGTGGACGATCATCCCGTTGCGCGTCCCGCCCCAGTGCGAGGCGACCTGCTTGGCCCACTGGTAGGGCGTGTCCATCGCGTGCGCCAAGCCCACCGCATAGTGGTTGTACGAGCTGCGCGAGCCGAGCTGATCGACGCGATCCATCAGGAACTGGGGCGTCTCGAGCGCGGCCATCCCGTTGAAGTTGATCATCTCGTTGAAGCTGCCGTGGAGGGTGCCCTCGGCCGAGGCGCCGTTGTCGCCGATGATGTAGAAGACCAGCGTGTTCTCCAGGAGCCCGAGGTCCGTGAGGGCGTCGAGCACCCGGCCGACGTGGTGGTCCGCGTATTCCAGGAACCCGGCATAGACCTCCATCTGGCCGCGCCAGCACGGGCAACAGCTCTTCTGGCATGTCGTTCCAGGCCGGGATCTCGGCAGGGCGCGGCGTGAGGGTGGCGTCCGCGGGGATGACGCCGAGCTGCTTCTGCCGCTCGATGGTGCGCTCGCGCAGCGCGTCCCAGCCGTCGTCGAACTGGCCCTCGTACTTGGTCGGCCCACTCCTTTGGCACATGGTGCGGGGCATGGGTCGCCCCCGGCGCGAAGTAGGCGAAGAACGGCTTGTCCGGAGTGATCGACTTCTGCATACGAATCCACTCGATGGCCCGGTCCGTCATGTCGGCCATGAAGTGGTACTCCGGGTCGTGCGGGACATCGACCTTGGTGGTGCCGTCGTAGACCTCGGGGAACCACTGGCTGGTCTCGCCGGCGACGAAACCGTAGAACTTGTCGAAGCCGTTGCCGGTGGGCCAGCGATCGAAGGGGCCGGCGGGCGTCGCTTCCCAGACGGGCACCTCGTGGCATTCGCCGAAGTGCGCGGTCGCGTAGCCGTTGCGATTGAGGATCTTGGCGATGCTCGCGGCGCTGTTCGGGATCGCCGAGGTGTAGCCGGGCGCGGAGGTGGCGATCTCGGTGATGCCGCCCATCCCGACGTTGTGGTGGTTACGCCCGGTGAGCAGCGCGGCGCGCGTGGGCGAGCACAGCGCGGTGGTGTGGAACCGGGTGTACGTCAGTCCACCTTTGGCCAGGCGCTCGGCCGTCGTGGTCGTGCACGGGCCGCCGAGGGCGCTCGCCGCCCCGAAGCCGACGTCGTCGAGCAGCACGAGCATGATATTCGGCGCTCCGGCCGGCGGCCGGAGGAGCTCGATCGGGGGAAACTTCGCGTCGGGATCCCTGGCGTCGTAGACGATCGTGCCGCTATAGGGACGATCCGGGATGGGGAGAATCTCCCGTTGCAACGCGTGGGCAGGCTTTTTCGTCATGGGTCACCTCTCTCCGGCGGCATCGAGCTGCATGATCTCGTCGGCGAAGCGGCCCCGCCGCAGCAGATCGACCATGCGCTTCATGGGCCGGTCGATGTGCGCGAAGAACAGCTTGTAGCCGGCGCAAAGGTAGTTGAGGCCAGGCTCCCCGTTCGGGGTCGTGACGAAGCGGTTCTTCGGGCACTCGCCCCAGCAGGCAAAGAGGAAGTCGCAGTCTTTGCAGTACTGGGGTAATGTATCGAGCTTGTCGCGGCCGAACTTGCGCTGCTGCTCCGAGGCCACGAGATCGCCAATCGGCGTCTCCCGGATGTTGCCGAGGAGGTGCTCGGGCTCGACAAAGTGGTCGCACGAATAGAGATGGGTGCAAATCCCACTTTGCATGGTAGTTCCCGTTCCCGTTCCCGTTCCCGTTCCCGTTCCCGTTCCCGAGGTCTTCGACATGCCCTTCGATCACGAACGCCTCGATGTCTATCGCGTGG
>Ga0163144_10018063_pt1 | contig 14309 bp, 6 predicted proteins | sample OliLak19BULKMAT1_FD_123175 | JGI IMG/M metagenome (GOLD analysis project Ga0163144, IMG submission 123175) | Freshwater microbial mat bacterial communities from Lake Vanda, McMurdo Dry Valleys, Antarctica - Oligotrophic Lake LV.19.BULKMAT1 | ecosystem: Environmental > Aquatic > Freshwater > Lake... | reverse complement strand
CTCGTCGGTGATGCCGATGCCGCCGAACAGCTGGATCGCCTGGCGGACCACGAACCGACCGCCGACCGCGAGCTGGACCTTGGCCGCGGACACGGCCTCGCGCCGGACCTCGAGGTCGCCGGCGTCGGCTCGCAGCGCCGCCAGGATGTTCAACGACCGCAGGGTCTCGACCTCGACGAACATGTCGACCGCGCGGTGCTGCAGCGCCTGGAACGAGCCGATCTTGACGCCGAACTGCTCGCGGGTGCCGAGGTACTGGACCGTCATCGTCAGCGCGGCGGCGGCGACGCCGACGCCCTCGGCCACGGTCGCCGCGGCGGCGCGGTCGAGCAGCGCCTCGATGATCTCGCCGGCGTCGTCGCCGAGCCGCGCGTCGTCGGCGATCGCGACGTCCCTCAGGACGACCTGCGCGGCGCGCCGCCCGTCGAGCGTCTGCATCGGCGTGATCGTCACGCCCGCGGCGTCACGCGGCACGACGAACAGCCCGAGCCCGGACGCGTCGTCGACGTCCCCGTGGGTGCGCGCCACGACGACGATCGCGTCGGCGACGTGGCCGTTGAGCACGACCTCCTTGGCGCCGTTCAACGTCCAGCCGCCGCCCGCGGCGACGGCGCGCGTGGTGGACCACCGCGGCTCGAACCGCCCGGCGCGCTCGAGGTGCGCGAACGCCAGCGACGTCTTGCCCTCGATCATCGGCGCCAGCCACCGGGCCTGCTGCGCCGCCGAGCCGGCGAGCGCGATCGCGCCGCCGCCGAGGACGACCGAGGCCAGGAACGGCTCGGGCACGAGCGTCGTGCCCAGCGCCTCGCACAGCAGCGCGACCTCGAGGAAGCTGCCGCCGAACCCGCCCGCGGCCTCGGAGTAGGGCAGGCCGAGCCAGCCGAGGTCGGCCATCTTGCGCCACGCGTCGGGATCCCAGCCGCGCGCGTCGTCGCGCAGCTTGCGCGCCCGCGTCACCGGCGACTGCTTCTTCGCGTAGCTGGTCGCGGTGTCGACCAGCATCTTCTGATCCGGGGTGAGATCGAAGTTCATGACTAGGCTCCGGGCAGGCCCAAGAGGAACTTGGCGATGATGTTGCGCTGGATCTCGTTGGACCCGCCGTAGATCGTGGTCGCGCGCGTGTAGCAGAACGACGACGCGACCCACTGCTCCGAGGGCGGCAGGATCCCCGCGGGCGCGAACCACGCCAGCGAGTCCGGCCCCATCACGTCCATCGCGAGCTCGAAGCACTGCTGCTGGATCTCGGCGCCGCGGATCTTGAGGATCGACGACTCCGGCCCGGGCGCGCGGCCGAGCTGCGCCCCGGCGAGCGTGCGCGCGTTGGTCATCTCGTGGCCACGCAGCTTGATCTCGAGCGAGGCGATCCGCGCCCGCCACGTCGGGTCGCCGAGCACGCCGGCGTCGGCGGCGATCCGCTTGACCCGGCGGAGTGCGCGGCGCGCCGTACCGACCGCGCCGATCAGCGTGCGCTCGTGGCCGAGCAGCGCCTTCGCGAGCGTCCAGCCGCCGTGGAGCGGGCCGACCAGGTTCTCGACCGGCACCTTCGCGTTGGTGAAGAACGTCTCGGCGAACGCCGGCGTGCCGCCGATCGTCAGCATCGGCTTGACCTCGACCCCCGGCGTCTTCAGGTCGATCAACAGGAAGCTGATGCCCTCCTGCTTCTTGCCGCCCGACGAGGTGCGGACCAGGCAGAAGATCCAGTCCGCGTACTGGGCGTAGGTGGTCCAGGTCTTCTGGCCGTTGACGATGAACGAGCCGGCGCCGTCGTCCTCCGCCGACATCTTCAATGACGCGAGGTCGCTGCCCGCGTTGGGCTCGGAGTAGCCCTGGCACCACACCTCGTCGCCGCCGAGGATCTTCGGCAGGTAGCGCGCCTTCTGCGCGTCGTTCCCGAACTGCATCAACAACGGGCCGACCATGCTGAGCCCGAACGGCGACAGCGGCGGCGTCCCGGCGAGCTCGAGCTGCTCCGTGAACACGAATCGCTGGGTGACATCGAAGCCCGGGCCGCCGTGCGCCTTGGGCCAGTGCGGCGCGACCCAGCCTTTGGCGGCGAGGATCTTGTGCCACCGCATCACCTCCGGCATGTCGAAGTGCGCGTCGACGTCCGCCTTGGCACGCAGCTCCGGGGGCATGGCCTCCGTGATCCAGGCGCGCACGTCGTGACGAAACCGCTCGTGCTCGGGGCTCAGCTCAAGCTCCATGGCGTCGGAGCCTACACCAGGGAGCGTGCCATACTGGCCTCGTGTCGAAGCGCATCGGAATCCTCACCGGCGGCGGTGACTGCCCCGGGCTCAACGGCGTGATCCGCGCCGTCGTGCTGCACGCCCGCAACACCTACGGCTGGGAGGTGCTCGGCATCCGCAACGGGTTCGAGGGCCTCTACGAGGAGAGCTACTTCGAGCTCGATCCGGTGCGCGTCACGCACGCGCTCGCGCGCGGCGGCACGATGCTCGGCTCGTCGAACCGCGCCAACCCGTTCGCGTACCCGATCCGGATGCCCGACGGCCGCACCGAGGTGATGGACGTGTCGGCGAAGATCCTCAAGAACCTGTCCAAGCTCGATCTCGAGGGGCTGGTCGTCGTCGGCGGCGACGGCACGATGTCGTTCTCGAAGAAGTTCGTCGACAAGGGCGCGCGGATCGTCGGCGTGCCCAAGACGATCGACAACGACCTCGAGGCCACCGACTACACCGTCGGGTTCCAGACCGCGGTCGAGGTCGTCGTCGAGGCGGTCGACCGCCTGCAGACCACGGCCGAGAGCCACGAGCGGATCGCGATCGTCGAGGTGATGGGCCGCTACGCCGGGTGGATCGCGATGACCGCGGGCCTCGCCGCCGGCGCGCACGTCGTGCTGATCCCGGAGATCCCGTACGACATCGACCGCGTGGTCGAGGCGTTCCACAAGCGCCACGGCCGCGGCATCCCGCACACGATCGTCGTCGTCGCCGAGGGCGCGACGCCCAAGGGCGGCGAGCACGCGGTCGCGGTCAAGGGCGACTCGACGCGCCAGGACCGCCTCGGCGGCGCCGGGCAACGCCTCGCCGACGCGATCGCCGCGCGCCCCGACTGCGCCGACTACGAGGTCCGCGTCACCGTGCTGGGACACCTCCAGCGCGGCGGCACGCCGTGCGCCTTCGATCGCGAGATCGCGACCCGCTACGGCGTCACCGCCGTCGAGCTGATCTCGCAGGGCAAGTTCGGCCACGTCGCCGCGCTCGACAAGGGCCGGATGGTCGCCAAGCCGATGGAGCTCGCGATCAAGAAGCTCAAGCTCGTCCAGCCCGACGGCGAGCTGCCGCACGCCGCGCGCGCGGTCGGCATCGAGCTCGGCGGTTAGGGGCCCGCGAACGGCCAAGTCGTCCGTTCTCGCCGCCGATCCATCCCAGCTGGCGTCGTTGCGCCTCGGTTTCAGACGGAGAGTCTGCGCCCTCGTCGCGCCTCGCCATCGGGGCGCCTCGGCGCCGAGATTCGATCGACTTGGCCGTTCCCGGGCCCTCAGTCCGCTCTGAGCTGCTCGGCGGCGCTCGCGTGCGGGCCGCTCGGGGTCTCGTCGTTCGCGGCCTGGGCGGACGGGCCGCCGATCACGACGACACCGTCGCGGACATAGGTCGAGCCGGGCAGGGACTTCGCGAGGTGCTTGCCGTCGGCGCCGCGGACCGCGACGTCGGCGAAGTCGGCGCCGCTGGCCATCGTGATCGCCGCGATCGAGATCGACATGATCGGGAACCGGCGCTGCGTGCCCCAGCGATCCTTGGCGTCGATGTAGCCGCGCGCGCGATCGTCACGGTTGTAGTAGAGCGGGATCAGGCGATCGAACCGCTCGCAGATGCCCACGCAGACCGCGTCGGCGCTCTCGCCGGAGCACACGAGCACGAAGTCGTCGCCGGCGATGTGGCCGATGAAGTCGCCGGGCGCGCCGCGCTTCGACACCACGTCGCGCATGAGGTCGCCGGTCTGGCGGATCACGCCGTCGGCCTTGGCGTAGCCGTAGTAGTCGTTGAACGCCTTGAGGTTGTCGAGGTCGAGGTAGCAGCACACCGCCGTGCCGTCGCCGGACTCGAGGCGCCGCACGATCTCGGCCTCGATCGCGTCGCCGCCGGGGAGCTGCGTGGTCGGCGAGGCGCCGAGCTCGCGGGCCTGGCGCTCGAGCGCCTTGGCGACGCGCGCGACCAGCTCGGCGGCGTCGAACGGCTTGACGATGTAGTCCTCGGCGCCGCTGCGGAACGCGCGGACCTTGTCGGCGGTCTCGCCCTTCGCGGACAGGAAGATCAGCGGCGTCATCCCGGTGACCGGGTCGGCGCGCAGGTGCTCGGCAGTCCGGAACCCGTCGACGACGGGCATCATCACGTCGAGCAGGATGAGATCGGGGCGGAACCGCCGCGCCTCGGCGAGCGCCGCGTCGGCGGAGCCGGCGTCGCGGACCAGGAACCCCGCCTGCTCGAGCACCTCGCGGCAGATCGCACGGATCGACGGATCGTCGTCGACGACCATCACGCGCTGGCGGTGGCGGCGGCTGGCGTCGGCGAGCACCCGGGTCGCGGCGTGGATCAGCTCGCCGGGCTGCACCGGCCGCGTCACCACCTCGGCGGCGCCCGCCTCGGCGAGGTCGCGCGACTCGCTGGGATCGCAGACCGCGAGCACCGTCGCGCTGCGCGTGTCGGGATCGTGGCCGATGATCGCGACGAGCGCGGTGGCCTCGGCCATCGCGCCCGACACCACGACCAGCGCCGGCCGGGACTCGCGCGCCATCGCGAGCGCGGTATCGGCGTCGTGCGCGACCTCGACCTCGTGGCCCGCGGCCATCAGCAGGCCCTTCAGGAGATAGGCGCCGTGGCGATCGCCGTCGGCGACCAGCACGCGCGCGGCCTCGCCCGGCGGGAGGCGGCGGTCCGCGGCCGGCGTCGCCGTCGCCGCCAGCGTCATCGGCGCGGTCGGAAGCGTGAACACGAACTTGGTGCCCGACGCGCCGGCCTCGACCCAGATCCGGCCGCCGTGCGCCTCGATGATCGCGCGCGAGATCCCGAGGCCGAGCCCGGTGCCGCCGACGCGGCGGCCCGAGGTCTCGAACGGATCGAAGATCCGCTCGCGCTCGTCGTCGGCGATCGGGACGCCGTCGTTGTAGACCGAGATGCCGACGACGCTCGCGACGCCGGGCGGCGCGAACACCTCGACGTCGACGATGCCGCCGGTGGGCGCGAACTTGATCGAGTTCGACAGGAGGTTGCCGAGCACCTGGGTCAGGCGCTCGATGTCGCCGTCGATCGCGACCGCCATCGTCGTGATCCGCGCGTTGACCTGCACGGGCTTGACGCGCGCGACGTCGCGGTAGCGCTCGACGACGTCACGGACGAGGTGCGCGACGTCCATCCGCGAGCGCGTGATCGAGATCCGCCCCGAGCCGGCGCGCGCCGCCTCGAGCAGCTGATCGATCATCGAGTTCATCCGCGCCGCGGCCTGCCGCGCCATCTCCACGTAGCGCTGCTGCTTCTCCGTGAGGGTTCCGGAATACCCGCTCAGCACGATGTCGAGCGCGCCCGCGACCGAGGTCAGCGGCGTGCGCAGCTCGTGGCTCACCTGCGACGCGAACTCGGCGCGCTGGCGCAGCGCCGCGCGGGTCTCGCCGAGATCGCGGAGCACGACGATCGCGCCGACCGGCGCGCCCGCCTCGTCGGCGATCGGCGACACCACCGAGTGGTAGAGCGCCTCGCCGATCCGCACCTCCTCGCGCACCGGCCCGCCGCCGGCGGCGACGAGATCGAACGGATAGAACCCGAGCTTGTCCTTGAGGAACGACGTCGTCACCGGCTCCGCGCCCGGCAGCCCGAGCATCCGCCGCGCGGACGCGTTGACGAGCACGTCACCACGCCGCGTATCCGCGATGACCACGCCGTCCGCCATCGCGTCCATCGCACGCGCAAGGAGGGCCGACGAGCTGCCGGGAGAGGCGTCGCTCACGATTCAGATCGTATGCGACTTCACGCAGAACCGCGAGATGCTCTGGTGTGCGCGCACTCCCTACTCAGTGACCGCTGCGGCGGAACGTGCGCTCGAGCCCGGCGTAGATCCCGCCGGCGGCGACCAGCTCGTCGTGGGTGCCGCGCTCGACGATCTGACCCCGCGACATCACGAGGATCTGGTCGGCGTTCCGGATGGTGGACAGGCGGTGGGCGATGACGAGGGTGGTGCGGCCGCGCATCAGCTCGGCGACGCCCTGCTCGATCAGCTCCTCGGCCTCGGGATCGACGTGGGCGGTCGCCTCGTCCAGGACGAGGATCTCGGGATCGCGGGCCATCGCGCGCGCGAACGCGAGGAGCTGGCGCTCGCCGGCGGAGAAGTTGGCGCCCCGCTCGGCGACGCGGACGTCCATCGCCGCTTGCAGCGTCGGGGCGCGGCGGGCGAGCAGGCGATCGGCGCCGACCCGGCGGATCGCCTCTTCCACGCGGGCGCGATCGAGGGGCGCGCCGTCCTTGCCCGCGCCCATCGCGACGTTGTCGGCGACCGAGCCCTCGAACAGGAAGACGTCCTGGGTGACCACGGTGACGCGGCGGCGCAGGGTCGGCGGCGGGATCTCGCGGACGTCGCGGCCGTCGACGCGGATCGTGCCGCCGTCGCGCTCGTAGAGGCGGGTCAGCAGCTTGATCAGCGTCGACTTGCCCGAGCCGGTCGCGCCCACGACCGCGACGGTCGAGCCGCGCGGGATCTCGAAGCTGACGCCGCGCAGCACCGGCTCGCCGCCGCCGTACGCGAACCGGACGTCGTCGAACACGACCAGGTCGCCGCCGATCTTCGCGGGCTCGGCGGCGCCGGTCGGGCAGTCGGGCTCGTCGGTGTCGAGGAGCTGCACGATCCGCTCGGTCGCCGCCATCGCACCCTGCATCACGGCGTACTTCGCGCTGAGATCGCGGACCGGCAGGAAGAACTTGTTCACGTACTCGATGAACACGACGACGAGGCCGAGCTGCGCGAGCGCGCTCGCGCCGGTGCCGATCCGGGTCGACACCCACCACGCGATCCCGGCGATCGCCATCACGCCGATCGCCTCGACCAGCGCGTACATCGCGGCGTCGGCGCGGATCGAGCTGAGGTACGCGTCGCGGTGGCCGGCGTTGATCTCGTCGTACTCACGGCGCGCGGCGGGCTCGCGGCGGAACAGCTGCACCACGCGGATTCCCGACAGGTGCTCCTGGACGAACGCGTTCATCGCGGCGAGCCGCACGCGGATCTCGCGGAACGAGCTGCGCATCGCGCGCCGCGAGTAGTTCACGAGGACGATCAGCAGCGGGAAGGTCAGGAACGTCATCAACGTCAGCGTCACGTCGAGGCTGAGCATGATCACGACGATCGCGATCATCTTGATCGCGTCGGCGATCGCGCCGACCACGCCCTGCGCGAACACCTCGTTGATGCTCTCGATGTCGTTGGTCATGCGGGTGAGCAGGCGGCCCACCGGCATCCGATCGAAGAACGCGGCGCGCTGGCGCAGCACGTGGTCGTAGATCGAGAGCCGCATGCCGTGCATCGATCGCTGGCCGACGAGGTTGAGCACGAGCTGCTCGGCGAACCCGCTGGCCGCCTGGAGCAGGACGAGGCCGATGAACGCGAGCGCGAGCCACTCGAGGCCGTCGCCGTTGCCGACCGCGATGTGATCGACGATCGCGATCTTGAGCACGTACGGCTGCGCGAGCTCGAACGCGATCGTCAGCGGGACCAGGCAGCCCCAGATCAGGAGCAGCTTCGCGTGGGGGCGGACGAACCGCCACAGCGCCTGGATGAGGCGCAGGTCGTAGGCCTTGCCGAGGACCTGCTCCTGCGCCATGCCGGAGACGGGCCCGCTCACGCCACCGCCTCCGCCGGCTCCGCCTGCATCTCCAGCTGCGTCCGGTACAGCTCCGCGTACAGCCCGCCTCGCGCGAGCAGCTCCTCGTGGCGGCCGCGGTCGACGATGCGGCCCTCGTCGATCACGGCGATCTGGTCGGCGTTCTTGACCGCCGCGACGCGGTGCGAGATCAGGATCGAGGTCCGGCCCTTCATCACCTCGCGCAGGCGATCGAGGATCAGCCGCTCGGTGCCGGCGTCGACGCTGGACAGCGAGTCGTCGAGCACGAGGACGCGGGGCGCGGCGGCGAGCGCGCGGGCGAGCGCGACGCGCTGGCGCTGGCCGCCCGACAGCGTGATCCCGCGCTCGCCGACGACGGTCGCGTAGCCCTCGGGGAACGCCTGGAGATCGCGGGCCAGGCCGGCCGCGTCGGCGGCGTGGACGATCTCGGGCAGCGGGACGCCGTCGACGATCACCGGCTCCTGCTCGGCGGCCCGCTTGCCGATCGCAAGCCCCGGCTTCGCCGGGGAGCGCAGCGCCGCATGAGCGGCGCGGAGCTCGATCGCGCGCGCCAGGTCGGCGGCCTGCTGGCGCGGCAGGGTCGCGCCCTTGCCGAACCCGAACGCGACGTTGTCGGCGATCGTCGTCGAGAACAGGAACGCCTCCTGCGGCGCGTAGCCGATCGCGCCGCGCAGCGTGTCGATCGGCAGCGTCGTGAGATCGCGGCCGTCGAGGAAGATCGTGCCGCGCGGGACGACGATCAGCCGCGCGAGGCAGTCGACCAGCGTGCTCTTGCCCGAGCCGGTGCGGCCGACGATCGCGGTCACCGTGCCGGGGCGCAGGCGCAGGTGGACGTCGTCGAGGATCTTGCGGCCCTCGATCTCGATCGTGAGCCCGCGAAACTCGACGTCGCCCTGGACGTCGGCGATCGGCGGGCCGACGTCGGGCCCATCGGCGATCGCCGGCTGGGTGTCGAGGATCTTCTGCAGCCGGCCCCACGACGCGCGTCCGCGCTCCATCAGGCTCAGCATCCAGCCCAGCGCCAGCGTCGGCCACGCCAGCCGCGCGAGGTAGCCGTTGAACTCGATCAGCGACGCCAGCGAGATCGAACCGTCGACGACGCGGCGGCCGCCCACCCACAGCACGATCACCGCGGCGAGCGAGCCGAGCGCGGCGAGCGCCGGCCCCATCTGGCCGCGCACCTTGACCAGGTCCATGTTGCGCGCGAGCAGCTTCTCGCTGAGCGCGCGGAAGTGGGCGCGGCGATCGTCCTCGACGCCGTACGACTTGATCACCTGGATCCCCGTGAGGTCCTCCTGGATCCCGTTGGACAGCTCGCCGAGGTGCTTCTGCGCGCCCTGGCTGGCGCGATAGATCCGCCGGCCCATCGCCTGGCCGAGGAAGTAGATCATCGGGTAGGGCAGGACCGCCCACAGCGTGAGGATCGGATCGATCCGCACCATCATGATCAGCACCGCCGCGAACGCGAACAGCGTGTTGACCAGGTTGAGCACGCCCGCGCCCCACAGCGCGCGCACCGTCGTGACGTCCGAGGTGAGCCGCGTCATCACGTCGCCGGTCGGGTGCGCGCGGTAGTACGCCGGGTCGAGCTTGAGCAGATGACCGAACAGGTCCGAGCGCAGGTCGTACTCGGCGGCGCGCGCGGCGTTGAAGATCGTGATCCGCGAGACGATCCGCGTGATCGCGGTGGCGAGCGCGAACCCCATCATCAGGAGCGCGAGCTTCGGCACCTCGCCGGCGGGATCGGGGCCGCCCAGCGCGCCGACGGCGAGGCCCATCGTCACCGGGATGCCGAGGAACGACAGGTTCGTCAGCAGCAGCATCAGCCCGCCGATCCACAGCCGGCCCTTGTAGGGGCGCAGGTAGGACCACGCGGTCAACTTCACGGCCGGGTTCGTACCGCCCCGAGTCGCGGTCGTCAACGCCGCGAGAACCACGCGCGGAGCACGTCGGTGTGGGTCGAGAACGCCAGGTCGATCGGGGAGGTGACCACGAGCCGCTCGGCGGTCTCGGCGCTGGGCTCGAACGGCGGCAGGTCGCGCGCGCGCATCGGCGGCGCCTCGCCGAACACCAGCAGCGTGCCGGCCGGCGCTGACAGGACGGAGAGATCCCGGATCCCGGCCGGGTCGACCACGATCTGGGCCTCCTCGCGCAGCTCGCGGGCGGCGGCCGCCTGCCACGTCTCCGCGTGATCGATGAAGCCGCCGGGCAGGGCGAGCTTGCCCACCGGGGGAAGGTTCCGGCGGATGATCAGGACGCCCTCATCTACGCCACGCGGGCTGCGCCCCCGCCCCACCGGCGAAGCCGGCAGGGTTCCCACCCCGCTCGTCTCGCCGAGCTCGACGATAGGCACCACCAGCACCGCCACGGGCAGCGGGTTCTTGTACGTGGTGTTGTGGCAGGCCCCGCAGATCCGCGGCCACGACGTGGCGAGAAAGGCCGCGCCGCAGAACCCGCAGTGGCTGTCTCGCGCGACCATGATGGCGGTTTTACTCCGGAGTGGCGACGCTTCGTAACCCGTCGAATGCGCTCGGGTCTGCGTTGTGCAGCTCGTCGCGATCCGCTTACCATCGACGCCGTCAACCGGGGGCGTTTCGCCCGCGGTGCGTCGTGTAGTTTTCCCTCCTCGCGCGGAACCATGGCCGACCTCCACCAGTACCTCGCCATCCTCGACAGCGACCCCGACGACGCGGCCGCGCTGGCCGGCCTGTTCGCCGGCGCGCAAGACCCCACCGCGCCCGCCGCCCTGTCGGCGAGCCGCAAGAACATGCGGGATCGCGGGCGACCGGACGTGGTCCTGCGCCTGCTCGATCTCGAGCTCAAGGCGGCCGCCGATCGCGGCCGCCGCGCCGATCTGCTGCTCGAGAAGGCGCAGCTCCTCGAGGACGATCTCCTCGACGAGCCCAGCGCGATCGCGTGCCTCAAGGAGGTCCTGGGCCTCCGCGACGACGAGACCGCCCTCGAGCTGCTCGAGCAGATCGAGCTGGTCCGCGCCAACTGGCAGAAGGTCGCGCGCAAGTACGTCGACGAGGCGCAGCAGGCGACCGATCGCCAGCTCGCCACGCAGCTCTACACCAGCGCCGCGGAGATCCACGCGCGCTGCGAGCCGGGATCCGGCGAGGTCGAGCAGCTGCTGCGCCGCGCGCTCGAGGTCGAGCCGCGCAACCGCAAGGCCGCGGGGCACCTGGAGCGCCTGCTCCGCGCCGGCAAGCGCTGGGCGGACCTCGCGGGGCTGCTCGGCGAGCGGATCGAGCTGGCGGCGTCGCGCGAGGAGCGCGTGATCTCGATGATCGGGCTCGCCGAGGTCCAGCGCGTGCACCTCGATCGCGCGGCCGACGCGCTCGAGGTGATCAAGAAGGTGATCGCGATCGATCCGGCGCAGGCCGCCGCGCTCAAGGTCCTGGGCGACGCGCTCGAGGCCGACGAGAACTGGCAAGGCCTCGTCCACCTGTACAGCGCCGCGGTCAAGGCGCGGCGCGGCTCGGATCGCGAGGAGCTCGCGATGCTGCTGCAGGTCGCGATGATCCTGTGGCGGCGGATCGGGGACATGGACGGCGCCGAGGAGTACTTCCGGCGCATCCGCAAGGTCGAGCCCGCGCACCCCGCGGCGCTGGACTTCTACCGCGCGTACTACCCGCCGCGCGGCGAGGGCGCGAAGCTGCTCCAGATGCTGCGCCAGGCCGAGAAGGGCGGCGCGCCGGGCGACGTCCACGCCGAGCAGCGCGCGAAGGCGCTCGCGGTCGAGATCGCCGAGCTCGCGGAGGCGCAGCTCGGCAACCCCGACAAGGCGATCGACGCGTGGAAGCAGCTGCTCCGGCAGGACCCCACCTCGACGCCGGCGCGCGACGCGCTCAAGCGGCTGTACCGCCGCACCGAGAAGTGGAACGCGCTCCTCGACCTGATGAAGGAGGAGATCGACAAGCTCCCCGAGGACGACATCAAGGGCCGGATCGAGCGGATGACCGAGGTCGTCGAGATCTACCGGTCGAAGCTCAAGCTCGACGTGATGGTGATCAACGCGCTGTCGATGATCCTCAAGCTGGATCCCGACAACCGCAAGGCGATCGACGAGCTCGCCGACAAGTACCGCCAGCTCGCGAAGTGGAACGACCTGATCGGGGTGCTGTCGCGCAAGGCCGAGCTCGCCGACGCGCCGCTCGCGGAGCGCGTGACCATCCTCAAGGAGGTCGCGGACCTGTGGGTCGATCGGTTCGGCAACCACGCGCAGGCGATCAAGCCGCTCGAGCGCATCCTCGAGCTCGCGCCCACCGACGCCGACACGATCGCCAAGCTCAAGGACATCTACACCAAGCGCCGCCAGTGGCGGCAGCTGATCGGCCTGCTCGGCAAGGAGGCGGAGCCGCTGCCCCCGGCCGAGCGGCGGCTGAAGATGAGCGAGATGGCGCGGCTCGCCGCCGAGCGGGTCGGCGACAACCGGCTCGCGATCGAGCTGCACAACCAGGTGCTCGGCCTGTTCGCTGATTCGCCGGAGATCGGCGAGACGTTGGTGGCGCTCGCCGCGCTCTACGATCGCGAGAAGCGCTGGCTCGCCTACGCCGAGATCCTGCGCCGCCAGCGCGATCGCGCGGCCACGCCCGCCGAGGCGGTGACGATCCTGGAGAAGCTCGGCGCGCTGCTCGGCGATCGCGTCGGCGCGCCCGGCCCCGCGGCCGAGGTGTTCGCGGAGATCCTCGGGATCGATCCCGGCCACACCCGCAGCCTCCGGACCCTGCGCGAGCTCTACGCCGCGGCCGGCGACTACGACGCGCTCGAGAAGCTCTACGGCAAGCTCGGCCAGTGGGACGAGCTGGTCGACGCGCTCGGCGGCATCGCCGATCGCATCGAGGACAAAGGCAAGCGGCTCGCCGTGCTCGAGCGCGCGGCGGCGATCGCGGAGCGGCGCGCGGCCGAGGTCGGCCCGGGCCACACCGACAAGCTCGCCCGGGTCTGGGAGCGCGTGCTCGGCGTCGATCCGACCCACCTCGCGGCCGCGTCCGCGCTGGCGCCGATCTACACCCGGCAGGAGAAGTGGGCGCGGCTCCTGCCCGTGCTCGAGGTCCAGCTCGCCGCCGCGCCCGATCGCGCCGCGCGGCTGGCCCGCATGCTCGAGATCCGCGAGCTGTGCGAGCTCAAGCTGGGCTCGCGCGCGCTCGCGTTCACGTGGGCGGCGCGCGCGTTCGAGGTCGATCCGTCGATCGAGGCCCAGGAGACCGATCTCCTGCGCCTCGCGCACGAGCCCGAGCAGTGGCGCGATGTCAGCGCGCTCCTCGATCGCGTGGTCGCCGATCAGGCGACGGCCAAGGCCGTGAAGCTGCGCGTGCTCCGCACCGCGGCGAAGGTCGCCGCGACGCGGCTCAACCAGCCCGATCGCGCGCGCGAGCACGAGCGCGCCGTCCTCGACCTCGCGCCCGATGATCCGGCGGCGGTCCATCACCTCGAGGATCTCGCGGTCCAGCTGTCCGACTGGCCCGCGCTGGTCGCGTCCGTGGAGCGCCGCGCCCAGCGCGAGCGCGACCCGGCCACGCGCGCCGACCTGGAGTTCCGCGTCGCGCAGCTCCAGGAGGAGCGCCTGATCGATCTCGACGGCGCGGCCGAGACCTACGAGCGGATCCTCGCCGCGGATCCCAAGGCCAGCCGCGCGCTGGCCTCGCTCGCGCGCCTGCACGAGGCGCGCGGCGACTGGGAGGGCCTCGACGGCGTGCTCGCGCGCCAGCTCGGTGACACGGAGAACCCGACGACGCCGGAGCAGCAGGTCGCGCGCGCGTCGCTGCTGATGCGGCTCGGCTCGCTCGAGGAGCAGGGCCTGGAGCGCCCCGCGGCGGCGCTCGGCCGCTACCTCGAGGCGGTCAAGCTCCACCCGACCGCGGCGTCGATCGCCGCCGCCGAGCGCTTCCTCGCCGGCGGCGACGTGATCGAGCCGATCCAGCGGATCTCCGCGGCCGAGGCGCTGCTGCCGCACCTCGAGAAGTCCAACGACTCGGCGCGGCTCGCGCGCGGGCTCGAGATCCTGCGCGCGGCGAAGCAGACCGCGGCGGGCTCGCCGCTCGAGATCGATCGCCGGCTGCTCAGCCTCTACGATCTGCAGCTCGGCGATCCCGGCCGCGCGTGGGACAGCGCGGTGCGCGTGCTCGCCGCCGACCCCACCGACGTGGGCGTGCGGCTGATCCTCGACCGGCTCGCGGCGCAGCTCGGGCGCGAGGCCGATCTCGCGAGGCACCTCGGCGCCGCGCTCGCCGCGCGCAAGGCCGCGGGCGCGCCGCCGGCGGAGCTGCGCGAGCTCGCCGCCGAGCTGGCGTCACTGCACGGCGATCGCCTCGGCGACGCCAAGGCCGCCGAGCAGGATTGGCTCGCGGTCCTCGACGCCGATCCCGAAGGCGCCGACGCGTTCGAGGCGCTGGGCCGGATGTACCGCGGCGCCGAGCGGTGGCCCGAGCTCCGCGCGCTGCTGGAGCGTCGCGCCGACGCGACG
>Ga0163144_10018059_pt1 | contig 14311 bp, 17 predicted proteins | sample OliLak19BULKMAT1_FD_123175 | JGI IMG/M metagenome (GOLD analysis project Ga0163144, IMG submission 123175) | Freshwater microbial mat bacterial communities from Lake Vanda, McMurdo Dry Valleys, Antarctica - Oligotrophic Lake LV.19.BULKMAT1 | ecosystem: Environmental > Aquatic > Freshwater >... | reverse complement strand
CTTGCCCTGTCCCTGGCCGGAGAGCGTGCCGACCAGATCGGTGGCTTCGAGCGCCGCGATCAGAGTGGTGAACGAACCGGCATCGCGCGCGGTCTGCACGATGTTCTTGGCGGGCTTGCCGGCGCCCTTGCCCGCAAAGGACGGGGTGGCGACTGCGGTGATACCGAGCGCAATGAGGCCTGCAACAGCAAGGTTCGAGATGGACTTGAGCATAGGGTTCTCCTGAAGAGTGACGAGCGGAAGTGGATTGTTTCGCTTCACGCAGGCTCGCTCGCGGTCAACTCTCCAGAACTCGCCTGACACGGTATTCGATGGAGAAGGTCCGAGCAGGATTCGGACGGGTCGGTCAGGCCATCGGCATCAGTGGCCGACCGACGCGGCGCACATGCGGCGCAGGGAAATACAGCCGAACATTCTTCAGACCCCAATGCACTCCAGAACCTTGGACGATTAAGCTTCAACGGTTTCGATCCACAACGACTAGCGCGAGAAGTCAACCGTGTACAACGTCGAGGTGTGGTACCAAGTCCCGAACGCCATCGTCTTCTGATCGTCAGCTTCGCGTGCGCAGCGTGGCGAGTCCGCCGTCCACGCCGAGCACCTGTCCGCTCACCCACGATTGCTCGGCGTCCAGCAGCCACGCGATGGCCGAGGCGACTTCCTCCGGCTCACCGATACGACCGAGCGCGTGCATCGCCACCGAGCCCTTGAGCGCGGGCTCGTTGCCGGTGATCCGCGCGGTCATCGGCGTTCGCACCAGACCGGGAGCAACGGCATTCACGCGCAGCCCCCTGGCGGCATAGGTGGCCGCTGCCGAGAGCGTGAGGCCGATGACCCCGGCTTTGGCGGCAGCGATCGCCTCGTGGTTCGCAATCCCGAGCCGAGCGGCTGCGGAGGAGACGAGGACCACCGAGCCCCCCTCGGGCATGGAACGGGCCGCCGCGCGCACCGACGCGAATGCAGATCGGAGATTGGTCGCGATGACCGCGTCCCACTCCTCATCGCTCGTCAGGTGCGCTGGCTTCAAGAGAATCGAACCGACACAGTTCGCGAGCCCATCGAGCCGTCCGTGAATACGTACGGCCAGCGCGGCGGCCGCGTCCACCTCGGCCGGCTGTCGTGCATCGAGCACATGCGCCGTACCGCCGGTCTCGGCCGCGAGGGCATCGAGTCGGGCCGCATCGCGTCCAGCGAGCACGAGCGGCACACCCTTGGCTGCGAGCCGACGCGCGAGCGCGCTGCCGATTCCCCCTGTTGCACCCAACACCAGCACACTCATCTCGGTCTCCTGAAGGTCCATGGCGGTAAGCGGACGCATGGCACGAACCTGTGCCGGCGCTGCAAGGCTGATGCGCGCCTGTGCGATGCGTTTCAGCCTATCAATGTTCGCACCTGTCTTATACCCACGCTTGCTTTCATACTGAACCCCGCGCCCGGTGAAAGCATCACATGGCGGGTCCGCGAAGTTCGTTTCGACACACGCGCAGCAGGTACCCGATGTCCACCGAAACCGCTACCAGCTGGCCTGATCTCGCCGTCGGTCTGTATGACAAGCTCACGGGCCGTGGCGCCCAGATCACCTACGAATTCGAGAACTTCAATGTCGAAGTGCCGAGCAGCACGGCGGCGAATGCTTCGAGCGCCAAGTGGAAGATCAACGGCACCATGAAGATTCGTACCAGCGACGCGAAGCCAACGGTCTGAACCCGATGCAGCCACTGCATGTGACGGGTCGGTTGTCGATGGTCGCGACTTCGGCGTCCGGAGAACCGCGTCATGTGATCGAGATCGAAGCGGAGGCGGACGCCATCCGAATCGATCTCGATTCGCTGCAGGGGCTATTCGCGATTCGCGGCCTCGTCGATCGTTTTGGCGGCGCGGCCTCGATCTCGCCGCTTCTCTCGCAGTCGCTGGCGGTCCACGTGAAGCGCCAACTGGTGGCCCGTTCGCACCATGGTCGGCGGTCCGGCATCCTCTCGCGCGCTCTGGGACTGGGGCCCATACGGTTGGTCTGGGGCGGACTCGTTCGCTCGCTGTTCGCTCCGGCCAACCCTCGGGCCTGAGCCGGGGAAAACGATTGCGCTGTGAAGGGCCTCGGCCCGCGGCGCGAACGTGCACTTCGCTGAGTCGTGATCGGTCGGAGGACGCCTTGGGACGGTGCAGCGTACGATGGGGAAGGACAACGATTGGAGAAGGGACCGGCGGAATGCTTCGGTCCATCCGGTTGCTCCTCACCACCCTTTTGCTTGTGTGGGCTCCCGCTGTGGGCGCTGCTCCGTTCTCGCATGCGGCGCTCGACACGGTGCTTGAAGCGCACGTGCACGACGCGCGTGTGGACTACGGTGCGCTGGCTCGCGACCGCGGGCCGCTCAAGCGCTATCTCGATGCCACTCGGGTCGCACATCCGGACGCTTGGCCACGCAATGAGCAGATCGTATTCTGGGTGAACGTGTACAACGCTCGTGTACTGGATGGTGTCGTTCGTCGCCCGGGCCTCAAGAGCGTTCTCGATGTTGGGAAGCTGGTTGGAGTGCCAACGCTCGGGTTCTTCCGCGAGCAGGCTGTCAGCGGGGGGCGCAAGCTCTCGCTGAACGACATCGAGCACGAGATCCTGCGCAAGGGCTTCCACGAGCCGCGCATCCACTTCGTCTTGAACTGCGCATCCGCGAGTTGCCCGGCGCTTCCTGCGCGAGCGTTGGAGGCGGCGACGCTCGATTCCACGCTGGATGCCGCCACTGGCGCGTTCCTGCTCGACCGGTCCAAGAACCAGATCGCGCCCGGGCCTGGGCTCAAGCTCTCCTCGATCTTCAAGTGGTATCGCTCCGACTTCGAGACCGCTTCAGGGAGCCTCCAGTCATTCGTCCTGCGCTACTGGAAAGGGGCAGGGGGTGTTCGAGCCGACGCGCCGATCCAGTTCCTGCGCTATGACTGGTCCCTCAATGGCCACTGGTGACGTGTTGTCGGTCGTCATCCCGAGCTGGCGCGAGGGGCCACGTCTACTCGAGACGCTGAGCGCCGCGCGGCTCGCCACCGGGGAGGCCGAGTTCGTGGTGGTGGCGTTCGAGGAATCGGCGGACATTCGCGAAGCCGCTCGCGCTGATGGCGTCATCTGGATTGATGCGCCCCGCGCATGCCGTGGACTTCAGCTGAGGCTCGGTGGTGAGGCGGCACGTGGCCGGCATTTGTTATTCCTTCACGCTGATTCACGGTTGCCGATGGACGCCGGGCGGCTGGTGAGCGATGCGCTCGCGACCCCGGACGTTTCCGGCGGCGCCTTCCACTTGCGATTCGATCACGCCCACCCGGCGCTCGATCTGCTGAGCTGGATGAGCGGCATGACCCTGCCCGCGTCGTTCCTCGGAGATCAGTCCCTGTTCTGCACTCGCGTCGCCTACGATGCTGCGGGGGGATTCCAGCCCGAGCCATTGTTCGAGGACGTCGACATGGCGACACGTCTTGCCCGGGTGGGGAGACTCGTCCGGCTCCGCGAGGCGGTCACGACCTCGGCGCGACGCTTTCGGGGTAACGGGGCGTTCCGCCAACTCGCGACGAACGCGCTCCTCTTTGCCGCCTACTGCTCGGGCGTGAGTCCGCGACGCCTGAGCGCCATCTACCAGCCGAATCAGGGTGGGAGGCAGATCGATCGAGTCGAGCAAGGACACCGCGATCCGCCGGGCGCCTCCCATGACTCATCCATCTCGCAACGCGGCAAGGAGAGACATTGATGAACGCAGTCATTCTCATTCTCGGTGTGTCGGCGGTCGCCACGCATGTCCGGGATCCGCGAGCGTGATCGCATTCGTGTTGCTCGCGGCCGAGCTTGTGCTCGACTGGAACCTGGTCGCGCATCCACGCGGACCATGGCGGGAGGTCTCCTATCGAGGCCACACGGCCTACGTTGCCCAAGCCGACTCGTCGGAGCGGTATCTGCATGCCGAGGCCCGCGGAACCAACTCCGCGCTCTTCTTTTCGATTCCATCGAATACTCAAGTGTCGGAGCTGCGATGGCGATGGAGAGTCCTGCGCCACCCGGCGGGCGCGAATACGACCTTGAAGCGAGCGGACGACCGCGCGGCAGCCGTATTCGTCCTCGTGCACCGCAGCATCTTCCCCTGGCGTACACGCGGGTTGCTCTACCAGTGGGCGAATGGAGGCGAGTGCGGTCGCTGGACCTCGAGCCCGTACGCCCGCGGAATCAAAGTGATCACGCTCGAGAATGCCCCCGCGGACAGCGTCTGGAGAAGCGAACGACGGAATCTGCGCGAGGATCTCAAGGCGGCTTTCGAGTCCGTGCCCGCGGATATCGAAGCGATCGGTGTCCTCTGCGACGCCGATAATACGGGCGACCGCGCGATTGCCGACTTCGGCTCGCTGCGTCTGATGACGATGGTTGAACATCGATAGCGGGCGCGACAGGCCGGCCGACCGGCCAGCGCTCGATGTCCTATCCCAGAAGCCAATTGGACCCATTGAACTTCGTGTGACATCCAGTAGTCTGGGGAAATGACGCCCGCTCCAGTTGGCGTTCTGAATGCGGTCAGTGTGGGAATGAAGTCGTATCCCCGCAAAGAAAGGATCGTCTCGGATGACCCGAAAAGCGGCAGTGCTATGGATGCTGTCCAGCGTGATCGTTCTTGCGGTAACGCCCGCGGCGTTCGCAGATCACACGCAGGTGCCGGTCGTTCGAGTGCATGCCCAGGGGCAGATCGCCGCCCCACCGGCTGCTGTGTGGGCGTGGATGACCCAGGGGAAGAACCTGGTGACCTGGTGTCCGCAGTGGAAGGCCCCATCGAACGCAAAGATGAATATTGCGAAGGTGGGCGATGTGCTCGAGTACACGGATGAGTGGGGCAATGGCGGACGCTCGATCGTGACCTACATGGTCAAGGGCAAGGAACTGCGCGTTTCGCATGAACCCAACAAGGGCGATTACATGTGCCAGGCGAAGTTCATTCTGGAGCCGGTCGGCGCGGGGACCCGCGTGCATCTCTGGGATCAGTACACGGACGAGAGTCCGGCAGCGGACCTGCAAGCGACCGCCCAGAAGATGGATACCGAGCTGTCTCGCACTCTTGCTGCGCTGAAGAAGGGTGTCGAAGGGAAGTAGGACACCGCCCAGATGCGCGCGACGTGAGAATCGCTGGATCCTGAACGAAGCATCTACTGACGCCCGGGCAGCGATCGCATGAGCTCGCTCAGTTCGGGGCGATCGCTCGGCCCGCGGCTCGGGTGGGCGAAGCGGATCTTGCCGCCGCGGTCGATGACGAAGTCCCCGCCAAGCTGGGCCAGATCCTCGCGCGGGAATGACCGTTGAACTTTCATTCCCCGAGAGATCAGCACTGCGTATTTCCAGAGCACGCGCGGGTGCCACACAGTCCACCAAGCCCCCCGGAGGAGCCCATATCGTCGGTAGGAGATTTGTTCCGGATCCGCGGCGACGGGGAAGGGGAGGCCCAGACTCGACCGAAAGCCCTCCACCAACTCCAATGGAGCGAAGGTAATAGCCAGCACCCGCACCCCAAGCCGGTCTATTTCCTCGAAACGGTCGCGCACCTTCACGAGGTGCTCCTGGCAAGGCAGTCAGCCAAGGTGGCGAAGGAAGATGAGGATCAGCGGCTGTCCGTGGAAATCAGCGAGGGAGAGGGCTCGTCCATCGGGGAGGAGTGCATGAATCCCCGGAGCTGTCTGGCCGCGGGTGAGGCTCATGGTGTTGCCCCGATCGTGGAATGCAGTGAGTTTTTGTCCTCTCGGCATGCGCCCCAATGCGTCTGTCAGCGCGTCATCCGCTCGCGCAGCAACTCCAGCATGGCGAAGATCACGAGCGCGAACACGATGCCGCCCACCAGCGCGATGATGGCCTCGAGGCTCATCGCCGGGCCCGCATCAAGCTTCCGAGGGACAGAATCGACGGCACCCAGAGGCCCACGAAGACGCCGTAATCCTTGTTGACGAAGAACCAAAGGGCGATCGAGAAACAGAACGATATGAATGCGGCCGTGAGGAAGAGGGCGAGGGGCAACCCTTCTGATTTGATCATGTTTTCTCCGAGAACAGGTGTGGGTGCAATTCCTTTCGCCATCATACCTGTTGTAGATGTGCCGGGTCGGCCGTGGGTTCCCCATGGGAAGGTTGGGCATCCCGCACAGGGTCCTCTTCGGCAGGCTTCGCCCAGTCGGCGGCGAGGATCCTCCATCGCCCCAGCCCCGTGTCACTCGCCACGGGGCCGGGGAGAGAGGATCAGGGGTGGAGTCGGTCCGAACCAGCCACCTTGACGAGCTTGTTGTACACACCGATCAAAAGCAGCGGAGCGGCCCACTGCCCGACGAACTGACTCTCACTTTTCTTGCGTGACACCTGAAGAACGAGGGAGGCCGCCATCGAGAGCCCCGCCGCCCAGAGCCAGAGGTCCGAGGGTAGCTTCGCGGTCTGTTCTTCGATCTTGCGAGCCAGCGGCCCTTCGGCATGAGCTGCCGCTTCTGGCGCGCCGACACTCACCTGAGGCTTGTTGAACGTTTCGAGCATTTCGCTTCCTTCGCTTCGGCCAGAAAGATTCCTGTTGCCAGGCATTCGCCTGCTCGTACCCGCCGAGAGTTGAGCACTCCATACCGCCTGACCATGGTCAGGCGTGCCTCCATTCCCAACGGGACTCGAGATAGCGCATCTGCGCTACACGATCGAACCGGTACGCAACATGTGCGCCATCTCTGCCAATGCCTTCAGCGGACTCCGTCACGGCTCGTTCGCGTATGGCTCTAAACCGCCATGCTCAAGCGAGGCCCATGCTCGGGCTCTTCGAAGTCGCTTGTGATCACGACGGCAGACCGAAGACACAACGCTCGGACAGCAGCAATCCCGTGTAGATGCTGCCCGTGTGACTGTAACTTGTGCCCTCACTCTGCAGTCTCATCAGCACCGTGCGGTCGTGGATCGGCTGGGCGAGTCGGCTCGGGGCTGGGCCCCTTTGAAAGCGGCGCGTTCGGCTTGGGCGGAAACAGCAATGTCAGGCGCGACGTCGGCGTGACCTCATCGAGTATCCACATCGTGCAACCCCCTTTTGGGCGTCTGAGTGAGGAGCTGAGCAGAGGCCTTAGCAGGGGACGCGCCAACGCTGCGGATCAAGCCAAGAGTCAGCCGCCGATGCGCTCGATGGGTTCCACCGCGAACCGCAGTAGCCGCTCGCCCACCCGCTTGAGCTGGTCGGCACGAGGAGGCCGGCGAGCGAGCAGTCCAACCGCGCACAGGTCGGTGGCCTCCTGTAGATCCTCATCGCTCGCAAGCAGGCGGCGCAGCCCAGCTCCGGCATCACGCGCGATCTCCTGCCAGCGCCTGCGGAAGCAAGTCCGCAATGCGCGCTCCCACAGCCCGGGCCATTCGTCCATCGCGTCAGGGGGCGACAAGCTCCCGATCGCGAGGACGCGGCCAAGATCCTTGTTGCGTCGCTTGTGCGGGCGGCCGGAGTAGTCCGTTCCTTCAATGATCGCACCGCCGAACGCCCGATGTTCCAGCGGGTGAGCCAATGCCATCATCTCCGGGCGAGCACAGCGAATGCCGAACGTCGTCTCGTTCGCTTCAAACGTTGCAATGCCGGTGAAGGCGAAGCTTGGCAATCCATAGTGGTCGCCCGAATCGAGTTCCACGCGGGTCCACGCCCGCTCGAGCTGATCTTCGGACGCGGGCTCAGTGAGCAGTTCGAGGAACCACGTTGCGTTGCTGGGAGGGTAGAGGCGGATGGCCGGCAGGTCCCGATCGGGTGTTGTGCTGTTCCCGGGCTGCCCGAACTGTTCATGTTCGATCGGCCGCCATCCCGAATCCAGTAGCGCCCGAGTAATGCTTCGGCCTTTGTCGACCGCGGAGACCGACGGCGAGAGCACGCAGTCCACATCCTTCGTCCGCACTCCGGTCGTTCCGTCTTTCGCCAAGAGCCCGTACGCCGCGGCCAAGCTCCCAATGACGATGATGTTCGCACGCACATCGGCGGGTACTGCTGCCGCGACCTCACTGAGCACTTGGCTGACCGAGAGTTCCCTCGCCATCGCGCTCATGGCGTCGAAGGCCGCTGTCGCTGGATTGCATCCAGTAGCTGTGAGGCCTGCAGATCGAGACGAGCCTCATGGAGATCCAGGAGACACTCGACCGGGTCGGCCCAAGCCAGTCCGCCGCTACGCTCGCGGAAGAATGGGTCGGCATGACGTACCGCATGCACCACCACGGTTGCTGGCTCCAATGGATCGGAAGTGCGCGCGAGAGCTGGATCCAGCTCCTGGATGAATCCCAAGTCCATCTGGCGAGTACTGCAATGCAACGACAGGTCGAGCCTGGGCAGACCGACCAAATCAAGTTCGGGAAGGTAGTGCCTCGCTCCGAGCACGCCGCCGATGCCAATGCCCTCGGGTGCCAGCTTCTCAAGGCGCCGCAGGTGCATCTCGGGGGATCGGTCCTGACCCGAGCGGTCGGCGAATCGAGCCGTTGCCCGGGCATCATCGGACAACGAGAGCAATCGGGCGAACTCTTCGCGTGAGAACCATCGCAGGCGCAAACGTCGGTCGCTCCGCCGCTCGATCAAGCTCCCAAGTTTTTCCAGGACGCCTGCGATCGTTGGGTAGGAGTAACCCGACACGCGCATCAGCCAATCCGTCGTCACCGCTTCACCGTTCGTGAGCCAGTGATGCAGGAGTACCTTGAGCACCACGAACTGAGCATCGCCGCGCGTGCGACTCACGCCCCTGGCAGTCCGCTCCCTCGCGAGGACTTCGGTCAAGACGCGCTGGGTCTCGGGATCCGGGTCGTGTGGAATGCCTTCGAACGGCGCCGCCGCTCCAAGACACAGGCTCAGGCGCTCCATCACTGCGGGCCGGAACACCGAGGCGGCAAGCTGCCACTCGCGTTCCAATCTCTCGCGCGTCACCGCGACGTCGGGCAGCAGCAGGATTCCCTGCGAGCCCGGGCGTGCCTCGGTCGCGTACGCGAGTTGAACGAGGGAAGCTCGCAGGTTGCGTAGAGCGGCGAGCCCTGTCTTCACCTCGATCAGCCGATGACCGATCTCAGCGTAGACTCCAGTGTCCGCCGATCTTGCACCGCTCCGTTTGGGATTCATGGCAATCATAAGGTGCTACTTTCATCGGCAAGTTGCAACTTGATATTGAACATGCAGCTAAAGTTACGATAAATAGCAGTTGTGCTTGAAGTTATGCTGTTTGAATCGCTGGTTTCTGCCTTGGATGGGGCTTCCGCCGGCCTGCCATCGGGCTGATTCGTGCGAGGCACGTCCGCGTCACAGCTCCTGCGTTTCCCCCGTAGTGCGGGAGACCCCGCGCGATCCCGCGTGGAAAACCCCTCATGCAAACGGAGTCCTCCGCATGCGGCACAAGGCCACCATCGTTCGGTTGAGAGCAACGGTCATCTTCGCGCTGGGTCTGATGCTCGCCGGATCATTCTCGGCGGGTGCCGCAGTGATGAGCCCCAAACCTCCCGCTGTTGGCGACAAGGCTCGTGACTTCACGCTCGGTGAACTCGGCGGCGCACCGATTCGGCTCGCCGAGGTCAACAAGTCCGGTCCGGTCGTGATCATCATGCTACGCGGCTATCCCGGCTACCAGTGTCCTCTGTGCACTCGGCAGGTCGGGGAGTTCATCGAATCCGCAGACGAGTTCGCCAAGCTCGGCGCCACGTTACTCTTCGTGTATCCCGGCCCCTCCGACGAGTTGGCCACGCGTGCGGCCGAGTTCGTGAAGGGCAAGGACTACCCGGCGCATTTCCGCATCCTGCTCGATCCGGACTACGTGTTCACGAAAGCGTATGGTCTGCGTTGGGACGCGCCGAACGAGACGTCCTATCCGTCGACGTTCGTGCTCAACGCCAAGCACAAGGTCCGCTTCGCAAAGATCAGCAAGGGGCATGGGGACCGCGCCAAGGTGGAGGACGTGCTACTCGCGCTCCATCCTTGAAGTCGATGGCTTGACTGCGCGGATCAGCCCCGCAGCCCCTCGAACAGGTCGGTCTCCTTGGCTCGACCGCCATTCACGGTGCTGAACACGCGGTAGTACGTCTGTGTGCCCCACAGTGCGGCGTGATTCTCCGGGGAAAGGTCCTTGAGCTTCTCGTACCCGGCGATCTGGGAATCGTGGCAGGACACGGCATTCCACACCGTTTCGGAGTAGGCACCTGTATCCACGGCGGTCGTGATGCTCCAGTCGGGCCAAGGCGAGGCCTGGCGTTCGACGCCGTCCACGGTGGATACCAGCTTCTTGAACACGGCTTGGTACACGTCCCACGTCGCCGCGTTCCAGGCGATGTAGTAGAACTTTGCGACCGCATGCGGCGGATGCGAGGGTGCGTCGCCGACGAACACATGGTCGGCATCGGCGGCCGCCACGATGGCGGCTCCCGCCATCTGCGAGATGGCGATGTGGTCAGGGTGTCCGTAGCCGCCGTCCTGCGCGAAGGTGAGAACCACCTGTGGACGGGCGGCCCGGATGCAAGCCGCGATGCGCGAGACGGCCTCGTGCGGATCGGCCTGATCGAGCGCGCCATCGCGATAGCCCAACTGCACCAACTTCTTCACGCCGAGAACTTGCACAGCCTCACGAAGTTCGGCCTCGCGGATCTTCGCCAGACCTTCGGGGCCGGGGTGATTCGGGCCATCGCGCTCCCCGCGGAATCGGCCGGCATCACCACGGGTCGCGGTGATCACCGTGACCTCGGCGCCTTCGGCCGCGTAGCGTGCGATCGTTCCGCCGAATCCCAACGACTCGTCATCGGGATGGGCGAGGATGGCCATCAATCGAAGTGGTGTGGTCATGTCGACTCGAGTGTTCCCGCGTCTCGTTGCTTCGGTGACTATCGCAAGCCCTTGCGCATCTCGCCGGGATTCGAACTCGTTCCGAAGCTGATCTGCACGCCGTTTGCGCCATCGCCGCCCACCTCGTCAAAGTTCGCCAATACGTAGTGGAAGCGGACTTCCAGGATCGCTTGGAAATCGTAGGTGCGCAGCGCGATGACCCCCGCGGTCAGATCGAGCGTCGGAACGGTCTCGGTCTGCTTGCCGCGCGCTACATAACTGTAACTGTAGTAGGGGTCGTTGGAGCTGTAGATCTGGTCGCGCGCGACGGTCACGGAGTGCACTCCGAAGCCCGCGCCAAGGAACGTGCTCACGTCCCGCGTGCCGAACAGTCGTGAGGCGCTCAGATCGAGCAGGGTCCAGTCCAAGTTGCCATCGCCCCAACTGAGCCCGAACAGCGTCGTGGTCTCGACCTGGAAATTCTTCAACTCGTAGCGGTAAACGCCATGGATGTTGGTGAGTTGGCTCGCGCCGCCGAAACTGTTGCCGGTCGGGAACAGGAATCCCGCTCGAAGCCCGAAGCCCGTGCGGGTGGCCCGTCGCGGCGGCGTGATCGTCTCCGCCTCCGTCACTGACTCGACCGAGGCACGGTCGGAGTTCGGATAGCCCTGCACGATGCCCTCGGCGAATCGGCGCATCACCACGTCCAGATCCTCCACCGACGTGGCGGTGAGTTGGTCGCGGTAGAATGGCGTCGTCTCATCGACGCGTGTCACATTGAGTCGCACGATCACCTTTGCGCCGAGCTTGCTGAGCGAGCCGTACACCACCTGCGTCGCACCGTGCTCGCGCCCGAGCGTCGAAGCGCACAGCGCGTTGTCACAGGCGTCCAAGCCGCTGGGCAGCGACGCGCCAATCGAGTTCGCGCCGACAAGCGGAAGTCGCATGCCCTGAAGCTCGCCGAGCAGCAGGTCACGGCTGACGAGCAACGTGGTGTCGTTCACGCCGACGGAACGGAAGGGCAGTACGAGTGTCTGGGCGCCCGAGTCGGCGCGCGAGGGGCGCGCGAGCAGCGCGCCAAGAATCATGAGTGCACACGAAAGCGAGCGGCGGACCATGGTCGTCTCCCAGGGGCCATACGGTTGGGCGGCTACACCCGTTCAACCGCCGGAGCGTAGCACCAAGTCCGCTGCCTCACCGCAAGGGGATTGGCTCAATCCAGCTTCACCAGCCGCCGCCCGGTGGTCTCGGTACCCGCGACGCAGCGCACGAAATACAGCCCCGCAGGCGCGCTGCCGCCGCGTGCATCGCGGCCGTCCCAGCGCACGGTGTGCGCACCGGCCGGCATGGCTTCACCGAGTAGGCGACGGACCTCACGACCATCCACCCCGTACACGCGCAGGTCCACTCGCGCGGCACGTGGGAGGACCAGATCCAGTCGCGTGGACGTGGCGAACGGACTCGGACTCGCGCTCAGCCGAAGGGCTGCACCGATCACGAGCGGCGCGGGCGCATCGACGAGCCCTTGCTCGAGCTCGGCGCGGATCCACGCTGCACTGGCGGGGCTGAGCGAGACGTGCTCTTCATTGACGCTCGGGTGGAAAATCGCATCGAACGGCGTCAGCGCGAGTGGGTCGGTGGCCGCTGCGACATTGAAGAATGGATCACTCGTTGCCAGCGCGAGTGCGCTGACGGTGGGGATGAAGCAGTGCGAGGGATGCAGCGCGACGATGTCGCCGTAGGGCGCGGTGGTGGCGTCGAGTTCCGCGAATGACGCGCGCGTGCCGCCGGGTGCGCCATCCCATGGTTTCGTGTTGCTCACCGTGACCGTCTGGTTCGTGGTCGAGAACAGAATCCGTGTGCTGCCCTGGAAGATCGTCCCGCTCACTTGATCCGGCAGTGCCCAGACATTCCCGGTGAGCGACGCGAGCAGTGAACTGTATTCGTAGCGGATGACTTGCGCCCGGGGTGCGAAGCCCTGATTCGCGCCCGTGCCACTGCCGTTGGCAACGGCCAGCCGGCGTGGGAGCGACGGATACTCGCCAAGCGACGTGAGCTCCGAGAGCAGCTGGGTGCGCAGGGGATCCGCCGTGCCGGTCGTGCCCGCGGGATTCGTGTAGTGGTAGAGCAGCATCTGGCGGGCGGCGGGCCGATCCAGCAGGGCGAGGAATGCAGCGGCATCGACCGACTGGCCGGAGAAGAAACGGATCCAGTGCTGCAAGCCGAGCGGAATGTCCGCGCCCGCCTGCGGTCCATCGAACGACAGCCACGTTCGCACGCGGTGCGGGAGCGAGTGATTCTCCATGTAGGCCAGCGCATAGCGAGAACACAGCCCGCCCATGCTTGCACCGACCACGGAAACACTGGTGAGCGTTGAAATCTGCGCCTGGACCTGCTGGATCAACTCGGCGACCACGAACGCATTCTTCTGGATCGCATCGGTCGCATCGGCGAAGTTGAGTACCACGGCGTCGAATCCGTCCGAGCGGAGGGATTCGATCAGGTTCTGTTGGTTGAGCAGGGTGTAAAGCTCATCCCAGTTCATGTTGTTATCCAGGTCGAACCCTTCGACCACGATGATCGGATTCACGATCGCGGTGTGTCCCGGCGCAAGGGCCACGTATGCCTCCCCCGTGCCATAGCTGCCGAGGTAGGGGATGGTCGCTGTGATGTGCAGCGTGTCGTCTGGTAGGGGCGTCATGAGAGCAGCGACTTCGATGGCGAAGCGCGCGATCGCTGACGAGCCATCGGAGCGAGTCACGTGGGCCTCGATCGTGTGCGTACCCGTCTCGCGGTAGCGCACGCGGACCGGCTCTGCAAGCGCGATACTGCGCCGCCCGCGGCCATCGGCGAAGTCGATCGAGATCGCCCGCGGCGGCCCTGGGTCATCGCTCATGAACCGCTCAGGATCCAGCGCGAACACCAACTCCGCGCCCCGGTGGGTGGGCGGCGCGAGTACCGTGGCCGTGACCGCACGCGCGGACACGAGCGGGGTGCCACCGACCGACTGCAGCCGTCCTTCGCTCATCCGAAGACTGCCATCCGCGAGGGCTTCGGGCCGCACGCGTTCATACGCACGGTCGAGCCAGACGATCGGCAGGACGCCGCCGCGAAGCGATGCCCGCGCGCTCGCATCAATCTCTGCAAGGTCGGGGCGCGCGGTCCCCGAAATCGAAGCGCGGCGCAACTCATCGAACGCCTGCCGCCAGCGGGCGGCGCTCACCACCGGTGTGCTCGCGCTGCCATCCAGCGCTTCGATCCGGGCCAGTGGCAGGACACGGTCGAGTAGCACGCCAGAGTGTGCGAGTGGTTGCAGGTCGCGCAGTGCGTCCGCGAGCGCGAGATTCGTGGCGCGGTCCTGCGCCAGCGCGTCGCCGCTGGCGAGCATTGAAACAATCATCAGTACGTGAACGAGCGAGCGCTGGATGCGGGTCGGGCGTGTCATGGCAGCAGGACCACCTTGGCGTCATGTGAGGTTGGGGGTGTGGGCAGAGCTGCTGAATCAAAGTCGGCGCAACATCTTATCGCCGAGCT
>Ga0163144_10018058_pt1 | contig 14312 bp, 10 predicted proteins | sample OliLak19BULKMAT1_FD_123175 | JGI IMG/M metagenome (GOLD analysis project Ga0163144, IMG submission 123175) | Freshwater microbial mat bacterial communities from Lake Vanda, McMurdo Dry Valleys, Antarctica - Oligotrophic Lake LV.19.BULKMAT1 | ecosystem: Environmental > Aquatic > Freshwater >... | reverse complement strand
TTCTTCGTCGGCACTTTGGGCTGGGGTCTCGCGCCCGCGCTCGAAGAACGCGTTTTCCGGAACTGGGCCGCGCTCGACGATGTCGCCGGGTCCTGGATGAAGGGGGTCAATGCCGAGCACGGGCTGCGAATCGCGCGACGCGGGATGATCGAGGCGTTGATGCGCGACGCCGCCTCGCGCTCCGGCAAGCGCGGCTTCAGAGTCGTGCTCGACAAGAGCGCGTACGCCTACTCCCGCTTTGCCGGCCGGCTCTACGAGTTGTTCCCCGAAGCAAGCTTCATCGATATCGTGCGCGACGGTCGTGACGCCGCAGTCTCCGATGTCTTCATGATCCTTGCCAAAGGCCTTGGGACCCATTTTCCAGAACACAATCGTGAGCACATTGAGCGTGCACGCGCGTTTCATGTCGTAGGCCGCGGCGAACGCGTTCCCCTCTTCAATGAGTGGCTGCTCAGACGATCCGCCCGCGAGTGGGCCGAAGCGATCACCGGTTCATCTATTGCTGGCGATTGCTTTGGGCATCGGTACATGCGATTCCGGTACGAGGAACTGCTTGCGGACCCGTCGAGCATCCGTCGCGCGCTGACGGTTCTCGCCGTCGACGACTCCGAAACAGCGTTGCAGCACTGTGTTGCCGCCGCTTCCTTCAAGGCACTCTCGGGCGGCCGTGCGCCGGGTCAGGAAGACCGCAGTCACTTCTTTCGCAAGGGTGTGGCAGGAGACTGGAAGAACCACTTCCGCGAAGAGGACAGGGCGATCTTCAAGGATGAGGCTGGTCAAGCGCTGATCGAGCTTGGCTACGAACCGAACGATCAATGGTAATCCGCGCTGGTATCTGCCCCACGAACTCAGATCATGACCGAGACAGCGGACATCGTGGTGGTCGGCTCGGGCGCGGCAGGCCTTATGGCGGCTATCTGGGCCGGTCGGACCGCGCAGCAGCAACGCACACGCCTCCGCATCCTCGCCCTCGATGGAGCCGTTCGCATCGGCGCGAAGATTCTCGTCGCCGGCGGCGGCCGATGCAACGTCACCCACTTTGAGGTCAGCGAGTCGGACTATGCCGCCGGTCCTGGCTCCTCGCTCAATGCGGTCCGCAATGTGCTACGGGCATTCCCCGCGGCACGAACCGTCGAGTTCTTCGCGGAACTCGGTGTCGAGTTGAAGCGTGAGGAGACAGGCAAACTCTTCCCTGTCACCGACGATGCGCACACCGTACTCAACGCGCTACTCAACGCGACGCCCACCGCCGGAGTGGAGCTGCGAAACCCGTGGCGTGTCGAGGCCGTTGCGCCAGTAGATCAGGGCTTCGCCGTACGCGGATCAACCGGAGAAATTGTCGCCCGCCGCGTGATCCTTGCCACTGGCGGCAAGAGCCTCCCAAAGACCGGATCCGATGGCCGCGGCCTTGAAATTGCCCGTGATCTCGGCCACACAGTGACCCAGACCTTCCCGGCGCTCGTTCCACTTCTGGTCGACAAGACGCGGTCGTTCGTCCCCGAACTATCGGGCATCGCGCACGTTGCAGAAGTCTTCGTCGTCTCGTCATCGGGAAGGAAACTTGCCTCAAGCACAGGTTCGTTGCTGTGCACGCACTTCGGCTTGTCGGGCCCTGCTGCGCTCGACATCTCGCGGCACCTCGCCGCCGCGAGACGGGAGGATCGTGGCGCGGGGCTGATGGTGAACTGGCTTCCGGGGCGAAGCTTCGACGACGTCGATGCCGCGCTGGTGAAAGCCGAGTCCGGAACGCGATCGCTTGTGCGCATTCTGCAGGATGAGCGAGCGTTCCTGCCACCAATGCCCGAACGCCTTGCGCGCGCGGTGTGCGACTCCGCGGGTGCTGATGCTTCCGCGCCCCCACGCGAGCTCTCCCGCGATGTCCGGCGCACGCTTGCTCGTGCGCTCACAACAATGACGATCCCCGTCACGGGCGATCGGGGATACCTGTTCGCCGAGGTCACCGCCGGCGGCGTACCCCTCAGCGAGGTACGGCTCGATTCGCTGGAGTCGCGGATTCGGCCGGGCCTTCACCTCTGCGGCGAGATCCTCGATGTCGATGGCCGTATCGGCGGCTTCAACTTTCAGTGGGCATGGGCGAGCGGCTACCTCGCGGGGTGCGCGGCCGCGCGGTCGTCGGCCCTCGCCCATCCGCCGGCGTGATGTCGACCCCGCGTTCAAACTTTGCGATCCAGCGTTCCGTGGAGGCGACAAAGCTACCTACCTTCTGCCTACCATGGCCCCAACGACCGGGATGCGGGCGTGAGCGGCTGAGCGCGCTGCAGCGACCGAGGCAACCAAGCCCCTCCGGCGCTGATCCCGGCCGATCGCCAAACGCGGTCGCACCATCAGGAGTTCGTGCATGGCATATGGCGGTATTGCGGGGTGGTTCTGGTTCGGTGCCGCGGCGGCAACGCTCTCGCTTGGTCTGGTCTCCCAGCCCGGCGGGGCCGGCGACGAAGGTAAGCCAGGCGTTGATGTCCAGAAAACCGAGGACAAAGCACCCGCTCCCGGCAAGCCCAACGCCGCGGCCCCGGGCGGCAGAGGTGGAGGCGGACCTCCCCAAGGCCCCCCGCCCGCCAAGGTGCGGGTAGATGCGGTTCGCGAAGAATCGGTCGAGCGTTGGCGCCAGGTCACGGGCGAACTGCGGGCGGTCCTCCGTTCAACTGTCGCCGCGGAGCAGGCCGGCCAGGTGATCGAGTTCGCGATCGATCCCGGTGACTATGTCGAGAAGGGCCAGACGATCGCGCGTCTGGATGATCAGTTGGCGCAGTTGGAGGTTGAACGGGCGAGGGCCACGTTCCGGACGCGCGAGGCATCCATCACCGAGCAGACGGTGACGCTCGACAAATCCAAGCGCGACCTCCAGCGCATCGAGGACAGCTATTCCCGCAGCGGCGCATCTCAGATCGAGCTCGACACGATCCGCACAACCGTCGCGAGCACCGATGCGAAGCTCGCTCAGGCAAGATCGGAACTCGCCTCCGCGCAGGCGGATATCAAGCTCGCCGAGAAGCGGCTCGCCGACATGACTGTCAAAGCCCCCTTCGCCGGAGTCATCATCGCCAAACGTACCGAGGTCGGTCAGTGGGTCAGCGAGGGCGACACGGTCCTTGAACTTGTTGCCCTCGATACACTCGACGCGTGGCTGGATGTCCCCGAGGCCTTCGCCGCAAGGCTGCTGCCACACAACGGGGTCGTGGCCGAAGTCGTCCTCCGCGTGCCCTCGCTGAAAGCCATCGGTAACGAGCCCGAGTTCCGGGCGCGTGTGTCCAGCGTTATTCCCTCTGCGGACCCACTGTCGAGGCTGTTCCCGGTGCGTGTTCGTCTGGAGAACAAGGGCACAAGCGACGATGTCCGCCAGCCCGGCCCGCTTCGGCCCGGCATGACCGTGGTTGGCCTCGTGCCCACCGGAGAACCGCAGATCGCGATGACCATCAGCAAAGATGCGCTGATGCGGAATGAATCCGGCACCTTTGTGTACTTCAACGGTGGAGGTGTCGCCGCGATCGCCCCCGTGCGGGTCGAGTATGCCATCGGGGATCGTGTGGTGATCCAGTCCGCCGCGCTCCGGCCAGGCGCTCAGGTGGTGATCGAAGGCAACGAGCGCATGTTCCCGGGTCAGCCTCTGATGATCCAGAACGCACCTGCACCTGCACCTGCACCTGCACCCGCATCGCGCTGACACGCACGGATCCGATCATTGGTGTTCTCTCCCCAAACGCCCCGGCAGTTGTTGAGCCCGAGCTGCGAACTTTCCGGCATTTCGTAGGCCCTCGGCGGCTCTCCACGCAGCACAACAGCGAGACCCGATTCCATGGACCCGATCCGTTGGTCAATCAAGAAGCCCGTCAGTGTCGCCGTCGGCGTGATCCTCGTGGTCATGTTCGGACTGATCGGTCTTGGCACAATCCCCATCCAGCTCACGCCCACCGTCGACCGCCCGGTGATCCAGATCACGACCAACTGGCCAGGCCGAAGCCCTCAGGAGATCGTCGACAACATCACCCGTGAGCAGGAGAAACGCCTCAAGAATGTTTCCAACCTCAAGCGGATGGTCTCCAACTCAAGCGAAGGCCAGTCGGCCATCACGCTGGAGTTCTACCTCGGCGCGGACATCGCGAGAGCCTTGCAGGAAGTGTCCGACTCGCTTCGTCAGGTTCCCGCGTATCCGGCGGAGGTAGATGAACCGACCATCAAGGCTGCCGACGGCGCGAGCGAGAACGCGATTGCGTGGATCATCGTGGACCTTGACCCTACGGTTCGCGACCGCTTCCCCGACTATGACATTACCACGCTGTACGATGCGCTCGACAAGGAGGTCAAGCCTTTCCTGGAGCGGATCGACGGTGTCGCCGAAGTGAACATCTTCGGCGGCCGCGAACGGGAAGTCCGGGTGCTTGTCGATCCCGCCAAGCTCGCGCAGCGCAGCCTGACCTTCAACGAGATTATTTCCTCTCTGCAGGCCGAGAACCGCAACGTCTCGGCAGGCTCAATCGCTGAGAGCAAGCGTGACTACCGCGTCCGGGTGCTCGGGCAGTTTGTCACCGAGCAGGATGTGCTCGACACGATCATCGCCTATCGCGCCGCCGCGGACGGCACCGGCACCAATCTCAAGCCGGTGTATGTCCGAGATGTCGCCGAGGTCGAGTTCGGGTATCAGAAGCAGCGAGGATTTGTCCGGTCGCTCGGCCAGCCCTGCATCGCCGTCAATGCCGTCCGGCAGGCCAACGCGAACGTTGTTCAGGTGATGACAGACCTCCGCGCGCGGCTCGATGAAGTGCGTGCAGAGATCCTCCCCAAACTCGCGCCCGAGGTCGGGCCCCACCTCCGGATTAGGCAGGTCTACGACGAGACCACGTACATCGATTCGGCGATCAGCCTCGTCACCGGCAATCTGTGGTTCGGCAGTCTGCTCGCAACAGGTGTTCTGCTGCTGTTCCTTCGCAGCTTCACCGCCACGGGCGTCATCGCGATCGCCATCCCGATCTCGGTCATCGGCACGTTTCTGGGTATGGTGGCACTGGGCAGGACGCTGAACGTCATCTCGCTCGCGGGGCTGGCATTCGCCACCGGCATGGTCGTTGACAACGCGGTCGTGGTGCTGGAGAACATCGTTCGCCGCGTTCGCGCCGGCGAAGCGCCGCGAGAGGCGGCATATTGGGGCACGAAGGAAGTCTGGGTCGCCGTGCTCGCATCCACGCTCACCACCGTCGCCGTCTTCATCCCCGTGCTGACGATCCAGGAAGAAGCGGGGCAGCTGTTCCGCGATATCTCGCTCGCGATCGCGACGGCCGTGCTCCTCTCGATGGTGATCTCCATCACCGTTGTGCCCTCCGCCAGCGCAAGGCTTCTCTCGGCTCATATCGAGGAATCCAGGCGCTCGCGATTCCGCAGGGTGTTTGATTCCCTCTTCGGAATTGCCCCGTTGCTGCAGCGACTGGTGGAGAAGCTCGGGGACGGCCTGCTCTGGCTCATGACCGGCTGGCGCGGCTGGACGCTCCGCCCCGCAATGATCATCATCATGGCCGTCCTGAGCTTGTGGGGAAGCATCGCGCTCATGCCCCCACTCGACTATCTCCCCACCGGCAATCGCAACCTGGTCTTTGGCGGCCTGCTCATCCCTCCCGGATATTCCGTCGAGCAGCAGCAGTCGATCGCCACGCGCATCGAGGAGCAGATTCGTCCGTACATCGAGGTCGATCCCTCCGATTCCGCGGCCGTCGCAGCCCTCCCGCCCATCTTCCGGTTCGAGGCGCCCACCGCTCCGTTTGACCCGGTGGCCATCAACAACTTCTTCATCGCGGGGTTCAATGGTGGAATGTTCTGCGGCGCGACCTCCTCCGATGAGCAGATCGTCATCCCCGTCGGCGCAGTGCTGACAAACGCCATGAACACCATCCCCGACGCCTTCGGCGGGGCCCGCCAGTCGTCGATCTTCGGTCGCGGCGTCGGCGGCGGAAACTCCGTCGATGTCGAGATCTCCGGCCCCGACCTGTCACGTGTAGCCGCCGCGGCCCAGTTCATCTTCATGAAGGGCGGCGCTCAGCCAGAGCAGGGCGGTTACACCTTCCGCAATGTCCAGCCCGAACCGGCCAACTTCACCCTCGGCCAGCCCGAGATTAACGTTGTGCTCACGCAGCAGGGACGCGAGCTGGGCCTGACCGTTCGCGATGTCGGAGTCGCTGTCCGAGGGCTCTTCGACGGAGCATTCGTCGACGACTTTATTCTCGGCGGCGACACCGTGGACATGGTCGTGCTCCCCCGCGGCGGACGCCTCGAATACAAGGAGCAGATCTCCAGTATCCCGGTGACAACTCCCTCCGGACGCATTGTTCCGCTGGATTCGGTCGTCGAACTCCGGCAGCGAGAAGCCCCGCAGGCGATCCAGCGCGCCGAGGAACTCGCCGCCGTGACGATTCGAATCACGCCCCCTGTGGGGGTCACCGTCGATGAAGTGATGACGCGAGTCCGGGAAGGATTCCTCGCCGAAGCGACACAGTCCGGCCTTATTGATTCCTCCATGCGAGTCCGCCTCGAAGGCACGGCCGCGAGCCTCGATGAAGTACGAGGCGCGCTCTTTGGCAAGACGAATGTCGGCCAGCCGCTGGCGGGCTGGCAGCGCGGCCTGATCGCCTTCTCCGGTGTCTTGGTCGTGGTCGGCGTGCTCGGCGCACTCTTCGCCTTTGCGCGCGGAGCGGGCATCATCAGCAACAAGGGCCGCGCACGCCGCGCCGGCGTGTTCTACGGAGCGGTCGGCATCCTGCTCCTTGGCTTGGTTGTCGGCGGCCTCCTCGCCGGGGTCTCGTGGCAGCCCCAGCTCCTGACCGCGAGATTCATCTGGGCCCTGCTTGTTACCTATCTCCTGATGTGCGCAGTCTTCGAGAGCTTCGTCTACCCGCTTGTCATCATGTTCAGCGTGCCGCTGGCGGTGGTCGGTGGCTTCGCCGGCCTCAGCATCGTGCACGCGGCAACACTCGCTGATCCGACCATCGCCCCGCAGCAACTCGATGTCCTCACCATGCTCGGCTTCGTCATCCTCATCGGCACGGTGGTCAACAGCGCCATCCTCATCGTCGAACAATCGCTCAACTTCGAGAACCCGGAGCGCTTCGGCTCCTCCGGCAAGCGGCTCCCGATCCTCGAGGCCATCCGCGCCTCCGTGGTCTCGCGATTCCGGCCCATCTTCATGACGACCGCCACCACGCTTGGCGGCATGCTCCCGCTGGTCATCTCTCCGGGCGCTGGCTCCGAGATGTACCGGGGCCTGGGCGCGGTCGTTCTCGGCGGCCTGCTGGTCTCCACCGTGTTCACCTTGCTTCTGGTGCCCCTCGTCTTCAGCATCGTCGTCGAGATGCAGGTAGGGGCTTCGAGAGCACTCGGTCGCCCCGGTGCCCACGCCCTGTCCGCGGAAGATCTTGACAATACGAACATAACCCCAGCGGCAATGGAGTCGTCGGTCGCGCCCGCTGCCTCAGCCAATGGCAATTTTCACCCCTCCGTTCAGGCCGCGAGTCGTTCAACGGGCCAATAATGTCTTGCCAGTAATGGGGAAAGACGGCAAGTCGCAAGTGCAGGAGTGCGGTGGATCGTTAAGGGGTTGGGCGGTTGGGTTGGGGGGTGGGTGGGGGGAGGTCGGTGCTCGATGATGGGTCCCGCATGCACTTCGCGGAACCCGGGGCTACGCCCTTCCGAACCGATACACAGGGAACCGCCGCTGGAGGCGAGCGTCTAACCTTGAGTGGTGCCAGTCTCGCAGGCCTCGAACTGGCGAACCCCGCACACAGGACCGCGGGGAACGATGCGCGGCATGCCGCGCTTCCGGCACACAGCCGGGGGATCACGGGCCCAGGAGCAGAACATGCGCACGAGGTTGCTTGTGTCGGTCGTCTCGATCGCCGGAATCGCCGGCGCGGCGATGGCCCAGTCTCCAGGAACGGCCAAGCCCGCCGCCGCGGCCGATACCCAGGCCCAGTCGACCGCCCAGCGCCCGGTCGCCAACCCCAAGCGCGACACGCTCACCAAAATGCAGCGGAAGCTGACCATAGAGTTTGCCGACTCGCGACTCGAGGACGTCATCACGTTTATCAAGGAAGTCACCGGTGCGGAGATCGAGCCCGTGTGGACCTCGGGCAACACCATCGGGCTCGACAAGGACAAGCGGATCACGCTCAGCGTGAAGAACCAGTCCGCGTTGTTCGCACTGGAAAAGATCCTCGAGAAGGCTCAGGACGACTTCCAGCAGAATACCTGGCAGTTGAGCGAGTACGGCGCGATGGAGGTCGGACCCAAGGATGCGCTGAACAAGACGCGCCGTGTAGAGATCTACGACATCAACGATCTCCTGCACGTGATCCCTCGCTACACCGAAGTGCCCACGCTCGACCTTCAGAGCGTGCTGCAGCAGGGTCAGGGCGGCGGACAGTCGCCTTTCCAGGATGCCGAAGCAAATGAGGAGCCCACTCGCACCAGAGCCGAGCGCACGCAGGACGTCATCGACCTGCTCGTTTCGCTTGTCGAGTCGGATCAGTGGGTCGACAATGGTGGCGAGGCGGCCACCATCCGCGCGTGGAACGGCCAGCTCATCGTGCGTGCGCCCGACTACATCCACCGCCAGATCAACGGTTACCCGTTCTGGCCCTCGCACACCGCGACCCAGGTGAAGGGTCGCCGCTACGTCTCCCTCGACATGGACGCTGGCATCGGCAAGATCGACGGCTTCCGCGAGCACCCCGTCACCGGAGTGGTGAACGGAACGCCCGTGAGCAGCGGTCCCCCCGGCGGCGGCGGCTGAACCAACATCGATCATGCTGAACAGGACTCCGCCCGCGCGACGCTTAAAGAGTGTCGTAGCGGGCGTTTTTCTTGACATCTCCAGAGGAATCGGGCGCAATCGCTATAGCTGCCAGAGACTGCTGCCCCAGGTCAGCCCGCCGCCAAAGGCCACAAACATCACCTTCTGGCCCGCCTTGATGCGCCCCGCGGCGCGAAGCTCGTGCAGACACAGCGGCACTGAGGCAGCGACTGTGTTTCCATACCGGTCGATGTTGATGTACAGCTTCTCTTCCGGCAGTCCAAAGCGATCCCGCGCGGCATGAAGAATGCGAGCGTTGGATTGGTGGCACACGAACATATCTACCTCGTCGGCCCGCAGCCCCGCCTTGTCGAGTGTCTCCTGGATCAGGTCGGGGAACGTGCCCACGGCGAACTTGAACACCGTCGCCCCGTTCATGTGCACACGCCCATACATCGCCGGGTCGGGCTCAACTCCAGGCGGGAAGTCAAACGGAGTGTTTGGGGTGTAGATCTCTTTCCACCCCGTACCGTCGGCGTGCATCGACTGCGCGAGCAGCCCCTTCGATGTATCGTCGGTCGCGGCGAGAATCATCGCACCCGCAGCATCGCCAAAGATGATTGCCGTGCTGCGACCCTCGGTCGAATACTCCAGGAACTTGCTGAGCGTGTCGGCGCCGATCACGCCGATCGTTCGGTATGCCCCGCCCTTGATCAGGTCGTGCGCGATGTTCATCGCATACACAAACCCGCAGCACGCTGCCGAGATATCCATCGCTCCCGCGTGTCCCGCTCCAAGCGCCGCAGCAACGCGGCAGGCAGTGGGGGGGCAAGCCATCTCCGAGCACATTGTTGCACACAGAACCAGATCGAGCTTTGTCGCTTCCATGCCGGCATCGTCAAGCGCGGCCTGAAGTGCTGGCGCGGCAAGATGCATCACGCTCTCGCCATGCTCGGTGTCCACCACGTAGCGGGTATGGATGCCGGTCCGCTGACGAATCCATTCGTCGGACGTGTCCATGACCTTCTCAAGGTCCTTGTTGGTCATCGTCCGCTTCGGCAGCGCGAGGCCCGTGCCCGCGATGCGTACTCCGACCCTGCCCCGAGAGAGTTCCGTGGCTGGAGAGTTGTTCCCTGTGCTCATGCAGGCTCCGGGATATGACGGGCCATGTGTTCGACTTCGGCCAGTCGCTTCACGATTGCCTCGTTCAGATGCCCGGTAAGATAGGCGCGGCTGTTGCGAATCGCGGCGGTGACGGTCCGGGCCTCGCTCGACCCGTGCGCGATCACGCAGACCCCGTTGACGCCCAGAAGCGGCGCGCCGCCATACTCGTGATAGTCGTTTTTGCGGTAGATCTCTTTGAAGATCGGCTCGATCTGCATTCCCAGGTCCGGCGCGAGCGTGAAGATCTCCTGCGCGAGCGCTCGGAACAGGCTTCGGGCAAGGCCCTCGGCGAGCTTCAGCACCGTGTTCCCCGTGAACCCATCCGTCGTCACGACGTCGACGCCGCCCTCAAACAGGTCGCGGGCTTCGACGTACCCGATGTAGTTCATCCCGGGCGTCTTCTTGAGCAACTCGTGCGTTTGGTTGATCAGCTCCGTGCCCTTGCCCTCTTCCGAGCCGATGTTCATCAGCCCGACGCGCGGGCTGTTGATGCCCACAACCGTTCTGGCAAAAGTTTCGGACATCAGCGCATACTGCCACAGGTGAGACGGCCGGGGCTCGGGGTTGGCCCCCGCATCCGATAGCACCACCGGGGTTGCGCCAAACGAGGGGAACGTCACGCAGATACCGGGCCGGTGCACACCCGGCAACCGCCGCATGTGCATTGTCGAGCCCGATACGCACGCGCCGGTGTTGCCAGCCGAGAGCACGGCGTCGCAGCGGCGTTCGGCCTTCACTGAGCCAAGCTGCATCATGCGGACCAGTGATGAGTCGCGTTTAGCGCGCACGGAATCCACCGGGGACTCGTGCATGCCGATGACCTCGGTGGTCCAGACGAACTCAAGCCGCGGATCGCTGACCCGCTGCTCGGATAGAATTTCTTCGATGTCCCGCTGATTGCCGACGAGAACGAGCTGGTCGTCGGGCGTGAGGTGCTTCAAGGCGCCGATGCAGCCGCGGATGATTGCATCGGGCGCGTGATCGCCCCCCATGACATCCACGGCGATTCGCATCGGATCAGTCCTTGGCTTCACCGATCCCGAGCTTGGGAACGCTGATCTTCAAGCCCGGACGCACATATCCGGATTCCTTGCAGGCCCGGTGGTGCATCTTGGGCATGCCCGAGAGTGGGCAGGTCGTCGGATTGACCGGAGTCATCGCGTGGTGCGAGCGGCGACGACGTGAGCGGCCATGGCTTTGCCGAAATGGAGGAAGCATTGTGCGAACCCTTCTTGCAAGGCCGATCGGCGGCCCATACTGATCCCTACCGATCGCCCGGTGGTGGACGAGGACAGTAGTCGTGGGACCCACCGGGGTCAATCGCCCGACCCTGTGGCTCTAGTCGCCCCTTTATACTCGTCCCCGTTCTCCAGTGCGCGAATGCAACCCTGTGACCTGCATAAGCGTACTGTATCAGTGTTATAGAACGCTAGTACACAAGATGACGACAAACCCCAGCAACCTGCCCGTCTTCCAACAGGTGGCTGACCAGCTTCGCCAGAAGATTGCCGCTGGCATCTTCCGTCCCGGTGAAGCGGTGCCATCCATCCGCACACAGGCAACCGCCCTCCACATCAACCCCAACACAATTAAACGGGCGTATGACGAGTTGCAGATGGAGGGCATCCTCGAACATCGTCCCGGCTTGGGGCTGTTTGTGACCGCGGCAGGCGCTGTGAAAGCCAACACCCAAACCGCCCAAGTGCTGCTCGCCACCTTCGCCAACGGCGTTCGCATTGGTATCGCCGCGCGCTTATCCAAGGCGGAGATCGACAGTGCTTACGCGAAAGCGTGGGAGTCCCTCACCGATACCCCGGGCCGGGCAATCCACCAGGAGATAACGCCATGAGCAGCGATTCCGCCGGTGAGTTCGCCATCGAGACACTCGGTCTTACGAAGCGCTTTAAGCGACATGGCGCCGCGGTCGTCGATGGTCTCGATCTCCGCGTGCCTCGCGGCAGCGTTTATGGGTTCATAGGCCTCAATGGTGCGGGAAAGAGCACAACGATTCGAATGCTCATGGGCTTGCTGCGGCCAACCAGCGGCGGCTGTCAGCTTGGATCCGTTGATCCTCATCGCGAACCCGTCCTTGCACGCCGCGGCGTGGGTTATGTGCCGGATCGCATCACCGCCTACGCGTGGATGCGGGTGAGCAAGCTCGTCGGCTTCTGCGCCGCAATGCAGCCGCGTTGGGACAGTGCTGCGGTTGGGCAAATGTTGCAGCGGGCACGCATTGACCCGGCGCAACGTGTCGGCAAGCTCTCGAAGGGAACCGCGGCGAAGCTATCACTCATTCTCGCGCTCGGGCATGACCCGGAGATCTTGATTCTCGATGAGCCGACGGACGGTCTCGATCCCATCGCGCGAGATGAGTTCCTCGAACACGTCATCGGATCCGTGTGTGATCGCGGTCGCACCGTGATGATGTCCAGCCACTCACTCGCGGATGTCCAGAAGATGGCGGACGTCATCGGACTCATCCACGAAGGAAAGATGTTGCTTCAGGCGCGGACGGAGGAGCTTCTCGCCGGTACGAAACGCATCCGCGCGGTGCTCGACGACGTGTCCCTTTCCACTGCTGCCTCAGCCGCCCGTCCCAGCGCCCTCGTGTGGTCCCGCATTGAGGGTCGGCAATGGACGCTGACCGTTCGCGGCTCAACGGGCGAATCGGTGGAGCAGGTTCGTGCGCTTGGGGCAAAGTCGATCGAGGTTCAGGACATGACTCTTGATGACATCTTCCGCGACGTGGTCCGGGGCCATGCAGCGGGGCATCTCGAAACGCATCGAAGGGAGGCTATCGCATGTTCATGATGCTGATCCGCAAGGACTTTCACCTGCAACTGCCGGTGCTGATCGCCTCGGGATTGTTGTTCATCGCACCGACGATCATCTACCTCATCATTGATGCGGCCATCTCCACTCCGACGACAGAGCAAGAGCCGCTGATATTGGCACTTTCAGCCATGACGATGATCGGGGTTCTCATCGCGTCGCTCACGATCCCCGCGTTTGTAGGCGTCGCCGCTGCGAGGGAGAGACGAGAGCGATCCGCCGAGTTTCTCGAGGCCATGCCGGTTCGGCGGTTGACGATCGTGACGAGTCGAGCGGTTGTGGCGCTTGTCTGCTCGCTCATGCCAGCGATTGTCGGAACGTTTGCGATGGCAACGCTGATGTGGGTGGAGTCGGGCATCTCGAAGGGTTCGGAATCCGGAACGCTATTTCCGAACGACGCGGGTCAATTGTTTCTCGTCGGATTTGCGACAGTTCTTGCTGCCGCGGGCGTTGCGTGGTTTGTCGGCTCGCTCATCCGCAGCGAAGTCCTCGCTGCGGCATTGGGAATCGGCGTTCCGATTGCGGTTGCAATGGCAACTTCAATCGCGATGAGTCGCATGAGCGACGAGGTGATTTACCGCCTGGGTATCTACCGGGACGGCCCGGAGGCGTATGCGTTCGCGCAGTTGGCCATCGCCATTCCCTGCTTGATCGCCGGGACGATCATCGCGCTGCGCCGCACCTCGCCCTGACGTTTGGGTTGCCGCCGGTCCCGCGGCCTGCAGAGGGCCTCTCCGTCGCCAAACCGCGGTTTCATCGTGGTCGCCGACGCTTTGACTGGACCACCCCCTTTCCCTTTGCGTACTATTGGGCCTTGCCGCGAGAAACGGCAGTGTTCGCCTCGCTAGCTCAGTTGGTAGAGCAGCTGACTCTTAATCAGCGGGTCGTAGGTTCGAGTCCTACGCGGGGCACTTTTATCACTTGAGGCGGCATGAGCCGTCTCTTGTTGTTTTTGGTCGGGTCGGGTCGGGCTGGCGGGTCAGGGCATGAAAGCGCGGGCGGCGAAGCGGTCGCGATCGCGGGCGAAGTCGATGGGGGGGGCGGGGAGTTTCAGCCCGCGGGGATCGCGGCCCAGGCCCTTGGTGATTTCGTGTTCCAGGCGGCCGGGGCGGCAGAGCTCGGCAGTATTGGTTGAGGCGAGGATGACGCCCTGCTTGGTCAGGAGCGCGGCGGCCTCGCGGACGACCCGCGCGTAGTCCTCGACTGAGCTAAAGGGCCTGATGCCCTTCTTCTTTGAGCCGGCGGCGAAGCTGGGGGGGTCGAGGATGATGAGGTCGAAGGTGAGCTGCTTGCGCCGGGCATAGTTGAAGAACTCGAAGGTGTCCATTCGGGCGAAGCGGTGCTCGCCGCTTTCGACGCCATCGTCGAAGCCGTTGTGCGAGAAGTTGCGCTTGCCCCAGTCGAGATAGCGCGGCGAGACATCGACGCTGGTCGTTGCTGCCCCCCCCTGCGCGGCCGCGACGGAGAAAGCGCAGGTGTAGGCGAAGGTGTTGAGCATGCGCGGCTGCTGCGTGCTGGTCTTCGC
>Ga0163144_10018057_pt1 | contig 14312 bp, 6 predicted proteins | sample OliLak19BULKMAT1_FD_123175 | JGI IMG/M metagenome (GOLD analysis project Ga0163144, IMG submission 123175) | Freshwater microbial mat bacterial communities from Lake Vanda, McMurdo Dry Valleys, Antarctica - Oligotrophic Lake LV.19.BULKMAT1 | ecosystem: Environmental > Aquatic > Freshwater > Lake... | reverse complement strand
TGGCGCCGTCGGCGGCACGCGGCTGGACAATCTGGTGTGTGACGGCTTCCTGCCATTGGCCGCCGCGCAGGCCGGAAAAGACCCCGGAATGGTGTGGTTTCACTGGTTTCTGGGCGATGTGCCAGATCAGGTGCGGGCGGCCCTGCCAAAACTAGGGGTAGCCGGCCGTGGCGCCCAACCGCTTTGCCATGGCTGGGGACAGGGATTATTGGGGTGGGTTTTGGAGTGCGAGGCTCGCGCAAGTCGCTGAATCAGAGAAATCTGGCCGGGGGCTTGACAAGGGTGAAAGCGCTTTCATACCTTCCACCCCCTATAACTAGTTCACTTTCTAAAAGGTGGGCCCTCGGGTCCGCCTTTTTTTTCCTCATTAATCCACACACACCATGAGCAGCGAAATTCTGTCCGTCCTCGAATACATGGAGAAGGAGAAGGGCATTCCCCGTGCCGACATGATCTCCACCATCGTCAACGCGATCAAGACCGCGGCCTTGAAGGGTGTGAACTCCGGCCAGGAGCTCAAGATCGAGATCAACCCGAAGAACGGCCAGATGAAGGCCTGGTCGATGCTCAAGGTGGTGGACTCCATTTCCGACCCGAAGCTCGAGGTCCATGTCGAGAAGGCCCAGGTCTTCAAGGCCGGCGCTGTCGTCGGTGACGTCATCGAGAAGGAGATCGATCCGTCCTATCTCGGCCGCATCGCCGCGCAGACCGCCCGCCAGGCGATCATGCAGCGCCTGCGCGCCTTCGAGAAGGAACGCATCTACGACGACTTCAAGGATTCCGTGGGCGACATCGTCAGCGGCACCGTCCGCCGCCGCGAGCGCAACGACCTCTTCATCGACCTCGGCAAGGCCGAGGCCGTCATGCCGGGCAAGGAGCAGGTCCCGGGCGAGGACTACGCCCCGGGTGAGCGCATCCGCTGCATCCTGCTGGAGATCGAGAACAGCAGCCGCGGCCCCGAGATCATCCTCAGCCGCGCCAGTCCCAAGTTTGTCCGCCGCCTCTTTGAGCTCGAGGTCACCGAGATCGCCGACGGCACCGTCAAGATCGAGGCCTTCGCCCGCGAGCCGGGCTACCGCACCAAGATCGCCGTCACCAGCACCGACCCGAAGGTCGACCCGGTCGGCGCCTGCGTCGGCGCCCGCGGCGCCCGGGTGAAGAGCATCGTGCGCGAGCTCGGCGGCGAGAAGATCGACATCATTCCCTACCACGCCGACATGAAGGAAATGCTCATCGAGGCGCTCAAGCCGGCCGTGCCGCGCGAGATCATTCTCGACGAGAAGAACAAGCGCATGCTCGTCCGCGTGGTGAACGACGACCTCGCCGTCGCCATCGGCCGCAAGGGCCAGAACGCCCGCCTGACCTCCCGCCTCGTGGGCTGGCGCCTCGACATCGAGGAGTTCAAGGTCGTCATCGCCGACCCGCGCGCGCAGGCCATCGGCCTGTTCGTCAACACCTACGGCTTCGACAAGACCGTCGCCGAGCGCCTCGTCGCCAACGGCATCAACTCGCCCGCCGCCTTCGAGGGCGTCGAGGCGTCCGATCTCGTCGGCTTTGGTTTCACCGAGGAGGAGGCCGCCGGCCTCATCGCCAAGGTTTCCGGTTCCTGAGTCGTCACACCAATCCGATTATCATCCGCCCGCACCACTGAATGAGCGCCCGCATCCACGAGATCGCCAAGCAATACAACATTGAGCCCAAGGAAATGCTTTCCTGGCTCAAGGAGCAGGGCTATGTCGCGGCGGATACCAAGTCGGTCTCGAGCACCGTCAGCAAGATTTACTACGACGAGATCGAGAAGAAATACGGCAAGCCGGCGGCCCCCGCCGCCCCGGCCCCCGTGGCCGCCCCGGCCGCGGTCGAGGTACCCGCGTTGAAGCTGCCCGCCGGTGTTTTTGTTAAGTCGGCCGCGGACATCGTCCGCGAGAAGGAAGAGGCCGCCCTGGCGGTGGCCGCCGCGCGTGCGGCCAGCATGCCGGCCGCCTCGGTGGTCGCGCCCAAGCCGCCCCCGCCGGTCCCGACCGCGTTCAAGTCCCCGCCCCCGCCCCCGGCGATGGCCTTGCGCATGTCCCCGTCCGCGCCCCCGCCGCCCCGCCCGGCGCCGAGTTTTGCCGTGCCCGCCGCCCGTCCGGCCCCGGTCCTGCCGCCGCCGATGAACAAGGCCCCCGTCGCCCCGCCGCCGGTCCCGCTGGCCACCCGCCCGGCCGCGCTGTCGCCCCAGATTTCCAAGGCCCCGCCGCTGGCCTCCGCCGTGCCCGCCCCGTCGGCGAGCAACATCACCGTCACCGAGGAGGGCGGCGTCAAAATCATCCATCTCAAGCCGCCGATCATCGTCCGCGAGTTCGCCGTGGCGCTCGGCCTCAAGCCGTTCAAGCTGATCTCCGAGCTCATGGAGATGAGCATCTTCGCGTCGATGAACCAGTCGATCGACGAGACCGTCGCGACGAAGGTCGCCGAGAAGCACGGCTTCCTGCTCGACATCAAGCACCGCGGCGAGGCCGCAGTCCCGGTGGTCACGCCGGAGAAGGCCAAGATCAACAAGGAGGAGAAGGCACGCGAGGAGGACATCAAGAACCTCGCCCCGCGTCCCCCGGTCGTCGTCATCCTCGGTCACGTCGATCACGGCAAGACCTCGCTCCTCGACGCCATCCGCAAGGCCAACGTCGCCGCCGGCGAGGCGGGCGGCATCACGCAGCACATCGGCGCCTACCAGGTCGAGCACAACAGCCGCAAGATCACCTTCCTCGACACCCCGGGCCACGCCGCCTTCACCAAGATGCGCGCCCGCGGCGCTTCCGTCACTGACATCGCGGTCCTCGTGGTCGCGGCGGACGACGGCTTCATGCCGCAGACCGACGAGGCCCTGCAGCACGCCAAGGATGCCAAGGTCTCCCTGATGGTCGCCGTCAACAAGATGGACGTGAAGGGCGCTAATCTCGACCGGGTGAAGCAGCAGATGCAGGAGCGCCAGATCGCGCCTGAGGATTGGGGCGGGGAGACCGTTACCGTGCCGGTGGCCGCCATTAAGAGCCAGGGCATCCCCGAGCTGCTCGACATGATCCTGCTCCAGGCCGACGTGCTGGAACTGAAGGCCAACCCGAAGGCCGAGGCCAGTGGCGTGGTCATCGAGTCCCAGGTTGACGTGGGCCGCGGCCCGCTCGCCACCATTATTGTCCAGCGCGGCACCCTCCGCGTGGGCGACGCCCTCGTGTGCGGCCCGCACTACGCCAAGGTCCGCGCCATGTTCGACGATCAGGGCAACACCATCAGGGAGGCCCCGCCGGCCATGCCGGTGCGCGTCATCGGCTGGTCGGGTTCGCCGGACTCCGGCGCCAAGTTCATCACCGTCAAGAACGCCCGCGAGGCCGAGCGCCTCGCCGAGGAGGCGGAGGACCTGCTCAAGAAATCCACCGTCACCGAGGATGCGGTCCCGAAGGACATCTCGATCGACGCCCTCTTCGCCAACATTGCCGCCACCACCGCCAAGGTCCTGCGCGTCGTCCTCAAGTCCGACGTGTTCGGCTCGCTCGAGGCCGTCAAGAACGTGCTCGAGGGCATCAAGAGCGCCAAGGTCTCGCTCGACATCGTCGCGGCGGACGTGGGTGTCATCAGCAAGAACGACGTCCTCATGGCCAGCACGGGCAAGGCCGTCATCATCGGTTTCAATACCAAGCAGGAGAACGGGGTCACGGCCCTGGCCAAGCACCACGGCGTCACGATCGAGAGCTTCGAGATCATCTACGAGCTCGGCGACCGCGTGAAGGAGCTGATGGCCGACCTGCTCGACCCCGACCTCAAGGAAAACAAGCTCGGCGGCGCCGAGGTGCGCCAGGTCTTCCCGGTTGCCAAGGGCTTCGTCGCCGGCTGTCTCGTCACCGAGGGCAAGATCAACCGCGGCATCACTGCGCGCGTCCGCCGCGGCAAGGATTCCGTCCACGAGGGGAAGATCGGCACGCTGCGCCGCTTCAAGGACGACGCCAACGAGGTGCGCGCCGGCCTTGAGTGCGGCATCCGCCTCGACGGCTACGACGGCTACCAGCCGGGCGACAAGATCGAGTGCTTCGAAATCCAGAAGGTCCGGGCCTCGCTCTAAGCTTGGCAGCATGACCCGGCCACGGTTCTATCCCGTTCCGCCCACGCCATGAGCAGCAACCGCCTTCTCCGCGTCAACGAGCTCCTGCAGCGGGAGATCAGCGCGCATCTCCGCCGGAAGCACGGCAGCGAGGCGGTGGCCATCACCATCACGGGCGTCGAGATCACGGGCGACTTGCGCGAGGCCAAGGTGTTTTATTCCGTGCTGGGCCAGGAGGACGACGCGGCCAAGGCCGGCAAATGGCTGGTCCAGCACCGCGACGAGATCCGCGAGGTGCTGGCGAAGAACGTCATCATCCGCCACGTGCCGCTGCTGGCCTTCGTGCATGACAACCACGCCCCGCGCACCCTGCGCGTGGAGACCCTGCTGGGGGAGATCGACCGCGAGACCAAGTCGACGTGAGGCCCCATTACCCGCAGTTTGCCGCCCCGTTCGCCGCCCTGCTCAAGGCGATCAAGGGCAAGCGGGTCGTCGTCATCGGCCACCAGCGTCCCGACGGCGACTGCATCGGCTCGCAGGTGGCGCTGTGCCGCGTCCTGCGCTCGCAGGGGATCGATGCGATTGGCGTCAATCCGGACAAGGTCCCACGGCGTATCCGGTTCCTCATCGGCGACACTCCTTTCTTCCAACGCGATGAGGTCCAGCATGACGGCCGGCTGTCACTTTTTACCGATTGCGCCGACCATGGCCGGGCGGGGGACAAGATTCTCGAGCTCTATCCGGAGGCGTTCGGTTGCTTCGACCACCACCTGTCCAACCACGGCTTCGGCCAGCACAACTTTGTGGACACCGCCTCGGCGGCCACGGCCGAGGTGTTGACGGGCCTCTTCCTGGATGCCGGGCTGCCGATCGACCAGACGACGGCCCAGGCGCTTTACACCGGCATCATGACGGACACCGGGCAGTTCCGGTTCGCCTCCACCTCCGTGCGGGTCTTCAGCCTGACGGCGGAACTGGTCGCCCGCGGCGCCGAGCCGGCGCTCGCCGGGCATGAGCTCTACGAGCGCGAGTCCTTCGGCAAGCTGAAGCTGCTGCAATATTACATCAACTCCCTGAAACTGGAGTGCGGCGGCCGCGCCTGCATCGGCGTGCTGCGCCATGGCATCTTTGAGGAGATCGGCGCCTCGGTGGAGGACACCGAGGGCTTGGTCGACTACGCCCGCTCCATCGAGGGCGTGGAAATCGGCGTGCTCATCGAGGAGCGTCCCGGCGTCATCAAGGCCAGCCTGCGCGCCAAGCACGGCGGTCTGCGCATGGACACGCTCGCGGCCCAGTTTCACGGCGGCGGACACGCCAGCGCGGCCGGGCTGAACTGCCAGTTCACCCTGGGCGAGTTCTACCCGAAGCTGCTCGCGGCGCTCAACCAGCGCCTCGCCGAGGCGGCCGCCAAGCCGCAATGAGTCTCCAGCAGGCCAAGGAAATGGTGGGCGTGCTGCTCGTGGACAAGCCCAAGGGCTTCACGTCGCACGACGTGGTCTACCGCCTGCGCCGCAAGCTGCAGATGAAGAAGATCGGCCACGCCGGCACGCTTGACCCGATGGCGACCGGCGTGCTGGTGATGCTCATCGGCAAGGCCACCCGCATCTCCCAATACCTGATGAGCGTGGACAAAAGCTACGAGGGTGAGGCCACGCTCGGCGTCATCACCGACTCGCAGGACGCCGAGGGCGAGATCATGGAGACGCGTCCGGTGCCGGAATTGACCGAAGCGCAGGTGCGGGAGGTCATGAAGACCTTCATGGGGGACCAATACCAGCTGCCCCCGATGCATTCCGCCATCAAGATCGACGGCGTGAAACTCTACCACCTGGCCCGCAAAGGCGAGGTGGTGGAGCGCGAGCCGCGCTTCATCCGCGTGACCGCGTTCGACCTCCTGTCGTTCGCCCTGCCGAAGATCTCCTTTGACCTGCACTGCACAAAGGGCACCTACGTGCGCACCGTCGCGCACGACCTCGGGCAGAAGCTCGGTTGCGGCGCCCACCTGTCGGCGCTGCGCCGCACGGGCAGCGGTCAGTTCAAGATCGCCCAGTGCCTCCCGCTGGACGAGATCGAGAAACTTTCCCTCCCGGAAATCGAGAAGCGCCTGATCCCCATTTACGAGGCGGCGCCCCGCGTGGCCCAGTGAGCGCGTTGCTCCAGTTCGACGGCCTCGAGCGCACGACGCTGCCGGCGAAGCCCGTGCACCTGGCGATCGGGATGTTCGACGGCGTCCACCTCGGGCACCAGTCGGTGATCGAGTCGGCCATCCACTCGGCCCGCCGCAGCGGCGGCCAGGCCGGTGTGCTGACGTTCTGGCCGCACCCGAGCGCCCTTTTCCGGCCGGACCAGCCCACGCGGCTCATGCAGTCGCCAGCCATGAAGCGCCGGGTCCTGGGCGGCTTGGGTATCGATTTTCTGGTGGAGCAGAATTTCTCCCGCGAGTTTGCCGGGATCGATGCGCGCGAATTCGTGGCGTTTCTCCGCCGTCACCTGCCGCAGCTGGCGGCGGTGTATGTGGGGGAGAACTGGCGTTTTGGCCGCGACCGGGCGGGGGATATCGCCCTGCTGGTTGAGGAAGGACGCAAGGTCGGCCTGGCGGTCTTCAGCGCGCCGCGGCTCAACCACAACGGCGCCCCCATCAGCAGCTCGCGCATCCGGGAACTCCTGGCCACCGGGTCTGTGGCTGAGGCGAACGCGCTGCTCGGTTATTCGTATTTTGCCGAGGGGATGGTGGAGCGGGGTCGTCAGCTCGGCCGCACCATCGATTTTCCGACTCTAAACTTGGCTTGGGCGCCCGAACTCAGGCCGGCCTATGGCGTCTATGTCGTGGAGGTTCTGGCGGCACAGCAACACCCTCTGAAAGGCGTGGCCAACTACGGGCTGAGGCCGACGGTAGAGCAGACGTCACGACCGCTCTTGGAAGTGCATTTGCTGGAGACTTCGTCCCTCACTTATGGTGACAAACTGACGGTCAAATGGCTTCATTTCCTGCGGCCCGAGAGCAAGTTCGGCAGCATGGAGGAGTTGCGGCTGCAGATTGCGCGCGACCGGGATAGCGCCCTGACTTTCTTCAGGAAGCCGGCTGGGTGAACGAAGCAATCACTTCGTGGCCGGGGGCCGGCCGAAACTTCATCTCGACGGTGTGTTCGCCGCCGCCGGGCACCAAGGGGACCAGGTTGCCGGTGAGCGGGGCGCCATCGAGGGTCAAGGTCGCGGATTCGATGGAGTCGGCGGCGAGTTGGGTGAGGGTGAGTTGATATAGCGTCTGGCGATGCCGGTAGCTGATTTTGCACGTCGTCCACGCTTTCGGCCAGCGGGGCGTCAGGCGCAAATGCGTCCCCTCGAGGTTCAGGCCGAGCAGGGTCTCGACGTAGAGCCGATACATCCAGCCCGCCGAGCCGGTATACCAGGTCCAGCCGCCGCGGCCGGTGTGCGGCGCCACGGCATAGACATCCGCGGCGACGACGTAGGGCTCGACCTTGTAGCGGGCGACCTGGTCGGGAGTGTTGCCGTGTCCGATGGGGTTGAGCATCGCGGCGATTTCCCACGCCGGCTCGTTTTCGCCGGAGAGGGCGAGGGCCATGCTCAGCCAGAGGGCGGCGTGGGTGTATTGCCCGCCGTTTTCGCGGACCCCGGGGATATAGTCCTTGATATAACCCGGATCCAGGGCGGACCGGTCGAACGGCGGATCAAACAGCTGCACCAGGCCCTTATCGGCGTGCACGAGACGCTGGCGGGCGGACGTCAGTCCCTGCCGGGCCCGCGCCGGGTCGCCGGCGCCGCTGAGCACCGCCCAGCTTTGCGGCAGGGAATCGATCTGGCACTCGGGGTTGGTTTGGGAGCCGAGCGGCTCGCCGTTGTCGAAATAGGCGCGCCGATACCAAGCCCCATCCCAGCCGTCGCGCTCGATGGCCGTCCGCAGTTTGGCGGCCTCGGCCTCGCAGCGGTCGGCGAAGGCGGTATCCTGGCGGGCGCGGGCCAGAGGGGCGAACTGCCGGAGCACGTCGCAGAGGAAGAACGCCAGCCACACGCTCTCGCCTTTGCCCTCGCGGCCTACGCGGTTCATGCCGTCGTTCCAGTCGCCGCAACCGATCAGCGGCAGGCCGTGCGCGCCGAAGCGCAGGCCGTGCTCGATGGCGCGGACCGCGTGTTCATAGAGCGTGGCGGACGCGGCGGAGCGGATCGGCAGGTCGAAATAAGACTCCTCGTCGGCCCGGACCGGCCGGCCCTCGAGGAAGGGAATGTTCTCATCGAGCACGCCGGTGTCGGCCAGGCTCGTGATGTAGCGGCACAGCGCGTAAGGCAGCCAGAGGTAGTCGTCCGAGAAATGCGTGCGCACGCCACGGCCCGACGGTGGGTGCCACCAGTGCTGCACGTCGCCTTCGCGGAACTGCCGGGCGGCGGCGCGCAGCAGGTGCGCGCGGGCCAGCGCCGGCTCGGCGTGGACGAGCGCCATCGTGTCCTGCAGCTGGTCGCGGAACCCGAAGGCGCCGCCCGACTGGTAGAAGCCGGTGCGCGCCCAAAGCCGGCAGGCCAGCGTCTGGTAAAGCAGCCAGCCGTTGGCCATGATGTTGAAGGCCGGATCGGGCGTCGCGACCTGCACGGCGCCGAGCGTGCGCTGCCAATAGTCCCAGACGCCGTCGAGGGCGATGCGCCCCGCCTCGGCGCGGCGGAAGCGCTGGATCAGGGCCGAGACCTCCGCGGCACTGCGGCCGACACCGAGGCGGAACAACACCTCACGCTCCGCGCCGTCGGCCAGCTCGAAAGGCACCTGCACGGCGCCGCAGGGATCCATGCCGGCGCCGACGCGGCCGGACAGGCGCACGCGCTTGAGGGCGGCCGGCTGCACGGGGCAACCGTTGCGGCCGAGAAATTCCCGGCGGTCGCCGGTGACGGTGCGCGCGGGGTCGTTGACGTCGACGAACACGATGCATTCGGCGAACTCCGTGTTGTAGGGATTGCGCGCCAGCAAGGCGCCGCTCCGGGGGTCCACCTCGGTGTGCACGTGCAGCAGGGATTTCGGGCGCAGGTCGCCGAGGACCCATTCCCAGTAACCGGTGGCGGACAGGCGGCGGGGCCGGCCGGAGAGGTTGCGCAGTTTCAACGCGACGAGTTTCACCGGCGCGTCCACGGCCACGTAGACCCAGAGCTCGGAGGCGATGCCGTGCTCGGTGTGCTCGAACACGGAATAGCCGAAGCCGTGGCGGACCACATACGGGCCGGTGCCGCGGGCCGGATGCGGTGTCGGCGACCAGAACTGGCCGGTCTGCTCGTCGCGGATGTAGAATGCCTCGCCGGCGGGATCCCCGATCGGGTCGTTGTGCCAGGGCGTCAGGCGGAACTCATGGCAGTTCTCCGCCCACGTGTAGCCGCTGCCGCTCTCCGACACGACGGTGCCGAAGCCGGCGTTGGCGAGGATGTTCACCCAGGGCGCGGGCGTCATCTGCCCGGGCGGCAGCGTGATCACGTATTCGCGGCCGTCGGGGGTGAAGCCACCGAGCCCGTTCGCGAACACCAGCTCGCGCGGCGGCAGCTCAGCCGGTGGATAGCGGGCCGGCGGGCGGACGGGGATCAGCGCCGGGATGGGCAGGTCGGGATTGCCGGGCCGGTCGACCTGCTCGGCGAGCGTGCCGTTCTCGTCGGAGAGGACGACGCGCGCCGCCGCCTGCAGGAGGATGCTGTCCTCGGTGGTGACCTGCTCGGCGCGCCGGACGAAGATGCCGCCGGGTTGGTCGAGCCCCGGCGCCGTCTGGCCCGAGGGGATCAGGTTCAGGACCTGCTCCTGCAGGTCCTGCCGGTAGCCTGCCGTGTCGTCGTTGAGGATGACCAGGTCGACGGCGAGCCCCTTCAGGCGCCAGTAGGCGTGCGCTTGGACAAGTTCCTTCACGATGTCGCTGAGTTTCGGGTTGCTGATGCGCAAGAGGACGATCGGGGTGTCGCCGGAAATGCCGTGGCTCCAGAGGCCGCTTTGCCCGCGCCGGTTGGTGAGCAGCAAGCTGGCCGCGGCCCGCCGCGCCGGATCGGCATAGATCAGCGCGCTCGCCAGCCGGCCGTAGAGCTGGGCCTGCGCCTCCGACGCGTTGAGACGGCGCAGTGACACCTGACTGTGCGTCCAGGCGAGGTCGAAGGCCCGGTCGGCCATGCGGGTCGTGCGGTATTTTTCCGCCAACACCAGTGCGCCCGCCCGGGTCTCCGCGATGCCCAGCACGAGGTCGACCCGCGCGGTGGAATGCGGGGCGAGGGTGACGGTGCGCCGCAGCGCCACGATGGGATCGAGCACGGAGCCCGTCGTGTTGGAAAGCACGGCGCCGGCCTGCAGTGCGGCCGGGCTGGCCGGGGTGCGGCCGCGGCCGACGAACCGGGCGCGGTCTGTCTCGCAGGAAACCTCGCCCGGGGTCGCGCCCGGGTCGACGAGCAGGTGCAGCAGCCAGGGCGAAGGCTCGGCGGCGGAACTGGCGCGCCGCGTGCACAAGAGCGCCGAGTGGGCGGCGACGTACTCGGTCTGCACGAAAAGATTGCTGAAGGCCGGGTGCGCGGCGTCCGCCGCGATCTGGTTGAGCACGACCTCGGCGTAGCTCGTCAGCTCGATCTTCCGCTCTGCCGAGGTGTGGTTGCTCAACGTGAGGCGGCGCAGCTCGACGTCGTCCTCCGGCGAGACGCAGATCTCGGTGTGCAGGCTGATGCGGGCGTCCTGCTGGCGGAACTCAGCGCGCGCCTGGGTGAAGATGGCCTCGCCGCCCTTGTCGGTCCGCAGGGTGGGTTGATACGCCGCCGACCAGAAGTCCCCGGTGTCGGCGTCGCGCAGGTAGATGAAGGTGCCCCAGTTGTCGCGCGTCGTGTCCTCGCGCCAGCGGGTCAGGGCGAGGCCGCGCCACCGGCTGTAGCCGCCGCCGGCGCTGCTGATGGCGACGTGATAGCGGCCGTTGGACAGCAGGTGGACCTGGGGCGCCGGCAGGCCGGGCACCGAGTAGATGCGCATGTCGCCCGTGCCCTCCTTCTGGGTGGCCAGCTTCCGCGACTGGTCGAGTTCGAGGTCGGCGGACAACAGCGACGCGGCCACGCCGGGGATGCGTTCCTGCAACAGCAGATCGGCTGCGCGAAAGGACGGGCAGGCCATGAAGCGCCGCTGCATCGGCGCGGCTTGCAGCACGTAATCGAGGGCCAGCAGGCCCATGGCCTGGTGATGGACCATGAATGAACGGACCGTGACACTGGTCTGGCCGGGCGGCAGCCGCGACGGCGTGTAGTCGACCGCCTCGTAGAAACCATAGGCACCCGACCGCCCGTCGGCGGCGAGGCGCTCCAGATTCTCGCAGGCCTCGCGCGGGGCGACCATCAGCGCCATGAGGCTGGCATACGGGGCGATGACCAGATCCTCGGCGAGGCCGCGCTTCAGGCCTAGGCCCGGCACGCCAAACGCGCGGTATTGGTAGGTGGCGTGGATGTCAGTGGCGTTGTAGCAGGACTCGGAGATGCCCCAGGGCACGCGCCGCAGCCGGCCATAGTCAATCTGTTGCGCCACGGCTCCGCGGCAGGTCTGGTCCAGCAGGGTTTGCTCGAAGTTCGGCATCACCAGCAGCGGCATCAGGTATTCAAACATCGAGCCGCTCCACGAAATCAGGACAGGTGTGCCGCCCGGGCCGACAAGCAGCCGGCCAAGCGCGAACCAGTGGTCCTGCCGCACCTGGCCCTGCGCGATGGCGACATAGCTGCAGAGGCGCGCCTCCGAGGCCAGCAGATCATAGTAATTGGCATCCGGGCGGTGCGCGGCGACGTTGTAGCCGATGGAGAAAAGCTCCCGCACCGGATCGAACAGGAAGACGAAATCCATGTCCGCCAGCTCCGCGCCTTGCCGGGCGAGACCGGTCAGGGTGCGGATGCGCTGCGTGGCCCGGTCGCTCGCCTCGTGGAGGCAGCGCAGCCAGTCGGCCGGCACGGTGCCGGTGGGAGCCTCGCTCAGTGACGCGCCGAGCGACAGGTCGAGGCCGGACACTTCGCGCAAGGTCGGGCCCCGGTCGAGCCAGGCGAATTTTTCCGCCAGCGCCGCGGGCGGCGTCCACGGTGCCAGTTCCAGCCACGGGGCGAGGAAAAGCAGGTCGGCCAGGTGGTCGCGGCAATCGCGTTCAAGCCTGCGCAGCCACGTGGCAATTTCCTCGCCGCCGGCGGGCGGGCCCGCGGCGAGCCGGGCGGCCTCGGACGCGATGCGCTGCAACCAAGCGGCGCTGGCGCGCAGGGTGCCGGGGGCCACGGCGAGGTCGACCTCGAGCCGGGCCCAGGCCGGGTTTTCCCGGTCGAGTTCGTCCAGCACGGCGAGGGTGTCGCGCAGGCCGGCACAGAGCCGGGGCGGGAGGATGCTTTGTTCCGCGAGTTCCGTCAGGCCAGGGCCGAGGGTCAACAGGTGGCCCGCGAGGTTGCCGCTGTCCACGGTCGAGACATAGAGCGGCCGCAGCGCCTTCAGGGTGCGCGTATCATACCAGTTGTAGAAATGACCGCGGTAGCGCTCGAGGCGGGCCATCGTGGCGAAGGCGTCCGCGGTGCGCGTGAGCAGCCGCCCGACCGGCAGATAACCGAAGTCGCACGCCGCGAGGTTCGCCAGCAGGGCCAGGCCGAGGTTGGTGGGCGAGGTGCGGGTGGCGATGACCGGCGCGGGGTGCTCCTGGAAATTATCCGGCGGCAGCCAGTGCTCCTCCGCGGTGACGAACACCTCGAAGAAATTCCAGGTGCGGCGCGCCGTGCGGCGCAGGAAGGCCCGTTGGGCCTCGGTGAGGTCCGGCACGGGGGCGGGGATCGGCTGGCTGATCCGCCAGGCGATGGCCGGGGCCGCGAGCCACAGCGCGAGAAAGGGGAGGGCCAGCGCGAGAAAATCAGGGTGCCACCGGGCCAACCCGGCGCCTCCGGCCAGCGCAATCACCGGGGCGATCCACATCGTGGTGTAGAAACCGGCGAGACCGGTCTGGGCGGTGCGCTCCGCGTCGCTGGCAGTTTGCCATTCCAAGAGGCGCCGGCGCGTGAAGCGCAGGCGCAGCAGCGTGCGCGTGATGGCGTCGAGGTGGAGGTAGGCGTCGTAGGGGAGAAAGGCGAGCGTCAGGCCGGCTTGACCGAGTTGCCGGCCGGCGCCCGCGGCCCGGGCCCGCAGGTGGGCGGGCCAGGAATAATCGTCCGGCTTGCGCAGGATATCGCCGGCGATGGCGAGCAAGCCCGGCAGCAGGACAATGGCGAACACCAGCAGCGGGGCGAAGGCGCCGGCCTCCGGCAGCCAGAACCAGTTCCCGAGCAGCAGCAGGAGCAGCGCGACCGGGATGAGGCTGCGGCGGAGATTGTCGAAGATCTTCCAACGCGACAGGCCGGAGAGAGGATTGGCGATGCGTTCGGCCTTGGCCCCAGGGATGCGCGGCAGCAGCCACTGGGCGATCTGCCAGTCGCCGCGGATCCAGCGGTGACGCCGGTTGGTGTCCGCGTTGTAGCGCGACGGATGCTCCTCGTAGAGTTCGACGTCGCTGACGAGCGCGGAACGGGCGTAGCACGACTCGATCAGGTCGTGGCTCAGCACGGCGTTCTCCGGCAGCCGGCCGCCGATGGCGCGTTCGAAGGCGTCCACGTCGTAGATGCCCTTGCCGATATACGAGCCCTCGGCAAAGACGTCCTGGTAGACATCGGACACGGCGCGGGTGTAGGGATCGATGCCGAGCTCGCCGGCGAAGAGCCGGACAAACCAGGACTGGCCGGCGCTGGGCAGGCTCACGCCGACGCGGGGCTGCAGGATGCCGTAGCCCTCGGTGACGAGACCGGTGCGGGGATCGAACTTCGGGCGGTTCAACGGGTGCGCCAGCGCGCCCGCCAGCTGCCGGGCCGCCTCGCGCGGCAGACGCGTGTCGGTGTCGAGCGTGATGACGAACTTGATCGTCGGGAGCACCGCCCGGTCGCCCACGACGGCGGCAAATGCTTCGCCGGCGTGGCCGCGCAGGAGGGCGTTGAACTCGGCCAGCTTGCCGCGCTTGCGCTCGTAGCCCATCCAGCGGTTCTCGGCGGGATTCCAGCGGCGCGGGCGGTGGAAGAGGTAGAAGAGGTTCGGCCGGTCGGACTGGTATTTGAGATTGAGGGCGGCGATGCCGGCCCGCACCCGCCCCAGCAGGGGCGCGTCGCTCTCGCGGGTTTCCATCGCGGCGTCGGGGAAATCAGTGAGCAGGCCGAAGTGCAGGTTCGGGTCCCGGTTCGCGAGGTAATGGATTTCCAGCGTCTC
>Ga0163144_10018055_pt1 | contig 14313 bp, 23 predicted proteins | sample OliLak19BULKMAT1_FD_123175 | JGI IMG/M metagenome (GOLD analysis project Ga0163144, IMG submission 123175) | Freshwater microbial mat bacterial communities from Lake Vanda, McMurdo Dry Valleys, Antarctica - Oligotrophic Lake LV.19.BULKMAT1 | ecosystem: Environmental > Aquatic > Freshwater >... | reverse complement strand
TCCTGTTGCGGCCTACCTCCCTTGATACGGTAGAGAGAGATCGATCGATCAGTTTTGCTATTTGACGAAAGGATTTATTATTTTTTATATGTAAATATATTTTTTCTCTTTCTTCAAGAGCTAATTGTTTGTATCTTTTCATTTGTGTAACACCTCTGGTGTGCACTGCTTTTTTAGCAGATTATTTTAGGTGTTGCACTTCCTCTTTGATTTTTCCTATAACGGCTTTATTATAAACTTCATTCCGGTTTCTGTGCCCTACCGCTAGGACAAGAACGACAATACGGTAGTCATCAACTTCGTAGACTAATCTGTAACCTACAGACCTTAGTTTTATTTTATACAAGTTAGAACCACCACTTAAGGCATCCTTTGGCACATGCGGGTTTTTTAACCTTTCAGCTAGTTTCTTTTTGAATTGATGTTTTATAACCTCTCCTAACTTATCCCATTCTTTCTTAGCAAGAGGAATAAACTCTAGTTCATAACTCATCCAAATTAACCTTTATAGCCTTCTGTTTGTCCTTCAATCTGAGCTGAGCAGTTTGAAGTTGCTCTTTGTCATCTATATAATCTAAGATTTGTTCGTAGAGCTTAGCAGGCACTAAGTATGCCGTAGGTTTATTATGATTCAACAAGGCTATAGTTTCTCCACTAGACTTATCTATTAATGCAGAAGGGCTTCTTTTAAATTCAGAAATACTAGCGGTAAGATTTGCGTATATATGTTCCATAATAGACCTAAATTAAATACTATATTAGATACTAATATAGTGCTAATTTAATTGATTGTAAATCAAATTAACGCTCTAAGCCAAAATCATTGCTTACTTGTTTTGCTTGCCCCACCTCTTTGCCTATATCGGATTTTGGATCAATATATTGCATTATATTTTTATTGCAATTCAATGAGCCTAAATATTCTGACTTATCTCTATAGTTCTTCTCATCAAAGCCTTGTGCTACTCCTCCTTTACGGATAGTTTGAATATCCTGTTCAATTCTGCCCATTACTGCCTTCGTACATATATTTTCTGACGTTGTCGTAAAGTCATTCATGCCTTTGTCTTTGAATATTTCTATAGCACCTTTTAAATTTTCATTATTCGAGTACTTTAGTATATCTTCAACCTTGCTTTTGAATTTATTTATAGCTTGCGGCTCTTTCATAGTACTAATAATATAGTTCACATCTCTCTGGTTTGCATAGGCCAATAAATTATTATCTTGTGGCTGCGGTTTATCAAACCTTTTCCCCTCAGACAAAGCCTTGTCAACATATCGCATTATTTCACTATCTTTGGCAACTGCCTCTGTGTAATCTTTACCGTGCGATGACTTATCTGATCTTAGTATATTTACCCTGCTAGCTAACCTAGAAATAACATATTGACTATTTTTCTCCTCGGCAAATGCCGTAGCTTCAACTATGCCTTTTTCCTGATAACGATCAAGAGCTAGCTGCAAGGTATAGCTTGTAGAGAATATACTTAAAGACCTCATTTCCTCTTTAAACTTTTGAGATTGTTCAGGATGCTTATGGCTATGCTCCTCGGCAATTTCATAGACCTTTAGGCGGTTAGTATGCTCCTTTAAGGTACTCTTTGCCTCCTGATCAAAATACGGATTTAGATGTTTAGCAGATTCTTGCATATTATTCATATGTTGCAATGACTCTGCTTCTCTACCAAGCTCATCATTTCTTTTTACCATCGTCACATTCCTTCTAAGCTGCGCCTTGGCAAATGACTGACACTCCTTGAACATATCTTGAGCCGTTGTGGCAATACCAGGAGATTTCTGCACAGTTTTAAACAAGTTCTTTTCAGGCACGACGTTGTGTTTAATGAGGAAACTTTGCTCCCTGATCAATGATTCTATCACTTGTGGATCAGTATTTAGTTGGCGCTCAGCTAGTTTTTCAAAGATTGCCGGCGATTCCTTAGCTAGCTTATGAGCTAGTTGTTGCTCCTTGACTAAAAGCGGTAATAATTCCTCAAATGTCTTAGCTTGGGTTTTTTCTTTATTCAACTCGGCAAACTCTCCATTAATCCTTGCCTGATGTAATGCTGTTTTTGTTATTCTCGTTAACGCACCTTTAAATGCATTCTGTATTTCTTTTTCCCCTCCTTCCTCTATACCGACTTTGCTTTATTGTCTTGTTGTAACACATCGTTAAAGTCGCCTACTCTGTCTGGACGGACTACTGCTACAAGCGCACCTTTGGCTTGTAGCTCGTCTTTAGCCTTATCAAGGGTTTTAGATGTGACTGCATGCTCGCCATCATTGTCAGCTGCAATAATGATTTTCTCGCCAGAAGCTGGATGGTAATTCTTGATGTTGCTGATACCGAGAGAACAAAGCACTTTAACTTGTATTTCTTTGTTATTCGGGTCATTAGCTAAGGCTTGTTTTACTGATAAAGCCGTTTCTAACCCCTCAGCGATTACGGTTACGTTGACTTTGCCCGTCGGAGTATTTTCGTCCTTACCTACTTCTACAAACGAACCAGCTATTTTGCCAAACGATTTCTTGGCTATATCTACATCTGCCTTACCACCTGTGCGCTTATCAAGTAATATCTGTTGACCACCAGTGATTACGCCGTGTTCATTCCTAGCAAAGGCAACTATTGCCGGCAAATACTGACCTTGGTTTTTAATATCTACTTTTATTCCAGTTGTCTTGATATCAGTGCCAACCGCACAATTAATACCTCGTCTTTGGGTAAGATAACGATGAGCTACAGATCTATCACCGATATCCTTGGCTCGCTCATGTAGCTTAACCACTAACAGCTGCTTTGCTTTTGCCGCACGCTCTTCAGCTTGTCTTTCCTTGATATATTTTTCTGTTAAATCGCTATTATTATGGTCATGTACTAGACTTAAATTACTCCCTGGATTAAGCTTTTGCAGACCACATTCACGCCTTAAATATTCAGCGGCGGACTTAAAAATCACAAGCTTGCTTTTCTTGCACTAAGGCAAAGATATCTTCTCCTGTACTGTTGCTAAAGTCATACCACGTACCCATGCGCTCACCGCTAATACGTACAGCAATCTTGCCATGCTCACCAAATCTTAGTGTTCTGCCGTCAGATAGTTTTTTATTCGGCTCACCCAGCAAGTCTCTTGCTATCTGCTCAGCTTTAAAGCGGTCAGCATTGCGGAGTTGCTCAGATTCATTATCCCATACAGCCTTGTGCTGCATATTCTTTGCCACATCTCTAGCTGCATTTCTGGCAAAATCTGCCTTAGCATAAAAACGCTGCTTGGCTGATTGACTGGATTTATTGACTCCCAGAATAGTATCTACACTACAGATATGATCAGGGCTACGATCAAGACTGTGGACATTCCCCTCAACTTCTGCCCCTATAGCATTATTGGCCACTACCACATTGCCGCCAATATTTCCACCAACGGCAATTTTCTCTTTGACATGCATTATAGTGGCTGCTTCTTCTGCCCTATCATCATATCTACCCCTATGGCATCCAACACCGCCTCAACCCTCTCATGAGGCACTTGCGGTGGTTTATAATCATAATACTCACTTTTAGGCAAATATTTATCAGACAATGCAAGTATGTGCTTAGCAGTAAAGTCAAATGCCCCCTCAACCAAACGGCCAAAAAGGCCTTTGTTTTTCTCATAATCATTATTGAGTTCCTGTCTAGCTAGATATGCTTTTGTCAAATAGCTTAAACTACTACCTATCTCTGGATCATGACCTAACTGCTTGATTAAATGATTAATGCTTACAGTTGCTTGGTTATTGATATACAGCTTTAACTCATTGACATGCCGTGACAATACCACATAGCTATTACGCAATCCTGCAAACCCATCATAGAAAACAAATACATCCTTAATTGATGCTGCTTGTGATTTAAACACCGTAGTCGCATAGCCATGCCTAAAGCCACTATACATACTCGGGTTAAATGATATATCTTTGACTTTATTATTCTTGTCATTCTTATCGCTATTCTCTAAGCGCAAAACAAACTTATCTTTTGATACTCCTACTAATTGAGCTAAGTCGCCATTAGTCAGACCAAGTTCTTTGTTAGTTTGCTTGATCAAAATACGATCACCCTGCATATAATGATGACCACCAACAGCGATTTCCTCACTAGAAAGTACACCCTCAACTTTTAAATACTGCCTTGCGCCATGATTAAGCGCATCTACGTCTTTATTCTTAACAGCAATAATTAGTCTATCGGTAATTTTTTCTTCGCTTTTGCTCCAATCAGCTAGCAAAGCTTGCATTGACTCATTAGCATCCTTAGCTACTAAAAGACGATTCTGCGCCCGCAATATACCAACGCCAGTAGCCACTTCTCCCCTAGAAAATGCCATCGCAACACTCTTGCCCCAATCAGACTTCTGCCGCTGAATGTCAAGCAATGTTGTAGACCCGTAACTACTAGCATATACCTCAAGCATTCCGCCGCGCTGCACAGAAATTATCTGCCTCTCATCGCCTGCGAGTATAAGGTTACACTTGCGAGTAGCAGCAATTCTTGTCAGTTCGTGATAATCTTCATTACCGATTATGCCCGCTTCATCAGCTACAATCAGGCTATATTTAGGTAGATCAAACCTACCATTCTTCAGCTTAAATAACATACCCTTAACAGTATCATTCTGCTCAAAACCTGGTTTTTTAGCCAATTCCTCTCTAGCCTTATGAGTCGGTGCAAGGCCAATTACATTAACCCCGCAAGACTTGGCAATAGTGGCAACCTGGCCAAGCACATGAGATTTACCTGTACCAGCTCTACCTCTAAGTATACGTAGGCCAGATTCATCCATTAACAAATGCGATAATGCCAGTTTTTGTTCTGAAGAACGAGTCAGGCACAGCTTCAATTAGTCTATTGGCATTATCAATCGCCTTTATTCCACCCATCGCAATCACATTTCTGCCAAAAGCGACATAATTACTTAAACGCAGTAGTTTCTCTTCTTCTTCCCTAATTCCTACAGTAGTATAATAGCCCGTATTTCTCCCCTGCTCATCATGTAGCTCAAGTAGTGATTTACTAGCTAAAGCATCCTCTACTAAACGCTCTCTTACCCCCGAATCGGGAATGAACTTCACCGCTCTTTTTAAATCACCAACATTAAATACACTCATATGATGAGTAACTTTGTCCAGCAACCTTTGCCCGGAATTTAAATGCTCTATACTGGCAATATGTCTATCTTCGTTTCTCTCTACAGCCTGATTTAATACACTACGCATACGCACAGGGCCGATATGTTCTTGGGCAATATGCCCTATGCTATCTACTCTATTTTCTAAACCTAATTCTTTAAAATAATCATTAGTTATATTCTTTAGCTCTTCGTGTATCTGCTCTGCTTCTGGAACTATATACGCTCTCTTACCAGCTTTTTTAAATTCAGGATTTAGGTCGGTTGCCTTTTCACCCAATGATAAACCATCTTTTGTAAATCTTCGGGTAGTAACTAATAAATGAGCATGCCAGTTTTTTTTCTCCATCGTGCGGTTGATGAATATCAATCTGCACACCAAGCCCTTCTTTTACCCACTCTCTTTTTGCTACTAATCGGCGGACTATTTCTATTCTATCTTGAAGAGTAAGCTCTTTATCATCCGGTAGTGCTAGTACAATATCTTTAACTAACTGGCTATCTTTCCTTTTCTCACACCTTTCTATTTCATTCATTAACACAGCGACAGATTTATATTTCTGATCTACTCCTTCCGGTAACATTATTTCGTGATAAACATTATCACCTTTATTTTGAAAGTTATAAATAACATTTGTATTTGCATCTTTAACTATTGTTCTAGCATTATACGCCCCCTTACAACAGGCACTACCACCTGATGAACGACCTACTATTTCTATTCTTGCGATAGTTATCAAACTATGGATTTAGAAACAAATACTTAAGTTAATATTCAGTGCTACCAAGATTTAGCTGCTAAATCTTTTAAGTGACCACTAATAACCAATAAATGAAACCATAAGACAAATATGAAAACCGTAACGGAACAAAAAGCAAGACTAGAACAGAAGAAAAATAGACTAGCTGCTGAAGAGACGAGATTAAATCTCAAAGAGCGTAAAATGTGCACTCGACATTTAATTGAAATTGGTGGTTTAGTCGTTAAAGCCGAACTTGATCATCTGCCCACTAACACACTATACGGCGCATTATTGTCTCTCAAAAACACGTTGGCTGAGAATGATACTGTTTTAAAACAGTGGTCCAGTCTTGGCAAGGCTGTTTTAGATAAAGATGAAAAAAGCAAAGTGGCCAAAACAGCTTCTATCTTTACTAATGATGATGGATGCCAAACAAGATAAGGGAAGAATAGCCCAAATAGCAACCGGTGAAGGCAAATCCACTATAGTAGCAATGCTTGCTGCCATTAAGACCTTACAAGGTGAAAAAGTAGATATAATAACTAGTTCCGAGGTTTTGGCTGCCAGAGATGCGGAAGAGAAAAAATCTTTTTTTGACTTATTAAAATTAACAGTAACTGATAATAGCGGGAATAATGCTCCAGACTGCTATAAAGCAAATATCGTATACGGCGATATTACTGATTTTGAAGGGGATCTGTTAAGGCATGAATTTAACAGACTTAATACTAAAGGAGATAGAGGATTCGGTACTGTAATAGTTGATGAAGTTGATAATATGTGCATAGATAATCTCGGAAGCAGTACAAGACTAGGTAGTCATTTTGTCGGCTTAGAATATTTGGATATATTACTGGTTACTATATGGCAACAACTGGATATGTTAGACAAACAGATACAACGAGTTCAAGGAAAACTAGTTTATCTGTCTCCAGAGCTAAAAATAGAAAGTGGTGAAATATTACCGATTTCTGAAGATGTAGAAGTCGATACCGACTAAATAATAGAAATTGATGATCGTCGAGCTTTTACAAAAAGCTTACTAAGATCGAATGTAGAAAAAATTGTTAACGAAAGTAGTAGCTCGCCTTCAGAAAATCAGCTACGTATTCCTAAACACTTAATAGAGTTCGCTAAGATTGAATTGGACGACTGGATCGATTCAGCCTATAGAGCTAAACATTGTAATAACAAAGAAGAAGATTACGTTATTGCAAAAAGATATGGTGAAGACGTCATAGTTCCAGTAGACTATCAAAATACCGGCGTAATACAGGTTGGTACAACTTGGAATAATGGCTTACATCAATTTTTACAAATCAAGCATGGGCTAAAAATTACCGCAGAAAACTTAACAACAAGCTTTATATCTAATATCGGATATTTTAACAGATATATTAATAAAAACCATAATGGTGATATTATATCTAATAAAATCTACGGTCTAACAGGAACTCTAGGCTCAAACGATGCTCAAGTGCTATTAAAGATACCTATGCAACCGATATAGTGTTTGTACCTACCTATAAGCAACAATTTATTGAATTACCTGCGATAATAGCTCCTGGCAGATGGAAAAGCAGTGTAATCAAAAGTATCCTAGAAGAAACAAGTAAAGGTAGAGCAGCCTTGGTTATTTGCCAAACAATTGAAGATACGGAAAATATAAAAGAAGGATTAGCTAAGCAAGGATATCCTAGAAATAAAATTCGTGTTTATGGTAGAAGCCATAACGATGATAGCAAAGTAATACAAAATGCTATAGATGTAGGCGATGTGATAATAGCTACTAATCTTGCAGGCAGAGGAACTCTGATATAAAAACAACCGAAGCACTAGAAAAAAACGGCGGTTTACATGTATGTGTAACTTTTCTACCTACCAATTTAAGAGTAGAGCAGCAAAATTTTGGCAGGACATCGAGGCAAGGAAAATCCGGTACTGCACAACTAATATTATGGAACGATGGCAAACGAGTATTGCAGAATGACGATAATATAGAAAATATCAAAAGAGTACGTGATGAAGCCGAAAGTAAAAGATTAGAGCAAATAAAATCTTCAGAGATTGAAAGGATAAAAATTAAGGATGAGCTATTTAAAAATTTCTGTGAATTAATGAATAGGCTTAAAAACATTGAAAACAATTCATATAAATTGTCATGCCTAGAGGAACAATGGGGAGTATGGTTAAGAAGTCTTGATTTGGATGACAAAGCAAAGACTTTGGATACCAAAGATGTTCTAATAAATTTAAAGATTTTGAACTTAAATTATCGAACCATTACACGGACGGTACAGTAGTTCACAATCCTTTTTCTTATATAGAAAAGGCTAATGATTTACTAAACAATAAAAAATACAAAGATTCTATTGAATATTATGATAAAGCTATAGATCTAGATCCGGTATTTAGTTTTGCCGCACATTATAACAAAGCATACGCTCTAATCCAGCTTAAAGAACATAACTTTAAACAAAGAGCGTTGACTGAGTTAAAACAGGCTGCTAATAAAATAGAACAGTATATTTCTCCACAAATGCAAGCAATACAGGTGGTGTTTGCTCAGGTTTATCAAGCTAATACTAATAAAAATCCTAACGATACCGAACTATACAAACAAGTAGTTGAAAGATGCGATATAATCAATAATTTTACCGGATATATTAATCATGCAGTTGCTGTACTTGAAGATAGCTTAAAATCTGAAAATAAAGATCATGAAATTAAGGTTAGTAATACTAAAAACTTAAAATATTTTGTTGATCAGAATATAGCTTCTAAAGAAACAATCAATCAAATAAAAGAAGCGGGTCTTATCCAGTTTTATGAACTAAATTCAAAAACCCCCAACACCTTGGCTTAGTATTATAGCAGTGGCCGGACTTGGGTTAGCACAAGCTACTGCCGGAGCATTCAATAATTCATCCTCAGAAGAATCAGTGGTTGTCTTACTTTGAGTCTGGATTAAAACAAATACTACCTAAGGTCGTAGGTCACGATCAGGGTTTAGGTAGTACTTTAAATAGTATCTCAAAAATATCGGAGTTTACTGAGTTTGCTGCAAGTTTAAATAAACTAGTTTTTAGTTTTTATGGTCAATTTCATCAATCATTAGAAAATATTCACACACTAAAAGCATTTGATCCTTCAAAAAACGGCTTAAATAGTTTGGAACATTTAATCAGAGATATAAATCATAATGAAATATCTGAGGTCGATGCACAGAAGATCGTTATTTTATTACATGAACAAGGGGTAATTAACAATAAAGGAGAATTTGATTCTAAGGTATTATTCGGTGATTTTAAAGAAGGATTTACGCATGTTAGCCAAAGAAAAATACTTATCACCTCTATTAAATCTAGCTCAGTAAAAAATAAAATTAATTCTATCAACGACATTAACTTAGGGGAAGATTATAAGAAGCATAAACCACAGATAATTGAGCTATGCAAAAAAACCCATAATCAACTTAACTACAGACCATAAATTTTCAAGGAATAAGCTCTATCATGAAATTTCAGAAGAATTACTTGGAAGTATACTAAACACTTTTAATGATTATATGATTAAACCTACAACTAACAGGTTTATTGAACAGCAAATAGGTAACATCTCTGGAATGATTCAGGAACACTTCAACGGTATCACTTTGCAGAGGAAGCAAATCAATATAAGGGTAAGTATCAGATTTCGTTTAATGTAAACAATATAGGAAATGATATTATAGATGAGAAAATCGCCCATTTACCAGAAAAACAGAAGGAAATAGTGAAAAAAAATATTAAAAATAATCTAGGAGATATAAGAGATCTAGGGAGTATTGCTTCTAAATTAGGAAGACCTATAGCAATATATAAGAATGGTGAATTATATGATATAATAGGTGATTCTAACCTAGGAGAGCCGATTAAGCTTGAGTATGACTCTCAAAATGGTGGCCATTGGAGTCCTCACGGTGTTAAAAATTTTAAAAATCAGGAATTAAATAACTGCTTGTTTGAAGCTATTAGCTATGAGGCTAAAAAACAAAATATAGAAGCTGCCGATTCTTTAGATCTAAAAGTGTTTGCTGCAGTAGATAAAGCACAAAATAATACAAAATATAAAGAAATATTTATGCACTACAACTACTTAGCATCTTTTAAGAATCATGATCTATTGTTAATAGGAGGAGATAAACCTCAAGTTGAAGAAGAATGCAATAATATTATTAAAGATGTTAAAGATATACTAAAATATGGAGCAGCAAATTTAAATGAACAAGAGGCCAGGAATATTTCAGAAGCAGAAGAGAAAAAACGAAGAATTGAGGCTTATATGAGGATGCAGATTAAAAGATCTTATCAAGACATGGCTAGAAAGAAAGGAATTACAGAATCAGAATTAATTCAATTATGTGCTGCTGGTAATTGTGGAGAACATGCTAAATTAGTTTATGACAAGTTATTAGAATCATGTCCTAGTACTATAAAAATTGAACTTAGAGTTGTCCAGTTAGGAGAAGATGATAATCACGCATATGTAGCAATAAAACCGTCTAATGTTTCAGATGATTCACAAACTATTATATTAGATGCATGGCCAAGTAATCAAATAAATAACCCTCATGTAGTAGATAGTAAAAACCATTTTACAGATCACGCTGGAGAATACGAAGTATGTGATGAAGGTAACGGTAAGCTTTCGTCACAAGGTGATGGGAAAAGTTGGGATGAAATCAATATTACTCAAAATAACTATAAAAATAAAAGACCAGAACCTATTAATACTAATACTGTAAAAAAGATATATAAAGAAAATATTTCTTCTACTACTCCTACTACGCCGACAGGATATGATAACTCTTCTCCAACTCTACATTAGCACTGTATTGGGATTAAAATTTGTTAGTATTTGAAGTACCTAAAAACATAATATAAATTACTTTGTACGTTTTTGATTATTTGGGTAGGTTAGTTTTTTAGAGTGGCGCGATTCATTAGTCGGAAACGATGATTTATAAATAGATGAGAATATTAAAATGTACAAAGCCATATATATTACAGTAGAAAGTTTTCTCAATATAACTTTTTTCTTATTGGCAATATTTGTACTAACAAAATACTTTTTCATTAATTATTCATCGTAAGTTATTAACAAGTATAGCATTTCCATCTTATCCTATTAGCGTCTTAATCAACAAGAGATATATAATAGAAAACATAGAACCAGTGGTAAGATATAATGCGAACTCAAGAGTTAAGTTGACTAAGCGGTTAAAATAAGAGTTGTAAGTATTTTTTAATATTTTCATATGTAGATCAATTCTGAGTAAAACAAACTTAGTAAGCGATTGTAGCAATGAATGGTTAATAAATAATTAAGAGGTAAAGCAATATACATAAAAATGCACTGTAGGAAGAAACTGCATTTATTTATGATAAGAGACTGGTGTGTGGACAAACTTATAACGGTGTCCGGTGACGGACTAGGAAAAAATATAATTTCTGCTGCTAATCGTACACCCAAAATTTCGGATGACAATAGAGCAATGTTAAATTATAACAGGCAGTGCTAGTATAGATTATTGTCAACTAGATGCTGAAAATTCAATACCGCTGCTACTATACACCCATCCACCTACAAAAGGCAATGTTGTCATTGTTGATATAGGTAGTGGATGGGGAACGTGTGCAAAGCAGCTAGCTCTGCTAGGATATAAAGTTTATTCGATAGATATAGATCAAAAGCACTTAGATTTCCAAAAAGATAATTTTTGTAAAATGCCACCGATAGACACCTTTTTATACCAATATTGGAAAGTTAATAACCCCGAAATACTAGATGAACATTTGTTCAAACAATATTGTGATAAAATCAAAGACAGCAATATCGTATATGTTGCTGGAAATTTTGCTGATGAGAAAATTATAAAAAAAATAACCAAAGACCAATGGAGTATAGTGCTATCATTAGATAGTTTACAATTCATGAATTCCAAGGATAGAGAAGCTACTTTTAAGGTAGTGAATCAACATATTCAAGAACAAGGCATTTTTATTATCAAGACCAAGCGTAAAGAGGATTATGGTAGTAATCAGCCATTAATTTATGATTTTGATTTACACACAATGTTTCATAAAACTTTTATTGATTATAAAATTTTAAGTTCTTGGATAGCTTCGGGTGAAATTTTAGGTTTAACACTATATAAATTATCAAAAGAATACGAGATAAATTAAAGACAATTTTTGTTTTAGTCTAATTGGCTACCCTCAGGTATGCTAGAAAAAGCAGATTTATCCAAAGGCTGACTAGGCAAAAAGATTTAGAACGTTAATGGCATAACATATATTTAATCTTGAAAACTATAACGTTATGGTTTATGTTTTTCTATATGATAGATGATAAACTTACCAATAAAAAGAAGCAATTAGATAGCTACAGGCCTTTACCAGACATACTTTTACGTAATTTGGATGAATGGTTTAGAGTAGAGCTTACTTATACAAGCAATGCACTTGAAGGAAATACCCTAACACGCCGTGAAACAGCCTTGGTTGTAGAAAAGGGTCTAACTATTGGTGGCAAAACACTTATTGAGCATTTAGAGGCGACTAATCACGCTCATGCATTGGACTGGATAAAAGAACAAATTAAACGTAAGCCACAAACTTTATGTGAAAAAGATATTTTACGTATCCATGATATTATCCTCAGAGGCATTGATGATTCAAATGCTGGACATTACCGTAATGTGCCAGTAAGAATATCTGGGTCGGCAGTTGTATTACCGAATCCCCGTAAAGTTCCAGACCTAATGGAAGGATTTGCAGAATGGTTAAAGGATTCTCAAGATCTTCATCCGGTGGAATTAGCGGCAGAAGCACATTATAGATTAGTCACTATTCATCCTTTTGTCGATGGCAATGGTAGAACTGCAAGGTTATTGATGAATATGATTCTACTGATGAGAGGATATCCAGCTGCGATTATTCGCAAGCGTGATCGCCTTGCCTATATTAGTTCACTAGAAAAGCCTCAACTTGCAGGGTTAAAAGACGACTATGTAAAAATTATTATGAAAGCTGTTGATCGTTCCCTAGATATTTACCTCAAAGCTGTACAAGGTAAAACGGCTAGCTATGAGGACGATAGTAAACTGCTGAAAATTGGCGATCTTGCACAACAAGTTGGGATGCGCAACTCTACCATCCGCCACTGGACAAAGAATGGATTGCTCGAGGTTGCAGAAATCACTGATACTGGCTACCAGCTTTATGCTCATGAAATGATAGAACGAATTAAACAAATTCATGTACTTAAGGAACAACGCCTGACTTTACAAGAGATTAAAGACTATCTACACGGCATCAGATGACAGCATGATATAGAATAAAAACCCCGCTTATTTTCCATAAAATTAATTATGTAATATTAAGATACTAATAATTCTTTTTAGCGTAATATTTGAATATTTTATACATGCTTTCTTATTTCATTACAAATTTTTGTTAGTTGAGAATTGTTATCCATACAAGAAGAATGATTGCAGGGCATAGCTACTACTGTAAATTTTTTACTTTCCAATAAATCCTCTAAATGATTAGAGTGAGTTTTTTTAGCGTAATATTTAAATATTTTATACATATTTCTTTTTAAATTATTATGGTTTGCAAGAGTAAAATTAATATCTGCTTTTAGAGCTTTAAATAGTACAATATTTGTTTCTAGCATTTTAGAATTTAAAGATGGTAAATATTTATAATCCATATTAATATCTATATTAAGCAATTGAATATTTGTTTCTAACACTGCCTTCTTATAATTAAAAAATGAGTCTACAAGTATAATATTTGCAACAATATTACCTGTATCTATTAATTGTCTGGCAACTTCAAATGCTAATACCCCACCAAAGCTCCATCCAAATAAGTTATATGGACCTTCTGGTTGAATTGAAAATTATGATTTTTCAAAAAGGGTTTGCCATATTTATTATGGATAAATTCAATCTCTCGAGGAAGTTGTTTAGTATAATAACTTAAAATACATCTTAGAATTCCGTGAGATATAATATATAGATCGCTTAAGTCACTAGTATAATATTTGTTGGCTTGACTTCTTTCCTCAGCAGAAAGGCATTCCCAAAATTGAGGTATAAGTAATTTACAGTTATTTAAATTTATAATATAAACGAATACCTTATTAGAATTTCCATTAAATTCTAACTTATCCAAAAGATTATTTTCAAAAATATTAGTAAATCCTATTAATTTTCTTAACATGTTACTGGAAAAATCAAAGAGGAAGTGCAACACCTAAAATAATCTGCTAAAAAAGCAGTGCACACCAGAGGTGTTACACAAATGAAAAGATACAAACAATTAGCTCTTGAGGAAAGAGAAAAAATA
>Ga0163144_10018053_pt1 | contig 14313 bp, 13 predicted proteins | sample OliLak19BULKMAT1_FD_123175 | JGI IMG/M metagenome (GOLD analysis project Ga0163144, IMG submission 123175) | Freshwater microbial mat bacterial communities from Lake Vanda, McMurdo Dry Valleys, Antarctica - Oligotrophic Lake LV.19.BULKMAT1 | ecosystem: Environmental > Aquatic > Freshwater >... | reverse complement strand
GGAAAAATCGGGTAAGCCACAAGTACCCTATTGGGGTACTTGTGGCTGGGGGAAATGAATTCATCCTCGGAGTTCCCCGAAGAAAGACTCGATGTTGCAAGATTCGGCCGATCATGATTTCTCCGGGAAGAATTGAAAACGTGCAGATAGAATGAATCAGCCCTGGGACCAGCCGAGGTCATTTAGCGACACTGCCTATAACCGGAGCACCTTCAGTTTCCGCCAAGCGAGCCGACCAAATCTGCCCCATTAAATAGGGCCCCTTCCCGTCTGGCGCTTGGGCCGCGATAGCCAGGATGCCAACGGAGGCCAGGAACGGCGGACGAGGGTCGAACGCGATCACGCTACATGAAAGCGCCGGACTGCCATTTATCTCAAGTTCGAAGGGGAAAGTATAGGCAACTCCGCGAGAACCATGTAATGTTATCCGCTGAGACAAAGGAATGCCCGACTTCAATTTCGATTTCACCTTTCCTCCCTTCCGTATGATTGACCACCACGGCAAATCAGCCACGTCCTTGACGATGTCCTGCAATCCGCGTGTCCGGCTAGCGAGCCGCCAAAACTGATTCAGGGCGGGCACCGCCCCCACAAACGCCCGCTCCCGCACCGGCGTCAGGCCCAGCAGATCGGCCTTAGCGCGGGTTTCCTTGATGACGTCCGTCGGAAACGGTTTCGTTCCGATGTCCCAGGAAAAATTGCGCAAAGCGGGCTGGCCTCCGAGGGCCTCGCGAACGACCAGCACCGATTCACAGGCCCGGTCGAAGCCCAGCCGCCGGAAATCCGCATTCACCAGTATTCTGGTACTGATGTCCTCCTGCTCCTTCACCAACGCCCGCAACTGCGCGGAATCATGATAGTCCTCAACCTTTTTATAGGGACCGAGGACCCGGACCACCATCGCAGCCCGGTCCTCCTGAAAAAAACCTCGTTCCCTGCGGACGTATAAAACCGCTGCGGCTTAGCCTACAGTCGCTTCTTTTCCGCTGTGGTCAACTCGGCGCAGGTCATCACCACCAGCCATTGATAAAAATCGTCGCCCTTCGTCAGGCTGACCAACGCTGTGAAAGAATCGCGCGGCAGAAGATTTTGCCGATCAACCGGAGCCGCAAACACCCCGCCGATAATTCCTCCTTTTCCCCATCGCCTTGACGATCGGCAAGGTCTCGGCCAATTGAATTGCGGGGGGGAACTGCGGCGGGCTTCGCCGCAAAGCCCGCCACTGCGGCCAGACAGGCCAACATGCCAGCACAGCAGAGACTCGGATAACGGCGCAAGCGCCGGGGACGTTGGGGCAAATTCAGTTTGGTGGTTTTGACCATGGGTAGAGAAACTCAGTGCAAAGCAATCTTCGACCCCATTTCACGCTTATCTTTTGTCTTCAGGCATGGCGAATCCTCCGGATGAGCCGTTGACCGAGCGCGGTTCAGTCGCACTGCGCCTATAAATCAGGAACGTCTTTGGTAGGACGGTACCGAGCGAAGCGACAGTCGGCATCTTCCGGATGAGCCGTACATTTTCGGCTCGGCAGGGACGCCTCGCCCTACCTCGAACCATCAAGCATCTCCGCTTAACCTAATCTTTGTTCCGCGAATCCGTGGTTGATCCCCCCGCTGCTTTTGTGACTAAGTTTCGCCCACGAAATGCCGATCCGCCTCCACGACTCCCTCACCCGCCAGCCCAAAGAACTGAAGCCCGCCCAAGCGGATGGCATTTTCCGTTTCTACAACTGCGGACCGACCGTTTACGCTCCGGCCCACATCGGCAATTTCCGCACCTTCGTCGTCAACGACGTCATCCGCCGCCTGCTCGAACTCGAGTTCGGCGCGGACAAAGTGAAGCACGTCCGCAATCTCACCGACGTCGACGACAAGACCATCAAACGCGCCCGCGACGAAGGCCGCCCGCTTGCCGACGTCACCAAACAGTGGACCGAAAAATTTCACGCCGACTGCGCCGCCCTGAATTGTCTTCCGCCTCACGTCGAGCCCACCGCCACCGGCCACATCAAAGAGCAGGTCGATATGATCGACGTGCTCATGAAAAAAGGAAATGCCTACCGCGCCGCCGATGGTTCGGTTTATTTCAAAGTTTCCTCGTTCGATAACTACGGCTCGCTCTCCCGCGTGAAGGAACGCGAACTCCAAGTCGGCAGCGCGCTCTCCGGCAAATCCCAAGCCGCCGATGCCGACGAGAAGGAAGACGTCAGTGATTTCGCCCTCTGGAAAGCCTACAAGCCCGACGACGGCGCGAACGCCTGGGAAAGTCCGTGGGGCCGTGGCCGTCCCGGCTGGCACATCGAGTGCAGCGCGATGAGCAAAAAACATCTCGGCGACACTATAGACCTCCACACCGGCGGCGTGGATTTGCTTTTCCCCCACCACGAAAACGAACTCGCCCAAAGCCAATGCTGCAATGGCACGATCTTCGCCCACCACTGGTACCACAGCGAACACCTGCTCGTGGATGGAAAGAAAATGAGCAAGAGCCTCGGCAATCTCTACACGTTAGATGAACTAGTCGCGAAAGGTTTCAGCCCAATGGCGCTGCGCTACGCGCTACTGATGGGCCATCCGCGCAAGCAGCTAAACTTTTCGCTAGATTCGATGCACGCGGCGGAGAGCGCGTTAAAGAAACTCAAGAAGTTTGCAGAAGATCTTTGCAAGGTTGCTAAATTACCCGTGGCGGAACTCTACAACACTGAGAAAATCCGGTCGTGTTACGTAGAACATGAAAATCATTGGAAAGAATTTTGGGTAAACATTCTCGAAGATCTCAACACTCCGGGCGCACTTGGCGCATTCTTCAAAACCGTGGAACGAGCGTGGGTTAGCATTGAAGAGACTTTTACTGACCCAGCACCTCAGGAGGCCAACAAGAAGGCACGACAATCGGATGTCTATTGGGTCGGCGGGATACTATTCGCACTAGGCCTAGACTTCAGAAGTCTCGCAGAGAATATTGCTGTCGTTCCCACCGCCATCACCGCGCTCGCCGACAAACGCTGGGCCGTGAAACAGGCCAAGGACTGGCCCGGCGCCGACGCCCTCCGCAAAGAACTCACCGCCGCCGGCTGGAATATGAAAGACGGCAAAGACGGCTATTCGCTCGAGCCGCTGAAAAAATAATCACCCCCGCCCCATTTCTTTCCCAACATGTTCCGTTCACTCCTCATATTACCCGCTTTAATCGCTATCACCCCGCTGCTGCGCGCCGCAGACGTCGAGCTACAGGATGCTCGAACTGTCGATTATTCCCACTGGTCACTGGGCCACGCCTATGGTCGCACCGAGGCCACGAACGACTGGCCGACCCTCGTCTGGTTCGACGAACCCGGCGCGGGCTCCATCGCCGAATTCCCCGCTGGCTCGGGGCGGCATTGGTTGCGGCAGGGTTTCCCAGCCGGCACATTCGGCGGCGGTCCCCATGGCAATAAATTCGCCGCCAACCTCGCTCCCCGTGACGCCTACACGGTTGAATACGAAGTTCATTTCCCCGCCGACTGGGAGTTCAGCAAAAACAACACCGGTAAATATGGAGGCGGCAAGCTCCCCGGTCTGAGCGGAGGCTCGCACCCCTCGGGTGGACACGGCAAACCCGACGGCATGAGTGCCCGGCCGATGTGGCGGCGCGACAGCCGCTTTTCCGCCAAGGCCCAGAGCTACCTTGAGCTCTACCTCTACCAGCCAAACCAGACCGAAAAATATGGCGACCGTTTCTTTGCCCAAGCCGTCGAAGCCGGACACACTTATCGCATCAAATTGCGCATCGAACTGGGTACGCCCGATACCGATGGCTGCGTCCGCCTCTGGATCGATAATACTCTGCGGGTTACTCAACCCTGCCGGTTACTTACCCCCGGGCAGAACTGGAAACTCAGCCAGTACATGCACAACACCTTTTATGGCGGCAATGACCCCACGTGGGCGCCCGGCCATGATACCTACCTCCTGCTCGGCCCCGTACGGATCGATACCAAGGAATTTTAAAAATCACCACGCGCTCTCTGGTGGTAGGGCGTGACCGCCGGGCGCGCCGAATAATTCACGCATGTTATTTGTCCTTCGCGGCACCTGCAAGACAGACGCCCGACAAACGCCCGCTGAGAAGACTGCCTTGCTCCGTGCCCTCTGTGCCACCTCTTCCACCTCTGTGACAATTTCCGTCACATTTATTCCCGGCCCACCGCGGCATTGACACCCGGGCAAACCCTGTGGCCAAATGCCATTTCGGCCCCGCATCGTAAGCAGGACCACAACCAACGCCCACCATGTCGATGTCTCCCCTCGAAGAACTCCGCCACTCGTGCTCCCACGTTCTGGCGACCGCCGTCCTCCGCGTCTTCCCAGATGCCAAACTCGACATCGGTCCACCCACCGACAGCGGTTTCTACTACGACATCGATCTCGATCAGAAACTCACGCTCGAAGACCTCGCGAAGCTCGAAGCCAAGATGAAGGAAGTCATCGACGAGAACCAACTCTTCACCCGCAAGGAAGTCCCGCGCGACGAAGCCGAACAGATCATCCGCGCCCGCGGTCAGGAACGCTACAAGCTCGGTCGTCTCGCCGACATTCCCGCCGGCGAAGCCATTTCTTTCTACACCAACGGCGAGTTCGCCGACCTCTGCGCCGGCTCCCACGTCCGCTACACGTCGAAGATCAAAGCCTTCAAGCTGCTCTCCATCGCCGGCGCGTATCACCGCGGCGACGAGACCAACAAACAGCTCCAGCGCATCTACGGCACCGCCTTCGCTTCGAAGGAAGAACTCGCGAACTACCTCACCCAACTCGAGCAGGCCCGACTCCGCGATCACCGCAAGCTCGGCAAGGAACTCAAACTTTTCCACATCGACGAAGAAGTCGGCCAAGGCCTCATCCTGTGGACACCCAACGGCTCGATCCTCCGCCAGCAATTGCAGGATTTCATTTCCGGCGAGTTGAAAAAACAGGGCTACTCCCAAGTTTTCACGCCGCACATCGGCAGCCTCGCCCTCTACAAAACCTCCGGCCACTTCCCTTACTACAAGGACTCGCAGTTCGCGCCCATCGTGGAAAAAGAGTTCCTCGACCAGCTCACCGCGTCAGGCTGCTCCTGCGCCGAGATGGCCAACCGCATCGAAGCTGTCTCGCAGAAATTCGCCAACGACATCAACACGCGCACCGGCAAGGAAACCATCACGAAAGAGCGCATTCTCCCCGAGGATCAGCTCATTGACGGCTTCATGTTGAAACCGATGAATTGCCCGCATCACATCAAGATCTTCGCCTCGCAGCCGCATTCTTACCGCGATCTTCCCGTGCGCCTCGCCGAGTTCGGCACCGTTTACCGCTGGGAACAATCCGGCGAACTCAACGGCATGACGCGCGTCCGCGGCTTCACGCAGGACGATGCCCACCTCTTCTGCACCGAGGAGCAAGTCGCCGCTGAAATCCTCGGCTGTCTCTCCTTGGTTAAAGTAGTTCTCTCCACCCTCGGCATGTCCGATTATCGGGTGCGCGTCGGTCTCCGCGATCCCGACAGCAGCAAGTTCACCGGCGATCCCGCCAAGTGGGACATCGCCGAAAACGCGTGCCGCGAAGCCGCCAAGACGCTCGGCGTCCCCTTCACCGAAGAACCCGGCGAGGCCGCTTTCTACGGCCCGAAGATCGACTTCGTCATCAAAGACGTCATCGGTCGCGAGTGGCAGCTCGGCACCGTGCAAGTGGACTACGTTCTCCCCGTGCGCTTCAACCTCTCCTACATCGGCGCCGACAACACCGCGCACCGTCCGGTGATGATCCACCGCGCCCCCTTCGGCTCAATGGAACGTTTTTGCGGCGTGCTCATCGAGCACTTCGGCGGTGACTTCCCGCTCTGGCTCGCGCCCGAGCAAATCCGCATCGTCACCATCAGCGACAAAGGCCTCGACTACGCCAAGGCTGTGCTCAACCAACTCCTCGGCGCCGGCCTCCGCGCGTCGATTGATTATCACACCGGAAAACTCGGCGCCAAGATCCGCACCGCCGAACTCGAAAAGATTCCCTACGCGCTCGTGCTCGGCGGCAAGGAAGAGGAAACCCAAAGCGCGTCCGTCCGTTCCCGTGCGAAGGGTGACGAAGGCGTCCACCAGATCACCGATCTCATCGCCCGCTTCGCCGCCGAAGTCGCAACGCGCGCCTTGCCGGAGAAGCGCGTAGTCCCCGCCGCGCCAAATCAGCCCAAGACCAACTGAGCATAAAACGCGGAAACCCAGAGATAAGATTTAGGTAGGGCGAACCCTCCGGGTGAACCGTTCAACTCACGGCTCGGCAGGGACGCCTCGCCCTACCTCAGACAACCACTTCTCTCCGCGACCTCCGCGCTCTCGCGTTAAAAAATGAACTCCCCCTCTGATCTCCCCGCATGGAAAGACGAACTCGCCGCCATCGTCGGCGCGCTGGCACACGAGCAATCAGAGGGAATTTGTCACCCAGCACATCCCTCCACGCACTTGACCTTGGCATCTTTCCGGCGAATATTCCGGTCATGAACTACCGGGTGACACTCTTCCAATCCGATGAAGGCTGGGCCGTGAGTTGTCCCGATCTTCCCGGCTGCCACTCCCAAGGAGCCACGCGCGATGAGGCCCTTGCCAATATCAAGGAAGCGATTCGTCTCTGGTTGGAGGTCGAGGTCGAGGAAACAGGTCTGAAGCGGTTCGAGCAGGCCGAAGTCGTGGTCTGACATGCCGCGCCTTCCCGGCATAGGTCAGCAAGACGCCGTGCGGGTTTTCGAAAAACTCGGTTACCGCATCGTCCGCCAGAGCGGACATATCGTGATGAGCAACGGCCAGACCCGGCTCATCATCCCCCGGCACAGCCCGATCAATGCCATCACCATGGGCTCAATCGCCCGCGACGCCGGCCTCACCCCCGATCAATTCCGCGCCCAACTTTGAGTGCAGCTCCCTTGCCGCTGCCAAACCACTTCTCTCCGCGACCTCCGCGCTCTCCGCGTTAAAAAATGAACTCCCCCTCTGATCTCCCTGCATGGAAAGACGAACTCGCCGCCATCGTCGGCGCGCGCGCCCATGGCCAGTCGAAGCAGATTCTTCCACGCTTGAAAGCGCTCGACGAGCGACACCCGAACGTCGCCGAGATCAACTACCAGCTCGCGTGGAGCTACGATGTGCTCGCGCACGGCGGCGAGGCCCTGCCTTATTACGAAAAAGCCATCGCGCTCGGTCTCGCGCCCAACGAACTCTCCGGCGCGTTGCTTGGCCTCGGCAATACCCTGCGCGCGCTCGGCGAGCATGCCCGCGCCGCCGAGGTGCTGCGCTCCGGCAAGGCCCAGTTCCCCGAGAACCGCGAGTTCGATGTCTTCCTCGCCCTCGCCTTGCATGATCTCGGCCAGCACACCGCCGCGCTCCAACTCCTGATCGGTACGCTCTGCGACACCACCGAAGACCCCGGCCTCACCGCCTACCAGCGCGCCATCCGCTACGCCGCGAGTCATCTTTGAATTATTTCGTAGGCTGCGAGCTCCCCTCGTTCTGCTGGCCGGCAGAATGGCGCGACAAACGCGCCACCTGCGGCGCTTTCGTCATCGAATTTCAGGCAGCTCACCACAAAGTGCTAACGATTCCGGAGTCCGTGATAGTGGCGTTTTTCGTGAGCAACGTCAGTTTGTGCGTCTTGGCCGTGGCGGTGATGATGCGATCAAACTGATCCCCGTGCGGCAGCGGTAGTGACGGGGCCAACAGGCCGATCTCCAGGGTGATCGGTAGCACGGTGACAAATTCCAGCAGTTCCCTCACCGCCCTTTCCGGCTTTTCCGAAAAACCAATCCGATCCGCATCCACCAGCAGACCTATTTCCTGAAGGCTGATATCGGCGATAGCGAGTTGCTCATACGGGGTAATCGCCAAAATCCGTGCGGCTTTTGTTCCTAGCCGATCCTCATGGTACGCCGCCCACAGGAACGTGTGGGTATCGAGCAAATACTTCAGCCGGATTTTCAAAGAGACGGCTTCCACGCGCTGTTCTTTAGGGTGGGTCCCACGATATCCCCCTTGATGATCAACTTACCTCGACCGGCACCCAGCAGCGTCTTGCGGACACCCACTGCGGTAAAGTGAAACATGCCCTCCCGATCCTCAATCATGACGGTCTCACCCCGGCGAGCCCGAGCTTTAAAAGTGGCGAACTCGCGCAGGAAGGTTCGGACATTTGTTTTCATGAAATCCACATGTCTGACACAATCGATTCTGACAAGCGACCCTCACTTCGCCCAGACGAGAGGCTGCGGCGCGGGAAACGTGCTTTGAGTTCATGGTGCGATTTTCGCGGAGGGATTGATGCACTGCGGCGATTACTTCGACGGCCTGAGTAGTGCGTGCGTCGCCGCGGAATACCAGCGCGTCGCGATTTTCGGCCGGCTCGACCACATAAAAATTTGCGTGAGCCGCGCGTGCAGACCATACGCAAACTCAACCACCGATCGCGTCCAGTCCTCGGTCGTGAGATAAAAACATTTCATTGAGCCTGTCATGAAACTTCTGATCGAATCCGATCAACGAGGCGCGGACGAGAACACCCTATGATTGGGGTGGAAAAAAATCGGGCAACTATCCGAGTGACATCAACGTCCCTTGAAAATCGGCCTACTGAAACAGGATTCCGCGGGCAGGGCGTGACCGAGCGCAAGCGACACTCGGCAGCGTCCCACCGAGCCGCGGCTCACCCGGAGGATTCGCCCTACCTTGAGCCCAAATATTTTCAAGGACGTTGGTAGGGTGTGAGCGAGTCGGAGTGGGCGTTTTGCGCGCCGTATCGGACGTTGCTGAGCGAGGAGGCCGCGCGCGGTCGTTCCGTGCCAGCAGCCTCGGTTTCGCATGGGCTCGGCCCTCCCACCGACAATCTATTATTGAGGCTCGCCTAGTAGCCTAACGAAGCAATGCAACCGCGGCGAGGGCGCTGCGGCTCCATTCTACTCCGGAGTAAGGGTATCTGGTTGGAGACGCGTCGCCCTCGGCGCGTAGGCTGTGGCGCGATCCTCACTATGTATTATTACGCATTGGACTTCAGCTTGCCGCGCACAACACCGCTTGCGCTTTTATTTTTCAGCTACTCACTACTGGCTTTTCCCGCCCATGCTCGCCGTCCTGCACAAATACCGCGCCGTCTTCTCCGTCGGCCTCCAGAGCAATCTGGTGTACCGGATGAACTTTGCGATCCGCGGCTTCTTTTCGTTTTTCCACCTCATCGTGGTCTTCATCCTCTGGGGTGCCGCCTACAGTGGCAACCCGCACATCGGCGGTTTCAATTTCTCGCAGACCTTCACCTACTTCGTCGCGTTGATCGTGGCCCAGTTCATGATCGGTGCCTTCAACGAGGATTACCAGATCAGCGAGGAAATCCGCAACGGGATGATCAACCAATTCCTGCTTAAACCGGTCAATTATTTCGCCTACCGCTTCAGCATCTATCTCTCCGCGCGCCTAGTCACCGGCCTGCTGATCATTTTGCCGATCATCGTGACCTTCCCTTTGCTCCATCCTTACCTCACGCTGCCTTGCGATGGCTGGCGCTTGGCGATCGGCATCCCGGCCTTGATCATGTCGGCGCTGATCCAATTCGGCATCGCCTATTGTTTCGGTCTCCTGAGTTTTTGGTTTCTCGAAATCCAAGGCTTCGTCGTGCTCTCCATGGCCTTTGAATCCATCCTCGGCGGACAAATTTTTCCGCTCGATCTGCTCCCCGGCTGGCTCTTCACCACCTCCACCGCGCTGCCCTATTATTATCAAATGTATTTCCCCGTGGCGATTTTCACGGGACGAATCAACGACCCGGCCATGGCCATCGCCATGCTGCAGATCCAAGCTTTCTGGGTGGTGGTCATCCTCATGATCGGCCGGGTACTCTGGCACCGCGGGCTGCGCCTTCACACCGCCGTGGGCGGCTGATCCATTGACACTGCCGCTATGTTGCTCCCTCCGTCATCGTTCTCGCTCTCCTACTCATTCTCGTTCTCCCTCGGGAGAAACCGGCCTGAGCGAATGAGAACGCGTACGATTAGGAGAACGATCCATGTTTAACCTCCGACATTACCTCAACATCTGGCTCACGTCCGCCCGCTACTGCATAGCACGGATGCTGATGTTTCGTGGCGACTTTATCGTCTGGGCGCTCGTCGAACTTTTCTGGATGACCGTCAACGTCCTGATGGTCTCCGTCATCTACCAACACACGGATACCGTGGCGGGCTGGACCAAGTACCAGATGCTCCTGCTCGTCGGTACCTCAATGCTGATCCAACGTTTTCTCATGGGATTTTTCTGGAGCAGCATCTTCGAGATGGGCCGCAACATCCGCAGCGGCCACTTCGATTTCTTTCTCGCGCAGCCAGGCAACGTGATGTTCATGGCGACCACGCGCAAAATCGATCCCGACAGCATGCTCAACTCCATCGTGGCTCTGGCGGTCGTCATCTATTCCGCACGCGAACTCGGTTTGCATCCCGACTTTACCCAAATCGCCCTCTATGCGCTGCTGGTGGCCTGCGGAGTCGTCATCCATTACAGCATGCTGATCCTATGCATCGCGCCCGCCTTCTGGATCACGAGTGTCCAAGGCATCGAGGGCAGTTATTTCACGCTCAGCGAATTTTCCCGGCTACCCCGCCAAGCCTTCCACGGTCTGGCCAATATCGCCTTCGTGTGGATTTTGCCGATCGTCGTCGTGAGCAACGCCCCGGCCAGCACATTGCTGCACGGTTTCGATTTCAAAATTGTCGGTTGGCTTCTGGTCATCACCGTCATCTGGTTCACGCTCGCTGTGGTTGTTTTCCACCGCGGCATCCGCCGTTATTCCAGCGCCAGTTCGTGAGTGGTTTCACCTCTCCCCAAGCTGCCCCGCATTTAGAGCCGCCCCTATCGTCATAAAAAACCGCTCAGCCAAGACCGGGTTAGCCACAGAGGCACAAAATCCCGAGGGCCAACAAAAGTCTCAAGGCGCCTATCAGCCTTCGCCAAGCTACGGCCCGTCAAGTAGGCGCGCGGAACATATTACTTGCGGACAGAATTCTTCTCGTGCCTTTTCGTGGCTAAACTTCTGGAAAATCAGATCGCCTGCCGTGGTCCTCACTCCAGTTTAAATTCCGTCCCACTCCATGACTTCCGCCTCCGTTCTCATCGCCCTGCAAAAACGCCTCGGCTACAAATTCCGCCAGCCCTCGCGGCTGCTCGAAGCACTCACGCACCCGTCCTACTTGCAGGATCATCCCGCCACGAAAGCGCATAATCAACGGCTCGAGTTCCTCGGCGACTCCGTGCTGCACTTTGTCCTGACCAAGGCGCTCTACGCCGAATTCCCTTTAGAACGCGAAGGCGCGTTGAGCCGTCGCCGCGCCGTCCTCTCCAAAGGCGGTTTCCTCACGCAGCTCGCGCGCGATCTCGGCGTCGATGCCGGCCTGCTGCTCAGCAAAAGCGAAGCCCTCGCCGGCGGCCGCAACCGCGCCTCCATTCTCGAAGACGCCATCGAAGCCATCGTCGGCGCGATTTTCCAGGACAGCGATCTCCCCACCGCAGAGGCGGTCATTTTAAAATGGTACGGCTCGCTCACCGAGCGGCTCTCGTTGCTGGAAGACGCCGAGAACCCCAAAGGCCGGCTGCAAGAAATGATCCAGCCCGAGCACGGCAACACCGCGCTCCGCTACGAGGTCGTCAACGCCACCGGCCCGCGCCACGCCCGCGAATACGAAGTGGCCGTCCACCTCAACGAAAAGATTTTGGGCACCGGTCGCGGCACCTCGAAAAAAATCGCCGAGGAAGCCGCCGCTAAAGCCGCGCTAGAGAGCTTCGTCGTGCAGGGCGGGATTTGATTCTTGCGGGAGATTTGTAGGGCTGGCGCTTGTCGCCATGCCGTCTTCGCGTGATACGGCACGGCCACAAGGGCCGGCCCTACATCCGGAAGACACGACTTACGCGGAATATTTATCGCCTCCCTAAACTATTCGATGGATTCTTTGCCCCGCTCGGCATGACAATGGACTGCTGAGTTGATGGCTGCTGATCAAAAATTCGTTCGTACCAGGATAACCGGCGTTTGTCCGGCGGCCCAACCATACACGCTTGCCCAGCTCGTCCACCAACAGCCGGCTCCGGTGTGGCTCGTAATTCTCGAAGAAGCCAAGCACGCCGACTCCCTCGGCGAAGACATCGCACTCTTCCACGTGGCCTCGGGCCACAAGGCATCGCTGGAGATTCTGAATTTTCCTGAGTCGCAAGCGGACAGCCGCGATATGCGCGAGGCGTTTAATGCCGCGAGCGATCGGCTGGCGGTGCTGAGCCGGTTACGGGGCAGACGGCAGCGCGGTTCCTCCCCCGGGGGTGGAACTCGGCCTCTGGACGAGTTTTGTTCCGCGAAGATCGAACAAACCTGTCCGGAGGCCGGTTTCCACCTTTCCGCCAACGCTCTCCTGATCATCGCCACGCCGGGCTCTCTGATCCAACCGGTGCCGCCGCCGGAAGATTTCTCTACGCGCGAAACAATCCTCGCGAAGGGCGCGGAGCAGCCCTTTCAAGCACTGCTCGAATTACTGAGTTCGTTTGGCTACGACAATGAAGCGGTGTGCGAAGCGCCCGGCCAGTACGCGGTGCGCGGCGGGATCGTGGATGTATATCCCATCACCGCGCATCAGCCGTACCGGCTGGATTTCTTTGGCGACACGCTGGAGGACATCCGAACGCTCGATCCGATCACTCAACGCTCGGGCGAATCGGTGGAGCGCATCACGCTGACCGCTGCTCCGCAGCTGCACACGACCGGAGCGTCGGCGTCGTTGTTCGATTACCTGAACCCGCTCACGCATGTCGCGTTGCTCGAACCGCGGGCGGTGGAGGAAGCGTTTGACTTGATCACACCCGAGGGAGGACAGCCTTTGCCCGCGTTGTTTCAAAATTGTGCGCGGCTGTTCGGCGTGGGCGATCTCGATCTGGCCTGCGAACTTTTCGACGGCACGACGGACGAACAAACGTGGGACACCGAATCGCTCGCGCATCATCGCTCGAACCCCGAACAGGATCAGCTGGCCCATGAACGCCTGATTGCCGAGGACGAGGCGCGGCAAATATTTTTCGAGAAAGTTGCCGCGTGGAAATCGGAAGGCTACGCCGTGGACTTCATCGTTTCAAAGGAAGGTGAAGAGCAACGCATCCGCGAATTGCTGGAAGAAAATGCATCGCTGAAAAAGCTGAAGCCGCGGTTTGTGCGCGGGACGGTGAACGAAGGGTTCAAGGTGACGTGGCGGGATGGTGCGAGCCAACAAGCCAGCGCGCCCGGAGGTCACGCTCCACCTCAAGGCAAAGGCATTATTGTCGTCACGGAGACGGAGATATTCGGGCGAAAGCGGCAGCGGCGCAGCATGGGGAAACGCGCGGTGGTGACGCCTTCGGCGGTCGACCAGTTGCTGGATTTTTCCGAACTGGTGGAGGGCGACATGGTGGTGCACCTCTCGCACGGGGTGGCGATCTACCGGGGCTTGACGAAAATCGAAACCCGCGACGGTACGCGCGAAGTCATCTCGCTGGAGTTCGATGACAAGGTGACGCTGCACGTTCCGCTCCAGGAATCGCACCTGATCAGCCGCTATGTCGGGCTCTCGAAAGCGAAGCCGCAGCTCGGCCGCGTGGGCTCGGGTCGCTGGGAAAAAGCCCGCGCAGCAGCGGAGCGGGCGACGCTCGATCTCGCGGCGGAGTTACTCCAAATCCAGGCGAGACGCGAGGCTCAACCCGGTCATGAATTCGGCATTGATACCACTTGGCAGAAAGAATTCGAGGCCGCGTTCCCTTTCACCGAGACGCGTGACCAGGCCAAGGCCATCGTCGAATCCAAGGCCGACATGGAGCGGACGCGCCCGATGGATCGGTTGATCTGCGGCGACGTGGGTTTCGGCAAGACGGAGGTGGCGATCCGCGCGGCGTTCAAAGCCGTGATGGGCGGCAAGCAGGTGGCGCTGCTCGTGCCGACGACGGTGCTGGCGCAGCAGCATCTGAATACGTTTCGCGAGCGCATGGCCGGTTATCCGGTGGCCGTGGAAATGGTCAGCCGGTTCCGCACGAAAAAAGAACAGGAGCAAATTCTCACGGCGCTCACTGCCGGCAAGGTGGACATCTTGATCGGCACGCACCGGCTGTTGCAGGCCGACGTACATTTCAAAGATCTCGGGTTGGTCGTGATCGACGAGGAGCAGCGCTTCGGCGTGAAGCACAAGGAAGTTTTCAAACGCTGGCGGGCCCACGTCGACATGCTGTCGATGAGCGCCACGCCGATTCCGCGCACGTTGTACCTCGCG
>Ga0163144_10018052_pt1 | contig 14313 bp, 14 predicted proteins | sample OliLak19BULKMAT1_FD_123175 | JGI IMG/M metagenome (GOLD analysis project Ga0163144, IMG submission 123175) | Freshwater microbial mat bacterial communities from Lake Vanda, McMurdo Dry Valleys, Antarctica - Oligotrophic Lake LV.19.BULKMAT1 | ecosystem: Environmental > Aquatic > Freshwater >... | reverse complement strand
CCGCCGCACGCTCCTCGCCCGCATCGCCGCCGATCAAGTCCCTCTACGCCCCGGCCGGTCCGAACCCCGGGCGCGGAAACGACGCCCGAAAAATTACCAGCTTCTGACCCGGCCACGCCACCGCATGCGCGTGTCCGATTCACGGGGACTCCGATGACACCCGTTGTCCATCTTCACTGCTGGCTTAACTTAGCGCCATTCCGGACTGACCCCGTTCGCTATTCCAATTTATTCGGTCCAGCCATTCGATCTGCTGAAGTGCGATGCTCAGTTACCGGCTGAAGAACCCTTGTCTTTGTCTGATTTTGGCTGCGGCATCCGCAAGGTAAACGTCGCGCCCCGCGGTGAACTTTGCACCGTCAGCGAGCCGTCGTGCGCCTCGGTGATCTGCTTCACGATGGCGAGGCCCAAGCCGGTGCCCCCACTTTTGCCGTGAGTCGCGAACGGCTCAAAGAGCTTCCCTTGGACCTCGGGCGGAATCCCCGGGCCGTTGTCCGCCACATCGATGATGACTTCGTAGCCCGAAAGACGCAGCGTCACCGTGACGCGGGGCGCCGCCGTGCGTTTGTCGCGCAGCACTTCGCAGGCGTTCTTGACGAGATTGATCAGTGCGCGCTGCAGCTTCGGCGCATCGGCCAGGATCACCGCGTCGGCCGGGATGTTGATTTCCAGTTCGACCACGCCGGCGGCGAAGAGATGGCGCGTCTTCTCGCGCAATTGGCGGCCCAACTCCGACAGGGCGATCGAGCTGCGATCGATCTTGGTTTTGCGGGTGAAGTCCAGCACGTCGTTGACGATGCCCATCGCGTCGCGGCTGGACTCGCGCACGAGTGGAATGAGCTCCCGCACCTCGGCCGTGTCGTTCTTCGCGACCGCCTCATCCACCAGGTCGCATACGCTCTCAATATTGCCGACCGGGTTGCGCAGATCGTGCACGATGGTTGCGAGCGCACCGCCGAGCGCCGTGAGTTTTTCGGAGCGCAGCATCGCCTCCTGCAGACGGGCGTTTTCCAGCGCCTGGCCGGCACTCGCGAGAAACAGCTTTAACAGGTAGACTTTTTCCGTGTTGAAGGCGCTGGCCTTGTTCAAAAGCGCGGCGATGTGGAACGATTCGAGGTGCATGATCGCCACGTTTTCGCGCAGCGTGACACCGCCCTTTGGATCGCAGCCCGCGAAGGAGCCCACGAGGCTGAGCACGGGCCCAGCCTCCTGTGGCTGCCGCCAATTCCCGACCCCGAACAGCGGCTCGAAACTGCCGCCGGGCGCGGTGCGACCGATTAAGGCGGTATCCGTGCCCACGAGTTGCACGACCTGGCCGAGTATATTGCCGAGGAGCACACTCATCTCCTGCTCGCCCGCGCGCAACTGGCCGATCACCTCGATGAGCAGCTCCAATCCGCGCACCTTGTGCCAGTCGTGCACGCCCTTGGTGGCGAGCTGGCGAAGTTCCTCGGGCGCGAAGGGCTTGCAGCGATAACCCACGTTAGCGCCGGCCTTCTCAACCAATTCGTCCACCGAATGATCGCTGTAGGCAGTGACAAAGACGACCTCCGCCCGGGTATCGATTTCGCGAATATGCTGCACGGTGCGCAAGCCGTCCTAGCCCGGCATGCGCATATCGAGGAAGATCACGGCATACGGGCGGCCCGCCGCCACGGCGGCCTGCACTTTCGCGAAGCCGTCCTGACCGGTGGCGGCCTCATCGATCTGGAACTCCAACGGCGCGGCCGCAGGCCCGGTGGCCACTGCTGCCGGCGCGGACGGCTCGTCGTCGTCGAACAGCGCGGCGGCCGCGGCGGCGAGACCCGCGTCGGGCCGCGCGGGCGGACGCAGCGATTCGCGAATGCTGTCGCGCACGATCTCCTCGTCGTCCACGACGAGGATGCGGGTGTTGGTGGAGGTCATGGAACGGCAGGGTCGGAAGGTTGGCGGAGCGAAAGCTGAATGGTGCAGACCGCACCCAGACCGGGTCCGGGACTGCGCAAGGTGAACGCGCCGTGATGCGAGGCAATGATTTGCGCCGAGGCATGGAGGCCCACGCCCGAGCCGGCGGTCTTGGTCGTCTGGCCGCGCGTAATCGCGAGCAGGCCGTCGGGCGCCGCGAAACCGCAGGCATTGTCCGTGAAAACGATTTCCAGTTTGTCGCCGGGCACCGTTTGCACGGCGATGCGGAGTGAACGTCCGGGACCGTTCTCCATGGTATCGAACGCTTCGGCGACATTCTTGAGCGCGTTGACGAACACCTGAATCAGACGCGTGCGATCCACCTCGATCCGGGGGAGGTTCGACGCGTAGTCGAGCACGAGGGCCACGCCACGTTTTTCGAGCGCCGCCCGCTGAATCGCAACAGCATCGTCCAGCAGTTCGGTGACGGCGAACGTGCCGCGCGCCGCGCCGGCTCCGCCGCGAATGAACTGGCGCTGGATGTTGATAATCTGCTGCACATGCGCGATGGCGGTGGCGTAGAAAGTAATCGCGTCGCGCCACTGTTCCGCGCGCGCTTTCAGGCGGGTGGTGACGGTGTCGGCGAAACTAAGCAGCGCGCCCGTCTTGTCCGCCCCGAGCGCCGGCTCAAGCAGGGCGCGGCGCTGGCGGAGAAAACCCGCGAGCTTGGCGAGCTGTTCCAGCTCCTCCCAGGCTGGGGTGGCGTTGAGCACCGCGGTGCGCGTGCCGATGCCGGTGATGCCGTTGCCGATGTCATGCAGCACGCTCGTCAGCACCTCGACGCGGCCCTCCTGCACCGCCTGAACCTGAAGCGCTTCGAGCGTGATCGCTTCGTTGAGCACGACTTGGGTGACGTCGCTCACCACCGCCATGTAAGTGTCGCCTTCCACGCGGAGCAGGTTGAGCGAGTAGTACCGCTCGGCGCCGCCTACCCTGACCCGCAGCTGCCGGTCCTGCACGAGTTTGCCGGAATCCGCGGTGGAGGTAGCGACGACTTGCGCCAGATCGGGCGCCACCGAGGCCAGCACGTGAAAAAGATTTTCCATCTGCCCGTCATGGGCCAGGGGCATGAGGAGCTGCACGGCGAGCGCGTTCATCATGCGCACTTCGCCGGAGGCGGACACATCGGCGAGGCCGACCGGGCACAAATAAAGAAAACGCAGCAGTCTTTCAGATTCCTCGGCGGCCTGGCGCGGATCGGTCATGAGCCCGAACGTCAGACTTTCACCACCGCGAGGTATTGCTCGACGGCACCGGCCCGCTTCAGCAAGCGAAGGCGCACCTTGGTCGGTTTCATTTTGTAGGTGAAGACATAGTCCAGCATCGCATCGAGAGCTTCGGATGCCTGGTAGCGCTCGGCGACCATGAAATTATTGGTGCAGGGTGCGACTTGGGTGAAGAAATTCTTCCCGACCACGCTCTCGGGCGAGAGACCGGAGAGACGGGACTCATAGACGTTGTAGGCCAGCACCGCACCGTCGCCCTTCATCCGCACGACTCCGAAATCAGCGGCGTCAAGCGCGCCAGTGGTCGCGTTTTCCAATTCGGTGAGCAAGTTCGGGTGATCGAAGTTCATTATGTTTTTCCTTTAGTAGATGCAGACGGGGCACTGAATGAAATTCCACGCCAGTGCGCCTAGCAACGAATTATTGATCATGCCACTCGACCCGATTCGCGAACTCCCACGGCGGGCCAATCCGTGGCGGGCCATCATTCGCCAAGCGTTGTGCGAGACACCCGGCCTCGTCTGGGTTTTCCCTGCGGCGGCCGTGCCCGCGGCCACACTCTGGCGCGGGATGCGAGGCTGGGTCGAATGCCTGCGCGAGTTGCGCATCGAGCCCGGCGATCGACTGGTGCTTTCGGGCACGCCAGATTTTGGCTGGGTCGGCGCAGCCTTCGCGGCGCTCTGGCTGGAGACGACACTGGTGTTGCCGCCGGCGGGCGAGGAACCGGGAGCGACCGCGGACTTGCTCGATGCGCGGTTAGTGATCGGGCCCGGCGGGCAAATCGATTGGGACGAACACGGCCAGCCGAAGGTGCGTGCGCCCGTGCGACTCACGCGAGGACTCGCGCGCCCCGAAGTCCGGTTTCTCCTGCGCACCAGTGGCACCGGCGGCGAGGCGCGCTGGTTGGCCCTGTCGGATGCGAACGTCCTCGCGGTGCTCGCTTCGCATCTCCCCGTGCTGGGGCTCGACCGCACGCACCGACTGCTCTCCACATTGCCGTGGAGTCATGCCTTTGGCCTCGTCTTGGAATGTCTCGCCGCGCTGCGGGCCGGTGCGTCGTTGGTGCGGTGCGCCGCGCCGGCGGATGCCGCCGATCAAGTCAGACTGGCGCGCACGTGGAAACTCGACTGGTGGTGCGCCGTGCCGGCGATGGTGCGACGGCTCGCGGCCGAGCCAGCAGGCCCCGCGGTGCTCGCCTCCCTGCGCGGCGGCATCATCGGTGGGGCCGCGCTCACCTCGGAGACCTGCGCGATGCTGGCTGGCACCCGCCTGCGCGTGGGCTACGGCCAGACGGAAGCTTCGCCGGGCATCACGCTCGGCGCGCCGGGCGAATTTTTTCCCAACCTCCTCGGGCGGCCGGTGGGCTGCGCAGTGCGCCTGAACGCGGACGGCCACATCGAGTTTAGCGGGGCCAACGCTTGCCTGGGCCGTTGGCCGTTGACCGATCCGGTCCTGCCGGTCCCCCCGCGATCACTCTGGCAGGATACGGGCGACCTCGGCCGCATCGAGGATGGTACGTGTTTTTTTATGGGCCGCCGCGACGACCTCGTCCGCCTCGACAACGGCCGCACCCTGAGCGCGATCGACTACGAACAGCGGCTTCAGGAACGCAGCCCGAGCATCGGGGAAATCATGCTGTGGTCGCCCGACGGTCACGTTCTCTCGCTCGCCTTCACCGGGGTCGCGCCGGAGATCGCGCTACTGGCAGAGTGTCTCGGTCCGCTCGCCGGTCGTGTCCGGGTGCTGCCGCGGATGCCGATCGAGACTTGGCGAATTACCCCGAAGGGCGAAATCGACCGCGTCGCCCTTCGGCGGCAATTTGATCGGCCGTCCTAGACGACTTCGCGTGCGAGTGGTGCGTTCCCTCGCGTCCGGCGCATCGCGCCCACTTCATTTCAACGATGCCGACCTTCTCCCCCGATTCCAGTTTATCTCCGTTGGAACTGGAGCGTTTTGCCCATTGCACCAATCTCCAAGTGGGGCTGACTTCTGCCGCCCGGCAGGCGATCAAACGCAGCCACGCCGTCCTCCGTCGACTCCGCGAGCGCGGCGCTCCCATTTACGGATCCACCACCGGATTCGGACCCTTTGTAACCTTTGAGTCAGGCGGAGCTAACAGTGCCGAGCACGCCATCGGGCTGCTTGAACACCTCGGCGCGGGTGCCGGCGAGCCCGCCCCCCGCGCGGTCGTGCGCGCCGCCATGCTCGTCCGTGTTCTCACCGTAGCCCGCGGTTACTCCGGCATTAATCCGTCGGTTGTGTCCGCTTACCTCGATCTGGTTAATTCCGGGGCCACCCCCGTGGTGCCTTCAATCGGCTCCCTGGGTGCAAGCGGCGATCTCATCCCCTTGGCCCATCTCGCGCGCCCTCTTGTCGGGCGCGGCCTCTTGACGATGGCGGGAAAACGCATCACCGCCCAGCGCTTCCTGTTTCAGCGCAAACAAGCCCCCGCCCGCCTGGAGCCACGTGACGCACTTGCCCTGATTAATGGAACCTCCTTCAGCACGGCTTATGCGGCTCTTTCACTTGCCAAGGGGTGGCGCCTGCTGCTCGCAGCCGAACACCTCACCGCTTTCGCCTACGTCACCCTGCGCTGCAATGATCAAGCGCTCCACCCGCTGCTCCACCAGGCGCGCGGCCAGCGCGGCCAGGAAGACAGTGCCACCGCCATGCGCGAGGAGATCAAGCGCCTCGGTGGCTACAAACGAGATCCTTCGCGCCCGTTGCAGGAAATTTATTCTCTGCGCTGCGCCCCTCAAGTCCTTGGGGCCTGCCGCGCCCAGCTGACCCACGCCGAGGCGCTCATTCACGCGGAAATCAACGGCGTGGATGACAACCCCCTGATCATCCCGCCCGACGCCGATCACCCCGACGGCCAGGCTGTGCATGGCGGCAATTTCCACGCCCAACAGGTTGCGTTTGCCTCCGACGCCATCAATGCCGCCCTCACTCAGGTCGCCATTCTCGCCGACCGGCAGATCGACCTTCTCGCCAACCCTCAGCAAAATGGCGGAGCCCCCCTGCTTCTCGCCCGCCACCCTGGACGTCAAAGCGGGCTTGCCGGTGCGCAAATTACCTCCACCGCCATCGTATCCGAGATGCGGGGACGCTGCCAGCAGCACGCCACCAGCTCCATCCCGACCAACGTCGGCAATCAGGATATCGTCCCCATGGCCGCCACCGCCGGACGGGCCGCCTACGCCCAGACCGACCACCTGGCATCGGTCCTCGCCGTACTGGCCATCGCGCTTTTGCAACTCAACCACCTGCGCCGCGTGGATGCGGCACCTGGCGAACCCGCTTCCAGCATGCCCGACCTTCCTCCCTTCAAACCGCTCGATTCCGACCGAGCCTTGCACGACGACATCGCCCGCTTCGCCTCACACTTCCTTAATCTTCCCGCTCCTAAAACATCCCGTTCGTAGAAATCGCCAAGAGCCCAATCGCCTCAGGCGACGGGCACCGACGGCTCGCTATCCGCGAGGCTCGCTTCAAGCAACGTTCGATTCATCGCACCGCGCTGCTCGGCCAGTGCCACGATCTGCTCGCGCATGGTGGGATGCTTCCTCATTCTAGTTAGCTTTCAAGTTGAGACTAATAATCCAAGGCCAGCCTGCGATGCTACGCAATCGCTTCGTGTCGGCTGCGAGCTGCGGCAATCCATTTTCAAGTTGACGAAAAAATTACCAGCTTCTGACCCGGCCACGCCACCGCATGCGCGTATCCGATTCACGGGGACTGCGATGACACCCGTTGTCCATCTTCACTGCTGGCTTAACTTAGCGCCATTCGGGTCAAACCCTAATGTCTGTGGTCGACCCATTCACTTCGTGGTGTACGTTAAAAATAACAGACATTAGGGTTTGACCCCTTTTTGGAGCCGTGGAATCCGGATCTCGATGGACGGGAAAGGGCGTTGCCTCGACAATGTGTTCGTCGAGGGGCTCTGGCTCAGCGTGAAGGACGAGGAGATATATATATTTGGATACTGAGCGGTGCGCAGTGATTGCAAGCGGGCATGCTGCCTAAGTGGGCAACCAAGAGGCACGACTACCATAGTGTGCTTACGACTGACGCATCAGTGATGTTCGCGTCTTTTGTCACCAGCGTAAGCTGATGAATTTTCGCGGTAGCGGTGATGATGCGATCGAATTGATCTCCGTGAGGAAGGGCAAGGGCCGGTGCCGCAATGGCAATGTCGAGCGTGATTGGAAGAACGGTAACGTAGTTGAGCAGTGAGCTGAGCACCTTGCGGGGCGATCCGTCGAAGCTGATCCGTCCGGAGTGCAGTAAAAGTCCGATCTCCTGGAGAGTGACATCGCAAATGCACAGTCGATCGTAAGCGGTCGTGCTAATTGCTTTGGATGCCTTTGCGCTAAGTTTGTCTTCATCCACCGCAGCCCACAAGAAGGCGTGCGTGTCGAGAAGGTACTTTAACGCGGGCATCAGAGGGAAGGCTTCCAATCATCATTGCCGAGGGTGGGCTGAGTAAGATCGTTGTTTATCTGAATCTTTCCTCTGGCAGCGCCGAGCAGCGATTTCCGTCCGGAGGAAGCAGTGAACAGAAACTCGCCTTCCTTATCCTTCACCCTGACGACTTCGCCTTTCCGCGCCTTGGCTTTCATGGCGGTGAAGTCCCTTAGGAAATTTCGGGTGTTGGTCTGCATCGGCCCCCTCATGTCTGACAAAATGAAGGATGTCAAACGAAGTAGTTTCGAACCGACGCGTGACGGAAACCAAGTGAACGCGACACTAAGGTTCGAAGTCTACCCAGGATTGGGGTGACGCAGGGGTGCAGGCGACGTCGGGAATCTGATTTCGATTCGGCATGGCCCGCCGCATCCGGGTCGAATACGAGGGAGAATTCGGGCCGGGTTATGTCGGTGAATCGTGACAATGTGCCATGGCACCTACTGCGATTTTTTTGGGCGAGGTATTGTCGTTGGAGGGCTGCGACTTCAGGGAGACGCGGCCGTGGTGAGATCCTGGTGTGTCACTTTCCCAACGAGAACAACTTTGTACCCGTGCGGATGTAGAGATTGCCTTGGGAGATGGCGACGCTCGAACGGTGGCGCGTGTCGTCGCCGGCGTCCTTGAAATTCGCCTGATGCAGGACCTTGAATTCGGTGCCTCCCGCTTGGATGACGAGGACGTCGGCATCGAAATTCATCAGGTAAATCTTTCCGTCCGCGGCGGTGGGCGAACTTTGAAACGCGGATCTTCCGCCGAGGTCGCCGCTCCAGACGATCGAACCGTCGGCGGGATTCACACAGTACATTTTTTTCTTCGTGCCGTTCACGATATAGAATTTGCCTTCGTAGAAGAGCGGCGTCGGTACATCCGTCGTGAGGTCGCGTTCCTTCGGTCCCGGGGCGGCATCGGCCGGATCGTCGGTCTGTTGGACGTGGCTCTGCCAGGCGAGACTTCGGTTCGTTAACACGCCGTTGCCGCCGGCCTTGACCGCGTAAACCGGCGCGCCCTTGGGGCCACTTGCGAGGATGACGCCGCCTCCCACGGTGGGGGACGGCACCAGGCGCCAATGGCCGATTTTAGTATGATTCCACGTGCCCCAGCGCCAGAGTTCCCGGCCCGTCGCCGGCTCGTGTCCGGTTATGCAGTCGCCCCCTACCACCACCAATTCCTTGCGTCCGTTGTGTTCAAACGGCAACGGGGTGCTGAAGGCTTCACGGGATTCGGCGACCGCATCCGAAGGGCGGATGCTCCGCCAGAGGTCCTTGCCCGTGGCGGGGTCAATCGCGAGGAGGAATGATTCGTTGCCCGTGGGCTTGCCGTTGCCCCGCACCGCCACGTCGCGTTGCAACACCTGCATGATCAGGCGGCCATCGTGGAGCAGCGGGCTGGAGGAAAAGGTCCACTGGAACGCGAAGGGCCCGATGTTTCGGCTCCACTTTTTCTTTCCAGCGAAATCCACGGCGATCAGGTCGCCCGTCCCGAAGAAGAACACCACCGTTTTTCCATCGGTGACCGGTGACGGTGAGCAGGTGTTGCTATATTGGCCGTCGACGGCGGAGTTGCCGGCGTCCACGCGCCAGAGTTCTTTCCCCGTCCCGCGGTCGAGGGCCAGCGCGGTTTGCCTGCTGGTTTTGGCATCACCTGCGGTGAGGAAAACATAGTTGCCCCAGATGATCGGTGTCGCGGCGGAGGAGCCGGGCGGAGCAAAGACCCATTTCACGCTCTCGGTCTGGCTGAAGTGACTTGGTAAACCCTTTTCCGGGCTGGAGCCATTATGGAAAGGGCCGCGCCAATTGGACCAGTTTTCGGCCTGAACGGGGGCGATGCCGAGGATCAACCCGAGAGGGAGCAGGAAGCGAATCATAGCGATGAAAGGGTTGGGGAAACTTTGCGACATTGTCACGCCGGGATGCACTTTCGATGTAGGCAAATGACCGGCCACGCCAGCTTGAACGAGCTCCCGGCCGGGTTAATCCCCGAACGCTGGTACAACGCTCGTCGTCTCGTGTCTACCTCGCACGGATGAGTCGGACAGGGTCTGCCTGTTAATTGTTACCCGGCCTCCGAGCGGACTCTGCGAATTGGAGAGAAGTGGTCGGGCGACGGGGCGGGGTAAGGACGTTCCGTTGATTGTTTTAGCGATAACTATGGCGCCCGCAAAAGGGCCCGCCCACTCGCAGCGCGTCGTAAATTCAGCGATAAGTGACACGTGGCGCCGGGCTCATTCCGAGAGGGTCCGTCCGCTCGTTGCTAAATAAAGTTTCGCGGTTTCGCCGCGTCCGAGTGTTGAGTGCTGGGGATGGTCGGCACGAATCATCCGAATGACGGCGGCTGCAAGGGCTGACTCGCGGGTTCAGTACCCCCGGCAATCCCCCTGCATACTGAAAAAAGTAGTTCCGGTCAGGCGGCCCCTCGGCAGCAAGCCATGGTGCCAGCTCGTCACCCTACGGGCCGACAACGTCCCGGCCGAACAGGATCATACCCGACGGGATCGGTCAGGCCGATTCGTGTGTCAGCCAGGAGCGGGATCCACTATCGTCGTACGCAATGAGCCGCTTCAATTCCGCTTGGACGCGATCCGGCGGACACGCGGTCGAGGCCGTCCTGAAGAGACGGGCCGCCCTACGAAACGTCCTCGAAATCGCTTCCAGATCGTCCTGCCCAAGTTCGGTGTCCCGCTCAAAGAACCGCCCAATCAGCTGAAACGCGGTCTCCGGGTCACGTGGTTCGATGGGGAACCCCCACGGATCACGCCAGGAATCCGGACAACGGCGATACTCGTTTCATCGGTTACGCAGCGGGAGTGGTTCGCCGCAGCGGGCAGACGAATTAGTTAGAGGCGCCAGCGCGACGAAAAGCATGTCGCGTCGGCTTTGCGTCGCATCGCGAGGACTCGCTGTTGCATCGGTTCCATCAGAGCGGTTGCACCGAGCGGCAGGAGTTCAAATGCGTCTTGTCGGGATACGTGGCGTGACCCTACGCTGGCCCTCATGTGTTCAAGGGGCACCGCTTCCGCTATTCGGCTTTTCCGGCCACGGCGGGCTGGACAGATGGGTCAGCCTGTTGAACTCTCCGCGTTGCAGGTTGCGTCGAGGAGTAGTTATGGTCGATTTTTTAGAAAGTGAGAATTTGGAAGCCGTCGCGCTGGAGGCCGAGCAGACTTGGCAAACCCGTCGTGCCAGGCACGGCATTGGTCGTGATGCGGGCCAGCCCCCGATCGTCGGCACCGAAGACGTCGGCGCAGCCACAGGAGACGCCGACCACGATGTCGAGCACCTGTTTGTAGAGCGCGTGGGCGGGATGTCCGGCTTTGTTGAGCACGGCGGGCCAGCGGGTGCCGGCACCGGCGAAGAGGAGTTGGACGGTTTCGCCGGCCTGCTTGAATTCGTGGGCGACGGCGAGCGCGTTGAAGACGCGGCCGAGCGCTTCTTCGGAATTGGCCTTTGGATCGGAGAGGACGATGATGGTGGTTTTCACGATTAATGGAGTGAGGGCTCACGGGCACTTCGCCGCATCGCGGCCGAGCCAGTAAAGCGGATAGCGACCGGGGTGGACGGTGTTGTTGAACAGCAGGGCGATCAGCACGAGGCCGCCGGCGCCGAGGAGCGTGGGTGCGAGGAGGAAGCTCCAGCCCGGCTCGGTCATGAACACGATCACCGGATTCGATCCGGCCGGCGCGTGAACGGTGCGAGTGACAAACATGACCGCGACGGCCGTGCCGAGGGCGAGCGCGAGCGTCCACGCGTGGGGGCCAAATATTTTCAAGAAAACGAGCCCGATAAGCGAGCTCAGGACATGCCCAGCGATGACATTGCGGGGCTGGGAGAATGGCGCGTCGGGCAGCCCGAACAAAAAGACGCAGCTCGCGCCGAGCGAACCGAGGAGCAGCGGTTCGCCCGTGTAGGTCGCAAGGGCGCCGACGAAACCGATGGCGGTGGCCGCGCCGACGCCAGCGAGCATGATTTTGCGATGAGGCAGCCGGGCGGGGAGGGGAGCGGCCTGGCCGCGGAATTTCTGAAAATAGGATTTCATTGGGTTAGCTCGTGGGCGATGGGCCGCGGGCAAGGGCGAGGGCGGCTTCGAGTTCGGTGATGCGCGACTTCAGCGGGGCGGCGACCCGCTCGACTTCCTCCGTCGTGAAACGCGGGGTGATGTATTTTGGACAATTCCAGTCGAAGCCGGTGACGTGAATCCGGAAAACCCGCTCAATCATCCGCGCCGGGATGCCCTCGGGCGCGACCGCGGCGGCCAGGGCCGGATTCGTGGTGGCGGCGATGATTTCGCCGTGACCGATGAGCTTCAGGCGCTCGCGGCGGGCGTAGTCCATCAGGAAGAGCGCCACCCGGTCGTTGCCGGCGACATTGCCGGTGGAAAGCAGCTGGCGGTTCCCGCCGAGATCGGCGAAGGCCAGAGTGTGGCCGTCGAGGAACTTCAAGAACCCGCGCGGTCCGCCCCGATGTTGAATGTAGGGCCAGCCGTCGGCGTTGACCGAGGCAAGGTAGAAACTGTCGCGCCGGCCAATGAAGACCTCCTCCTGCGCCCCCATCTCGTCGGGACCGGGGGCAGGCGGGATTTTCTGTGACCGCCCGTAATAGGCCTCCTGGGCGCGGAGCACCCCGGCGGTGAAGGTCGTGCTGATGAAATGATGGGCCACGCGAAAACTAGACAGGTCTGTCTATCATGGTGCAAGCCCAAAATAGACAGAGTTGTCTATTATCTTGCCGGCACCGCGGGGATCGGCCTTTTTTTCGCCATGGCTGAAACCGAAATCTCCTCGCCCAAGCGCGATCACCTGATGGCGACGGCGTGGCGGTTGTTTTATCGGGATGGCTACCGGGTCGTGGGGATCGATCTCATTCTGGCGGAGGCGGGCGTCGCCAAAATGACGCTCTACCATCACTTCGCTTCAAAGGAAGAGCTCATCGTCGCGGTGCTGGAGCAACGCGATCGCGAGTTGCGCGCGTCAATGGTCGCGACGGTCAAAGCCTCCGGGCGATCGCCTTCGCGCCGTTTGCTTTCGGTCTTCGACTGGCTCGAGGGTTGGTTTCGCAGCGAGGATTTCAAGGGCTGCGCGTTTATTCGAGCCCTCAGTGAATACCCGGATCCCGACCACCCGATCCATCAGACGGCATGGCGCCATAAATTGGCCGTGCAAGCGATGCTCGCTGAACTTTGCACCGCGGCGGGGGCGAGGGAATCCGCCGTGCTGGCCAACACGCTCAGCGTGCTGATCGACGGGGCGATCGTCGCGGCGCATGCCACCCGGAGCACGGCGCCCGCGGTCGCGGCCCGGGCCACGGCGGTTGCGTTGTTGAAACTGGCGACGGCGTGAGGGTGATCCTTACTTTCCCAGTACCCGGGCCAAAATCAGCGGGGCGACGACCGTCGCGTCGCTTTCGACGATGAACTTCGGCGGCGAGCCGGCGAGCTTGCCCCAGGTAACCTTTTCGTTGGGCACGGCGACGGAGGAGCTGCCGTCGCTGGTCGTCGAATCGCTGATTTTGGAAGAAGTCGATGGAGCCCTCCTTGTTGCGGGGGAATTTCGCGTTAATCGTATACCATTCGGCCAGTCAAGTCATGTATTCGATGCGGTGCGCACGGGGTGGAGGTGTTCGGTTCCGTGCTTTAGGTTGGCCGTATTATTCGAGTAAAGGCAGCACAAGCGACACCACATCATTCACAACGCTGTCACTCGTCGGCGAAGCAAACTCAGCCCTCCTTGCTTTCCAATCAAGGCTCTTGATCTGGTCTGCAAGAATCACCCCGCTTACATCCAGCCCCTCCGGCAGCGGAACTTCGAATGGATAACGTTTTACCTTCGAGGTAACGGGGCACGCGAGAAACAACCCCGTCTTTCGATTGTAGGACTCCGGCGATAGAACAAACGCTGGCCGACGTCCTGCCTGCTCATGTCCGGCTTGCGGATCGAAACTAAGCCATACGAGATCACCGCGTCGTGGAACGTAGCTCATCACCAGACTTCCTTCCCCACAGCGTGTCCAGTCCCGATCGCTTCGTGGCGATTCGCAGCACTGACCCGCTTCAGAAGGTCAGCCAACGCATGGCGCTTCCGCACAACCGGGCGAACCACGAGTGCACCCGACTTGAGGGTCAACTCCACCTCCGAGCCTTCGGAAATCTTGGTTTCCGCGGCATAGGCCCGAGGAATCCTCAGAGCGAGACTGTTCCCCCAACGCTGAACGGCAGTTCTCATGGCTCTACAACGTAGCTACGTGAGAATCACCGTCAAGGCGTCATTTCCTGGCCAACCGTGTCATTGAGCGACACCGGTGTCAGTCCGGTGAAAAAGGAGTCAAACTTTGCACTTTGCACTTGTGACTGAGGCGGGGATGTCGCACAGCAAGGTCATGCCACGCAAACTGCATTCATCTCAACCCGGTGCGCGCGAGAATCGTGACCATCGCGGAACTGGGCGCCTGGCCGTTGTCAGCGGCGGGGACGAGCCTACCCATGCTGAGGGTCGCGCGAGGCCGCCCGGGCTGGTTTTCGCCGGATGAGGCGTTGGGGCATGCGGGCGGGCTTGACGACACCCCAGCGGGGCGGGCACGCTACCTGGAGTATTTGGGCTGGTTGCAGGAGGACGACGCAGGGAAGAAGAGCCTGGAGTTTGAGCAGATGTCCAAGAGCTGGGCGGTCGGGGCCAACGAGT
>Ga0163144_10018051_pt1 | contig 14313 bp, 26 predicted proteins | sample OliLak19BULKMAT1_FD_123175 | JGI IMG/M metagenome (GOLD analysis project Ga0163144, IMG submission 123175) | Freshwater microbial mat bacterial communities from Lake Vanda, McMurdo Dry Valleys, Antarctica - Oligotrophic Lake LV.19.BULKMAT1 | ecosystem: Environmental > Aquatic > Freshwater >... | reverse complement strand
TGTCTGCTCGATAGTAAAGCTTGCGTTTGCCTCAAGCAGCTCAGACATTACACGCGCTTCATCGTCTTCATTGCCACAATGTACCCGCGTCACGACCTTGGGCACCCGCGAATAGAGGGACGGTTTTTCTAGTCGTGTATTTGCCCACAGAATATTACTTTGTGAGTGAGTTGTCTTAAGAGAGTTTGATATTTTCTCATCCGATTCAAAACGCTCATAAACGCGAGTAGCTGTTGCTCTAAAAGCTCTAAAATACTCCCTGGAGTCGTCTAGCTGTTTGTGCCAAAATTGCGGTGTCTCTACCTGCGCCCGCGAATTTTCTTCAATTGCTTTTGATTCAGGTGATAGTTTACTCATCTAGATCCTCGTCTCTTAGTAGTTCATCTAGTGTCTGCGGGTTCCTGAGTTCCGCTGCTAATGTCGGCGTCGGGCTCTGCCAAGGGCGGGACATACAAGCATAGCGTGTTTCATCAACAGCATGATCTTCTCCGGACATCATCTCTTCAATATGCTTCGGGTCGTGCTGCATGAGTGGCAGCGTCCTAATCGTGTGCGTACAAGTTTCAAAGAAAAAGATACGAGGCCCTAACTCGTCACCAACCAGCCGCGAGCGTAATTGATTGGCCCCCTCAATTCGGGAATCGCTTGCAGGGCTATAGTTAAGCCCTGCTTCGTAAAATGTCTCCGCGCAGGACGGCTCACCGTGTTTCGTGAAGAAGGCTCTATCTCCGCTTGAAAAAGCAAATTTCTCGTCCGGTGTTTGCCGATCAAGAACCCCTCGCGCTACGTGCTCATTGATCATTCGCAGACCGTTTCCGTTTCCTGGTTTTTTAGCTCCGTACCATTCTCGGTATTTAACGAGGCTGCCTTTTTGTATTTTTCCGAAGGTTTCGCTAGCAACTGCGTACCAACCGTGCGAGAAGGGGTCCGCAAATCCCCAGTCATACATCCGAAATCGCGTCCAATGGTGCGGCAGCTGCACGGGCCGGATGACGTGTAATTCGTTTGCGAACTCAGGGTAGTAACGCCCTGCAAACACGGTCCAGTCTCCCTCAAGCCACGCTCGCACGAGGTCGGGGCTACCGAGGCCCTTGAGTCGTTGCGCATAATCGGGATCGCGCAAGGTTCCGATCCTGTTGTCTGTGATTCGGCTTGGTATGAACATCCGCGTGAGCTTAGTTTTTTCGTCAAGCAGAGGTGTATAGCCTTTGATATTTGCGTCAATGAAGTACTCCTTAACCCACGCATGGCCCGTCCCTCCAGGATTTGCGCTAGCACGTATCCGCTTACGCGGAACATTCGCTCCCGCCCAGCGCAAGTTAGCGATGCCGGCCATTCGATAGGGTTCGTCTGTTGCCCAGTTTCCGAGCTCGTCAAAGCCGATCCAGGTGTACGAGTGGCCTTGATATTTAGTAGCGTCGGCAAGAGTGCGAATTTGTCGCATTTTAAGCTTTGCGCCATTTTTCCAACTCCAAATCTTTTTCTGGCCATGGAATACAGCTCCCGTTTTTGGATATATTTCATGAGATCGCCGTATAAGTTCTTCGAGTTGCGGAAGTTCCTGCCGGAAAATAATACCTTGCCAATCTTTGCCGTATCGTTCAACGTCCTGCAAAAAATCCCCGAGCAGAAAGTCGGATTTGCCACCGTATTTTGCCCCGCCAAACAAAAGTTCCGGGCACCACGTCGCGCTGATAGCATCAGCTTGAGGGCCCGGTTGTGGAGTCCAAGCAGCATTTATAGATCCCTCGTTTTGACCCTGGATTCCCATTCTTCCCGTGTTTCTGTGGGCGGGGCATCTACGTAGTGAGTTATTTTCGTGGCACCGTCAAAGACCTCAATCTCACTGCGTTGCACTTCACGCATCCCGTTTCTGGTCTTACACCAAAAAATTGTAACAGCGGGAAATAGTCCACTCGTTGCCATTTGAAAGCAAACTCCTGCAACTCTCGCATTTGCCTGAGCGTTGTAAAACTCGATCTCGTCGGAATAATATTTGTACAGTGTCGGAACTGACACGCCGATAATCCTGCTGACAAGCTCTTTGTCTATGCCAGCAAGGGTCGTTTCCTTAACGACCCGCCGATCTTTGTCGTTGGCTATATATGGCTTTCGACCGCGACCCATATTGTTTTTGTTACTTATCGCCTAGCTTTTTGCAAGTCTTTGCAGGTTTTGCTACGGCTTTTTTAACTGAGGTTTTTGCTGCGACTTTTTTAACTAAGGTTTTTGCTGCGGCTTTTTTGACTAACTTTTTCATGTTACCTACTTTTAAAAAAAAAGGGCCAAGGGAAGGACCAACAACCCTTGACCAGGACAACTAACTAATTATGGACAAAACCAAGAGCTACGTTGAGAGTAGTAACGCCTGAGGCGGTAATAGCTCTCCAGTGAGTGTAGTTACTTAGGTCAATCACTAGATCACGCCCAGGAGCGACTGGAATAGAACCAGCTACAGAGGCAGTGCCGACTGTTGCAGCGGCTACATCCGCATTACCAAAATTAACGAAAGCTACTTGACTACCTTCGTTAAATAGCCAAATCGAGTTACCCGGTACCTCACCGTTTGCCGGCAGAGTATACAGCGTGTTTGCTACACTACTGACAGTAGTAACCCCCGAATCTCTCTCGTTTGACTGTAAAATTGGTGCAAATGTCGACATGCATACTCCGTAGTTTAAATTCATAAATAATGTAAGTACTTTTTTAGCCGCTAAAAGGTGTACCGTTTTTTGCAGCTGTCAGGGCGCGATAGTATGCGCCCGGTAACTTTTTCACCGCGCCGGTAGCTCGATGCCAGCCGAATTCACCGTTTTGGTATAAAATTGCGTAACGTGTACAAGCTTTAAGCATCTCCGTGAGAGCCTGAAAAAATTGCATGGGTGATCGGCTGCAAACGTGCGCGCCTGCGTCGACGCTAAACGGGGCACCGTCCACCGTGATCGACGTACTAGCTACAACACTAACAAGGTTACGCACAAAGCCCTCCCCAGCGTAATTTCCCGGTGAAGATATCCAAATTTGACTGTTCGTGCCGCCTACCATCGCAGCAGTGTAGAGATGTCCTGGAAGGTTAATAGTATTGCTGTCAGTACTAGCCAACGCTTTTTGTGGAGCAAATAAATAATGTAGATTACAAGTGTCAAAGTTGTAGTATGTTTTCCAGTCCGCGTTCCGGAACCTGTTCACGTTTGTGAAACCCGTGGACGTATTGCGCCAGAAATTAAAACCGGACGAGGTAAATTCGTTGTAAAGAATCTGCATAAATTCGCTCAAATATGCAGCCGGTCGAGTTTTGATAGCATCGATCAGACCGTCGCAAAAATCAGGCAGTAGCCCGTATTTTTTGTCCGACCACGCCGGCACTGAGGTACTGTTGACAAATTGAGCATAATGAGCCCCGATGGACAGAATGACCGCGCAGGACGGGTGATTGCTCCAGATCGCGTTACCAACGGCCAGGCCCCACCCTCTGACTCGATCTCTCATCGCTGCGTCGTACGCGATTGCCGTAGGATTGAAAATCGCTGCGTAGTTCCAGATGTCCGCAGTCGGTATAGCTGGGCCAGCATTATAGGGCTCTGTGTCAAGTACAATGTTGACGCTTAAGCCCGTCGCGTCCTGAATCGCTTTGCACATTTTTGCAACAGTGCCACAGTTTGCAGCAATTAACGCTCTGTGAGTAAGATTATCAAAATCAAGATTGGCTTGCACTCTTGCGTCGATGTTGACAAATAAAGTTGTCCACTTTGTGAACGCCGTCGCAATAAGTAAGTTTTGATTAGCAAGTAAGTCAGCGTCTGTAATTGCTGAAACTGTGTGATTCCAGGCGGTGAGCTCTATTTTGTTGCCGCCCGTTGCTGGGTCCAGATACCAAATATCTAAGACGCGACCATCCACCGCCGCTGTTTCCGCTTCGGCGCGATTCACGTTGACCCACCCGGCATTAGTAGTCTGCCCGAACGATATTAGTTTCTTAGACGACGGATTAGACGACGTCGAGCCACTACCGGCCCCAGGAAGATTGCTAAAAGCCGACGGTACTATCATAGCCTCACTCTCTCATTACGCACTTTTTCCCGAATGAACGTCGCAAAGAAGTCAACGTCCTCGGTCAGATAATCCAGAACTGTTTCAAGTTCGCCCGACGCAATAAACTGTCGTGCTTCCCGCCGATTTTGCCGACTGGGCCGATCAGCAGTCTGTTTACTGTGCGGCGCGCAAGTCTTTGCTAGCGCATCGCGCACAGCTTGATCAACTATAGCGATCAGCAGATCACGTTCAGCCCACCCCTCCTCTTGATCTAACAAGTTAGTTGCGCGACTGCTGCGGTAACTGTACCGATATACTCTTGCCGTCATACGCTTTTATCCCGAGACGTGTTAACCTGCTCGCTTAGGGCGCGAACCTCTCGAATGTAACTGTGTTAGTCTGTAGATGTCAATTTTATAAGGGTAGAGTGTGAGTAACCTAGAAACCGCAATAATCGACGCAGCTAAGCGGAACGTAGTGCCCTACAAGTTACTTGCTGCGGTAGCATGGCACGAATCAGTGATGGCCGTACCGGGCTACGATCTTAACGTCGCGCAATATGCAACGCGATACGAGCCTGGCTTTTATACACGTTATATTCTCCCGCTGCGGGGCAAGCTAAAAGCTGGGGAAGCGCACGGCAGGGCAACCTCATGGGGGTACTGCCAAGTCATGGGGCAAGTTGCGAGAGAATTTGGGTTCTCCGGCCCTTTTCTGGCTCAGCTATGCGATCCAGCAATCAATTTTGAGTTTGGAGCGCGTAAACTAGCCAAGTGTTTGGTCATTGCCCGAGACGACCAAACAGCGGCACTGTTGAGGTATAACGGCGGGGGCGATGCAGGGTACCCCGCTAAAGTTCTTAAAATTTTGGGGTCACAAGCATGGGCAGGTTTTTTTTCGCGTGGTTTTTCCTCCTTGCAGTGAAATGCCAGGCCGCTGAGCTCTGCTTAGACACTCTGGGAGCTGGCAAGTACTGCGATCAACTTATTGCCGCAGTACTTGCCGACAAAATTACTTGCATAGGCTACCTTGTCGGTACGTTCGACGATGATGCTCAGTGCCTACAGCGTATTGTCGCTACCAACAAACTTAAATCTGCTCGCATACATCTGTTAAACGGCCCTGGGCTGCGAAACCGAGCACTCGGGGCTTACGAGCCCCACCGCCGCCACACCGTCGCTACTTTTAGCGCAGCGGTTGAGCGCGGCGACAAAGACGTTACGACCGCGATTGCAGAGAGAGCGAAAAAAATTGAGTCAATAACAAAAGGGAAGCTGCGGTGTCTACTGAGCGGTGTGTTGGAGCACGATTTGAGCACAAAGGCAGCGGCGAAAGTTGTTGAGATTTTACGCGCAAACGCGCCGTCCTGCCGAGTTGTGAATAACCCAGTTAGCTTACGCGCTGCGGTACTACCTAACACTATACACGAGCTGCACGGGGAGAAGCCGAGCCTAAAAGCACCCTGCGTGGTCTCTTTAGACGGCATTCGAGCGGTCGCGGTAGATATGCCTGCATATCTCAAACGGTACCAGCATTGCGAGCAAATTTTTGTCTGGGATCAAGAATTAAATTGCAGAGTCGAAGGTGCTTTTATTGATCCGAGACTACGCAAAGCTTGTCCTACAAAACAACAATTCGACTCGCTGCTAAGCTACCTAGATCCTGCAAATTTAAAACGCACGCCAGCACCGCAAAAAATCCGGGGGTGCTCGAAAGTGTTAAAGACGCAGGACGGTTACAGGACCGGATTTGTATGGAAAGTAGGCGACCATCCGAGGCCTGGTAAGCAGACGGTCACCATCTTTCCGAGCTCGGAAAGATGGGATCGAGTACGATTTGTTGCGAACGGTAAAATAGTTGACGAGCCCAGGTTTTGCGGCATCGCGAACGAAAATCGGCAGCATTGGTGCAGCAATAAGTTAGCTCGACAGTTGCCCGAAGGTGTCGTAGTGCAGGCGAGTAAAGGCAGACAGATCACTTGCCGAGTTTTGACTAACTTGAAAAGTGGGCGAGTTGATTAGCATCTCCGCTCTACGAGTAGACGCCAGGTTAGTACCGTATCAGCCGGATTTCATCGTTTCGCGTTTGCCCATTTCCCTGCCAGAAACGCGGTATGCTATACCGATGCTGCACGTGGGCAATGCTAACAACATGATCCTGCTCTGTAACCTACCTTGGGAGTGTAACGTCAACGGAGAAACGTACTCGGGAGTAGTCCCGTTAGGGATGTCAACTGATATTGCTAGTATCCCGCGTGAGCTGCGATGGCTGTACGAGCGAGAGGGAAAGCACACTAGAGCGGCGCTAGTACATGACGATTTATACGCCACCGAGCGGTTCCGGCGCAGCATATGCGACCGGATATTTAAAGAAATTTTGAAAATCGACGAAATAGAGCGTTCGTCAGTTTTCGCGATGTATCAAGCCGTAGCCGCTTTCGGTGGTGAGGTCTGGAAGCAGCACACGCCAGAAACTATCCTTGCGGCTAGATTACTGCACTGCTACCCGGCCAACCCATTCTATGTTCCAACGCCGCCAGGATATTGACCGATAAGGCTACTTATCGGTCAATTCGAGTCTCAGGGAGACAGAGTCCAAAAACCCTCGTAGCGTTTATTCACATGGATGTTGAGTGCCTTGAGCTCTGCGTCGCGCATAGACTCACTTTCGAAAACGACGGTAACCGGTGACATGCCAGCAAATTCGATAGCATAACGCTCGACGGGTGAAGGTTCTCCGTTGGGCAACGCAGTTCCCGCAGGTACGGTAATCGGTCGCCACCAACTTTGATGCAGTAAATTAATCACGGCAGAATCACTTTTAAAGTGTATTATCATCTCTATTATCTCCTATTTTCGGCAGTAATTGCCTCAATTAATACGGGCTTCACGTCTAAGGGAATTTCTACAACTTTTTGCTTGTTGAGCTGCCCAAACATCGCGGACGGGTCAAGACGAAGTGTGACCTCATGCTTTATCACCGTACTTACCGCCGTCGGTCTTTCATCTCGCGCTGAGGGCTTTTCGCGGGTCGCTTTCGAGACGCTGCTTGCAGCAATTGAGATCGCCGCGCCGACGAGTACCCCAGCCAACGTTCCAATTTGATCATCAATCATAACTTTTTCCAGATTCCTTTCCTAAATTGTTTTGCGCGCCGCTCATCAACCGCGTAGTAGTGCTTGTCGTCCAAATAGCGACTACCCAAGCCTTTGCGAATCAACAACCGGCCAACATCAAACCCCCACCTGCGTACTATCACCAGGAAACGTCCGTACTTTTCCCTCTTTAGAAATCTCACACGGACAAGCTTTCCTTGCGTCAGTTGTGACATATAAAGCCGCGCCTCATGTCCTAACTTTTCGTCAAGTTCGGGGCACTGTATGCCGTACAGGCGCGTCTTAAATGATCTTACACCTTCTTCTAACAGACGATCCTGAGTTTGCCAGAACCAGGGTTTAAGATGAATAGAATCGCCGTCGTACACTTTTATCACTCTGTACAGTTTTAAGCGCCAGTTCGTGGCGACAACGACAACGACAACTACAATAATCGTCAGAAGAGGCAAAGTCATCAGAACGCGAACTCGGCACGTCGATCAGAAAAAGCTGGGGACGACGCGAGAAAGTCAGTGCTACTAGTCGATCTGCCGCGCACTTCCCGCTGATCTTTCATGCCGCGTGCGACACTCACCTCATTTCCGGACGCATGATTTATTGCTCGACCTATTCCCGCGACTATCGTTCCGGCCCCCGCAAATATCTGCGTGCCGCCCTCACCAACTGCTTCGATACTCCCGCCGACCCCGCGCCCAACCGCGCACCCTTGCAACATCAAAACTACTAGCATCAACCTTTTCATATCCAACCTCTTACTTAACTAAAAAATGGTAACCAAACACCCACATCGACATTAAAACGAGCGTCAGCGTGAACAGAGTTTCCAGCCTCTCTGATTTAGTCGCTTTGTACACAAACCCCGTTAGCGTCATCGATGCGAGTATTTTTAGTTTTTCTTCCGTCCACTGGATCTTTGGTACCGTATCCCCGAAGAAACGAGCGATTCCCTGGATTGCGTAGGCAAACAATGTGTAAACGTAGTTAGCAGTCTCGTTATGTTCTCCGAGGAGCTTAAAACCGAACATCAGCAGGAGGGCAAACCCAAAGAATTTTATGACAGCAAGCGCACCGCCCCCTACATACTCACGTAATATGTCAAACATGTTAGGCCCTGGTGAATGTGTCTTTGTCGTCGTCATAGAACGCCTCTTGGAATTGTACTGCTGGGCGTAGACGGACTTCCATTCGTCTGATTATTTGCAAACGTGCTTTTGCGTCTTGATCAGTCTCTTCTGCGCCTCGCGGGATCGACAAGTACCAGTCTCTCAAACAGTCGATCTCGGTTGCAGTCAAAGGCGGGTGTTTTACCGCCAGCTCCTTTAACGTCATCGCTCTATCCAGTCGAAGCAGCATAAGGCCAATCGGACCAACCAACATGATCGCAAGTATAACGTAGTGTGTAACCGGCGTGGCGCACTGGCAAAGGCAAGCAGGAGCAGTCATTTTTTACCGCCCCTGATCAACACAAGAGGATCTAGTTTGCGACCGCTCGCAAGCACGACTTCCCGATATTTTCGCTGTATCTCTGCGGGTTGCTCAATGAGCACTTGTCTAATGAGATCTTTTCGGGTTTTAGGCCGCAAAGATTCCAGGAACAGTTTAAGCTTTTCTTCTGAGTCCATTTGGTCCTTTGTTTTATTAAGTTACACTTCTTGCGTCTCTCCTCCCCTACCGACCGCTCCACTTGCTTTTCTCCGGGGCAGGGGGGGCAAAATCGGCTTGGTTTGGCAGGGTAGGGGTCTCAATCTCAGGGGCAGCGTCCTTGATCTCCCCGGTTTCTTGGTTAACTGTCTCTATAGTACGATGCTGTAGTGCACTAGTTAGTTTCAAGTTAAGTGCCTCAATTTTTGGCTCTGCGTCCGGCGTGACATCGAGAGCTTGCATGTCTTTGAGCTCCTCGTTTGTGTACAACCCAAGGATGACCTCCGGGCAGTAGACACGCGCAAACATCGCAGCAGTGCGGTAGCGCATCATCTGTGCCGGCTGTTTTAGCCAAGGGTTGTTATTGCGCGACAACCAGCCCTGTGCTTTGACTTCCGCCCAGGTCAGAGACAGAGTGAGCCTTTTTCCAGAGGCCTTACGAGTTGCATAGCACTCACATTCCCACTCGTCGTTCTGCTGTTTGCCTTTAAACTCCCAGTCCAACTCTACGAATAATCCCGACCTGTTGACCAAAGAAATTACTAGCTGCGCTCTGATGCCGGGGGTACTGTTGACGACTAAACTTTGTTGCAAAAACATCAGCGGATCAACTCCTAGACGCATAGCCATGTGAATGGCTACGAGAGTGTTAGGCATGTGTTTTTGAAAATGCGCGGGTATTAAATCCGACTCGCTAAACACTTTTGCAATCCGCTGAAGTAGCTCAAACTTTGCACTGTCAAACAGCATTGCAAAAGGGTCGGCCTGGTTTGCAGTCACTACAAGTTTGTCGTTCTTTTGTTTGACTGCAACAAGTGCAGCACTAGTTTCTTGTTCACTCATTTTGATCCTTTTATGTTTTTGTTATGCCGTCTCAGCCCAGGTTTTCTCTACCTTGGCGTGTGCCCAGTCGGGCAATGATATCTCTCTGATTGCCTCTCCAAACGCCGGCCATTTGTTTGTTTGCAAGCACTCTTTGTAGAGCTTTAAGTTGTCGGACAGAGCCAGGGTCCCAGCATTTACCGAAATGTCGTCGAGCAAATATGTCGCTACCGCGTACGGAGCATTACTTTCAACGACGATGAAAACGTAGGGAACTGCTGGCAGTTCGAGAGCTTTAAGTGCGTTTAGGTACATTGCTGCTTGCTTATGCAAGCCCCACTGCCAAATCGCTTTTGCAAACGCTTCCGGAGAAGCGTCAGTAGTTGTTTTTAGATCGAAGAGGAAAGTGTCAGCTTTATAGCCATCAAACCTACCCTTACAGCTCAGCCCCGTTTCCGCGTCGATCCATCTGGCTGAAACCTCCCGTGCTTCAGCGGTTTCTAGCAGACTTTTTGCGGCTGGGTGACACCAAACGGCAGCGCCCATTCCCGCCGCCGCGCTCCACTCTGCCTCACTTAACACAATTTTACTTGACGCTTCAGCCAGTGCTACCTCTTCTTTTACAAGTTTTGTTCTTCTGTCTCCCTCAACTACTGTATATTTTTGGGCAAAATATACAGGCTCTAGGATCGCTGCGTGAACTGCGCTACCGCGTTTCATCGCAGACGTTTGCCCAGTCGGGTTGTCGAGATAAAATCGAGCGTGTGCTGGCGAGACAGAGAGCTTGCTTAGCACCGACTGAGACACTCCAGGCCAGCCCCGGTAATCCATCTCTGGAATGTTAAAAAAAAGTCCCTGATCGCTCACGCTGCCTCCCTACTTATGCGAGTTAGAAAATTCCGAATGTCCATGTCTGCTTCTTTCCGAGTTGGTCGCCGGTTGTCGTACAGGTACACCTCGCCCCGCCATACTGAGTACACGTACTCTTTGCCGTCGAAAGCTAATCTCACTTTAAGCGGACTTGGTTTTGCCAAAACTACGTACTGTTCAAAAGTTGCTGTGCTCATATAATCCTTCTTTTTTACTCGTCTCTAAAACAGAAAAACCACAAAAAATCTAGAGTGTCCAGAACTAGCCCTCCAAAGATCTCAATCTCGCCGCTGATCCAAACAACGTCCTCGTTAAATTGTAGCTCTACCCGATTTCTCAAGATCGAAACGTCAAGGTCGACATTTTTTCCGGCATTTTGCTCCGCCCGGAAAAGATCTCCCTTATCTGTCCCAGTGACACGATATAGATACGGGAGAGCTTTTAACTCAGTGAGTAACATTTCTTTTGTGTAACGTTTCATGCGAATTTCCTGGTAGCGTGTGTAGTAAGTGCGGTTGACATTGCTTTTAAAGCGACTAGCATCTGATCGATATTCGCTTTTTGATGCGCGATGATCGAAGCCGGGGCTTTGTCGTCTTTTAACAGCTTTAGCTTTAACTGCATTTCGCCCACTAATTTTATTGTTTGAGCCATTGTGCGGCGGATAGCTGCGGTGTCTAACGTGTTGTAAGTCATAAGTTCTTTTTTTAGTTGTTTAGTTGTTTTGATCTCGTAAAAAGTTGCTTGCTATACAACTAGGATGCATGTTATGTCATAACGGTATGGTGTGTAAAGAAAATAATTCAAAAAAAGACAAATTTCTTTTCCGGCTCAGATCTGTTAACGGGGTCAGTCAGGAAAAATTAGGGAAATCGCTAGGAGAGTCGCAGGCTCAAGTGAGCCGCTGGGAGAGTGAGAAGTATAGACTACCTGCTGCGCGACTCAACGAAGTAAGAAGTGCGTTGCGGTTGAGCTGGGATCAAGTTGTAAAAGAGCTCGACTGTTGCTACCCGCCAAAGAAAAAGACGCAACAAGAAAAGTAGTCGAAACCACCTTACTTGTTGCGCCGGCAAGAGAGCCCTTAACTCGCAACTTGCGCTGTGAGTTGTGTTAGTCGGCGTACACCGAGCGCAACAACGGACGTTTACGTGAGCAAAATATGTTAAGCACAACTAAAAAACATATTATGAGACAAGAAGATATACACGTAGTTACAGCTAACTGCAACAGAAAAAGTGAAGTTGTACCAATTTCGTTGCAAGAAAATGGAGAAAGCAGCGATACGGCTTCGCACCCAAAAAAATCGAAGAATTATCGGATTAATTTCAGTCGGCATATTCTGCACGACTACGACTTGTCCCTGCTCGACTGCTGTTTGCTCGGAATAATTGACGGATTATCAGACGAAACCGGGTACTGTTTTGCGTCAAATCGTTACTTAGCGGGCGAGCTGAAAATACAAGTACGCCGACTACAGCAAGGCATCGATAGTTTAGAAAAAAAGGGGTTGCTCAAGCGTCATTTCGTTGGCTTTCAACGTCGTTTGTTTCCGCAGAAAACAGCCGCTACCCCATGCACCAGTGTGCACCCCCCCATGCACAGCCATGCACCCCCCCATGCACAGCCATGCACCCCCCCATGCACCAGCGTGCATACATATATAAAAGAATATATAAAAGATGATCTAAAAGTAGATCTAAAGAAGAAAATCAGTAAATCTCAAGAACCGGCTAAGGCTAAAAAGTACTTAGAATTTTGCGAGTCTGATTTTGACTTTTCAGGAAAATGGGGGCAGCACGCAAAATCAGCTTTAGAGGCCTGGGTGCGCTACAAAACAGAACTCGGGTCGCCGTGCTTGAAAGCAACATATCAACTTTTGATCGACAAATACGCCGAAAACCCCCGATTATTTAAGCAATTGAGTGACCGAGCAAGGGAGCGGGAGTGGAAAGGCCTTAACGACAACCTGCCTTTTGAAGATGGCAAAAACACAGCTACAGGCGGGTTTAAAGCTCATACTTGTGCAACTACAACAGACGAAAACATTAAATTTTTAGAGGCAAACTATGGAAAAGTCGACGTTATTGGTTTCGCTAACGCTCTTGAGTACGATCAAGCGAAACTTGAAGCTAACGGATTTAGTCGCTCAAGCCTGGTGTTCAAGCCTGATTGACGTGTCAGACGACGTGGGCAAAGCTGCTTTTGTACAGCTCATGCGATCTGAAATTTACGGCGAGCCTGAACCGTCACACATTATCACTATTGCGCGCCAAATCACGCAAAAACGGCGCGAATCAGAACATCAAAACGACTGGATATCGAAGGCTCCTAAATTTTTGGGGACTCGGTACTCGTCAACTGGTGATGGCTATCAAGCAACCCACGAATTTCAAGCTTTTCTAGACCACGACCAGCTTAAGCGATATCGCGCTAAAGACCTACAGGGACGCATTTTTAGTGTGCAAAATCCCGAATCGTGGAGCTGGAATGTTGACGTAGAGGGACGGCTAACGTTTTCACGCCCAGAGCCAATTTTGATCGAGACTCCCGACTTTGAGCCACTCCGAAAGGATCGCAAATCGAGGCCCGACACTGACTCTAGAGCGAATTACTAGCCAAGCCATAGCAATGCCTAGGGGTCGCTAAAATAATGCAACAGCGACCCCTTAGCGGAGCACTGGTAATGTTTATAACGAAGAGAGAAAACAAAATGGAAGATATGAGTCTAATAACCGCTGTTGGGTTGGGGTTAAGAGCCTCTTTTGGCATGCTACTGGGGCTTGGTGCTGCTTACGTTACGCTACTTTTCATATTTGCTTTGTTGGCCGTGTGTAGTCGTCGCGGAGAATGATAAAAGTATCGGAAAGCCAGCACGGCCAGGCACTTTTGAAGTGGGCGACTTTTCACGAAACGCATATACCAGAACTGCGGTATCTTTTTCACATTCCCAACGGCGGCGCTCGAACAGCAGTCGGCGGCGCGATACTCAAAAGTGAGGGCGTGAAAAAAGGGGTGCCGGACTACTTTCTGCCCGTGCCCAGTCAGGGCTATCACGGCCTGTTTATCGAGCTTAAAACCGCAACCGGCAAATTATCGCCCGAGCAAAAAACTTGGTTAGAAAATCTAACAAAACTTGGATACTCTGCGTGCGTAGCAAGAGGATGGGAAGAAGCGACAGAAGCGATCAAGCTGTATTTAAACGCTTAAGCTGCTTTCCAGAGTCGTAGCATAGTGTCCATGCAACTACCAAAACATCGTCCGGTAGCCGTCGTCCGAGCCCCGGCCCCAGCCGGTGCCGTCGTTGTTGCCGTTGCCCTCGCCTGAGCCGCCGCCCCAGCCGTAGCCGTCACTGAAGCCGTCGCCGTAGACCGAGCCCCAGCCGGAGCCGTCGCCGTAGCCCCAGCCGTAGACCGAGAAGCCGCCCCAGCCGTAGCCTGCGCCGCCGCCGTACCCGTCACTGTAGCCGATGCCTGAGCCGTCACCGTTAATTTTGCCTGAGCCGTCACCGTGACCGTACCCCGAACCGTCGCCTTCGCCTGAGCCTGCGCTTGAGCCGGAACCGTCGCCCGGGCCGTCGCTGATACTTTCGAAGTCGTCTGTTATAGTTTCCATATTTCGCTAACTTTTCAAAGTTTTCGAGTCGTAGCGTGGTAGTCGTCGGCTGTGCCCGAGCTGGTGCCCCAGCCCCAGCCGGTGCCGTTGCTGAAGCCGGGGCCTGAGCCGTCGCCCGAGCCGGAACCGTCGCCGTAGCCGCCGGAGCCGTTGCCTGAGCCTTTGCCGGAACCGTAGCCTGCGCCGTAGCAGCCGGAGCCGTTGCCTGAGCCGGAGCCGTT
>Ga0163144_10018050_pt1 | contig 14314 bp, 12 predicted proteins | sample OliLak19BULKMAT1_FD_123175 | JGI IMG/M metagenome (GOLD analysis project Ga0163144, IMG submission 123175) | Freshwater microbial mat bacterial communities from Lake Vanda, McMurdo Dry Valleys, Antarctica - Oligotrophic Lake LV.19.BULKMAT1 | ecosystem: Environmental > Aquatic > Freshwater >... | reverse complement strand
ATTTCCACCGCCCCGCACTTGAACTCCGGGCTGAATCTTCGTCTTGTTTGCTTGGACATCGTCTATTCCTATCGCACCCTTGGGTGCTCTGTCGAGATGTCCACTTTTTCGGGGCAGGGTCACACCGCGTAGTTCACTCCGTCCAGAGTGCGCGTCTGCTTCTTCACCCGGCCGAGAGCGTCGTACTCAAACAGGAGCTTCCCGTTCAGCTCCGCGCCCGCCGTGCCCTGTCTGCGAAGCACGCTGACGACCCTTCCCTTGTTGAACAGGCCCGCTGACGTGCCATACAAGGTCTCCACACTCTCCGTCACAGTTCCGGTGATTCCGCCCGTCGGGCGGATCCGCTTGTGCGTGGCGCGGCCCGCCGCGTCATAGACGAATGAGATCGTCTGCCCCTTCGCATCCACGTAGTTCTGCAACCGCCCCGCATCATCGTAGTTGTAGGTCCACGTCCCCGCATCAGGATCAGCCTTGGTGAGATTGCGGCCCAGGCTGTCGTAGGTATAGGTCCAAATGTTCCTCACCGGGTCGACAAGACTCGTCATTCTCCCGAGAATGTCGTAATTTCGGGTGGTATTGAGGATCTGCTGAGACCCGTTGAGGGTTCGGACTGGCGGTGGCGGTGTTTGCCGTTCCCACCGCCCACTCCAGCGTCGCTCGGGTCTATTCCTGTCGTCGCGGACGGAAACGGGATTTCGCGCCAGGCCCCGGCTTCCGCCGGGGTGACGAACCGGGGCTCCAGGGGACGCCGTTCGTCAGCTCTTGCCGGAATGAGGGACGGGAGTTGCGAGGGACGGCGGTGGAGGCGCCGGCTGGGGCTTGCCGATGTGGGGCTCGAGCCTCGAGACGATCAGCCGAGCGAGCTCTGGATGCCCGCGCTTCCACCGGTCTTCGATGTCGAGATCGACGACTTTCTTGGCGAGCGACGGAAAGCGGCGCCTGATCGCGGTGACGTGGTGGTCCTCGCTTTCGTTCATCACGAAGATGTGGTCGGCCCATTCCAGTAATTCCCGCGTCACCACCACCTGGGCGAAGGGGGCCACCCCGCAGGACTTCACCTCGAAGCGGGGATCGTTCTCATACAAATCCTCGGCGGTCTTCGAGCGGTCGACGTTGGCGGTGCAGACAAAAAGCACGTGCTGCCGGTGTTCGCCAGTGCCGAAAAACTCCATGGGGAAGCCCGAATTATAACGCGGCGCGCCGTGAACCTCCGCCTGCTTCAAGACGCCGCCGCCGCGGCCTATACTCCCCCGCAGAAAATCTCGAATGTCGGCATCCGGGCTCCGACCCGGGCCTTCGACACCCCTTGTCAGTGGAGATCAGCACGATGAAGATACTGCCCCGCCCCGGGTTTGCCTTTCCGCCCATCGCGCTGGCCGCGCTGGCCCTGCTGCTTTCGGCCCCCGAGGCCTTCGCGGCGAAAACGCCGACCTACGCCATAACCAAGGCCAAGGTGGTCACGGTTTCAGGCGCGGTCTTCGAGAATGCCACCGTCGTGATGCGGGACGGTGTCCTGGTCGATATCGGACCCACGGCGGCGATTCCCAAAGATGCACGGGTGTTCGACGGCAGCGGTCTCACGATCACACCCGGACTGATCGACGCCTATTCGGGCTCCGGGATGCCGGCGTCCCGCCCCGCGGGAGGGGGGGGCGGGGGCGGAGGTGCGGCGGCCGCAGCGCCGGCCACGCCACCGGCGAACCCGATCAATCCCGCATCCAACATCTATGAACGGGTGCGCGCGAGTGAGGCCCTGCGCGCCCGAGACTCCGGCGTCACCACCATCGTTCCCGTTCCCCGCGAAGGAGTGGTGTTTGGAACCGCCTCGGTCATGAACCTGATCGGCGACAAGCCGGAGACCATGATCGTGAAGGCGAACGTCGGCCTGGCCGCCAGCATCGCGACCGCGGGCCAGCAGCGCTACCCGGGCTCGCTCATGGGCACGATGGCCTTCTTCCGCCAGTCCCTTCTGGACGGCTCGCATCACGCCGCCGACGCGGCGGCCTACGAGAAGGCGCCTTCGGGACGGAAGCGGCCGGCGTTCGATCCGGGCAAGGAGGTCTGGGCCGGGGTTGCCGCGGGGACCACGACCCTGCTGCTCCAAACCCCGCGGATCGGCGATCTGCGCCGCGCGTTCGCACTCGCCGACGAGTTCAAACTCAAGCTGATCCTGGCCGGTAACACGCAGGCCTTCGAGGAAGTCGCCCTTCTGAAGCAGCGCAAGCCCGCCCTTCTCGTGAGCGTGAACTTCGATCCTGCGCGGGCGGGAGGTTTCTTCGGCGGCAGCGACGACGATCGTGATCGAAAGACCATCGAGGACGCCGAGAAGAACCCGGGGGCGCTGGACAAGGAAGGCGTGAAGTTCGCCCTCGTTTCCAGCTTTGCAACCGACTTCCTCGCGGGTGTGCGCAAGGCCATCGAGAAAGGCCTGCCCCGCGAAAGCGCGCTTCGCGCGGTGACTCTCACTCCCGCCGAGATCCTCGGCGTCGCCGACCGCATGGGCAGCATCGAGAAAGGCAAGATCGCCAACCTCGTGGTGTGGTCGGGAGAGCCGCTCAGCAAAGAGGCGAAGATCAAGATGGTCTTCGTGGATGGCGAGCTGTATGAGCCCGAGGAAAAACCCGCGGGACCTCCCGGGCCCGGCGGCCCCCCACGGCCGGCCGATCCGAAGGGTGAGGCGATCGAAGGTGGGCTCAGCCACAACGAGGTGAAGCGATGAAGAACCGGATCTCCAACCCCGCGGTCCTGACCCTGGCCGCGCTGGCAATCGTCGGGGCGGGTGCGATCGCGCAGGCTCAGGAAGCGGTCACCGCCATCACCAACGCCGGGATCATGACGATGGGTCCGGCGGGCGCCATCGAGAAGGGAACGATTCTCATCAAGGGCGGGAAGATCACGGCGGTCGGCGCCTCGGTGGCCGTACCCGCGGGGGCCACAGTCATAGACGCCTCTGGCCGGGTCGTCACCCCCGGCATCATCGACGCGCATTCGCACACCGCAGTCGAGGATGGTGTGAACGAGTGCACCAATATCGTCACCGCCGAGGTTCGCGTGGAAGACGCTCTGGATCCGCGCGACATCAGCATCTACCGCCAGCTCGCGGGCGGGGTCACCGCGGCGAACGTCCTGCACGGCTCGTGCAACTCGATCGGGGGCCAGAACGCCACCATCAAGCTGCGCTGGGGCGTCGAATCCGGCGATGCCCTGCTCTTCAAGGGCGCTCCTCCCGGAATCAAGTTCGCGCTCGGGGAGAACCCGAAACGGTCGGGCTTCGCCGGCGGCGTGCGCCGCTATCCCGCCACCCGCATGGGCGTCGAGGTCTCCATCCGTGACGCTTTTCTCGAAGCGAAGGCCTATAAGAAGGAGTGGGACGCTTATGAGGCGGCGGTGAAGGCTTCGCCCGCCCGGAAGCCCGCAAAGGGCGCGCCCGCGCCCGCGCTGCCCCTTGCCCCACGAAAAAACCTCCAGATGGAGGCGCTCAACGAAATCCTCGAGGGGAAACGGCTCGTCCACGCTCACTCGTACCGCGCCGACGAGATCCTGATGCTCATCGATGTCGCCAACGAGATGGGCTTCAAGATCGCCACTTTCCAGCACGTGCTCGAGGGCTACAAGGTCGCCACCGAGATCGCGAAGCACGGCGCGGGTGCTTCCACCTTCTCCGACTGGTGGGCCTACAAGATGGAGGCCTACGACGCCATCCCCCACAACGCCGCGATCATGGCGAGCCACGGCGTCCTCGTCTCCTTGAACTCCGACTCCGACGAACTGGCGCGGCGGCTCTACTGGGAAGCCGCGAAGGCCGTGCGCTATGGCGGCGTGTCCGAAGACGAGGCCTTCAAGATGGTGACGATAAATCCTGCGAAGCAACTCGGCATCGACAAGTGGGTGGGCTCGATCGAAGTGGGCAAGGACGCGGATCTTGCGATCTTCAAGTCCCACCCGTTCGCGGCGGACACCCGGGTTGAGATGACCCTGGTCGATGGCAAGGTGATGTTCGATCGCAGCAAGGATGTGGCCGCCCGCAAAGGGGTCGCGGCGACCCTTGGAGGTGCGCAATGAAATTCAATCGTTCTTCGCTCGTAGCCGCAACGGCCGCCCTCGCCCTGGCCGGGGGCCCCAAGGCAACCGCCGCTGATACGCCGCTCGTCATCAGCGGAGCCCGGGTGGTCACGGTCTCGGGCGCCATCCTCGAGAACGCATCCGTGGTGATCCAGGACGGGAAGATCTCGTCCGTGGGCAGCGGTCTCACCGCACCCGCGGGCGCGCGCACGATCGATGGTCGCGGCAAGACCGTGTACCCCGGCCTTTTCGACGGGCTGACCTACCTCGGTCTCGCCGAAGTCACCCAGGGCGCGGCCGGCACCGTGGACATGAATGAAACGGGGGACGTGAATCCCCACGCCAGGGTCTGGGTGGCGCTGCACCCCGACAGTGAACTTCTCTCCGTGGCCCGCGCCTACGGCATCACCAACGCTCTCACCGCCCCCGGAACCGCCCAGGGCGGCGCCAGTCTGATCGCCGGTCAGAGTGCGGTGATCCGCACCGTCGGCGATACGCCCAGAGCCCTCACGGTGAAAGCCCCGATCGCCATGCATATGCGCTTCCCGAGCGGCGCGCCCGTGATCGACTTCTCGCAGGGTCCGCCGAACCTCGAGCCCAAGACGTTCGAGCAGCGCGTGACGGAGCGGAAGAAAAACCAGGAGAAGGAACTCCTGAGGCTCAAGGGCCTGCTGGAGGAGGCGCGTGCTTATGGCGAGGGTCTCGCGTCAGGCGCCTCCCTCAAGGTCGATCTCCCGATGGAAGCACTCGCACTCGCCGCCTCCGGGAAGATTCCCGTGGTCATGCGGGCAAACGCCGAGGCGGATATCCGGGGGGCCATCAAGTTCGCGGCCGCCAACAAACTGAAGCTCATCATCGCGGGCGCCGCCGAAGCCTGGCGGTGCGTCGACGACCTCAAGAAGAACGAGGTGGCGGTTCTCATCAGCGTCGACCAGGTCCCAAGCCGCGAGGCGGATCCTTACGACGCGGCCTACGCGACCGCGGCCACTCTTCACAAGGCGGGAGTGCGTTTCGCGATCGTGACCGACGACGCCTCCAATTCCCGCAACCTCCCGTTCGAGGCGGCCATGGCCTTCGCGTACGGCCTGCCGCGCGAGGCGGCGCTCCGCGCGATCACGCTCTCACCCGCCGAGATCTTCGGCGTGGCCTCGGCCCTCGGCTCCATCGAGGTCGGAAAGGCGGCGACCCTCATCGTGACGAACGGGGACATCCTCGACCACCGGACGAACGTCACCATGGTGATCATTGACGGGAAGGAAACCTCTCTCGACAACAAGCACCAGCGCCTCTACGACCGGTACAAGGCGAGGCCGTAGCAAGGGGACGGGCCTCTAGTGTGCTGCCGCGTAAGTTCCCGGTACATGCGACGGTCGAGGCGCCCGGAGCGCTAGGCGCCGAGAAGCCGCGAATATCGGGAATATTCGGGCGCGCGCGAAGCCTCCCCGAAGGGGGACGAGCAACGCAGCGATCCGGGATGCATCGGCGTTCTATTATGTGCCGTATTTCTGTTACGGGACACTAGCCCGAGGCGTTCACGCCGATGACGCATAAGAAGGCGACGTTCCCGCCGAGCCGTGCGGCCCCGGAGGCACCGGCCTCGCCCCCGGCGGCGGTCCGCGAGTTCGCGCTGCAGCTCCAGTGCCCGCACTGCGGCGGGCCGTTTGTGGCCACGGACGCGACGGTGAGTCACGCCTGCGAACACTGCCGGTCGCTGCTCATCATCGGCGCGCCGGATCGTGAAGAAGTCTTCGTCGAGCCGCCGCAGATCACCGAGCCCTCGGCGATCCTCGATACCCTGCTGCGTTACCGCGTGGATGCCCACCGCGCGTCGCTGGTCGCGAAGCACAGCGATCAAGAGGGGAACCCACCCCCAGACATTCTGGTCAACTCGCTGCTGAAGCGCTTCGAGGACAAGCTGCGCGCCAGCGCGAAGATCGTCGACTGCCGCCTCATCCACGTGCCCTATCGCCAGACCTCGGGGAAAGTGGTTCAGGCGGTCCTGGGACGCCGTGGCGACGGACCCAAGATCGCGCGCCTCCGGGCGTACCTCGCCGAACAAACCTCGGCCGCCTACGATCCGGCCCAGTTCAACCTTCGCGACGCGGGCCTGAGACTTGGTAAGAGTGTCTTCAGGCCTCTGCTCAGCGCGGAGGTGCCGAAGCTCGGCCGATTCCTGCCGCGGCTCGCCGCGGATGGGTCACGGCGAGAACTCGAGAAGTGGCGCGGCCAGAATCTCGAAGCGGGTTTCGAATCAGTGGCAAAACAGGGACAGGTGGTGGTGACCTTCGAAGCCACGGTCTATCGACCCTATTTCCTGGTGCGCGCGCGGCTCGACCGCGGCGATGAAACCCTCCTCTTCGACGCCGGCTTCGGAACGATCGCGGGATACCTGAGCGAGGGCGAACGAGACACCTTCACCCGGGGCAAGGACAAAGACCCTCTGGGCACGGCCGGTGCGTCGTTTCGGAGCGTTTTCGTGGCGGCGTCCCGCTGCCTCAACTGCGGCATGGACCCGAAGCTCGCGGACGCGGCGATCGTGTCCGTGTGCGAGAACTGCCATGCTGGCATCGCCCCCACGCCCAAGGGACTCGTCCCTAGCAGCTACGAGCGCGAAGAAGGGACCACGCCCACGCGCGACACTGTGCTTCTCCCCTTCTGGCGCTTTCCGTTTGAGATCGGCTTAGGAAGCGCGCCGGTCATCCGGACCCTCGAGGCGTATGCCGCCACCCTCTTTCCTCAGGCCCTGCCCGCGGCCTTTTCGCCCCAGGGCGCCTTCGTCTATGTACCGGCGTGGCCGCTGCTGACCACGCAGGCGGGCGACGAAGCGTTCTCCGCTCTCACCTCCGCCCTCCACGCGCGACCCTGGGTGTGGACGAGCGATCGCGTGGGTCTCGAGACGCGGCCTCGATTCGCGCCCGTGTCTCTTCCGGAAGACGAGGCGAAGGCGGTCGCCTGGGCGGCGCTCTTCGCGCTGCACACAAAGACATCGTCGGCGCGCCTCAACACCCTGCTTTTGAAGCAAAAACTCTTCGATGCGAAGCTCTCTTTCGGCAAGGGTGTCGTCGCGTTCATCGCCTTCAAGCCCAGGGACAAGCTGTTTGTCCGGCCCGAGGTGAGCATCCCCCGCCTTCTCGTTGAAGGCGGGCCGCTCCTCGCCGCTCAGCGCATGACCGTTCAGGCCGCGGCCGCCGCGTTCCTGGCCGCGCAGAAGCGCCCTTCGATGGCGGACCGGGTCAAGACGTCGAGGTTCACCGGCGGAGAGGAATAGCAAAGACCGGTGTCAGTTCGAGCCGAGGACCGAAATCGCCACGATCGCCACGATAATGACGGCGAGGCCGGCGAAGAAGATCTTGACCCATGACAACGGATGTTCGCCCGCGATTTTTCCGGTGAAGCCGTTCACGACCACCTGAAAGGGCTTCCCGCGGTACACGTAGGTCAGGAGCCACAGCGGAGCGAGGACGTGCTTGAAGGTCTGCGCCGAGTACTGCTGCTGGGTCTGGAGATTGCGATGCGTGTCGCCCGGAACCTGCTCCGCGCACCGCGCGTCGGTCTTCCGCTCCATCACGGCACGCGAGGTCTGGGACGCCGTGCCCAGGTCGACCTGATAGCGCTCGACCACGAAGCCTGCGAGGTATCCGGCGTCGTAGGGAACCGCCTCGCGGGTTGGAAAGGGTTCGACCTGCCTGAGAAGTTTCGGGTGAACACCCTTCGAGCCGCAGATCAGCTCATCGTCGTAGAAGTGATCGAGTTCGCCCGAGGCCGGGCTCCAGCGGGTGTGCCGGACCTGTCGGGTGCGGGTCTGGCCGTTTTCTGTATACGTCTCCGTCGTGTAGTAGTACGTGCCCGATTCCGCCGTCCACGCCGCGTGGACCTTCGCGTCGAAGGTCCAATACGGCACATAAAGGCCGCGGAGGGTGTCGGTCATCGCGCGCGCGCCGAGGGCGTTTGGCGCGAACCAGCGCGAGCCGTACCACCTCCGCATGTCTTCGCGAACCCGGGTCTCCGGGACTTTCATAGGGAGGAGGCTCTCGGGGCGGATGATCTCGTTGGCATCCTGGTAAGGCACCAGTGCCGCGGAGCCGCAGAACTCGCAGTTCTGGGCCACCCGATGCGGCTCGAACGACGAGATCGCCTGGCAGCTCTGGCATTTGACCTCGATGGCTTCGCGCGCGAGGCCGGTCTCCCGGCCCTTCAAGGAGGCAAGCGTCTGACTGAGATCGTGCTCAATGATCTCGCCTTCGACCTTGAGCTCCGAGGCCGACTCGGTTCCGCAGAAGCCGCAGATCAGGGCATGCTTGCCGGGATTCCACGTGGCCTCCGCCCCGCACGCGGGGCATGCGTACTTCGAGCTTGCAGTTACTTCCGCCACGGCCCTGGGCGAGAGCCTACGACTTCAGAAAATCGTCTAGGGCGGCCCGCGTGATGCGGAACTGTGAGCCTATCTTCTTGGCCTTGAGATCGCCGGCCTCGATGGTGGCGAGGACGTCGGCTTCCGAAACACCGAGGATTCTCGCCGCATCCGCGGGCCCGAGGACCTCGGGCAGCGCTGCTCCCGCCGCCGCGACCGGCGCGGCTCCTGTCACGGGAAAGGCTCCCGCCGCGGCCCCCGCCCCCGGCGCGGCCATGCCCTGCATCATCTGCTGAGCCATGGCAAAGCCCATGGCCATTTCCATCGGACCGCCCGCGCCGCCGCTCGCGCCACCGGGCTGAACCACCGACTGCCCCATCTGGTACTTGACGTAGTCGTTGAGGTTTCCAAGCGTCGACATGGCCGCGCGCTTGTCGATGGCCTGTTCGACCTCGGGCGGCACCGAGACGTTCTCGATGATGAACGAACCAAGTTCGAGACCGTACTTCTGGCTGATCGTCGGGTTGATCACGTTCAGGAGCGCGTCGCCCAGTTCACCGTACCGGCCCACCAGACCCACCACGGGGATCTTGGCCGTGCCGAGGGCGTCCGAGAACATCGACACCAGGCGCGAGCGCATGGTGTCCGCGAATTCGTCGAGCCGGAAGTTGTGGTCGGTGCCTGCGACTTCCTTCAGGAAGACCTTCGGGTCCACCACGCGGAAGTCATACGTCCCGTAGGCGCGGACGCGGACGATTCCGAAGTCGGGGTCGCGCATCATGATGGGGTTGGCGGTCCCCCACTTGTTGCCGGTGAAGAGGCGGGTGTTGACGAAATAGACGTCGGCCTTAAACGGCGACTCGAAGCCGTACTTCCAGCCCTTGAGCCGCGACAGCACGGGAATGTTGTCGGTGAGAAGGGTGTGCTTGCCGGGGAAGAACGTGTCGCCGAACTGGCCCAGGTAGACGAACTGGGCGAGTTGCGATTCGCGCACGATGAGTTGCGCGCCGTTCTTGATTTCCTTGTCTTCGTCGGGGAGGAGCCAGGAAACGGTGTCGCGGGAATCGTCCTGCCACTGGATGATCTCCAGCAGCTGACTCTTGATGAGACCCTTCAGATCGACCATGGCGAACTCCTCCAGATAAACGGCGGACAGACGCCGGATTCTGATCGTTGATCAGTAACTTCGCAACGCCTTGATCCGATCCTCGAGGGGAGGGTGGGTCGAGAAAAGGGCCATAAAGCCACGAGCGCCGCCTGCGATCTTGAAACTCGCGAGTGCGGGGGCGCGGGGGTCGACCGTCTGCGGACCCGCGGCCAGACGCTCCAGCGCCGCGACCATGTTCCCCGCTCCGGCAAGAGACGCGCCACCGGCATCCGCCCGGAACTCGCGGTGACGCGAGAACCAGGCCGTGACCAGCGATCCCGCGATGCCGAGGATGATCTCCGCCACGATGCGGACGGCGAAGTACAGCATGGAGGAACCGCGCTCGTCGCGCGAGTTGCTCGCGACCACCGAGGCGATGATTCGGGCGATGAACATGACGAACGCATTCATCACCCCTTGAAGCAGGGTCATGGTGACCATGTCGCCGTTCCCGATATGCGAAACCTCGTGGGCCAGGACCGCCTCGAGCTCGTTCCGCTTCATGGAGCGGAGGATTCCGGTCGAAACCGCAACCAGGCTCCGCTTCTTCGACGGGCCGGTGGCAAAAGCGTTCACCTCGGGTGATTCGTAGATCCCGACCTCGGGCATCGGCAGCTGGGCCTGCTGGGCCAGCCGCTCCACCGTCCGGTACAGCCAGTCTGCATCGGGGTTGCCGGTGTTGCCGTCCACGAGCTGCACGCCCATCGCGCGCTTCGCCATCCAGCGCGAGATCGCGAGGGAGATGAAGGCGCCGCCCATGCCCCAGATGAGGCAGAAGATGGCCATGGACCCGAGGCCGTCCCCGGGGCGCACCCCGAGCACGCTCAGGATGATCGAGATCGTGACCACGACCGCGACGTTGGTCAGCAGGAACAGAAACATGCGCATGAACATCGGTTTTTCCTTTTCAGTCGGTGGCGTCGGGACTGAGATACTAGCGAGAGGCTCCCGTGGGCCTCAAATAGGGTAAGACGCGGAACCGGGGTCAGCGGTTTGAACGCCGAACCTTGGTCCTAGCCTTCGTCCCGCTCCACGAGCATGGCCGCGAGCAGCGGGATCATGATCTCGTGGTGTCCGGTCAGCGAGAAGCCGCGGCCCACGCCCTTTGTCGGCCGGTTCACCACATTCGTGTTCGGCCGATAACCCTGTATGAAATCAAAGTTTGCAGTGGTGAAGTCCTCGATGCGGTGACCGAGATTGCGGGCCAGAGTCACCGCCTTGAGGAAAACTTCGGGCAGGAGAACCGCCGAGCCCACGTTCAGGTAAACCCCGCCGCCGCCGAGCCTTGCGACCTCAGCCGCCAGCAAACGGAAGTCGAGGTGGGACGCTCGACCCACCGCACCCGGGTCGCACCCAGGATGCATGTGGACGATGTCGGTGCCGATCGCGACATGAACGGTCGCAGGAATTCCAAGACGCCAGGCCGCGGCGAGAATCGAATGCCTTCGGAAACGGGCGCCGCGCCGGCCGGCAAGGTAGCGGGCCACGGAAGCGCCGAGGCCAAGACCATCGCGATCGCCAGCCACGATCGCGCGGTTGATCTCCTCACCGGTCTCCTTGGCCATTCCGAACTGGCCGGTCCCGAGAACCGCATCAACCTCCTCGGAGGTCTGGCCTGCGATCGCGGTCTCGAAGTCGTGGACGATTCCAGCGCCGTTAAGAGCGATCGCGGTGATGAAACCGCGCTCCATCAGGTCGATCACGACCGGCGCCAGTCCAACCTTCAGCACATGCGCGCCCATACCCCAGATCAGCGGGCGGTTTCGCTCCCGACCGCGAACGAGGTTGTCGGCCACGGCGCGGAGCTGATCCGCGGCAAGGATCTTCGGCAGCGTCTGCGCGAACGCGGAGAACCGGGCCCCGCGCTTGTGGGGACGGCCGAAGTCGGCGATCGTCACTTTGCTGACCCGCGAGGCCAGAGGGTAGGTCGTGACACCCGCGAGGTCGAGCGGTTTCCTCGCGCGCGTCTTTCGCGCCGGTGGATTGGGGCCGCTCACCGCAGTCGCTCTTCGAGCAGCTCGCACAGAATGTGATTCATGAGGTGATGAACCTCCTGGATCCGCGGGGTGTCCTTGCTGGGCGCCGCGAAGAGATGATCCACGAGGGCCGCGAGCTTCCCGCCGCCGAGCCCGGTCATGCCGACGGTGAGCAGGCCCCGCGACTTGGCAACCTGCATGGCCTCGAGGACGTTCCTCGAATTTCCCGAGGTGCTGAGGCCGACCGCGATGTCCAAAGGACGCGCATGCGCCTCGACCTGGCGCTTGAAGATGTGCTCGTAGCCGTAGTCGTTTCCCACCGCGGTCATGATCGACGAGTCGGTGGTGAGAGCGAGGGCGGGAATCGGCGGGCCTTCCTTGGTGAAACGGCCCACGAGCTCGCCCGCAAAATGCTGGGCGTCGGCCGCGGATCCGCCGTTTCCAAACACCAGGACCTTGCCCCCGGCGCGGACGCGTTCGGCGATGGCGTCGGCCAGGGCCACCAGATCGGCCGCTCGTTCGGTGAAGAATCGCCGCTTTATCTCAAGACTCTCCGCCACAACCGATACGATCCGTTCTTTGGACATCAGGGTGTGATTATCTCTTGGAAGGCGCGCCGGACCCGAGGGCCGCGGCGCGGGCCTTGGCGCCCCCCCCCAAAAAAGAAATGGGCCGGCCCATGAAGATGGACCGGCCCCTCAACGTCGAGAGTCGCGCTTAGAAGCTGACGCGAGCTCCGACGCGCACGATGCGCGGCGACACGAGGTCGTCAATACGACGGAAGTTCGCCGAGGTCGCCTGCCGGAAGACCCCGAGGGTGATATCCGTATTGAAGACGTTGAACAACTCGACCGAGGGCGTGATGGTGATCCGGCCGATCTTCGAATTCCGGGCGAGCCGGAGGTCGAGGTTGGCCAGGGTCGCGTAACGCTCCCGGTCCACGGGCCCGGTGGCCAGCGCGTTCAGCGTTCCATCGGACCCAGCACCCACGCGAAGGATGACGGGGAGCAATCCGCCCTGGCGGGCGAAAAACGAGGCCGACAGATCGAAGCTCGCCGGCAACTCGACACCAGCGGAGGCGAAGATCTGCCACTTGAACGAGGAGTAGAACGCCGCCTTGCCGGAACCGCCGCCCAGGACGGAGACCTGGCCGCCGTCCTCAAGACCCGCGATGTCCTGACGGGAGGGGTTTCCGGAGCCCGCGGTGCCCGGATTGCCGCTCACCGGCGTGCCGTCGAAGTTGTCGGTCCAGTCGTTGAGCGACAACGCGACGCGCGCGCGCCACTTGTTCGCCATCCGCTTGTTGAGCGTGAGCTCGAGGCCCTTGAAGCTCGTCGAGTAGCCATCCTGGTTCGTCCGGTAGCGACCGAACCCGCCCGCGGCGACGAGGGCCGCGTTCGGAGAGTAGGTCTGGGCGGTGTAGGTCTGTCCGCCGATCGTGCGGCTGACCGGAGCGTTGGCGGAATAGCTGGACGGCCCGATGATCGCGCAGTTGACGCCGGTCGCGCAGGGAGCGGCCAGGCGGGGGGTGTACTGCCAGTCGGTGGTCTTGCGATAGGTGAGAGCACCGCCGACCGCGAAGTTCGAACCGAGCTCGTGGTCGAGGCCGAGAACGACTTCGTTGTCCTTCTTTGACTTGAGGTCCTTGTCGATCTGGTTCGGCGTCGAACCCACCGCGGACGGGTTGTTGGGATCGACGTTGGAGGCTCCGATGAAGTTGTTGAGCATCACTTCATTAGGCTGGACTAAACGGTCGCCATTGAGGTCGTTCCAGCGGTACGAGAGGTAGCTCACGGCCACGGGGTTCTGGCCCGTTGCCCCGGCCACGCTGCCATAGGAGAGCTGTCCGGCATAGCGGGCGAGGGACAGGCGCATCACAGTCTTACGCGACTCGCTGAGGGCGTAGCTCATGCCCACGCGGGGCGAGATGTCGGTCCAGACGATGCTGTCGTCGGAGCTTCCCGCGAACTTGAGCGCCGGGAGGAGGCTCGGGAAGGACTTGTTGGCGGGAGCCTCGGAAGCGAGGTTCTTTGCCGACTGCCGGTCGATGCGGGCGCCGATGTTGAAGGTCAAGCGATCCTTCGTGAACACATCGCCGATATAGGCCGAGGAGTACTTGCCGCCGTATTCGACGATGCCGTCACGGTAGATTCGCGCCTCGTTGGTGTCGCCGCCCGTTCCGGGGCCGTTGTAGGACTGCCCGACCAGACCGTTGCCGTTGTAGCGGGTCGCGGAGTTCGTGAGCATGTCGCGGTACGAGAAGCCGAACTTCAGCTCGTGGTTTCCGCCCATGCCGGCCTTGAAGTAGCTGCCGTCGACGTTTGCAACTTTCTGCGGGCGGACCGACAGGAAGTCGATATAGGTGCCGATCGCGGTTCCGGCGGCGTCGTCATAGGTGTAGCTCTTCGCTTTGTCGCCGCGGGCGATCAGACCGAAACCGGTGTCATAGTAGGCCGCCTTGGCGGACACGAAGAAACTGGGTGAGAAGGTGTGGTTGATCTCCAGTTTAGTGAGGCCTCCGGGGAGACCGCCGTCCACGTACGCATTGTCCTGGTTCCAGAGCACACCGTCCTCTTCGGTGTAGCCGGTGCCCGGGCTGCGGCCGAGCTTCTGCTTGCTGCCGAGGAAGTAGTACGCCGAGACCATGGTGTTGGAACTAGCCCGGATTATTCATGAAGAAGTGAACTGAGCGGGGCACCGCTGCGTCCAAAGGGTAGTGAATAAAGGCCCAAGTAGACACGGAGGCACCCCGCGTGAATGATTCTGCCAGAGCACAGT
>Ga0163144_10018048_pt1 | contig 14315 bp, 11 predicted proteins | sample OliLak19BULKMAT1_FD_123175 | JGI IMG/M metagenome (GOLD analysis project Ga0163144, IMG submission 123175) | Freshwater microbial mat bacterial communities from Lake Vanda, McMurdo Dry Valleys, Antarctica - Oligotrophic Lake LV.19.BULKMAT1 | ecosystem: Environmental > Aquatic > Freshwater >... | reverse complement strand
CTTTTCGTCCTGAGCGATAGGGCGCGGCGCGGAGGGGCGTGGTAACGGCGGCGGCGTCTTTTCGTCCTGAGCGATAGGGCGCGGCGCGGAAGGGCGTGGCAACGGCGGCGGCGTCTTTTCGTCCTGAGCGATAGGGCGCGGCGCGGAAACGGGCGGCGGAGTCGGCACATCAAGCGAAACCGCGCCCAATAATGGGGGCGGTGCAGCTGGGATAAGCGGCGGCGGGGTCTGATACAGGGCTGCTTGCGGCGGGGGCGGCGTGCTGGGCGGGGTATTCGGCAGCCAATCCAACGGCTCGGCCACCCCGTCTATCTCAGACGAGGCGGGCGCCCCGGCAATATCGCTCAGGATGGTTTTCTGGTCGATTTGACCCCAATAATCGCCGAGACGCACCGTGACGCCGGGGCGCAAAAGAATCGGGACAGACGGCTCTAATTTGGTCTCGCCGACATACGTCCCATTGGTCGATTTCAAATCCGTGATGGTGAATCGGCCATTGGGCTTTAGCTCAATCACGGCGTGCATCCGCGAGACTTTTTCGCCCTGTAAGACCACGTTGGCTTCCGTGCCGCGCCCGATGCGAAGGATGGGGCGCTGGTCACTGAAGGTCATAATCACAGGCGGATGACTGGCGCTGGTCAAAATCAGCCGGTCATGGGCGCGTGCCTCAGGGGTGACGAGTGGGACGGGCAAATCGGGCGGGATAGCCTTCGGTAGCGGGAGCGGCATAATGGTGGTCGAGAGGTCGGTAGACATCTCAAGCGAGCTGTCGCCCGCATAGCTTGGAGATTTAATGGCCGCGCCGTTGTTTATGGGCAAATTGGACGCCAGCACTGGGCGCAATAGCGCTTGCAGGTCGGCGGCCATCTCCAACGCCGATTGATAGCGCTTGGCGGGGTCTTTTTCGAGCGAGCGTAGGATGACCGCTTGTAAGTCAGGCGGGAAATTGGGGCGCGACGCCGACGGCAACGGGACAGGCTCACGCCCGTGCATCCGCGCCGCTTCCGCGATGGATTTGGGGTTGAACGGCAGCCGCCCTACCGCCAATTCATACAGCATCACGCCCAGCGAATAAATGTCGCTCCGCTGGTCGATGTTCTCCGCCAAACACTGCTCCGGCGACATATACGGATACGTGCCGATGGGTTGCTGGTCGGTGACTGCCGAATCGCTACTGGCGGTCAATTTAGCGAGGCCGAAATCGGTCAAAATGGGGCGGTAATTCAGGCGTAGGCCGCCCGCGTCCGGCTTGAGCAGCACGTTATCCGGCTTGATGTCGCGGTGAATCATGTCGTGCTTGTGGGCATAACTCAGGGCGTCGGCCATCTGGTAGACCAGTTCGATGGCCTCTGGATAGTCGATAATCCGCCCTTCCTCAAACAGTTTTTTAATGTGATGGCGCAGATTGCCGCCCGTCACCAATTCCATCACGATGAACAAATCGTTGTTCAGGTTATTGAAGGTCAGCACCCTGATAATATTGGGATGGTCTAGCTTGGCGGACGCCCGCGCCTCTTGGAGGAAGCGTTTCTGGAAGCTGTTCTGCACCGCCAGATGTGGGTGCATGAGCTTGATGGCGACCTGACGCTGTAGACGCAAATCGGTGGCACGGTATACAACCGCCATGCCACCTTGTCCCAACATAAAATCTATGCGGTAATGCTCGATTGTCTTGCCGATCATCCCATCGGGCATTTGTGGTCTCGTCCCGTTTTATGACTCTTGCTCGCGCTTTTGCTGTACCGCACCCTGCTGGATGGTATGGGTCAATTCATGTGCCAGCAATTGCTGACCATCGGACGATTCCGGCTGGAATGCGCCCGACTTAAAGAAAATGTCAGAGCCTTGTGTGAACGCCTTCGCGCCCACGCTGCGGTTCAAACTGTCCGAGGTCTGGTCGGTGTGGACGCGAACGCCGGAGAAATCTGCCCCGAATCCGCTCTCCATCTTGCCGCGCACGCCTTCCGGCATGGCCTGACCGCCGCCCAACTGCCCCTGAATCGCGCCTTCGACTTTATCATCAACCTCGAACGCACCACTCATATCGCCCGCACGCTGTACGACATCGCGCTTGGCTTGGATGGGTTCTTCTTCCTCCGCGCCCTCACGTTGGACGACATCACGCTTGGCTTGGATGGGTTCTTCTTCCTCCGCGCCCTCACGTTGGACGACATCACGCTTGGCTTGGATGGGTTCTTCTTCCTCCGCGCCCTCACGTTGGACGTGCGAATTCTGGAAGCCTTGCACGACCTGAGACGCCACCGAGTCGGCCTCGGATTCATAGACATCGTTGGCAGCAGTGACGGTCATCTTGGGTTGAATCACCATACGGCGCATGGCGCGGTTGCCGACCACGCTTTGCAACGCGACGATTGGCGGCACATGCGCGGCAGGCACATCGGCTTGAGGGGTATTGACCTCGACTTGCGGTTTGCGAATACGGAGGGCTTCTTGGTCGTGAATTGGTTGGTCACTCATCGCACGTCTCCTTTAATGTTGGCACGCTTCTTAAACAGTTTCCAAACGATACGCCGCGAACGACGGACACTGAGACTCGATCAGGCGGCGAATCAATTTCTCGGACGATAGCAGCGGGTCGGTCTCACTGAATGGGACGCGCACGATGAAATGACAAAGCTGGTCTTCGATGATTTCTACCGACACCCCGAAATATAACTCTAAAAGCCGTTGGATGCCCGCAACTGTTCCGCGCCGCATGAACAACCAGCCCATTTGTTCCAATATACTGCGCTGGCGGGCGATGGGCAATTCTGGGACGAGCAGCACATCGAACCATGCCGCCATCCATTGCAGCCACTCACTGCCCGCGATATTGGGCGAGAGGTAGAGGTCAAAATTGTCGATGTGCCATGTGACGGGAACCATCATCGACTCGAAAATCAGCAAAAACCGCCCGATGAACTCATCATCGCTGAAGATGCTGGGCAGGTACTTCAGCCATGTGCTGGCGTCACGAGGGATGCCCGGCGGGTGGGTAATTGACACCCCTTCAATTAGTGAATCGCGGCTTTCGTCACGGTCAGGCGATTCTAGGTCATCATCGGCAGAAACGCGCCGGACGATTCGTTGGCTAAAGACCAGACGCTCTAACTTGAGGATGAATGGCCCCAGCCGGACGGTATCGCCAACGGTTAATTCCTGTGGCAACCGCGAGGTAATGCGCGACTCATTGACGAACACCCCATTGGAACTGTTCAGGTCTTCGACCAGATAGGCGTCGTCCTCACGCCAGACAATCCGCATGTGTTGGCGGCTGATTTCACGGTGGTTCAGCACCAATGAATTGTCCGACCCGCGCCCCGCCCGTAGCCCCTGACGCCCGACCACAATCTCGTCGGTGTCCAATTCTGGGCCGCTGACGCGGAATAATGCTTTTACTTCATCAAGGTTCATAGCCATAGCATCCTCCCTTATTCGAGGACGATGATATGTTGATAGCTGACGACCACGCCCTGCGGAGGCAAGCGAATTTCGCTCACTTCAGGCGAGAGGATATACTGCCGCCGGTCATACGCCACCGGAATCAGCTTGACTGAGCGCACGAAATTCACCCCCGGCACGCCCAACACCGCCGCCATCACATCCGAGGCGAACAAATCGCGGCCAAACGGCCAACCCTCGCCATCCGAGCCGCCTGTGAGCGGGTTGATAAAGTCAAACAAGCGTGTTTCCACCGCCCCACGCACTTTTTCAGGGTTTTCGCCAGGGGCGACCCGGATACGGACTTCGGTCTGCACCCATTGATAGAGCGGCTGCATGACCTCTAGCGTGGTCGAAATCAACCGGCGCTCATCCAGATAGGCGGTAATGATGCGGCGCAAATCGCTGGAAAGCTCCAAGCTCTCTGGGGCGATAAACCCTTGTAGGCGCGGGATGAACGGGATAACCAGCAATTTGACCTCACCCGGATTGACCAACGGCGGGCGTAGCGTATAGACCCGCCCGACCTGCCCCGGCGATGATTCCCGCGTCAGGTATTCATAATCGGTGGCCGTCACCGCACGGTTGAGCGAACGTAGGAAGTGTGGGACGCGCATTTTGGCCGCATCCAACAGTTCCGCATCGCGCCCACCATTGGCGGGGATGAGGTTGGTCACGCGGCTAATATAGGGCAACGAGGTCTTTAGCACATTCAACGTCTGTGCGCCGACATTCCCGACCAGCCCACCGCCATAACGATAGGCTTCCATCGTCACCATAGAGCCTTTATTGGGCAAAACGCCGTAGCGTTGTACCGTCCCATCGGGCTGAGATAAGGCCGGGGCAAGCCGGACTTCGCCGAGGTCGCTGTCGATGGTGTAGTGGCGGTCATTGGCGTGCGAACTGGAGAAATCGGGGACTTCTTGCCAACGCTCCTCGCGCCCGTCCTCACGCCGGATGGTCAAATATTCACCGCCGGAACGCGCCAAAATCGGTTTGTGTTCTAGGAAGAACACCTGCCCCGGTGCGCCTTCTGAACGCCCCAATACTTCCAAACGGACGGTGGTGACATTAGTGGCCGCCACCGTGCCGCCCCATGTGGCAATATTCAGTTTCTTGATGCGTGGGCTGACGTTATAACGGCTGTCGGTATCGGTCATATCGAGTCGGCAGCGCACCCAGTAGGCGTTCTGTTCATTACGGACGGTGCGGCGCAGTTCCGGCAAGTGCAGACGAACAAGGCCGCTGACGTTCAAGCCGAGCGTGGTGTCTTGGTCAACATCCACACGCACCCACTCGCGCTCTAAATTTGTGCCGATGGCCTCCCAAATATACGGCGGGCGAGTCGGGTCGATGCCCGCGCCTTCCGCCCGTTCGACGTGTATCTCAATGCCGAGCAGATGGTCGCTGAGGTCGGTGGAAAAACCGAGGTAGAAGGCATCACCAGTAGCGGGCGGCTCAGAGGCGAACACCGGGAAGATGTCCGTCCCCGCCAATATCCCGTCCACTTCTATCGTGCGGAAGGTGCGGGTGTCCTCTGCGCCAGAACTGGTCATGACATGCGTGACTTCCGGCACTCTGACTTCTAGCGGCGCGTCGGTGGTAAAGACGATGGCCTGTTCGGTTTCGGTGCGGAAAGTAGCGACTTCCGTCCCCGCAGGGATGGTCAAGGGGCTGGGCTGTGGGACGGACAGCCAAAATGTGATTTGGGTACGCGCCGCCTCCGCTTCGTGCAGCCGCATCCCAATCAGTTCCATGAACTTGACGTAATGACGGTCAGGCACGCGGTTGAGCCGATATAGCACGATGTCGGTCATCCACGCGAACAACTCAATCAGCGTCATGCCGGGGTCGCTGAGGTTATGGTCAGTCCATTCCGGCGTATACAGGGGGATACGAGCGCGGGCTTCGTCCACCAAATCTTTGAAACTACGGTCATCAAGGCGAGGACTTTGGAGGGCCATAAGGGTCTCTTTGGGTTAGCGAATCAGATAATATGGAAAAACCATGCTGCGCGGGTCGTGTTGACCTTTGATTTCGTAGCGCAATTGGATGAACAACTCCCCTAGCTCCGAGCCACCGGGAGTGACGAGCAATTCTTGGATGATGATGCGCGGCTCCCAGCGCGTCAGCGCCTCGCGAATATAACGCGCTGCCAGCGCCGCTGTTTCCTGATTGGCCGGATGGAAAATTAAGGTGTGAATCTCACACCCAAAATCCGGGCGCATCACACGCTCCCCCGGCACGGTCATCACAATCACATAGATGGATTGGCGAATCGCTGCATCTCCACCTGTCGTCGAAAGTTGGTTGCGGTCATCCAATTGGATGGGGAAACTCAGACGGCGGCCAACAAAATCATTCACACGTACCCCTCCCGGTTAATTGATATTCACCATCGAACCTTTGAGGTTCGTGACGCCCGACCCTTTGAGGTCAAGCGTGCTGCTAGACTCGACAGTGACACCCGCCCCTTTCATGCTGACCGTCCCCGTGGCTTCCATGTTCAGGTTGCCAGCGGCCTTAATCATCACGTCCGCCGCGCTCTCAACGGTCATCTTCTTGTTGGTGATATCCATCTCCATTTTCATCCCGCCGTCTTGACTGGCAATTGAAATCATCTCAGAGCCGGATGTGTCTTGGAACATCATGACATGACCATTGGGCGTCTGGATGACCTGCTGAACGGGTTTTCCAGAGGCGATGGCCGTCCCATTGTTCTTCGGCGGGACAGAAGTGCTGCTGTAGAGTCCGCCCAGCACATACGGGTGGTTGAAATTCCCTTGTTCAAAGGCTACGGCCACTGGTGAGTTGACCAACGGCATAGACATCATCCCAACAGGGAACACCACATACGCCCAATCGCTCTCTAGCAAGTCGTCCAGCCACGGGAACTTGACTTTAACACGCATCAGGTTATCAGGGTCAGCGAGGTTGGTGACGATTGCCGGATAGACCCCCGTCCAATCGTTCATCAGCGCCGGACGCGACCCCGCCGCTACGCTCATTGAACCATCGCTGTTGGGGCGCAAGCCTTCGACGCGGAAATGCGTATCATATTCACCATGCTGGAAAATATGGTTAACCACCGTGGCGCGATATGTGCCGCTGAACCGTGTGCCAACGCTCTGGATGATGAACTGTTTGCCCGCGCTCAGGCGGCCATCCCCGAACATAAACCCCGATGCTTGGATGTAATCGCTGTTGATGTCTTTCAACATCGCATCTGCAATTTTTTTGGCGTGAGCCTGTAATTCTACCCCAATGAACGGCTCAAGGTGTTTTGCAGGCCTAGTCAGCGCAGTTGTTGCCGCCGAGCCGCCGGTAGCGGTGATGCCGGTTTGCATATCATTGGTCGTGGTGGTCGCCACGCCCTCAATGAGTTGCGATTGTTTCAAATCCCAGCCCTTGACCGTGACTTCATTGACCTGTTGGGCAACCGATATCCTCGGCTCGAACTGGCGCAGATTTTCGCCCCATTTCGCGGTCACGCCGCTGGACAAGGCTTGCGGCGGCTTAAAAACTAGGGTTCCCGCGCTGTAACGCACCTCATAGCCATTGCGCCGCGCCAGCATGTGGATAAACGCGAGGTCGGTCACATTATCCTGCCACAACATCGGATGGATGACACCCGTAGACTGTACTTGCGCGGTCAGCCCTCCCTCTTGCGCGATGCGCGTTACCGCATCGGAATCGCTAGATTGGACGAGGGCGCGGCGTTTGGTCTCGCGGTTCAGGCGATGCAGTTTGTCATAGGCGCGGATGGTGAAAGTGGCGGTGAACGTCTCCTCAAAAACCGGCTCGTGTGAGACGACTTCACCGTTAAACACCTCTACGATACTCTGCGTGTCTCTGCCCATCATGATGAGGATGACCGCCCCAAGTTTGAAGGTCGTCCCATCAATCAGGGCGAACAATGGGTCGTGAAACGTGAGCGTCAGCATCGACGGCAGATGGATGGCCGATTCGACCTCGACGTATTTCAAATTGCCCATCACGGCGGTAGAAATGTCTGTGCCATCGACCTTAATTTGAATGACATTGGCAAGTGCGACTGTATTGGACATCGGCTACTGCCTCACTTGGATGTTCGTGCCAGTGGGGATGTTATTCGGATTATTGATGTTGTTCTGCTCGGCGATTTCGCGGTGACTTTCGGGCGGCATCCCATTTTGTGCGGCCACATGGTCTAACCGATCCCCCTCGCGCATCGTGGTCGTGGTCGTGCTACTGCTGGTCGGCTGCTGCCCAGCCACCTGCGGCGGCAAATCCCCCTCGTCAATGAATTGTTGGAGGCTGACAGTCACTTTACAGCGCAACGGGACGCCGCTGGTGTTAAACAGCATAAATTGCTCATTCAGGCTCAACATCACCGCCTTAAAGTAGAGTTGCCCCCACTCGAAGGCCACTGGCGGCGGCTCGCCCTTGCCGGTGGTGGCGTTGCGCTTGGTCTCATCAATCATCATCATCTCCCACAACGAGGCCGTATAGCCACGCACATCGCTGTTCTGGCGCTGGGAGTCGAAATACAAGGTCAAGCTGATGGATTGCGGGCCGCCTTTATCGAACGAAACCAGCGGCAGATTTGCGCCGTTCACTTGGCGCGGCGACCATGTATTGGTCTTAGAAATCGTATATTCCTGCGGGTTGAACATGAAATAGACGATTTTACTGTTGGATAGGTTGGTAATTTTTCCGGCGGTCAGGTTGCCGCGTGTGGTCGTCATAGTGGTAATCCTCTCGACATCGGTTTATTTATTTGGGGCGGCGTTCAGCTTCAATCCGCATTTTCTCGCGCAGCACGCGGTAGACATCATGCGCCAATTGCTCAACATTGACGTTTTGCTGCACATTGCTGCCGCCTTCTGGGATCTCAGGCTGTTCATAGTTTTCATCACCGAGGGCGCGCTGAAGCGGTGTATTCACTGGAACGGTGCGGGCAATCTGTGGCTCGTCTGGGTTGGCGGCGCGTTGAACGGTAGCGGCGGCATTGGCATCGCTGACCATCCCCGCCGCACGCATGGCCTGTAAGATATCGGGGCGCGGGGTGGATGCTTCCGCCCGTGAGACGGCTGCTTCTTTAGCGGCAGCATAATCGGCTGTCCGTTGGATAGGCGCGGGCGTGGTGGGTGAAACCATCCCAGCGGCCATCATCGCCTGAAAAACATCCGGGCGTTCCGATTCCGGCGCAGCATTTTCATACCCATCCGGCAACGCCCACGACTCGAAATCATCCACGTCGCGTTGAATCGCGTCCGTCTGCGTATACGCCGATGGTTGGACAGGCACGGGGAAGCCGCCCGCCCCCGACGCGATGCCGGATGAAGTCGCGGGCGCGGCGGGGGCGCTCGATTTGCGGGTCGTCGGCACAAATGGCCTCGCAGGAGTCGCCCCCGTCACGGGGATGGCCTCGGCGCGTTGAATCGCCGCGTCAAGCGCCGCCCGTTGGACGGGCGCACTCGCTAGGTTGGCGGGCGTGGTCGATTGCGCGGCGACGGGTTGCCCTGATACAGATGCCGCCGTTGACCGAGAAAGCGTCTCTGGCGTAGGTGCGGCGGTATCTTGCGCCCGTTGAATCGGCGCGGTGTCTGATGTCCGGCGCATAATCGGTGCGCTGACATCCGCCGTTTCGGACGATTGTAAAGCCTCATCCCGAGCCTTGCGCGTGCGCGGCGCGAACGGCTGAGGTTTTGGCGGGGCGCTGGGGGTCACGGACTCTGCCCGCTGAATCGCCGCCTCTAGTGCTGAGCGTTGGACGCTGACCTCCCCGCCGGATTGTGGGTCTAGCGGGGCTGACCGTTGAATCGCGGGGGTTGAGGAGTCTGTACGCGAGGGTTGGGTGACGCCTTCCGGCGTGCGCGTAGACGGCACAAATGGTTGCGGGCTTGAAGTCGGCGTTTGAGGCGCGGCGCTAGGCGTGAAATTCACACTCTCGGCGCGTTGAATCGCCGCATCTATCGCCGATTGTGGGGTCTGAACACTCGGCGCAGAGTCATAGTTATCTGGCGAAGGGTCAAAATCACCATCCGGCATGGTCTGTGACGAGACATCCCAATCCTCAGACGGCGGCACGGAATATTCAGCGGCGGTGCGCTGAATCGGCGTAGAGGGCGAGTCGGTGTACCCGTCATCAAAAGCCGGAGATTGCGCGAAATATTCAGCGGCGGTGCGCTGAATCGGCGTAGAGGGCGAGTCGGTGTACCCGTCATCAGAAACCGGAGATTGCGCGAAATCGGGCGCGTCCATCCCCGCGTCATCATCATTATAAGAAGCGGCTTCGGGGGCTGCCCCCCCGAACTGATCGGTTTGGCGCTGAGTCACGGTGGACTGACGGTCAAAACGCGGCTGCTCAAACACTTGCGCCGGTGATTCCGCCCGCTGAATCGCCGCATCGACCAGCGACTGCCGTTGTAATGGGGAAATATCAAGGGCGCTGAATCCCTCTGATTGCGGCGCAGAGTCAGAGGGTTGCGGGGCAGTCGAGTCGTCGGGTTGCGTTTGAGCAGGAGTCTGACGGGTAGCGCCGGTATCAGAACTGGTACGCTGAATCGGTTGAATCGGCGTGTCTGGGGCGGGTCGCGCAATATCCCCCGCCGCTAGTTGGGGGCGAGATTGCGGCTGCGACGGGGTGCTATCAGAACTGGTACGCTGAATCGGTTGAATCGGCGTGTCTGGGGCGGGTCGCGCAATATCCCCCGCCTCTGGTTGAGGGCGAGATTGCGGCTGCGACGGGGTGCTATCAAAACTAGGCGATTCCGCCCGCTGAATCGCGGCGTCCAGTGCGGCCTGCCGTTGTATCGGCTGTACGGGCGGCGACTCTGGGCGGTTGGGTTGAGAGTCTAGCGGCGCGACATCCTCATACTGATTAGGCTGAACGCTAGGCGCGGCTGGGGATTGGGATGCTTGCCCGTCCGCTGTGCGTTGAACCGGTATGTCTGGCGCGGCCTCAAAATCTGGTGGCGTGGCGGATTGTGGAGTCGGCTCGGCAGAACGCCTAGACGGTTTGCGCGGGGCGGGCATATCGGGCGGCGTCACCGACTCGGCGCGTTGGATGGCGGCGTCAATCGCGGCTTGCGGCGTGACGATTCCGGCGGGATTATTTCCCCCTGACGGCCTTGTCGGTTGCTGTACGACGGAATCGCTTGGAGCGCTGGATTGTGGCGCAAAATCCTCAGCTGACCGTTGAACCGGCGTGATGGTTGGGGCAGGTATATCGCTTTCCGGTTGAGGCGCGGCATCCGCTGACCGTTGAACCGGCGTGATGGTCGGAATCGGCCTGACTGACGGCGCGGGCGCATTGACTTCCGACTCGGAGACGGGTTTGGCCGCCCGTTTAGACGATGAACGCGGCGGGGGTGCATCTGGCGCGTTGTCTGACGACGAAACCGGATTTATCGACTCGGCGCGTTGGATGGCCGCCTCACGCGCCGCCGCCCGCTGAATATCGCTGGGCGCTGACGGGGCAAATGGCGCGGGCGCGTCAGAATCGAACGCCGCAGGCGCTTCATTGTCTGATTCAGAATAAACATCCGGTTCAGCATAAAAATCCGAGTCATCGGCTTGGCGCTGAATCGGGGCTTGGACGGGCGACTCAAAAAATTCGGATGCCTCTGTCTCTGGCATATCCGGCATATCATCGGCGTCCCAACCGCCAAAATCATCTTCCGGCATATCCTCAACAGCAAGCTCCGACGGGTCTGGTATATCAACAGGCGGCGCGGGCGACTCAACCCTTTGGATGTTGGACGGCGCGGCTGGTGCTGGTGACTCCGCCGTGCGCTGAATATTACCGGTTGACCCGGTAGAAATAGGCGCTGAGGCCGGTACATCAAAAGATGCGGCGGGCGGTTTGTCTTGTCTTGGGGTGTCCGCTTGCGGAGTCATACGGGGCGCATCCGACGTCACTGGCGCGGCGTCAAAATCCGTCTGCGACGGTTCGCTGAATGATTCCGCCCGTTGGATGGCCGCATCAAGCGCGGCGTTGTAATCATCCCCTGCAATCAGAGGGGCGGGGGTGGAAGTCTCGTCATCATCGTTCGCGGCGCGTTCACCAGCGGGTTGCGACGGTTCACGCGGGGTGGACGGGGACGACGTGCCGCTATCGCCAGCGGGCGTATCAAAATTGCGCTGGAGAGGATGGGCGTCATCGCCTTTACGCAGCGAATCGGTGTTGATGTAATCGACCTCGGCATGACCGCGTGGCCGCAGACGTGTATTGCGTGGGGCGTTGGGGTCTTCCGGCTGAGGGAGAAGCTGTGAGAGCAACTGGTCTTTACGCTCCGCAAGGATTTCTTTGCGGCGTACCTCGCGGTCACGCTCACGTTGAATCCACGCCTTGAGCGCGGGCGGAGTCGGGGTGTTGCTAATCGGGATGGGTGAGCCATTCCATGTGCGCGGCACGCCTTCCGGCCATTCTATCCCACTCGGTTGCGCCGCCGCTGGTTGTGGCGGAGCAGAAGGCATGGGGGGGGGCGTGGGTTGCGCCGCCGGGCCAGAGTCGGGCGCACGCTGCGCGATGGGCTGCGGCGCAGGATTGACCGGTTGCGGTGCGGCAGCTTGAAGCGGCGAGACGGGTCTGGGCGGGGCGGGTTGGGGAGCGGCTGGACGAGGCTTCGGACGGGATGACGCCGTTGGACGCTCTGCTGCGCGGATAGCATCATCCACCGACATCGCGGGACGGGCTACGGCTCTTGGCATGGTCGGCTGGTCAGACGACTCTGCCGTATCATCCCACTCTAGGGCGTCTTCCTCAGTTGGTGAAAAATCCTCACCTGCACCGACATAGCGTTGGGTCAAGGCGCGGCTAAACCGCCGCATCAACAGACCGATGGAGAGAAAGGGCCGACGTGGGCGGCGTTGGTTACTCATCAGATGACAACCTCCGCCCTAGTTAGGGTCCAAACTCAAAACCATGATAGACGAGTTCTAATTCTTCGATGGCGATTTCGGACGAGCCGGTTTTGAACGATGGCCCCGTCCACTTGGTTGGGAAAGCGTCGCGGAATGTCCATGTGATGATGGGGACACGCGCCGTGTCAATCATCTTAACCGTCACCACGCGGTAGGCCGTCGCCAGTTCACCGCGTAAAACCTGACCGTACCAATTTAAGAGGGCGAGGTCGCTGGTCATCCCGTGCTTGAGCGAAATCGTCCCAGCGTTGACGCGGGCTGGAAGCTGATGGGTATAGGCGTTCTGTCCGCCTTCTTTAACCGGGTCAGTCTCGACCTGTAAGCTGGGGAGGCGGAACTCGGTAAAAATGAGATTGTAGATGTTATCAATCGTGACCGAGAACCGGAACGCATAATTATATTCAAACTCTTGGCTGGTCACAGTTTTCTCCTCCTAGTATCAGCGGGATTACGCTCCGCAAGGATGCGTCGTTCGGTTTGCCACAACTTCCAAACCTTTTCAGCCACCTTTTGCACCAAATCTTGGTACTGTTGGGGCGGGAGTTTAGAAGATTGGGGGGGCGTCGGGTTATCGCTCATACAGCCTTACCTCATTCGCCACCCGGCAGTTCAACCTCGAACGGCTGCTGACAGTGTGGACAGACCACGGAAAATAAACGGATGTCGATTTGGTTGATTTGGCGGTAAAAATCCATTAAGTAGGTCAAGTCGATAGCGAATAATCGCTCAACTACCGCCGGGGTAATCGGGGTTGGCACGCTGCCCAACCCCGTGATGACCTGCGCGAGCAGAATCACCACGAGGTAGGCTTCGTTATTGCGGACGCGGGAATCGCGCAGCGGTGTAATTTCGTCTATGACCGTTGCCAAGCGCATCGTCCCCTCACGGTGGACGTTACCCTGCTCGTCAACGTAGCCTCGCGGCAAGACGAACGTATACTCCGTTGCGACCATCCCCACACGTCCTCTCTAACGACAGAAATCAACCACGCCTTTACGTCAGGCGCTTGATGCCTTCATGTACGATGACCATTTCTTCAACGCCGACGGCGCTGGAGTCAGCCTGTACGCTGGGGCCAGTGACCTTCGACGGCCAACCGGCTGAGAAGTCCCACTGCGCTACCGCTGTCCCGGCTTGGTCATACATGATGATAGAGCCGTTGGCGCGTGCCGTGCCGACCTTACCATCAACAACCATTTGACGCCAATTCCAGACGTCCATATTGGCGGTGATTCCACGCTTGAGCGTGATGTCACCCCACTTCAGACGACCCGGAATCTTACGGACGGCTTCGCGGTCACCTTGACCGACGATTTTGTGTTCGGTGACTTCGGACTCAGACCCAAGTCCGCTGCATTCGGTGAAGTAACCGCTCAGCTTGCCTTCGATCTTGACTTCAAAATTAAAACTTACAAGAGGATCGCCTGTGAGAGCATCGTTGGTTGTAGCCATTGCTCATTCTCTCCCTAACTGGTCTTAACGAACGATTTCAACGCTTACGCGCTAGGGCCAGCCCATTGGCTGACGCGGAAGATGACGAACTCTGCCGGTTTGACCGGGCAAAGACCGATTTCAGTCACCAACATGCCGAGGTCACGCTGCTCAATCGGGTTGGTTTCTTCATCGCACTTGACGTAGAAGGCGTCGGCAGGATTGTTGCCGAACAACGCGCCCGTGCGCCAAATCATGGTCAGATAAGCGCTGATGTCGCGGCGGATACGACCCCACAGTGCGGGATCGTTCGGCTCGAACACGACCCATTGGGTTGCGCGCTCAATCGACTCTTCCAACATGCTGAACAAGCGGCGGACGTTGATGTAACGCCACGACGCATCGCTGCTGAGGGTACGTGCGCCCCAGATGCGGATACCACGACCCGGGAACGAGCGGATGCAGTTCACGCCAATCGGGTTGAGCAAGTCTTGCTCGCCCTTCGTGACCTGAACCTGCAAGCCCAACGCCGT
>Ga0163144_10018043_pt1 | contig 14317 bp, 11 predicted proteins | sample OliLak19BULKMAT1_FD_123175 | JGI IMG/M metagenome (GOLD analysis project Ga0163144, IMG submission 123175) | Freshwater microbial mat bacterial communities from Lake Vanda, McMurdo Dry Valleys, Antarctica - Oligotrophic Lake LV.19.BULKMAT1 | ecosystem: Environmental > Aquatic > Freshwater >... | reverse complement strand
GTCGCGCAGGGCATCCACGACCTCGGCTCGTCCACCCGATTCTCGATCACCTTCCGCTTCGGCCAGTCGCGCAGCGACCGCTCGACCACGCAGGTCAAGAACTTCATCAAGCAGGGCATGGAGGCTTTCCAGGAAGGCAACTTCGCGCTCGCGGCGCAGAAGTTCAATCAGGCGCAGGACGCGGCTCCCGGCAACAAGCAGGTCGCGACGATGATCGGGCGCCTCAACAACGTGACCGCCTTTGTGCCCCAGGCGAGCGGCGGCGAGGAATACGTGACCTTCATCCGGCGCGGCGCGATCGCGTACGTGGACGGCCGCGATCTCAAGGTCTCCGTCAACGCGCTGCGCTACGCGTTCAACAAGAACCCCCGCGACGAGAAGCTGCTCGGCCTGCTGAACATGGTCGAGAAGGAAGCCGGCGTCGCCGACGCGACGCGCCGCCTCGACGGCCCCGAGCAGTTCACCTTCATCGACCAGAAGGTCTTCGACGCGCGCCAGTCCATCTACGACGGTAAATACGACGCCGCCGTTCGCCGGGCCCAGGACGTCCTCGACCTCGAGCCCAACAACACGACCGCGCTCGAGATCATGGGATCGGCGTTCTTCCTGATGGAGCAGAAGGACAAGGCGGTCGCGGTCTGGCGGCGCGTGCTCGAGATCGATCCGAGCAACCGCGCCGTCCGCGAGTTCCTGCAGTCCATCCGCCAGTAAATTATCTTGGATTTCATGTCTTGAATCTGTAACAGGGGTCCCTTACACTCATAATCGAATGCGTGCGTCTACCTTCATAGCGTCGATCGCGCTGCTGTCGTCGGCTTCACTGCCGGCGTCGGCCGGCGTCGTGTCGCCCAATCTGAACCTGCTCCAGGAGCAGAACCATATCAAGGCCGACGCGGAGCTCAAGATCCAGCGCGACGTCCTCGACCCGATCCTTGGCAAGGGCAAAGCCGCCCCGTTCGTCGATGTGGAGATGGAGATCAAGCTCGAGAGCGAGGAGTCCCAGCGCTCGGGCATGGGCGTGTCGGAGAAATACAAGGAGAAAGCTCCCGGCCCGAAGGGGGGCATGCAGACGACCTTCATCATGCCCGGCATCCCGAAGCCCAAGACGATCACGTCGGGCCCCGAGACGCCGGACCGGCCCGAGCAGAGCCAGGCGCAGCAGGCGCAGCAGATGAAAGGCGTGATGGAGGAGCGGTTCTCCCTGAAGCCGGTGTTCAAGCGCCTTCAGGTCACCGTGATCCACGACGACACGGTGCTGGACCCCGCCAAGGACAAGGCGCGTCTGGCCCTGGTGCGGGACCGCATCGTGGACGCGATGGGCCAGTACAAGCTCGCGCAGGACCAGGTCGTTTTCCGGCCGACGAAGTTCGACAAGCCGCCGCTCGTGGACTGGCGCGAGGACTTCAAGAAGCCGGCCGTCTATCTGCCTTTGCTGTATGCCCTGCTGCTGCTGCTGTTTCTGTCGTTCCTGTTCGGCCCGCTGCGCCGCTTCTTCACGCAGTACGTGGCCGCGCTGCGCGAGCGGAAGTCGGGCGAGTTCGAGGTCTTGAATAAGGCCGAGGACAAGGGCGGGGACGGCGAGGACGAAGGCGACGACACATTGGAGGAGCTCACCAAGGGTGAGCTCGACATCATGCTGGGCCGCAAGCCGCCGGAGCCGCCGGTCGCTCCCACGGAGGAGGACGAGGACGCCATGAAGAAGTTCGAGCCGTTCACCTACATCACCGAGGAAAATTTCAAGCGTCTCGCGAACCTCTTCCTCGTCCGCCAGGACGAGCCGTGGCTCGTGACGGTCGTGCTCAGCTACCTGAAGCCCGAGATCGCGCGCGCGACCCTGACCCTGCTCCCCGTCGAGCTGCAGGCCAAGATCGCGATCGAGGCCCTGAAGATCCGCCAGGTCACGCGCGAGCAGCTGATGGCCATCGACGCGGACGTCAAGGAATCGGTCGACTTCGTCGTCGGCGGCATGGAGCGCTTGACGCAGATGCTCGACGAGGCCGACACGCTCACGCGCGCGAACATCCTCGAGTACCTCAAGAACGAGAAGCCCGACGTCTACCAGCGCGTGCGCAAGTTCATCCTCACGTTCGAGGACGCGGTCACATTCCCCGACCGCGACATGCAGACGATCGTGCGCGAGCTCAAGACCGAGTCGATGGCGAAGGCGCTCCAGGGCGCGGCTCCCGACGTCGTCAATAAGTTCCTCACGAACATGTCGGCCGGCGCGGCGTCCCTGCTCAAGGAATCGATCGAATACGCGACCGGCCTCACCCCCGTGCAGATCGAGGAAGAGCGCTCGAAGATCATGGACGTCGTGAAGGTCCTCGAGAAGGAAGGCAAGGTGAACGTGCGGCAGAGCCGCGGCGACGCGTTCTCGGGCTTCCACGAGGAAGTGGCCAACGACCGGCTCGAGAAATACGCTCCGCGCACGCGCGCGGCCGAGCAGGCCGTGGCGACGCTCATGGGCTCCGGCGGCGGAGCGGTCGGCGCGCCGCAGACGAATGCGCCGGCGCAACCGGCGCTTCCGGCGCCCGTGCAGGCGGTCTCGCCGGCGCAGGCGGAGGCGGCGAAGCCCTACATCCAGGCGGGCATCCAATATCACGACGCGGGACGCTTCCAAGAGGCGGCGCAATATCTCGAATACGCGCTGTCCCAAGACGGCACCCAATGGCAGGGCCGTCAATATCTCGCCAACTGCTACGTGCAGCTCGGTCGCGGCGGCGAGGCGATCGCGCAGTTCGAGCAGGTCCTGCTGGTCAATCCCGATCCGGGGCTGCGCCAGTGGGTAGACGGCATGAAGGCTCAGGCGATTTGACGGGCTACTTAAGGAGACAACACGATGGGCATCGACGATAAGTTTCCGCCGCCGCCTCCCCTCCCTCCGGGAAAGGGGGGCGCACCCATGCCTCCGCCGCTTCCGCCCTCGGCCGGACGGCCCTCGGCGCCGCCGCCGCTGCCGCCCCGCACGGGAGCTCCGGCGCTTCCCCCGATGTCGTTCGGAAGCCCGATGGCCGCGCCGCCGCCGTTCGGCGCGCCCCCGGCGTCCGTCCCCGATCGCGCGAAGGAGCGCGAGGAGAAGCTCGAGCGCATGAAGGACGAGTTCGAGAACAAGCTCGAGGCGCTGGAAAAGAAGCTCGGCGACGAGCGCGAGAAGTCCCTGCTTTTGCAACTGCGCAGCCAGGACGAGACGGTGACCGCCGCGAAGGTCGAGGTCTCCCTCAAGGAGCTCCAGGACAAGCTTCGCCGCGATCGCCGCGACCAGGACAACGAGGAATCGAAGCTCAAGCTCGAGCGCCGCGCGCAGGAGCTCGAGTCGCGCCTCGCGCAGGAGCGCGAGACGTGGGTGACGACGCTGAAGGGCCAGCTCGCCGCGCGCGAGACGCAGGACAAGGAGGTCGAGACGCATTTCGCGGTACGCCTGCAGGAGATGGAGCGCCGCTGGCTCGAGGAGAAGGCGCAGTGGCAGAAGACCGCGCTCGCGAAGGACGACGAGGTGAGGACCCTTCGCGCCCTCGCCGAGAAGCTTCGCGGCGCCGACACCGAGCTCGCCAAATCCGAGAGCGCGTGCAAGCTGCTCGACGAGCGGCTGAACGAGGTCCTTCAGGAGCGAGCGGAGGCCGTCGCCCGCCTCCAGGGCGCCTCGGACCGCGAGAAGGAGTCGATCCAGCTGCGCGCCGATCTCACGCTCACGCGCCAGCAGGGCGCGCTGATCCAGGAGCGGCTCGAGCGGGACATCTCTGTCCTTCGGCAGAGCTCTCGAGAGCGCGAGGAGCGCTTGATGGGAGACCAGGAGCGCCTCCAGCGCGACCTCGCGACGATCAAGCAGACGCTCGAGGCCCAGCACGAGGCGAATCTCCGGCGCGCGAAGGCCGAGAACGAATCCGAGCTCATCAAGCACAAGGACGTCGCGGAGAAATCCACGGCGGAGCTGCAGCGCCTGCGCGCCGTCGCCGGCGCGCTCGAGCGCCAGGGAGCGTCGTCGCGCGCCCAGCTCGACGAGCTGCGCCGTTCCGCGGCCGCCTGGGAGAAGACCCAGGAGCGCTACAAGGCGGAGTTCGTCGTCCTCCAGCGCAAGTGGGTCGAGCGTGAAAAGGAAGTCCGAGCCGAGGCGACGCAGTCGTCGCTTCAAATGGTCGAGTCTGAGAAGACGCGCCTGCGCATCCAGGCCCAGGACGAGCTCAACACGCGCGCCGCGAAGATCGCCGACCAGCTCAGGCTCGAGAACGAGTCCGAGCAGAAGCGGCTCGAGTCGCGCCTGCGTTCCGACCTCGAGCGAGAGCTCGCGGAGCGCCGGCAGGCGCTGATAGCGGAGGCCGACGCCGCGCGCGCGCAGACCGACCAGGAGCTCGGGCGCCTGCGCCGCGAGCTGCAGCAGAAGGATACCTCGTGGGGCGAGCGCATGCTGGCGAAGGAGTCCGATCTCATCGGGCAGCGCTCGCGCGCCGACGAGATGGCCGGGCGGCTGTCCAACGAGGAGGCGGCGCGGACCGCCGTGCTGCGCGAGAAGCTCGAGCTCGAGAAGCAGCTCGACGGGCTGCGCGAGCAGCTCGGCGCCCAGCAGGCGTCGCTGCGCGCGCAGCAGGACCGGCTCGCGGGCATGGAGGCGGACAAGGCCCGTCTCGAGTCCGAGAAGACGGAGCTCGAGCGGCTGGCGAGCGCCCAGGCGGCGCAGGTGCAGGGCACGCAGGAGGCCATCGAGGCGACGCGGCTCCAGCTCGCGCGCGAGGCTCAGACCGGGAAGATCCTTCAGGGCGCGCGCGAGCACGCCGAGAAGGCGCTCGCCGTGCTGAAGGCCGAGTCGTTCCGCGTCGCGCAGGCGCACAAGGCGGAGCTGCAGCTCGAGAGAGAGCGGGCTGACGCGGCGATCGCCGCGGCGATCCGCGACCGCGACGAGGCCGTGAACGCGGCTCGGGCCGAGGCGCAGGCCGCGATCGCGCAGGCGGCTCAGATCCAGGAAGCCGGCGCGGCCCAGGCCGAGGCCGCGCGCGCCGCCGAGGCGGCGAAGGACGCCGCGCGCGCGCGCTCGTCCTCCGATCTGGAGGAAAAGCTCTTCAAGCGGGGGGGCGACGATGATCTCCCTGCATAAGCTCAACGGACTCGAGGTCGTCATCAACGCCGAGCTCATCGAGACGCTCGAGCCGGGGCCTGAAACCGTCGTGCATCTCGCGACGGGGAACAAGATCCCGGTCAAGGAAAAAGCCGACGAGATCATCGCGAAAGTGGTGGAATACAGGAAGGCCGTCAACGCCGCGGGCAAAGCCGTCAATCCGATCGCGGGCTACGAGCGGCAGAAGAGCTAGGCCTAAGGAAAAATAATAATGGACATCGCAACGATCGCCGGCATCTTCACGTTCTTCGGCCTGACCGTCTTCATGATCTTTCACAGCGAGGGCGTGGCCGGCTTCAAGCCCTTCATGAACCTGGAGGCGATCTTCATCGTGATGGGCGGCACTTTCTGCGCGACGCTCGTGAACTATCCGCTCTCGCAGGTCATCGGCGTGGGCAAGGTCATCCGCAAGACCTTGATGTCTCACGGCAACGACGACACTCCGGAGATCGTCGTCACGTTCGTCACCCTCTCGCAGAAGGCGAAGAAGGAAGGCTTCCTGTCGCTGCAGGCCGATCTCAAAAACATCAAGAACGACTTCCTGCGGCGCGGCGTGCAGCTGGTCGTCGACGGCGCGGATCATGAGTTCATCCGCAACATGCTGGAGACCGAGATCGGCTTCATCCGCGAGCGCCACAAGGGCGGAGCCGAGATCCTGAACGCGCTGGGCACCTACTCACCCGCGTTCGGCATCATCGGCACCGTGCTGGGCATGATCATGATGCTCTCCTCGATCGACGACGTCGCGCAGGTCCCGCGCCGCATGGCGCTCGCGCTGTCGGCGGCGTTCTACGGCCTGGGCTCCGGCTATCTGATCTTCCTGCCGATGGGCGGCAAGCTTCGCGCGCGTTCCGAGGAGGAGCTCCTGATCAAGGAGATCATCATCCGGGGCGTCCTGCTTCTGCAGAGCGGCGCGACGCCTTCGGTGGTCGAGGCCAACCTGAAGGCCTATCTGCCGCCGTCGCAGCGGCTGATCGTGAAGGCCGTCCCGGCTCCCGGAGCCTCGGGAGCCGTCGCGCCCTAAGTTATGCCGATGCGCGCGCCGAAAGGCTACATCTCCGAGAGCGACCCCAAGGTCGCGAGGGTCGGCCATCCCGCGCCCGCGTGGGTCGTCTGCTACGCCGACCTCATGACGGAGCTCGTCTGCTTCTTCGTCATCCTCTACGCGCTGTCCGCGGCGCTTAACAAGAACGTCCAGAACGCGGCCCAGCAGGTCAAGGAGATGATGGACAAGGGCCAGCTCAAGGGCGAGGTCAAGGTCGACAAGGACGGGCTCAAGATCTCGATCGAGGAGCAGGGCGGAGCCTCGTTCTTCGGCTCCGGCGCGGCCGAGCCGACCACCGAGATCGACGCGAAGCTCGCGCTGCTGACGCCCTCGCTCGCCAAGCTCGCGGTGGATCACGAGATCCTCGTCGAGGGCCATACCGACGGCCAGCACATCCACAACGATTATTTCGACTCGAACTGGGAGCTGTCGACGGCTCGCGCGACGAGCGTCACGCGCCTGCTCATCGAGAAATACAGGATGCCCGCGGCCAACCTCGGCGCGGTCGGCTACGGCGGCAACCGCCCGATCGCCTCGAACGACACGCCCGAAGGCCGCGCCAAGAATCGCCGCATCGTGATCTTCGTCAAGAGCAGCTCGATCAAGAAGCCGGGCCCCCCGGACGCCAAGACCCTCGACGCCGCGGCCGTGACTCCCGCGGTGGAGCCGCTGGCGCCCCAGAACAGCGAATCTCCGTCGGCGGCGCCTCCCGCGCAAGAGGCCGCGCAATGATAGAATATGGCGTGATCAAGCCCCCGCATGCCCTTCATCGCCGCCTGCTGTCCGCCGGCCTCCTGGCCCTGCTGTTTTCCGCGTGCGGCCCGTCGAACAAGAACGTCGTGGTCGAGGACTTCGCCGAGGGACGGATCGTCGACCTCTCCATCACGGAGAAGCTGACGGGCACGTCCGAGTTCCTGCTGTTTTCGACCGCGAAGAAGACGCAGTTCCTCGACGGCTACATCCAGGGCGTGATCACCGACTACCAGGACAACCCGGTCCAGGGCGTCGTCGTGCGCGCGGTGGCGAGCGGCGAAAACACGCTCGAGGAAGGCGAGGCGCGCCCGTCCGGCTTCGCGACGAGCTCCTTCGACCCGGGCGTCTCCGACACGAACGGCTTCTACCGCATCCGCTTCAGCCTGCCGATCCTGAGCCGGAAGGTGGATATCCGCGGCCGCATGCTCTACAACCCCGGCTGGGAGCAGGAGCGGGACAACCTCGGCAAGGCGTACGAGCCGCAGACGAAGCAGAGCCAGTTCCGCCTCTTCTACGACCGACGGAGCGGCCGCATCATCTTCTCGGAGGGCGTGCGCAAGACCGTCGTCTCGGCCGTGACCTCCAAGGGCGCCCCGAAGTCCCCCGCGCTGCCCGGATCCGAGCCGCCGAAGCCCGTCGAAAAGCCGAAGCCCGCGGGCGACTCGGGCGCCGGCGGAGACGACCTCTTCAAGGGATTCGGCTTCGGACAGTGACCGTCTACCTCGACCACAACGCGACCACGCCCGTCCGCCCCGAGGTGGTCGACGCGATGCTTCCCTGGCTGCGCGACGGCTACGGCAACCCGAACTCCGTCTACTCCCTCGGCCAGCGCGCCCGCGCGGCGGTCGAGCGGGCGCGCGAGCAGCTCGCGGCGCTCCTCGGCGCCGCCGACCCCGCCGAGATCGTCTTCACCTCCTGCGGCTCGGAGTCCGATGCGCTCGCGATCGCCGGCGCCGCGTGGCAGGCGCATGACGAGACGAAGGGCCGGCGCCGCGGCGTCGTCACGACGAAGATCGAGCACGACGCGATCGGGCTCCTGGGCGGCCAGCTTCGCCGGCGGGGCCTGACCGTGCTCGAGGCCGGCTGCGGCGCCGATGGAACGGTGAACGCGGACGAGCTCAAGTCGATGCTCGACGACTCGACGGCCGTCATGAGCGTGATGCACTCGAACAACGAGACGGGCGTGCTCCAGCCGGTCGCCGCGCTCGCCTCGGCGGCCCGCGCCGCGGGCATCCTCGCCCACACGGACGCGGTCCAGTCTCTCGGCAAGGTCGAGCTCGACGTCAAGGAGCTCGGCGTCGACCTGCTCTCGGTCTCCGGGCACAAGGTCAACGCGCCGAAGGGCGTCGGCGCGCTGTACGTCAGGCGCGGCGTGAGGCTCGCGACGCTGATCCCGGGCCATCAGGAGAAGAACAGGCGGGGCGGCACGGAGAACACGGCGTCGATCGTCGGGTTCGGTCTCGCGTGCGAGCTCGCGGGACGCGAGCTGGCGTCGGCCTCCGCTCACGCGCTCGCGCTGCGCAAGAAGCTCGAGGCCGGAGTGCTGCGCATCAAGGGAGCGCGCCTGAACGGCGCCGCGGCGAGCCGCCTCCCCAACACCGCGCACTTCAGCTTCGAAGGCGTCGACGGCCACCACCTCGTCGTCGCGCTCGACCTCGAAGGAGTCTGCGTCTCGAGCGGGCCGGCGTGCTCGTCGGGCGCCTCGACTCCCTCTCACGTGCTTTCGGCCATGGGCGTGCCGCCCCAGATCGCCACGGGCTCGATCCGCGCGTCGGTGGGATGGGGCAGCACGGACGCGGACGCGGACCGGCTGCTCGCGCTGCTGCCCGGCGCCGTCGGAAAGCTCAGGTCGGCCGCGAAGGTGTCCGCATGAAGCGCCGCATCCTGGTCGCGATGAGCGGAGGCGTCGACTCCTCCGTCGCCGCCGCCCTCGTCCACGAGCGCGGCGATGAGGCCGTCGGCGTGACGATGAAGCTCCTCGCGCGCGCGGACACGGGCTTCGGCTGCTGCGGCTCGCCGGCCGACGTGGACGACGCCAGGCGAGTGGCGGAGACGCTCGGCTTCTCTCATTATGTATCGGACATGGCCGAGATCTTCGCGTCGAAGGTCATCCGGCCCTATCTCGACGCCTACCTGGGCGGCACGACGCCGAACCCGTGCGTCGAATGCAACCGCTCGCTCAAGTTCGGCCATCTGCTGGGGCTGTCCGAGGCCTGGGGCTGCGACGCGGTCGCGACCGGCCATTACGCGCGCGTGATCGACGGGCGCCTGCACAAGTCCCTCGAGCCCGGCAAGGACCAGAGCTACTTCCTGTACTCGCTCGACGCGAAGTCCCTATCGCGAGCGGAATTCCCCGTCGGAAGCTTGAGCAAGGACGCGGTTCGCGCGAAGGCGCGGGAGCTCGGGCTCAAGACTGCGGATAAGCCCGAGAGCATGGAGACGTGCTTCGTGCCCAACCGCGACGTGCGGGGGTTCGTGGCCGCGAACGCCGACGCGACGGCTCCGGGCCTCACTCCGGGGCCTATCCGGGACCGCGCGGGGAAGGAGCTCGGACGGCACAACGGCTTGGCGGCGTACACGATCGGGCAGCGCTCGGGGCTGGGGCTGAGCGGCCCCGAACCCAAGTACGTCGTGCGAATGGACGCCGCCTCGAACGCCGTCATCGTGGGCGGCGTCGACGAATTGCAGACGAAGACGATCACGGTCGGAGCCCTCACTTGGAACGGCGAACGGAATGGGGGAACCTTGCGGGCCGACGTCCGAATCAGGCATCGACATGCGCCTGCGGCGGCACGGATTGAATTAAACGGCGAAACGGCAACGATTACTTTTGATGAACTTCAGCGGGCGCCGGCGCCCGGACAAGCGGCCGTGATATATCACAACGACGAAGTGCTCGGCGGCGGCACCATACTTCGATCGATCGTCGGAGGTGGCTCGTGAACAAACTCATTTTGGCGTCCCTCGTTATTTTTTCCGGATGCGCGATGTTCGCCAAAGACGAGGCCTCGGTCGATTTTGATAAAGAAACCAGCGCGAACGAGATGAAGGTCAAGGAAGACCGCGCGCGCTCGAGCCTCGCGCAGCTCGAGGCACGGCTGTCCGACTACACGAAGACCGAGAAGAAGATCCCGACGAAGCTCGAGAGCCTCGTGCCGAAGTACCTGGGCGAGATCCCGACGCTCGACCTGCCGGTCTGCGGACGCGAATCGAACAAGGTAGAGGTCTACTCGCCCGACGTCCTTCGCGACGGCACGATCGACGGCTCGCGGCTGCGCGGCTCCGGCCACTGGGGCTACGTCTACAGCGAGTACCAGATCGTGATCTTCGTGGACTGCCTGAAGCCCTCGCTGCGCGGCACGCCCTGGTACCAGGAGCGCGGCGTCTACTAGGATCGGCGCGTAGGCCGGAGGAGCGCGAGCTCCGCGGATCCAGGATACGCGCTCGGAGCGGCCTTTCCCAGGCGCTTTTTCTCTCTCTCCCGCGCGCCGTCGAGCAGATGAAGCGAGGCGCTCGCGCAATAGCGGCACCAGCTAGCGATGCCTAGCCACTTTGCGCCGTCCTCGATGAAGTACTCCCAGTGGCCGATATGGCGCAGCAGCCAAGCCTCCAGTACGGCGTCGATGCCCGCGGAACCCGCGAGGAAGGCTCCCGCAGCGAGCAGGAAGAAGACGTCCGTCCTCAGGATGACGCGCCAAAACGCGAGAAAATAGGCGCACACGGCGATCGCCAGCAGCGCGTAGATGGCAGTCTCCTTCATCCCCAGATAAGGCATCAGATTCTCGTGCAGCAGGAATAGGTCGTCGGACATCAGATAGGACGACAGCGCGGCCGTGGTCAGGAGGAAGTGCCGCGAGGTGCGCTCGTCCCGCGGCAGCGCGGCCGCGGCGAAGGCGCAGATCGACGCCGCCGCGCACCAGACCAGGACGCCGAGGTTCGAGAGGACTCCCGTCAGCGGATGGAAGCGCGCGACGGCCGCGGGGTCGGCGGTCATTGTCGACACGCTGACGTGGTAGATCCGGCTGACGGCCGCGATGCACGCGAGCATGAGCAGGGGCGGTACGTAGGTGTTCAGAAGGTTGCGAGCGCTCGGCGGCTTCATGACCGGATCATTGTAAGGCGCCGGCGCGCGCGGGTGATGTAGGCCGCGTACCGATCTTGTAACTCTTTTCGCGGAGCCTGCTAGCAGTAGCGGCGGCGGAACTCGGCTTCGTCGCCGATCGGGTTCAAGCGGGCGGCGCGGCGAAGCAGGTGCGAGGCCATGCCCGCGCCCAGATACGAGAGCGCGTGCAGCTCGCGCAGCAGCGGCTTCGTGCGAAGGAAGCGCTTGAGGTCGGGCGACGGGTGCGGCCACTCCGGGATATCGGTGACGGCCTCGCCGTCGAGCGTCAGCAGATGCGTGCGGCACGGCCCGCCCGCGCCCAGCTTGCGGCAGGCCGCGTCGACCGTCTTCTCGGCCATCACGCGGTAGTCCGACATCTTGCCGCCGCCGATCGTGAGCAGGCCCGCGACGCCGTCCCGCGACTCGTGATCGAAGACCTCGAAATCGCGCGAGAGCAGCTTTTCGGCGCCGGGCTGGCCCAGGATGGGACGCGAGCCCACGATCGTGGAGTCGTGCTTCTCCGGCCACGATTTGAAGTAGCGCTTCACGGACCGCGTGAGATATCCGATCTCCTCGTCGGTCGTGCGCGTCTGGTCGGGATCGTTCGGCCCGGGCATGTCGGTCGGGCCGACCCAGGTGCCGAGCGGCGAGGGGACGACGAACACGTAGCGTGAGCGATCCTCGGCTTCCAACAAAAGCCCCACCGGCGTCAGCGCTTTATCACGATAGATGAGGTGGGTGCCTTTCATCAGGCGCAGCGGCATCCGCACGCCCGCGAGCGTCGACACCTTGTCGATCCAGGGGCCCGCGGCGTTGACCGTGATCTTCGCGCGCAGCTCGCGTCCGCCCGCGCTCACGCCGGTCACGCGCGCGCCGTCCTTCAGCACGGACGTCACCGGGGTCTCGAGCAGGATCTCCGCGCCGGCGGCCCGCGCCGAATCGAGCGTGCGGCGGGCGAGCGCCTCCGCGTCGACCCACCATTCGTCGAACACGAGCGCGCCAAGCAGGCCCTCGGGTGCCAAGCCGGGCACGACGCGCAGCGCGGCTTCCGGCGTCAGGCGCATATGCGGGCGGCCGTATTTCATCGGCTGGAAGCGGTCGTACTGCTCGAATAAGGTCTCCACGGTTTCCAAGCCGCGGCTGTGTCCTTTATAGACGGGCCAGACGATCGGCAGGCGCGTGAGCAGGTCCCCCGAGGTGCGCACGATGTGGCCCGAATCCCAGCAGGAGGCGTGCGTCGTGAGGCGGTCGTAGAGCAGGTAGCGCACGCCGCCGTGGATCAGATGGGTCGAGGCCGCCGTCGTGCCGCCGCCGGCGCGCGCGCGCTCCACAAGGCACACCTTCAATCCCCTGAGCGCCGCGTCGCGCGCCACGCCCGCGCCTGTGACGCCGCCGCCTATCACGACGAGGTCGAAGCCATTGATCACGCCAAAGTGTACGAAATGGTAGAATCGGGTTTCATGACGCGTTCCACCTTCTACCTGCTCGCCATCGCCTTGTTCGCGGCCGTCGGCGGAGGCTCGCTCGGCCTCCGCAAGCTGCTCGAGGGGATACCCCCGATCCACACGCTGGAGGACTACGCGCCGTCGCTGACGACGCGCGTCTACGATTCGAAAGGCACGGTCATCTCCGAGCTCTCGATCGAGAAGCGCGCCCTGCTCCCGCTGTCGAAGATCCCCGTCGACCTCCAGAACGCCGTCATCGCGGTCGAGGACGACGCCTTCTTCAAGCACTGGGGGATCTCGCCCAAGGGCATCGTGCGCTCCACCGTGCGCAACACGATCGCGCGGCGCGTCGTGCAGGGCGCCTCCACGATCACGCAGCAGCTCGCGAAGCAGATCTTCCTGAAGCCCGAGCGCAAGTTCACGCGCAAGATCCGCGAGGTCCTCCTCGCGCTGCAGATCGAGCGCAACTTCTCGAAGCCGGAGATCCTGCAGCTCTACCTGAACCAGGTCTACTTCGGCGAGGGCGCCTACGGCGCGCAGGCGGCCGCGCGCAACTATTTCGGCAAGGAGGTCACCGAGATGACCCTGGCCGACTGCGCCCTGCTCGCGGGGCTGATCCGCGCGCCGCGCGCGAACTCGCCGTTCTTCAAGCCCGAGAACGCGCGCAAGCGCCGCTCGGTCGTGCTCCAGCGCATGCTCGACGAGAAGCTCGTCACGAAGGCCGAGGCCGACGCCGCCAACGCCCAGCCCATCCCGCTCGAGAAGCCGCTCGGCTTCGACTCGCAGGCGCCGTTCTTCGTCGAGCACGTGCGGCGGCGGCTCGAGCACAAATACGGCACCGCGACCGTCTGGCGCGGCGGCCTCAAGGTCTACACGACGCTAGACCTCGACATGCAGAAGACGGCCGAAGGGATCATGGAGAAGTCGCTGGCCGAGTTCGACCTGAAGGCCGCGATCGAGCACGACAAGAAAATCAAGGAGCTCCTCGCGACCGGCGAGCCGCTGCCGCCCGACGTGTCGACCGCCCCGCTCGCGAAGATCCAGGGCGCGTTCGTCGTGATCGACATCAAGTCCGGCGCGGTGCGCGCGATGATCGGCGGGCGGGACTCGCACTTCAACCGCGTCACACAGGCCAAGCGCCAGCCGGGCTCGACGTTCAAGCCCTTCGTCTGGGCCGCGGCGCTGGGCTCCGGCATGACCGCGGCGTCGATGGTGGACGACACGCCGCTCGCGTTCTACTTCGACGGCCGCGACTGGCGCCTGCTCGAGGGGGCCACGGACCAGTACTCGATCAACCTCGCCACGCAGCCGTTCGCGGCGTCGCCCGACTTCAAGATCTGGGTCCCCGGCAACTACGACGGCAAGTTCATGGGCCGCGTCACGCTGCGCAAGGCGCTCTCACAGTCGCGCAACATCTCGTCGATCAACCTGATCACGCAGGTCGGGCCGCCGCTGGTCGTCGAGCTCGCGAAGCGCGTGGGCATCCGCTCCGAGCTCGAGCCCGCGCCCGCGCTGGGGCTAGGCGCGTCCGTCGTGACTCCGCTCGAGATGGCCTCCGCCTTCGGCACGTTCGCGAACGGCGGCATCGCGGTCACGCCCTACACGCTCGACCGCGCCGAGGACTCGAGCGGCAAGCAGATGGAAGGCCACATCCCTTCCGACAAGGAGGCGATGACTCCGCAGCTCGCGTACCTCGTCACGAACCTCCTGAAGGGCGTCGTGCAGAACGGCACCGGCAGCCACGCGGCGCGGCTCGGCCGCCCGCTCGCCGGCAAGACCGGCACCTCGAACGACAATCGCGATCTCTGGTTCATCGGCTTCACGCCGGACCTCGTCGCCGCCGCGTGGATGGGCTACGACGACTT
>Ga0163144_10018041_pt1 | contig 14318 bp, 13 predicted proteins | sample OliLak19BULKMAT1_FD_123175 | JGI IMG/M metagenome (GOLD analysis project Ga0163144, IMG submission 123175) | Freshwater microbial mat bacterial communities from Lake Vanda, McMurdo Dry Valleys, Antarctica - Oligotrophic Lake LV.19.BULKMAT1 | ecosystem: Environmental > Aquatic > Freshwater >... | reverse complement strand
TGCCATTAAATGGGACTTATCTAATCTTCACATCAGAGAATGTAACTCGCACATTACCGATTATGCGTATTCAAAAAAATCTACAGAGGCTGTTGTTGGTTGTGGTATTTCGTAGCCCTCTATTCGTAATCCTTCGATATGAAATTCGATTGCTTCTTTCATATTTTTTTCAGTTTCTTCAACCGTTTTACCAGTGCTAATACAACCAAGCAAATCTGGAGAATAAGCTGAAAAACCTGTTTCTGTGGTTTCTATTATTATTAGGTATCTACCCATTTGATAATCCTGATTGTTTTAAAATACTTTTATATGTTCCGATAGCAATATCATCGCTTAATTTACCAGGTACAGTAGTTAATCCTAATTTTGTATTATGTTTATACTGACGGTGACTACCCTTAATTCTTACCAAAAACCATCCATCTTTTTCTAATAATTTAATCAAATCTTTAATTTTCATTATACAATTTAATAAATTTTTTTTTATTTTTCATATAGATAATAAAGATTTCATATTTTGTATGTAACCCCACACTTTATCCCGCAATTTTTAACATAGGGCAGGATACTTACTAAACAAAACCACCTCATAACTGCCATTAAATGGGACTTATCTAATCTTCACATCAGAGAAAGTAACCCGCACATTACCCACGTTGCCTGAGCGTAGTCGAAGGCAACCCGTACGCCTTTTTACCTAACGAACGGGAGAATTATTTAGAGGAATTTATTAGTCTTTAACTTCTAAAAGTTTTAGCATATCTTCGTGATTTGTCCAATTATTATTTTTTTGCAAAGTTTCAATACCAGAAATATAATCGTTATAGTCTTCTTTGAACTTTTCTAATTCTAAATATTCATTATAGTCCAAAATTATAGCTACAGGTACATTTTCATTTTTTATTATTTGTTTAGTTATCACGATACACCTCTTTTCTATGATTAATTTCTAATATTTTGATATCACTATTTTCACTTTTTATTGACAGAATTTTATTGATAATTAGTTGAGCTATAGATTTTTGGGACTTATAAAGTTGTCTTAATTGTTTTACTGCCTTATCAGAATAAACTATTTCCATATTTGCATTTTAATAATTTTATAAAGTATTAAACAATTTAATTATTATTTTATTGTAAGCATAATACTTACTCAATAAATCCACCTCATAAGTGCCATTAAATACGACTTATCTAATCTTCACATCAGAGAATGTAACCCGCACATTACCGAGATGGTCTTTCAGTTCATACGATTTTTGCCTAATTGACGGCTAAATAAATTATTTTTTATATCAGAGGAGACGTCTATTCCATAGTAAATCATTTATTATTTTCTACAATCTCAGTTAATAGTTTATACAATTGAAAATATTCACCGTCTTTATTTTCGTGACTTATTGCAAAATTATATATTGTATTATTTGCATGTATTGAAATAGCTTTACCCCAAGCTAACCTACTCATAATATTACGAGTAGAACCATTTCCTTCTTCAATTTTTGTAATTTCTTCAAATTTAATCTCTTCTTGAAAATCTTCATTTAATTTAGATTTATATTTTAACAATACTTTTCTTTCAAAATTATCAATAGTTAATTCAGTAATATTTTTCTGCACATAGTATAAGTAATAATCGTTTGATAAACTGTATAATCCTTTAGATAGCAGTGCTATAAATGAAAATAATGCTACTATAAAATGCTTTTCATAAAAGAGATAAAAACTATAAAATGAACCAATAATTAGAATTGGATTCATTATTATTGATGTATAAAACGTAAAAATTAATGTAATTTCACCAGTTGTTGTAATTCCATTTTCAGTGTAATAAGTGTTTTTCATTGTTAATCCTCACAATTATTTATTTTTTTTGCGAACTTGGTGGAGAACTTACAGTTGCCTTTTGTTGCTAAACAATTTAGCTCCATCGCTTGCTACCTTTATGTAATCGGCATATTTAGAAACTTTTTCAGTATTTTTATAAAGATCAGCCAACGGTTTAATTATAGGGAGTGGATTAGGTTTTGCTAAATTTAATGGAATAAACAAATCTACCAATGAACTTGTAAAATTCGATACTTCAGGACTTACGCCAGAGGCTTTCATAACTATTCCATCCTGTAGCAGCATCTACTGTAATCAATAAATCAACTTTTTTACCAAGTTCAATTACATCCTTATTTGTTTGAAATTTCAATAAACCAGTTGCTATTGCTATTGTTTGAACATTTTCTATTTTATTTTTTAAAACATAATTGTCCACTATTTTTATTATTTGTCCTGCAGTTTTTGTATCACCTTCACTAAATAAATTTGCACCAGAGAACGCAACTATTCTATCATTCCCATCAATATCACTGTACATTATTGGATTACTGCCGAAAGCACTGTAACCACTCAAATGTGGATATTTCGCTCGCAATGGCTCTTGGTTTCTACGCATTGCCACACGGGTATCGTATCCAAAGTTACCAAAATCAAGGTAGTTACCGTCTGTGTTCATTTCTCTATCCTGTTCGTGAGTACCATTATACCCATATCTTGCACCTGTTGGGTTATAACTTGGTTCGTTTATTTTCATTCCATAAGGATAATACTCATTCTTAAAATAAGATTCATAATATCTTATATATAATTAAAACATCTATAATTTGTTTTGAGTAACCATAAATGCAAAATATTAATTGTATAATCATTATAATTAATAAAATTATTTTTTCTAAAGATTTGAGTTTTTTACGTCTCCAAATATAATAGAGAATGCTATTTGAGAAGTATAGAAAATACATTGTAAATCCAGTTATATACCATATTAAATTCTCAAAAAAATCCATTTTGGTTACGAATGTGTTTATACTCTTATCTATAATTTCAAAAATAATAGTAAACAACATAAATGAAATCCAAGTATAATAAAGAATTTTATCTATCATTTTAATTGATAATAATTTGTTTTGTTTAATCCAATAAAATTTGGGTCTAAAGGAACCAAATCATAGGGTATTTGTAATTTATAATCATTATATTCTTCATGTTTTAATATTGGATTATAATCGTAATCATCTAAATTCATTACAAGATATCTTACTATTCCACTTTTGAAAAGAAAAATAATCATAATAAATAGAATGCCAAGTGTAATTAAACTAATTTTTATAAATTTATTTTTGAAAATATTCATAACTTTACTTTTTTCTTTTGTTGGTTATAGTTCCTTTTACAAAACTTGGATAAAATGGCCAACCATGATTCCCACCTGATAATCCTATTGAATCCAAAATACCATTATTGTAGCTTAGTTCGTTAATTTTCATTCCATAAGGGAAATATTCGCTCTTACTAAACAAATCCACCTCATAACTCGCACATTATCCACGTTGCCTGAGCGCAGTCGAAGGCATAGAGTTTATCGTTTGAATACTTGATTTTTCCATACAATTTTATTTGAAAAGAGGGTAAATGGTATAATCAATTCGATGAGCATAAAAAACATAATTGAAGGTACTAACCAAGATTTAAGGTAAGTGTATTTGATTTTGTTGAGTGTGGGCAAAATAATCCAAATATCACAAACTACTCTTAAAGTGATTAATAAAGCTGCTAAGTGAAATTTAAAATTGATTAGTGATAAGAAAATCCCTGCCCACAAAGATAATGATGTAAATACCAAAACAAATGCTTTCCAGCCCAAAGCCCTGCCACCCATAGCCCATCTTTTGTGTTGTTCTATATATTCAGCAAAAGTTTTGCAAGGCGATGTTTCTATCACAGCCATAGTATCACAAATGTATCTAATTTTGCTTTTATTTTTGTTGATATTACTTTCATCAAAATTACTTTCATCAATAGCTTTCATAAGGGACAAATCTTCTGTAACAGTAAATGGTATTTTTCTGTAACCCCCTAACTTTTCGAAAGTGGATTTGCGAACAGACAAATTATTTCCAAAGCAGCCGATAACTTTTCCTAATCCAACTCCACCTCTTGCTAAAGTATTGGAATAAATCCATTCAACAGATTGTACAATTTCAAAAGGAGTTTTGCCATCAACGGTAGTATAAGAGCAAACTAAATGCGTATTTGGGTTTTGAAATTCATTTACAACTCTTCTGACCCACGTTTTAGGCACAAAACAATCGGCGTCAGTCATTAGGATGAATTCTCCATCGGCAACATCAATTCCGGCTTGAGAAGCCCCTGGCTTGCCTCTAAGGTTGCCTTTTTGGCTATCATCGGTTATGTTTACAATTTTTAGATTAGGAATTTGGAATTTTAATGAATTTATAACTTCGAGAGTATTGTCAGTGGATCTATCATTAACGATAACAATTTCATATCTATCAATTGGGTATTGAGATTTTGATAATGAAATCAAACAATGTGCAATGTTATTTTCTTCATTTCTTGCAGGCACAACGATACTAACAAATGGAACAAAATCATAATTGATAATATTCAAGTTGTTTGCTTCTTCTAACTTATTGCCAAATTTGAACAAGATAGTTCTTGACAAATATATTATTGCAGAAATGAGAAATAAAAGATAGATATCCAATTTATTCTCCAAATGTAAAATTGAAATAAATATAAATTATTTTAAAAATGAATTTAACATTAATCAAAAATACAAATTATTTTTTATTCAATTTATAATAGAACAAATAGAAATAAAAATATTATGAAATAATATTTATTTGATTAATAAAAACTGATTTAAAAACTGATTAAAAATCTCAAAAAATTGTTGCAAATTAAAAAGAAATTAATAAATAGTTTAGATAGGTGTCAGTGTAAGTCTAATTTTACAAAAGCACAATAAATGAAAAATACAGTTGATTTACTAAATGGAGACATTGATAAAACGCTCAGACAATTTAGTGCCCCATTGATATTAAGCTTTGTATTTAATATCTTATATTCTTGGGTGGATAAATATTTTGTTAGTAAACTTGGAGATGAGGGATTAGGAGCGGTTGGTGTAAGTGAGCAGTTGCTACTTTTGATTTTTACATTGGGGATAGGATTTGCAATTGGTTCTGGCGTAGTAGTGGCAAGGAGAATTGGAGAAGGTAGAAATAAAGAAGCAAACAATATTGCAACAATGTCAATAATAATAATGTTTTTTTACTCTATTTTTATATCAATTAGTTTTTACTTTACTTTGCCATATTTATTAGATTTTATGGGATATAGCGGTTCTCTGAAAGCGAATATACTAATTTATATGTCTGCTATAATTTTTGGTTTCCCTTTTAATTTTTTGACATTTCAGATAAATGCAATGGTTAGATCAATTGGTAATACAACTTATCCGATGATGATTTTATTACTGACAGTATTTTTGAATGCGCTTTTTACTCCAATGTTAATTTTTGGCTGGGGTTTTATTCCAGCTTTGGGATTATATGGTGGTGGTTTATCAACTTCTATTGCACAATTTATTGGTTGCGTAATATCTATAACAGCATTAATAAAAAATTACACACCAATTGAATTTAATTATTCCGGACTTACATTTGATAAGAATGCAATTAAATTAATTTTTTCTAAGGGTATTGCATCAACATTTCAGTATTTATCGCTTAGTTCGAATAGATTGATAATATTTGCATTGGCTAATACTTTTGGTGCAAATATAGTGGCAAGTTATACTTTGGGTTTAAGTGTGGATTTATTTGTATTTATGCCAGTATTTGCAACTGGGATAGGTATAGAGATAATAACAGGTCAGAACATAGGTGCCAAAAAGTATGATAGAATTTTCCTTTATTTTAATTCCGCCGTCAAACAATTAGGAATTTTGATGCTTGTTATGGGTTTTGTGAGTTATAATTACGGTGGTTATTTTGCATCATTATTCACAAATAATCAAGAAGTAATCAAAAACACATCATTATATTTACAGACAACTTCATTTAGTTACTTATTCTTCGCAGTTGGAATATTAACAACGAGAGTTTTTAGTGGTGCAGGCGACACGATGAGAAGTTTGTCAATTGTGTCAATTTTCATTTATTTGATACAAATTCCGCTTTCATATTTACTTTCAATTTACTTTAATTTGGGTCCAAAAGGCATCTGGATTTCGATAAGTGTAAGTCTTCTGTGTTTCGCCATTTTAGGAATATCACAATTTTACAAAAAAGACTGGTTGAAAATCAAATTTTAACGCCCTTGTAAATCATTGATATTAAAGCAAATAAAAAATAGTTTGAATTATTTTCAAAAAACCTGTTACATTTTGGGCAAAAAACAGTCTTTTATATAGAGGGAACAAAAAATAAAAAAGTTTTTTATAAATTGTAAAATGTTATCTGAAGAATTAAGTAAAGAATTAAGTAGAAAAAATTCGATTTTAATTTAAGACAATTTAGAAGAGCCAAAACATTTCAGTAACTTCTAAAATATATTAATAAAAGATGTTCTTTGTCAATTGATGTGATTTATAAATTTTAATAACTTAAGCTCAGAAACTCAAATTATTAAGTAGCAGTATTAAAATTTATATTTAAGGTAATTAATTTGAATTAATAGAAATCGGTAATAATCCAAATATTTTTAAAAAATATGTTGATAAGTTAAGATTTAGTTAAAATATTGTTAAAAATTAAGAATTTATTTTAATAAATATTTGCAAAAAATTATAATTTTTTATAACTTGTTAGATTATAGATTAAATATTACAAAAAAAAAATATTAAATAATATTAATTATTTGTTGGTTGCAATACTTTACTTAGTTTTTTACTTAACACAATTGTAAAATATTAACAAAAGTATTGACAAAACCTATAAAAATGAAAAAACAAATAAGAAATGTTGTGAAAATTAATGTTAGAAATAACACAATAAATTTAGAAAAGTAAGGTAATTATGCAAATAACTGGTTCTAAAGTTTTGATATTAGGTGGTTGGGGCTTAGTAGGTTCGTCAATTTGTAGAAAATTAATGGAACATAACCCTTCAAAGTTGATTGTAACATCTCTAAAGGAAGTTGAAGCTAAAGAGGCAGTTGAAGATTTAAGAAATGAATACAGAAGTTGTAACCCAGATATGTTCGAAGCAAGATGGGGCAATTTATTCACAAGAAACGAGTGGAAAGATAACCCACCTTCGGATGTAATAGAAAATAAAAATAGTAGAAATAAATTAATTGATGATATATTCTCTGATTTGGATAACGAAGTTTTAAGACATTCATCGCTTTATACACTATTGACAGAAACTAAACCTGATTTAGTTATAGATTGTATAAATACTGCTACTGGTATTGCTTATTTGGATATTTTCAAAACAACAAATCAAGTAAAATTTAACATTGCAAATAACACATTGAGTGATGATTTAGTCGAAAAATTAATGGCAAGTGCTTATGTACCCCAATTAATTAGACACGTACAGATATTATCAAGTGGACTTGGCGATTGTGGTGCCAAAATGTACATTAAAGTGGGTACAACTGGCACTGGTGGAATGGGAATGAATATTCCATATACGCATAGTGAAGAAAGACCTTCGAGGGTTCTAATGGCTAAAACAGCGGTTGCTGGTGCTCATTCTATGTTGATGTATTTGATGGCAAGAACACCAAATTCACCAATTATTAAAGAAATTAAACCAGCGGCAACAATCGCTTGGAAAAAAATAGCTTACGGAGAAATTAGAAAAAGTGGAAAGCCAATCAACTTATTTGATATGAAAGTTGAAAATGCTATTAGTCTTGGTACGGATTTTGATTTTGAAAACAAAGAAAATATTGAAAATTTAAATGAATCTCTGAAATCAGTTTACATAGATACTGGTGAAAATGGGATTTTCTCTCGTGGTGAATTTGAAGCTATAAGTTCTCTTGGACAGATGGAAATAGTTACTCCAGAAGAAATTGCTGATTATGTAGTTTTTGAGGCGATTGGTGGTAATACTGGAAAAGAAGTAATGCAAGGATTAGATGCATTTACATTGGGTCCAACTTATAGAGGCGGATTATTACAAAATACGGCAGTCAAAAAGTTGAAATCTTTAGAAAAAGAGCATAACTTGAATAGTATTGCATTTGAATTATTAGGTCCACCAAGATTGTCGAAGTTATTGTATGAATCTTATTTGCTTTGTCTTGTAACAGAAAAAATGAGTAATATAAATAAATTTACAGCTAAAGAACTATCTGAAAAATGTAAAGAAGTTATTCAAAATAATGTAAAATTGCGTTCTCAAATATTGTCTATTGGATTACCAATTATTATTGATGAAAATAATTACCTTAAAGGCGACGTTGTCAAAATTCCTGTAAGAGGGGGCGAAACGAAGTTGAAATTAGATGTAAAACACATTGATAAATATGCTTATGAGGGTTGGATAGATTTACGTGAAAGTAATTTTGTTGTTTGGATAAATAGAATAAATAATATTATGAAACAAACAGAATCAATTGATAAAAATGATACAAGTTCGAGACATACATATACTTATGACTATTGGAATGATTTTGAAACTTACGAGCCTGGTAAAATAGGTGGCTGGATATTCGAGAATGAGGACAAGGGCTGGAGATTCAAAAGATAATTGGATATAATATTTAGAAATATTAATTTAAAAATATAAAAACAAATAAAGAAATAAAATAAACTATAAGTTTAAATAAACAAACTAATTAACAAATTTTTTACAAAACTAGGAGTAAATATGAAAAGGTTTATACTTTTTTGTATAGTATCAATAGCATTAGCTTTCTCTAGTTCGTATTCACAAAAAAGTGATAACGTTCAAAGAAAAAGTCGATTTTTGCCTGGTACTTTAAATGGTTTTCCACAACCATTTAATGAGCTAAACAATGCTCACAATGCACCTGCTGTTTCAACTGGTTATTATTTCACAGATAATAATGACGCCGCAGGCGAACCTTGGAGACCGACACAAAGGTTCCGTGATATTGATGATGCGTCAACTGGTGAGTGGTTTAGAATTTTATCTGGACCAAGACAAGTAGACCCTTCATTTTGGGCTTTGAACCCAGATAGAGGATTGTCATTCTTCAGAAATCCATCATTACCAATTGAGAATCAAGGTGATTTCTTTGCAACAGGTGTTGCTTTTGGAACAGATTCAACAGATGATGCGATCGCTGGACCAATTCCAATTAACTTGAGTTCTCCATTCTTTTTTAATGGAGTACGTTATGATTCATTTTATGTTTCAACAAATGGACTTATTGCATTAACAAATAGAAGATATTTTTATGATGCACAAGGTAATAGAGTAATTCCACAAGGTGAAACTACTGCTTATGACCCGCAAAGTGCTGAGTTCCATAATAGTTCTTGGCCAACTCAATATGCTGGTTATTTACGAGGAAGAGTTGGTAATGGATTAACTGATAATGTTAGAGATGACTTTGGTTATGTATATTCAGTATTAGGTGGTCAAGCTCCTAATCCACACGTTGGTGTTACAACTAACTGGACTACTCAAACTCCTGGTACTTTAGGTGGTATAAGAGCAAGAGGTGGTGCATTAGAAAACTTTACTTTTGATCACAAAGCAGCTTTGATAGCTCCATTCTTTGGTGACTTAATGATGTCACAATGGAATCCAAATGATAGAAGATCAGATGATTGGTCAAAAGCTTACTTCAATAGATCTGTTGCAAGAGATATATTAACAATTTATGTTACAAATGCACAACCAAGAAGAGTTTGGGCACATCCATTTGCAGCGCCTGTTACTGTACCAGCTGATTTAAGACCCGGAGATGACAACTTTGTTAATGGAGATTATCAAATACAGTTAAACAGAAGAGATAGTTCTATAACTATCATTTATGATGGATTTGAAGGCTTTTTTAGAGGTAATAGACCTGGCCCCGCTAAAGATGTATTTAGATATAATACTCGTTCTGGTTTAAGAGGTTTTGCTAGACATACAAACTTTAACAGAACTGCAATTACTACTCCTCCAGAATATCAACAATTTACTTATTACTATAATATGCATCAATTTGCAGCAGATTATCCAGAAAATAATTTGACAGTGAAATACAAACAATGGCAAAATACTTTAAGAGTAGTTGATATTCAGTACAGAGTTAGAAAACAAATTCCAAATTCAGATTTAGATTTTACTGAAGTAGTACCATCTGATAGAGTAAACAATTATGAATTATTAGCTGGCGAGCCATTAATTGGTGCAATCCAACCAGTTGCTTTAATTCAAAACTTAACGAATGACATTCAAGGTGTTGCTGGTACTAATTATGTAGAACAAGATTTATCTTTCCAAGCAAGATTTAGAATTGTAAATGATGCAACAGGTAGAATTGTTTACAACAGATTAGTTCCTATAGATGATTTTTGTTTAAGATTAGTTGACGCTCCAGTATCAAACAGAGAATTATGTACTGGTGACCCTGAGGTAAGAATTAGATTAGCTACTGTTACTTTTGCTAATAATACTTATGCAGCAACTTATCCAGCATACCCAGGTGTAAATGCATATAACGGCAGAACACAAAGAGGTATTCCAGTATATAGATTTGTGAACGTATTTTTCCCGTCATGGGAACCAAATGAGTTTGCAAGAGATGAAAATGATAAATTAATCAATGTTGGTCGTTTGAGTGCATTTGTGATTGCTGTGCCTTCAAGACCGGGTGGAATTAGATTAAATGATAGTTGGCCATTCGATGACACTACAAGTGTTCAATTATTTGTAATGAGAAGAATGGAAAACTTTCAAGATGATGTGACGGAATATCATATTATTGGTTCAACTCCAATGCCTTCTGTAATTAAATGGGTCAACATTGATGCTGAAGTAGCAAATGGTGATAACGTTTCAAGACATCCATTACCTCCAAGAGGTAGATTTGCTGCAGACAATAATGCTAATTATTTCAGAAATTCTCCTGTAATTTATATGAATAGAAGAATGTTGAATGGTTTGGATTGGTCAAGTGGTGGTACTAACTTTAATGGTGATGAATTACGTTCATTCCCAATTGACTTAAGAGGAAGAAGAGGGGCAGTGTTATCATTGTCTGTTCAAAGAGTAAGAAATTCAGATAACTGGGCTAGAGAATTTGGTGACGGTAGTTTAGTAGGACCAGAACCAAGATCAATACTTAACAACAATATATTTACACCATTCAACCCTGGTCAATCAGCTGCTCAAAATCCAGATGCGATTACAGTTGAGTTTGCATTACCTTCTGCAGATAGAGTAAGTAATATTACTAACTTAGGTGCTGAAAGATGGAGAAATCACCCAAGAAGAAGAGGCGCTGTTGCTGAGACTAATAGACCCGCTTTGGAAATATTTGGTGCTGGTGGTTTTAGAATCGGTTTCTTAGAAAGTGATAAAGATTCATCTATGGCTGCAGAAAATCCTGCTTTGGGTTTAATCAACGGATTAAGAGCTAACATTTTTGATGATGGATTTGATTTTGAATATAAAAAATATTTCGTAGCAATACCTGATACATTTATTAATTTTCAAAGTGAAGGTGCTAAAAACTTTAGATTTAGAATTAAAGTTAGAGCATCAAATGACCAAAAATCAATTGTACAAATATCTGATGATGATGATGATTTCTATGTTGATAACGTAAGAATATTATATCGTTCTATAGAAGCAACTGATATCGAAGTATCTGCTGTCAAAATTATTTGGCCTTATACTTTGGCACCTGCTTCTCAAGCAACTAATATACCAGTTAGAGTAACTTTGAGTAACAACACGAGTACTTCATCGGGTTCTTATATTGTCAAAGTTAAAATCTTTAAAGATTATCAACCTGGTGATGAAAGAAATCCATTGAAACGTCCTGTATATTGTCGTTTGGAAACAATCAACTCTCACCCTAATGGCGAAGAAATTATATGGACAATGCCTCCATTTGATGCCCGTAAATCTGGTGGTGGAAGTTATAGAATGTTCAGTATGGTATTGGTACCTGGTGGAGACTTAGAAGAGAGAAATGATACTACATTTACTGATATTAATTTAGCTTTCGGTGATTCATTTGCTTATGAACCAGCTGATAATCCAATGAATGATGTTGATCCACAATTTGGTGCTGGTCTTAGATTACAAGGTTACGCTTATGGTGGAGTTGGCTCTACTGGTGGTGCTTGGAGTAATTATCCTACTGTAGTTGTTGGACAGGGTGATGTCGGTGGTTCTTCTTCTGGTCAATTTGCTATGAAATTTAATTTATTATCTGCAGATACAGTTTATGGTTACAAAGCTTTCTTTGGACCAAGAAACCAAGCTCCAGATGAAGTTTCATTCTCATTATATACTGATCAAGCAGACAAACCAAATACATTAATTTTAAATTCTACTATTCTTACTGAAAGAGGTAGAGATGCAATTAGATCAAAACAACCAGAAGATTTATTCTGGAATGAATATGTTGATTATAGATTGAAAAAAGGTGTTGTATTACAACCTGGTACTTATTGGATGTCTATTGCACAATTAGGCCAAACTGGTTTGGAATTAGGTGCATCAAGATTTAGAATGGGTATGAGAACAATGATGGTTCAAGTTCCTTCACCTTTCAACAATGTTTTAGTTGGTAATTCTGGTGTTCATTTAATGATACACAAAGAATTTAGAAAAGAAATAGCCAACAGTAAAAATAGTAGAAATAACAACGTATTTGCTTTTGAAAATACTAAAGGTGTTGGTCTTTGGAATGAGTTTATGCCATCTTCTGGTAACCCAGCTTATGCACATGCTCATCACTTTGGTCCTTCAAACAGTGATAATGCTACTTTAACTTTAACACGTTCTACTTGGGTTCCATTAATTAGACCTTTCTTAGGTAACAAAAAATCTGGTTCTGATTCATTATTTACTGATTGTATTGATGAAATTCCAGTTGAATTAGCGGACTTTAATGGTAGAGTGAGACAAAATGGTATTGATTTATTCTGGGAAACTTCTTCTGAAATCAATAATGCTGGTTTCTTTGTTGAGAAAAAAGTATTAATTGATGAAGTAGAAACTGCTTGGGATAGAATTACTTTTGTTAATGGTCATGGTAGTACACAAAACACATCTTACTATAACTACACTGATAAAAACGTAACTCCTAAAGCTACTTACCAATACAAATTGTCACAAGTAGATAAAGATGGTACTGTTTCTTGTCATGAGTCTAAAATAGTAACTAAAACATTTGATTTAGATTTGGAATTAACTATCGAACAAAATACTCCTAACCCTATGGCTGATAATACTAATTTCTCTTTCAGAATACCTGAAGCTAACTTAGTAAAATTAGAAGTAATGGATTTATTTGGTAATTTAGTTGCAACAATCGTTGATGGTCAATTTGAAGCTGGTATCTTTAACCATAACTGGAATGGTACTGACTTCAATGGTAATCAATTATCAAATGGTACTTACTTGTACAGATTGACAGCTGGTGAAAAATCAGTAACTGCTAAATTAACTATGGTTAAATAATAGTTAATCTAAATATAAATTGTTATTTGCTTTATTAATAAGTACATTAACATAATTCTTATGAGACCTCTTTTAAACGAGGGGTCTCTTTTTTTTGCCCAAATTGAATTTCGATGTTAAAATAAATTATTTTTATTGAGTAAAGAGGTAAAGTATGAAAAAGTTTTTATTGATATTGTTAAGTATATTAGTTGTTCCTTTTGTTTTAAAAGGGAATAAAGATAGATATCCTCAACCATTTGATGAATTAAATAATAACCATAATTCTCCGGCTATATCTACTGGATATTATTTTACTGATAATAATGAAGTTGTACCAGATAAACTTAAATCTAAGCAAAAATTTAGAAATATAGATGATAAAACTACTGGTACTTGGTATAGAATTTATTCTGGTCCAAGACAGGTCAATAAAAATTATTGGTCTAATAATCCACAATTAGGATTAGCATTTTTCAGAAATCCATCATTACCGATAGAAAATAAAGGTGATTTCTTTGCTACAGGTGTTGCATTTGGAACAGACTCAACTGATGATGCTATTGCGGGTCCAATACCGTTTAATATGAATAAATCATTTTATTTTAATGGAATAAGATATGATTCTATCTATATTTCGACCAATGGAATTATAGCACTGACCAACCGTAGATATTATTATGATGTAAATGGTCAAAGAACTATTCCACAAGGGCAGACCTTGGCTTATGATAGAAACTCTTCTGATTATTTATTGGATAGTGTCAGAAATTATTTGGGTAGTGATAAAAGAGCGAAAGTAGGAAATGGAATTAGTGACCTCTCAAGAGATGACTTTGGTTATGTATATTCTGTTTTAGGTGGAGA
>Ga0163144_10018040_pt1 | contig 14319 bp, 8 predicted proteins | sample OliLak19BULKMAT1_FD_123175 | JGI IMG/M metagenome (GOLD analysis project Ga0163144, IMG submission 123175) | Freshwater microbial mat bacterial communities from Lake Vanda, McMurdo Dry Valleys, Antarctica - Oligotrophic Lake LV.19.BULKMAT1 | ecosystem: Environmental > Aquatic > Freshwater > Lake... | reverse complement strand
CCGCCGCCACGCGGCGCTCACTGCGCCCGAGGCCCGTTAACACCGGGGTCAAAAAGCCGGTGAGTCGCTGCGCGCTACGGCGGAAATGCTGGCTGGTCCATTGCATGCGGACAGCAAAAGCAGCAGGGTCACGAAATAGCAATATTTACTTAACGGAGTAATACTAGCAGCATCCCTTGAGAAATGAGCAATTTTCACAGAATGACCCCGGCTGCCGCCCCGTGCCAGTGCCTTCGCCACTGGCATCACCGCTGCCGGTGAGATACGAAATCCAGACGTGATCACACACTGTGGGCTTCCCGTCGGCCCCGCGCATTTGTTTCAGCAAAGGTGCCGTCGCGGGGTCGTCGCCGATATAGTCGAAAGTCTCGATCTTCGCATGGCCTTCCATGTTGGATTGTCCAGCGAGGACGAAAATTTTCAACGGCTTGGCCTGTGCGGTGGCTCCCAGCGACAGCGTGAGAGTGGCGAGAAAAGTTATCCCGTGTCTGAGCATTTTGCGTTTGGTGATCATTTGGTTTTGGCTGGTTGTGATTCAGACGCTGCCTTCGGAGCGGCTGCGGGCTGTGCGGTGACGTTCTTCAATTCCAGCAATGTCGGCGAGGCTGTGCTGGCCGCGATTCCGGCGATGGCTTTGTCGAGAAGATGGAAGCTATCGCTTGGCTCCTTCCCGTGTTCGGACTTGGCGAGCTCCCGGCGCATTTCTTGCAACTGCGGCATTACCTCTTTCGCGTGAATGCCGTAGCGGGAGAGATACTCCAGGCATTTCGGCAGGCGCTTTCCCTGACCCCATCGGCCCATTTCGATTACCGACAGGCAGAGAGGCATGCCCTCGCGGATGTGTAATCGAGAAACAATGTCCAGACCCGCCAAACGAATACCGTCGGCAAACATTTCATTGCTAGGTGCCATTTGCTGGATGGCCTTGATGACGGATGGCAGCAGCGTGACGAGGTCCTCGTCACTCAGCTTGCCGTAGATGCGTCCAAGCGATCCGCGCGCAGCGCCGTCCTCATTTTCCAAGAGTGACATGATAGCCGGATAGAGCAACTGGCGGTCAACACCCTCCAAGGAATCGCTCAGGATGCTCTGCGGCCCTCGCGAGCCAGGGTAAGGCGAGAACAAGGCGATGGAAGCGGCGCGTTGGGCCATACGACGCGGGTCGGCGGGATTTGTGCGCACCGACATTCTCAGCAGGTCGCTTACGCTTGCCTTGCGAGCCTCCGGGCCCAGCGCAGGCAGCGCCTTTGCCGCCAGACCTTGCAGCCACGGATCCGGATCCTTGAGCAAGGCCCGCAATTGGGGCGCTGCGGCATCGGCCCGCGATCCCTGAAAACCGAGTGCCTCGCAGGCACCGTAGCGCGACTCGCGATTGGAACTGGCGAGCAACTTCAGCAGCGCAGGCACAAAGTCACCCTCGTGCTGCCCCAGTCCCATGGACGAACGCTTGCGCACGGCAGGCGACCAGCTTGACAAACCGGCCAGCAATTTTTCGTTCGTGCGCCCCTCGTAGCCGGAACCTTTCTTGCCGCCTGTGGAAAAGTAATCGCGTCCCGCAGCAATGACTTCATCCACCTCACTTTGCTTCAAGGCCGGGAGAGAGTTCGGTTTTTTGCCCGTTAGAGAGAGACTTGTGAGCGGCAGAGCATAGGCCAGCATATAAGCCCCGGTGCTGTCCCAACTTGTATATTTGTTATGCTCCTCCTCGCCCACCGGCGAGCCTTGGTAACTGAAGCTGCCATCCCAACTTCGTGCCAGATCATAATACCATGCCTGTTCCTTGAGATAGGCACCCGTGGCCAGCGGGCCACAGCGGGCCACCGCAGGCAGTGCCCATAAAACATTGAAGAAATTCCCCGTGTGGCCGCGCTCCCGCTCGCTGTAAGCTGCCGTGGACATTTTGGCGAAGAACTCCGCCGCCTCGCGATCTCCGAGCAAATCAAACAACACCGCCGCCATGGAGCATTTCCCGTTATCCTCATGCCCGGGCCAAGGCTCGTGATCGCCGTAGGGGATGGCACCTTTGTTGACATACCATCGCAGAAAACCCGCCGCCTTCGTGATGGCGCGATCCAGCGCGGGCTCGCTGACTCCCGCCTGGCGGGCGAGCACCATGGAGATGGTGAGGCTGAGGCCCGGCGCATTCATGCAGCCATAACCATTCAGGTTTCCATTCGGCATGGCAAACTTGTGACCCCAAGTGCCGACAGCACTTTGGCCTAGGGCGGCCTCCATCGTCATGCGCTTCAGGCCGGGCAGCACAGACTTGTCGCCGGTGGCCATGGAATATTCAGCCAGAAAGCTGATCGCGTATCCGTAATACCAAGTCGCCATCGCATCCGCTCGGAACTCGGCCACCTTCCTGGCATACTCGGCCAGCATAGGCCGGTATTCCACATTGCCGCTGGCCAGCAACGCCAGAGCATTAAGATTGGTGGGGATCGAGACGTTGCCGAGACCCTTTTTCGCGATGACCTTGCAGCCTTGTTCAAATATCTTCTTCGACTTCCGGCAGTCGAACGGAGCGGTGGCGCTATAGCCACCGATGACCGCTAGCTTGAGAGCGACGTTTTCGGTTTTGCCTGCACGCCAGCGGACCAGCTTCAGCACGCCGCCGGACTTTTCCTGTTCGGCGACCGCGATGGCGTTGGCAAACTGGATGCGGGCGTCATTGCTGAAATTCTGATCGCTGAGGCCAAGAATCACATCGCCGCTGTTCAAAATCCCGTCAGCAGGCGAACCCTTGGCCACTGCGGTCACGAGGATCTGCCGCGCCTCGGCTGTCTGGCCTTTCTCAGCATAGATCCAGCCGCGTGCGCCGGTTGGCCCTAGCGTCCAGTCATGCGTGCCGTCGGTTTTGCCGCCTTGGGTGAAATCGGGAGCGGATGACAAAGCCGTTTTGACCTTTGCACCCGATACCATGCTGCGTGATCCGAGCAGCATGACTCCTAAAAGCATCAGCGCATTCGCAAACCGTCTATTTAGTTTCATCGTTGTTATCGGGTTTCGTGAGTGCGGTGTTGAGGCTGCTTACTGTTTTGCGACCGGAGCAGCCTGGATCGGCGGGAGTTTCATCTCTTCCACCCAGACGCTCAAGGGAACGCCAGCCGGAATGAAACTGCCTTCTGACCTGTTGTTCATCGGGAAGTTGCTGACTGCGATAGTCACCTTGCCGTCCTTGAATTCGTCGCGGAAATCGGCCCAGACATGGCCGCCACGGGGCTTGCTGCCCTCTCGCCGCCAGGCGATAACGCCACTTTTGGACTCGGCTAGTAACTTGCCATTAACGTAGATTGCGTAACCCTCGCCCGTGTTAGTGTGCACACTGCCGCCGACCCTGATGCAATAACGGTGGCCTTCCTTCAGCGGCGGCACGTCGAAGCTCTGGCGCAGCAGCACCACGTCTTTCTCGCACATTGTTTTGCCCGGACCGCGCTTGCCGCCTTGATACCATTCCGGAGTCGGGGCTGCGCCCTTGTCGCCTCGCTCCCCTCCAAACGGTGCCTCGCCTCGCTTCCAACCCGCCTGCTTGGAATCAAATCCGCGCGCAAACCAGTTCTCCTGCCCGGGCGGATAAGTCACCTTGATGTCGCGGAGACCCTTGGTCTTTCCCTCCGTCTGGACCTTGGTCTTGTCTTCCGGGAGGTCGAAGCAAAAGTAATCCCATGCTGCGCCTTTCATATCTCCGCCGAAGGGCTTCCAATCGTAGTCATGGTTGCCGGCCGCGCGGTAGTAGTTGGCGGCTTCATCCAGCGCGTCTCCCAAGTAGGGTGAAACCTGTGCAGGCTTCTGCCCTTTGAGCGCAGCCTGCAGCAACGGCTGGTTCTGGGGAGTGCCCACGAAGGAGGCCAGCGCGCCATCGAGGATCATGGGCTTGACCGCAACCAGCGAAGCGGACTTCTGCGCTTCCGTCGGCACCGGCTTCGCGGCCTCGGCTGCCGCTCGGGCCGCAGTCCGGGCTTCTCGATCCGACTTCGGAATCGCCTCCGCCTCGCTGCCGAGCAGCCGAACCATCGCCCGTCCCATGGCTTCACCTACCAGCAGATACGTCTCAGGATTCCGGTTGTAGTGGTAGTCCTGCGGTCTCGGAGACACTTCGACCTCACGCCAAAAATCACGCGTGTCCACCGATGCCACGCTACCAGCAAACTCCGGATGCTGTTTCGGATCGCCCACTGCCATCTGCGCCGCCCAGATCGGCTTGAATATATCACCCATGTTATAGCCGCCAAAGCCAACCGTGGCCACCACTGCACGCATTGTCGGAGCATTGAACTCCTTGCGCAGATCGCTGATCAGGTTGACCAAGTTCTTCTCGTATTCTTCCTTTGTCGCGCCCTGGTCTTTGTGCCCTTGGAACCACCCGAAGCCGGCGATCTCGTAGCCCTGCCCCTTGTAACCGGGCACGACCTTTTCCATCTTGTCGAGGGTTTCACGGACACCCTTGACCATCAGGCGGTATTCCGCACCTTCATGCTGCTCAGCGCCCTGCTGTTTGCTCTTGCCGCTTGACGGCGGACGGAAGTCGAAACCCAGCGAGCGGTTGCCTTGCGCCGTCTTGATCAGCAACACCGGCTCATCGTGGAAAGTGCCCATGACGTAACCAAAACCCAGTTCTGGACCAATGGAATTACACTTCGGTAAACACTTGCTATTCGCCAATGCACTCAGTGGAGTTCCTTTACCGCCTTCAACCAGGCGCGCCTCCTCAAAATAGACGTCGTTACGAACCGACCACTTGCCAGCATCGTCGAGCAGGTAGTGAAACTTCTTGTCCTTCTTCGTCAACGTCTCGAGGTCACCCTTGCCCACTAGGTCCACCTGTTCCATCCAGAACGCCGCCGATCCGCCCTTGAAGTAAGTGATCGTAATCGGATAGCGCTTACCCGATTCGAGGGCGACTTTCTCGATGATGGGCTTGCCGCTCACGTCCTTGCGGTAAACCTCCTTGCCAGCGAAGGTCACGACCGCTTGGGTGCTGTCTTCAAAACCCGCGTGCAGGGTGTAGTTCCCCGTCGTCGGCACATCAATGAAGGCGGTCGCCATCAGCGTGTGTGGTCCGTCAAGAGTCGGAAGCGTTGCCGAGACGGTCCCGAGAGCCACCGTGTCGGTCTTGGCGGGTGTCAGTTTTGCATAGTCCGCCTTCGGGTCATAGGCACCCTTGTAAAGTGCAACCAAGGCCCCCTTCTCTGCCTTGGCATCGGCCGACTGGTAAACCCCGTGGGCGGCCAGCCCCGCGGCACCGATCGACATGACTCCCGGGATGATGGCCGGATCAGCCGAGAGGAACACGTTCGGATAGAGCGGGCGGGCACCGGTGAGATCCCCCATGCCGACCATGTTGGACTGCCCGGCCAAGATGTAAACCTTGACCGGTTTGGTGGCATCTCCCGGTTTTCCATCCGGTGAGGGCAGAGCCAGAGGTATTGGAGCGGCACCATAAAGAGTCTGCCCTGCCAGCACGATGGCGGCCAGAAAAGGTGATGTTTTCGTTGATTGTTTTGTCATGGAGTTATGCCTTCGATTGATGTTGATCTCTACTTCTCTCCCGTTCCGGTCATTGTTTACGGTTGCGGAGCAGATCGCTCTTTGCGGCCGGATTCACGATGATTTCGTCAAGAAACGTCAGCGAATGTTTGGATTCCAGTATGACCCTCACGAACCGGGCGCGCTCGCCGGGCGCTTCCACATACATCAGGAACGACCTTGGCTTGAGTTTGCCCACGACTTCCCGGCGGATGGAATCCTTGTAAAAAAACGTGATCGGCTTCTTGTGTGCTTGGCGATAGCTCATACCGTCGTCTGATACGGAAACGACCATGCTTTTTGGAAAAGCCGCGCCCGCTTCATGGTCAATGAGAAGATCGACGCCGATTCCAGTCACGCTCTGGCTGGTTCCCAGATCCACCGTAAGCTCGACGCCTTCCTTGCTCGCAGGGAAAACCACCCATTGCCTGTCCGCGGGGTCGGCACCGCCATACTCCCCGTCCGTTAGAGAGGCTAATCCGGGTCGGCCGCCTTCCGCGGCGGGCACGGTGCCGGAGATGTTCTTCCCGATGGCAAGATGGCTTACCACATCCTTCGAAGAATCGAGGAAAACCGCATCAAATATTCCGTCGTCCAGCTTCATGTCCGGATCAATGAGCCGGCAGGCCCTGCGGGCAAAGCGTTGGCCCAGCACCCGGTAGGCCGGCGTCGGGAAGTGCCCGCCGTCCACCTCGTAAAGGCCCCACGGATTCACCCCGGCGTTCAGGTCGTCGGTATCAACCCAAGCCCCGTTCGGATGGGCTTCGCCCATCCTGACCTGAACCTCCCGCACTAGATCGCCGTCCTTCACTCCTTTCGAAGTCAGCCAGTAGTCGTTGATGCGCCCGATCACAAAGTGGATTTCCTTCAGTTGAAGATCTTTTTTAAACTGGTCGAGGACTCCGTAAAAACTTTTCTCGTAAACCCCGCCCCATCCTTTCTCCGCATCCGCTTCGCCCTGCATCCAGATGAATGTTACCGAGGCCAGATCCTTCCCATTGATCGCGCGATTCACGCTGTTCATCAGTTCATCGTAAAGCGTTCCAATATCCGTTCCGTTAACCGGGGCTGCGCCTTCTGGCGGCGCCCACTTTTTATACCACCGGTAGATTGGCTGACTCGGATGCGCGACTGTCACCACAATCACTGTATCCTTGCCGAACACCTTCTCCACGGCCCCCTTGAAAGCGTCGGGCAGCGGAGAACGCATGTTGGATTGCCCGGATAAGATGAAAAGGTGCTTGCCCTCCCCGGCCCTGCATTCTCCGGCGGAGAACGCGAGAAACGGAAAGATCCATAAGGTGGCGAGGACAATGAAACGCTTGAAGCGCTTGTTCATGGAAGGATAGAACGCGACCATCGGTGAAGCTTTATCAACGATGTATTGTGCCCTGTGTTTCATGAAATCCTCATCCGGTAGAATGTGCCGGTGCCTACCAACCCGAAGCGCGCGATGATGTTCTCGGTCTTTTCAGGAGCCGGAACGGTGGAAAACAGCGGTGGCTGCTTGTGAAAAAGGTCCGCGACTGCGGTGAAAACAAGCCTATAGGCGAGCAGGGTGAATCTAATCGGTTTCACGAAAGTTTTTTGTAAGAGGGAATTTTGTGGGAAGAGTTCTTCTCTAGGTTTTGTTAGCGATAGCCAGTATTATTTACTCGGTTGTGGGTTGATGCGTATTATGCGGGCAATCAACTGTGCCGCATCGCCACGAGTGAGATTTTCTTCACGTCCGGGCGATGCCGGGGCTTTCCCTGGCAGCAAACCTGCCATTAGCCTTGCGGCCTCGGCACCGCTGACCGCGCGGTCTGGATGGGCGAACGCGACCATTCGCTCCCCGGGCTTATTGCCGTATTTGCGCACTTCGTAATCAAGGAAGGGCTTTGGTGACCGGGTGGAGTTGTCATAGAGCGTTTCCATGTATTTGAAAGCGGGATGTCCACGCGGCACATCATTAAAGTGCGCAGCCGTGATGCTAAGCGGAATGTGTAGGCCCTTTACCACCATCCGTGCGAACTCGCCCCGCGTCACCGGCTCATGTGGACGGAACTGGTATGCCTCGGGATAACGCCGCGCCTTTTCCGCCGCCGGATCATTCCAGCAGATTTCCTCCAATCCATTGTCCCCCGCCGCGCCGCGCAGGCTGAGAGTCTGCACTGCAGCAAATGCGGGGTCATCGCCCGGCAGGTCGGTGTAAAAAAACAGCGCACAGCGCTGCCGCAGGAGTTCGTCCTGGATGTCGCCGACCGGCACCTGATCGAGTTCCAGCTTGCGATCAATCGCCAGCGCAGCAGCGACACCCGCTGCCTGCCCGAGCGCGGACCACACCGGTTCCATACGAACACTGCACATCGCGACGTGCGTGCAGGAAATGCCCACCGGAAAGAGCACACCCTTGCGATTCTTCGGCACCATGACGCCATAAGGAATCTGATAAGGCCCAGAGACGTCTTCCATGGAGAGCGTTCCCTCCGCCGCACCTTCCCCGGAACGGGGTTCCTTTTTGTCCGTCGGATTCTGGACATTGTGGGAATCAATCAGATAAGTCCCGATCGCCACCGAGTCGGAATGCAGGGGTCCGCGCAGGCCGTTTCCGCGAAGATCCTTGTGAATATCGCTTTCCGTAAGCGTGTAGAGTCCCTCGATGCGGCGGCCCTGGCGCACGTAGAGCCGATAAGGCAGATGGTTGTTATCCGTAAATTCGTCGTCGGGCAGACCGATGTTGCGCGAGCCGCCTTCCGTCTGAATGTAGTAGAGCCAGCCAAGGTCATGGTTGCGGTATATCCTTTCGATCTCCGCCCGCTCCTGCCAATCGGCCAGCACCCAGCGTGTTCCATACCCGGTCAAGTCCCCTCCGTAGCTGATCCCGAGCAGATCATGCTTCCGGTTGGGAATCTCCGGCTGCTTGTTTCGATTCCATCGGTATTTGGCTGGATCATAACAGGGCGGCGGTTCTTGTAAACGAAACGGGTGATCCTCCCGGCCGTAATCCTTGGCCGTGAGACGATAGGTGAAGGCTTGTGAACGGTCATCCGCTTCGCCCGTGCTTTCCGGCAGGATGGTATTGGGCAGTGTCCCGGGCACATTGCGGAAGAAAGTGGTGTAGATGCGCCCGGCGTGTGGCTCCTCTGGGGAACGGGCTTCCCGTCCGATGCGAAAAGGAACTTTGGCAAAGGCCGCAATGTCGGCTTCGTAAGTGGCATCAATGATCACCCGGCCAGCATACTCATGCTTCTTTCCAAGCTTTCCCTGATTGTCCCGCTCCTTGGTGATCACGCCCACAACGCTCTCTCCGTTCATCTTCACGTCCACCGCCACCTCATTGAAGCGCGTCGTGATGCTTTTCTGCTCACCGACCATTTCCGCAAAAATCCTCGCTGCAGTATGCGGCTCCCAAGCGCGTCCTTCGGCTGTGTTCCACCGCTTCGGCGGGCTTTCATTCATGTGCGCCTTCACCAAGGGATCCTCTGCCAGCACGGTTCGATGGTAGTTTTTTACACGTTGCCGGAATTCCTCTATCACGCCGCTGTTGGATTCCACGTATTGGTCATCCAGCCGCAGCACGCCGGAAGAAAGCACGCCGCCGAGCACCGGGACCTGCTCGATGAGAATCACGGATTTCCCAAGACGGCCTGCGGCGATGGCTGCGGCGATGCCCGCTGGCGTCCCGCCGACAACCACGACGTCGCAGGACTGGATCGCGGCCGAAGTGCCGCCGGCGAACGCGGCAGGAGGGAAGGTGGCCAGGAAAAGGGTCAGGATTAGATTGATGAAGCGTTTCATGGCTGCCGAAATTTACGTTCTCAGTTCTTGCCTGTGTTAAAGTGGTTGGGGATTTTTGAGTTCAGCGCGTTCGGCGGAATATGTTCTTGATAGTGCGTCGAGGTGGGCGGTGATCTGTAGCGCGGGGATGTTGGGGGAGATTGCCGCCATTACTTTGTGTCCATAATTAAAACCGCTTCCCTGTATTGACAGGTTAGCCTCGTAATTCAGCCATCTCCCCGGTGCTGTCGGCAAATTTATCGGTCGGTGCATCCACGGCGTTGAGCATGGAGACGAACAGATTTGCCAGCGGCTTCTTCTTGTCGCCTTCGAATGCATGGAGCTTGCCATGCTTGAAGCCCAGCGCGTTGCCGCCGGCCAGATGGATCGGGTAGTTTTTCGTGCCATGCGAACCGTGCGGGTGGCTGGATCCCCAAAGGACGACCGTGCGGTCGAGCAAGTTGCCGTCGCCTTCTTTGGTGTCGCGCAGGCGTTGCAGAAAATAGGCGTGCTGCTGGGCGCGCCAGTTGTCCCAGTAGCCGGATTCTATGGGGCGGCTGTGGGCGAGTCCGTGGGTTTGATCTTTGAATCCAAGGATGGTCGAGTAGTTGAAGGTATCACTGGTTTGTGACTGTTCACTCTCCAGCATGAGCGAGGCATAGCGCGTGGAATCCGTCTGGAACGCCAGATAAATCAGATCATACAAGCAGCGGATATATTCCTGCGGATCCTTGGTTGAGGCCTCCAGGTTCAGCCCCTTGGTGTCCACGTCAGGCAGCGGCTCATGCGTCCACTGGCTGGTGCGCTCGACACGTTGCTCGATGGCTCGAACCGTGTCCATATACTCGCCCACCTTTTCCTGATCCCCTTTGCCCAAACGGTTGTTCAGGCTCTTGGAATGATCCAGCATCATATCCAGTACGCTGGCGTCGCGCTTGAGCCGGGTTCGGATTTGTTCAACACTTGCCCCGGCATACGGCTGAAACAATGAGTTGAAGATTTCCTGGGGTCTGTTCATCGAGGGAATCGGGCGGCCCGGCCCATAATGCGAAAGCGTCTTGCAGCTTCCGTAAGCACCGGTGCCGCCTTCGGTGCCGAGCACCAGCGACGGATAGCGGGTCTTGTGGCCATTGATCTTTGCGGCAAGCTGGTCAATGGAGATGTTGTTTTTTTGTTCAGTGCCAGCCATGTTTGCGCCGGTGGCGAAGACATCGCCGCTGCTGTGCCCGCCCAGCCCGAAGCCCCCGGCATGGTCGAGACCGCGCAAGTAACTGACGTAATTCTTGAGCGGCTCGAACGGGGCGGATGATTTGTTGAAGGTCAGCGGCCCGGCATCTTGGCACGGCCACCAGTTCCAATCGTGGTGCGGCTTGCCGGCTATTGGAATGCCTTCCGCCGTATCGGGCATGTAGGCACCGTAGGCGAAATAGTTGATCAACATCCGCTTTGGCAATTCTTTGCCGGCAGCGGCCTTCGCCCAGCCCATGCTTTCGAGAAACGGCAGCGCCAGCGCCATGCTGCTGCCCCGGAGAAATTCACGCCGATTGAGATGCCAGGATTTCTGTTTCATAAGTATTGGTGTTAGATAGGGTGGCTTATGATTTAGGCGGGCAGCGAAAGGCCTCGCTCTGACAGACGGCGATAATCATCTCCAAAAAGCGATAGTCGTTTTTACTGGTCTGATTGCGCAGTTGTTCGACGAGGGCGCTGTCCCGATAGGTAAGACCGCGACCCATCCCATAACTTAGCAATCTTCGCAGCACATTCTGGGCGATGTCGTCCTTGCGCTCCTTCAGCAAATATGCCTTGAGCTGCTCCATCCCGTCAACCGTCGGGCCGCGCGGAACGCGGGCATCGGCGTGGATTTCCACGGTGTTGATCGTCTTGAGGTAGGCTGCATAGCCTGCCAGGTCTTTGTCGAGCTTTTCGTCAAATCCCCTGACTCTGGTGCCCGCTTTCGGAACCAACGGCTGGAATTTGCCGGTCGCATTGTATTGCTCAAAAGGGATGCCCCACGGGTCGAGGCTCGCATGGCAGACGCTGCAGCTTTCCTGCGTCCGGTGTTGGCGCAGCAGGTCTTTTATGGTGACGGCTTTTTCAGCCCCAGCCCCGGCGGAGTCCGACAGGGCCGGAACATTGGCTGGCGGCGGCTTCACCTCTTCACCGAGGATCGCCTCGCGCAACCACACCGCACGATAAATTGGATGCGGTGCCGAGCCTGTCGAATTTGCGACCAGCACCGATCCCTGGGTAAGCAGCCCGCCCAAGCGGTGCTCGGGCTTAATCGGCACGACGCGCAGCTCATTCCCCTGCACGCCGGCTACCCCATAATGCGCCGCGAGCGGTTGATTCAGCATGGCGAAGCCGGAGTGCACGATGTTCAAGACGCTCGCATTGTGTTGGATCAACTCGGCGATAAAGCCAACCGTTTCCTCCTGCATATAATCGCGAATCGTTGGGCGATTGGCCACCTCCCTGCCTTTGGCCTCACCGCCCCCTACAAGGTAAAGAAAGCGAGGGAAAAGCTCTTTGTTGATGTTCACCGTTTTCATCTTCGCCAGACTCAGCCATTGCGTCGTGAAGTTGTTCACAAAATCGCCCGAACGCTTGTCCGCGAGCAGTCGGCGCACCTGCGCCTCAATCACGGGCGCATCTTCGAGCCTGCCCTTCGCCGCCAGAGCCAGCAGCGTGTCGTCCGGCATGCTGCCCCACAGGAAATACGACAGTTTGGAAGCCAGTTCGTAGGGCTGCGTCGCCCCCCCGTTTTGCGCGACTGTGTGATAGAGAAACTGTGGGGAAGTTAAAACCATGGCCAGGGTTTCCCGCATCGCCTCTTCCAGCGTTCCAAAATCACCGGCCAGAACATTGTAAATTTTCACGAACTGCTCGAGTTCGTCCGTCATCACCGGGCGGCGATAGGCCCGGGACATGAAACGACTGACCACTTCCCGGACATAGGCCGCCTTGTCGGTCTCACGCAGCGGGGATTCGAAGAGAATGCGCGTGTGATGCGCTGGCGGCCAGAAATCGGCAACGGGTGCTTCAAACTCTATGGACTCAACCACCACCCGCGGCCCGGACAGATCCCATGATCCACTAGAGTTTGCATGGTCATTGAGTGCTCCGTCATCGTATAGATTCAGGGGCGTAACGTTCAAGGCGGGAGGCGTCATCGCTGTCTTGCGTGAAATGGGGGGACGAACCGGATAATTTTCAATCCGCCCGCGAAAATCAAAGATCTGGGGATTGTCCGTATTGTTGGTCAGCCGAAGATTGCCGACGGGCTCAAGCAGAAAGACCGCCTGAAAGCCAAAAGGGTAACCCATCACCATTTGCAGAGGAACGCTGTCGATGCCCTGAGGCAGGATCGCCGATGCCTTGATGCGGATGCGGAATTCGCCATTTTTGGGCCAGCTTTTCAGGGGCAGGCCCTGACTCGCGCTGTTCTGACCGGCCCCTCGATAAACGCCGATTTCGTCAACGTTCTTGTCGGCGGCAGAGGGAGTTTTTGTTATCCACTTCTGTGCGGCGCGATGGACTTCCGGCTTACCGGGATTGACAATAGCCGCGGCCATCGCCCGCCGCGCGCACTCCAGGTAGCGATCCATCTGCTCGGGCCCGATCAACATGAACTCCGCCGTGTTGTTGAAGTGGTAAGGCTTCACCGGATCCTCGGGCAGCTTGTCGATCAGCTTCAACTCGAATCCGAGCAGATCCCGCATTGTGTTCTGGTATTCAAAGTTTGTCAGACGGCGGGTCGTCGGAGTGGTGTCCGTCGGGACAGCCGTGCTGGCGAATTTGCGCATGCCCGCCTCAATCCACGCGATGAGCGCATTTCTCTCGGCATCGGTCGGCTGATCCTCATCTTCCGGGGGCATCTCCCCGCTTTTGAGTTCCTTGAGAACTTTTTCCCACCGCAATAGGTCGTGCCCGGCAGAGAGCCCGCCGTCCAGATCATGAAGCGTCATCTTGCCCTTGCTCCTTTTGGGCCCGTGGCAGGAGACGCAGTAAGAATTAAAAACTTTTCCAAAGTTTGCCGGAACAGCGGCCGTGCCGGACTGCGCGGCCAACGCTCCAGGCTTTGCCTCCTGGCCGTAGCTACCGGGCAGGCTCGCGATGCATCCCGCGGCAAGGGTCGCCAGCCAAATGACGGAGCGGATCGGTTTGGATAGTGACGGCCTCATAAAACTTGTTCTAATACTTTGCCCGTTGTCGCTACTTCTTATCTTGTAAGAGATTCACCATCGCTCGCCCCATCGCCTCGCCCATCAACCAATATGACTCGCCGTTGCTGTTCCAGTGAATTCCTTGTTTGCTCCCACCAAACTCCTCGCGTGGCCGCCAGAAGTCGCGCGTTTCCGCGGTCGCCACGTTGCCCTTGAACTCTGGCCGCTGGGAAATCGCCACCTGCGCGGCCCGGACCATGCGCCACCACTTAGTGGCGGCGTCCTTCTGTTCCTGGGTTGTCTTTCCCTGCAGCAGGTCCGCGAAGTCCCGCCCGAAGCAGCCGGTAACCGCCACCACAGTCTGCATGTCGGGCGCGTCGAATTCTTTCCGCAAATCTTTGATCAGGTTGGCCAGATTCGCCTCGTATTCTGGAGCAAAGTTTTCATCTGCGTCGTGCTCGCCCTGGTTCCAGAGAAAGCCGGCAATCTTGTATCCCTGCGACTTGTCGTAACCCGGCACGACCTCCGGCAGGCGTGCGAGGGCATCCCGCAACGCTTGGACGACCAGCGGATACTTGTCGCCCAGTTGCCCACCGGAACTCGGCGGACGGAAATTGACGGCCAGATTGTTGGCGCCGAAAGCCACCTTCACCAGTAGAACGGTTTCCTCATAGCTATCGCCTAATACATGGCCGATACCCAACTCAGGACCAAATCCCTTGTTGCGAAAGCCGCCGTAGCCTGGTTGGAGGCCGCCAAACACGGCTTCCTTCCCGGTGCCCATGGTGATGAACACATCATCGCGAATTGTCCAACCGGACGATGTCTTGTTGGGGCCGCTGTAGAGACTTTTATACTTCTCTACATT
>Ga0163144_10018039_pt1 | contig 14319 bp, 6 predicted proteins | sample OliLak19BULKMAT1_FD_123175 | JGI IMG/M metagenome (GOLD analysis project Ga0163144, IMG submission 123175) | Freshwater microbial mat bacterial communities from Lake Vanda, McMurdo Dry Valleys, Antarctica - Oligotrophic Lake LV.19.BULKMAT1 | ecosystem: Environmental > Aquatic > Freshwater > Lake... | reverse complement strand
CCCGGAGCGTCTGGCAAGGCCTCACCCGGGAAGGCCGGGAGCCCCGGAGCGTCTGGTAAGGGGGCACCTGGCAAGGCCGGGAGCCCCGGAGCGTCTGGCAAGGCCTCACCCGGGAAGGCCGGGAGCCCCGGAGCGTCTGGCAAAGGGGGGCCTGGCAAGCCTGGGAACAAGGCATCGCCCGGGGCGCCGCCCGCGAAGAAGCCCGTGCCGGGGGCGGCGACGCGCGACAAGCCGACGCGCGATCAGGGTGGCGAGGCGTGGGAGATCATCGCGGCCGACTTCACCGCGGCGGCGGGCCCCGGCTCGACGTTGCCCGAGCACGGCCCGGAGGTCGCCTTCGCGGGGCGCTCGAACGTCGGTAAATCGAGCCTGATCAACATGCTCACGGGGCGGAAGAACCTGGTGCGGACGGGCGCCACGCCCGGCGTCACGCGGGCCCTCGTGCAGTTCTCGGCGCGGACCCGGGCGGGGCAGGTGTACTCGCTCGTCGATCTGCCGGGGTACGGCTTCGCCCAGCGATCCAAGGCCGAACGGCGCCAGTGGGCCGACCTGATCGAGGCCTTCTTGCGCGAGCGACCGCAGCTCGCGGCGCTGGTGCTCCTTGTCGACGCGCGGCGCGGGGTCGAGGAGGACGATCGCGCGCTCATCGAGTTCGTGTCGTCGCAGAGCGCGGGCAGCACGCGGCCGGTGCCGGAGATCCTTCTCGTCGCGACCAAGATCGACAAGGTCAATCGCTCCGCGCAGTTTGCGACGCTCTCTGCGATTGCCGTGCCGCAAGGGCTGAGCGCGCTCGCGTTCAGCAGCGTGACCGGTCAGGGTAAGTCCGAGCTCGGGCGCTGGGTTGCGCTCGCCCTTGAGCGCGCGGGCGCTCGCCGGTAGGGTGTTTGCTGCATTATGGCGTTCGACGTCCAGAGCCGCGCGGAGCGGGACGCTCGCGACATCGATGCGATGCGGTCCATCTGCGACGGTGACGACCGCGGGGTGGCGATCCTCTACGACCAGTATTCGGCCATGGCGCTGGGGCTCGCGCTGCGGATCGTGCGCGACGGGCAAGAGGCCGAGGACGTGGTTCACGATGCGTTCGTGGCCATCGTGGAGCGCGCCGATCAGTACAAGGCCGAGCGCGGGACGGTCGTGGCGTGGCTGGTGACGACGGTGCGCAACCTCGCGCTGGAACGGACCCGTCGCCGCCCCCGGCGCGCGCAGATCACCGAAGAAGAGCTGCGGCACGAGCCGGCCGAGCCGGTGGCCGATCCGGAGAGCATCTCGTGGCTGGGGCGCGAGCGTGAAGAGGTCCGGAAGGCCCTCGGGAAGCTGTCGGCGGCGCAGCGCCAGACGCTGGAGATCGCGTTCTTCGAGGGCCTCAGCTACCCGGAGATCGCCGAGCGCGAGAACATCCCGCTGGGCACGGTGAAGTCGCGCGCGGCGCGGGCGCTCTCGGCCCTGCGCGCCGCGCTCGAGGGCGTGGAGCCACCGGCCACCGACCCGGGCGGCGTGATCGCGCCATGAGCGGCGAGCGGCGGCCATCGGAGATCACGCTCGAGAGGTACGCTTTCATTGCGGCGCAGGTCGTCCTCCACGAGGACCGGCCGCGGGCCGAGGTGCTCGGGATGTTCGCGCTCACGGAGCCGGCGTGGGACGTGATGGTGGCTGACTGGACGCGCCGGATGGTGGACGAGATCCGCACGCGCTCGGGGTCGAGCGCGCCGGTCGCGGAGCGCTATCCGATCGCCTCGGGGTATGCGACGGCGTATGCGCGCGCCGTGCGGGAGGCGCAGAAAGAGCTGGATCGCGGCGAGGACGAGGCCACGGTGCGGATCGCGCCGGGGACCCCTCGGGACGAGCCCTTCAGCGTGCTCGGCGCCTCGAACCGAGCGGCGGCCGAGGGGCGAGCTGCCAGGGGAAAGACGGCGTAGCCCGGCGCCTCGAACCGAGCGGGCCGAGGCGCGAGCTGCCAGGGGGAAGACGGCGTAGCTGAAGCGGCTCCGCGAAGGGTGGAGCGGCCATTCACGCGATGGGCCGTGCCGGCGAAGCGGCGGTCGTTCCGCGATTCGAATTCTCGCTTTGAGTAGCTCGGCGTGGTGGTGGAGCTGGCTGCAACGCAAGCAGCTCCACCGCAGTCGCAGCTAGCTACAACCCATGGAGTTGCCGCAGTTGAGGCACTTGTAACAGGCGCCGTTGCGTACGGTGATGTGGCCGCAGACGTCGCACACCGGGGCGTCGCCCATCATGTCCTCGAGCTGGGCGTCGAGCGAGTTGTGCGATGACTTCTCGGCGAGCGCGGGCGGCATGGACGGGCGGGTCTCGGGGTAGGAGGCCGCTTCTTCTTGGGCGCTCGACTCGATGGGGCCCTGGGTGGCGGGGTTGGCGGGCGGGACGTGGGCGAGGTCGTAGCGGCCGAGGTACTCGATGCCGAGCATGCGGAAGATGTAGTCGACGATGGACGTCGCCATCTTGATGTTGTCGTGGCCTTCGACCATGCCCTGCGGCTCGAAGCGGGTGAAGGTGAACTGCTCGACGAACGAGCGCAGCGGCACGCCGTATTGCAGGCCGAGCGACACGGCCATGGCGAAGCAGTTCATGAGCGAGCGGAAGGCGGCGCCCTCCTTGTGCAGGTCGATGAAGATCTCGCCGAGCGCGCCATCGAGGTACTCACCGGTGCGCACGTAAATCTTGTGCCCGCCGACGCGCGCCTCCTGGGTGAAGCCCTTGCGCTTCTTGGTGAGGCGGACGCGATCTCGGCCTTGCGGGGCATAGCCGGGAGCGGCGACTGCTTGCGCGCTCTGGGTGACGATGGCGGTCGGCCGCGCGGCCTCTTCGGCGCGGGCCTCGCGCTCGGCGCGGGCGTCGTCCTTCGACTCCTTGCTCGACGACGAGAGCGGCTGCGAGGCCTTGCAGCCGTCGCGGTAGAGCGCGACCGCCTTGAGGCCGAGGCGCCAGCCCTCTTCGTAGACCTTGGCGACGTCGTCGACGGTGGCGTCGTTGGGCAGGTTGACCGTCTTGGAGATGGCGCCCGAGAGGAACGGCTGGGCCGCCGCCATCATGCGGATGTGGCTCATCGGCGCGAGGAAGCGCTTGCCCTGCTTGCCGCAGCGGTTGGCGCAGTCGAACACGGCGTAGTGATCGGAGTGGAGGTGCGGGGCGCCCTCGATGGTCATGCGCCCGATGATGGTGTCGTTCGCCTCCTCGATTTGTTGCGCGGTGAAGCCGAGGTGCTTGAGCAGCGAGAAGCTGGGCTTGCGGGTGGCGGCAGGGACGCCGAGGCGCTCGAACGTCTCCTCGCCGAGGACCCACGAGCCGAACGCCAGCTCGAGGTCGAAGACGCCGGGGATGGCCGTCTCGATCTTGGCGAGGTCGTCGTCGGTGAGGCCCTTCTTTTTGAGGTTGGCGCGGTTGACGTGCGGGGCGGCGAGCAGCGTGTTGGTGCCCGAGACGTAGGCGACGATCTCCTGCGTTTCAGCCTCGGAGTAGCCAAGGCGGCGGAGGGCCTCGGGGACCGACTGGTTGACGATCTTGAAGTAGCCGCCGCCCGCCAGCTTCTTGAACTTCACGAGCGAGAAGTCGGGCTCGATGCCTGTCGTGTCGCAGTCCATGAGCAGGCCGATGGTGCCGGTGGGCGCCAGGACGGTCGCCTGCGCGTTGCGGTAGCCGTGCTCGGCGCCGAGCTTCACGGCCTGGTCCCAGTCTTCACACGCGGCGCGCCACAGCACCTCGGGGCACTTGTCGCGATCGATGGCGTAGGCCGCCTCGCGGTGCATGCCCATGACGCGGAGCATGGGCTCGCGGTTCCTGGCGAAGCCGTCGAACGGGGCCTTGCTGGCCGCGATCTCGGCCGAGACCTTGTAGGCGTGACCGCACATGATCGCGGTGATCGCCGAGGCGACGGAGCGGCCCTGGGCCGAGTCGTAGGGGATGCCCTGGAGCATGAGCAGGGTGCCGAGGTTGGCGTAGCCGAGGCCGAGCGGGCGGTACTGGTGCGAGTTCTTGGCGATGGGCTTGGTGGGGTAGGCCGAGAAGTCGACGAGGATGTCCTGCGCGACGAAGAAGACGCGCACCGCGTGGCGGTAGCCGGCGATGTCGAACGAGCCGTCCTGGCGGAGGAACTTGGTGAGGTTGAGGCTCGCCAGGTTGCAGGCCGAGTCGTCGAGGAACATGTACTCGGAGCACGGGTTCGAGGCGTTGATGCGGCTGGTGTTCGGGCAGGTGTGCCACTTGTTGATGGTGGTGTCGTACTGCATGCCGGGATCGGCGCAGCTCCACGCGGCCTCGGCGATGCGGTGCATCACGTCCCTGGCGTTGTAGGTGTCGACGACCTCGCCGGTGGTGCGGGCGCGGGTCTCCCACGGGCCGCCGCTCATCGCCGCCTTCATGAAGGTGTCGGTGGCGCGCAGCGAGTTGTTCGAGTTCTGGCCGCTGATCGTGTGGTAGGCCTCGCCGTTGAAATCGGCCGGGTAACCCTGGGCGATGAGGGCCTGCGCCTTCTTCTCTTCGCGGGCCTTCCACTCGATGAAGTCGAGGATCTCGGGGTGGTCCATGTCGAGGCAGACCATCTTGGCGGCGCGCCGCGTGGTGCCGCCCGACTTGGTCGCGCCGGCGGCGCGGTCGAAGACCTCGAGGAAGCTCATGAGCCCGCTCGACGTGCCGCCGCCCGAGAGCTTCTCCTGGCGGGCCCGCAGGGCGCTGAAGTTGGTGCCGGTGCCGGAGCCGTACTTGAAGAGGCGGGCCTCGCTCTTCACCAGCTCGTAGATGCTCATGAGGTCGTCGTCGATGGACTGGATGAAGCACGCGGAGCACTGCGGGCGCTCGTAAGCGTTGGTGGTCTCGACCATGTCGTCGGGGCCGCCGTTCTCGTCCCAGGCGTAGCTGCCGCCCTGGCCTTCGATGCCGTAGCGGTGGAAGAGGCCGCAGTTGAACCACACCGGCGAGTTGAACGCGCCGTACTGGTTCACGAGGAGGTACGAGAGCTCGGCCTCGAAGGTGTCGGCCTCTTTGGCGTTGGCGAAGTAGCCGCCGAAGCGCTCGCCGGCCTCGCGGATGGTGCGCGCGAGGCGGTGGACGACCTGGCGCACGCTGGTCTCGCCCGCCTCTTTTTTGCCGTGGAGGCCGGCCTTGCGGAAGTACTTGGAGACGACGATGTCGGTCGCGAGCTGTGACCAGCCGGCGGGGACCTCGGCGCCTTCCATTTTGAAGACGACGGAGCCGTCGGGGTTGGTGATGATGCTGGAGCGGCGCTCCCAGGTGACCTGGTCGAGCGGGTCTTTGCCGCGCTCGGTGAAGACGCGGTCGAAGGCGACGCCGCCCCTGGCGCGCGGGCGCGTGACGGTCCGGGACGCGTGGCCCGCCTGGCCCGCCTGGCCCGCCTGGCCCGCCTGGCCCGCCTGGCCCGCCTGGCCCGGGGCTTCGACGCTCTTCGTCGGTTTCGCCACGCCGCGCTTTGCAGAGCGATGACCGGAGGTCGCGCTTTCTTTTTTCGCGACCACGCCGTCCGTCCCCTTTGCCGCCGAGAGAGCCGACCGACCGTTTCCATTTTCGACGAGCGCCATGTTCTAGCCTCCACGAGAACCACACACGCAACGGGCACACCCCTCCATCCCTCCCGAGCGGGATGGAAGGTGGATCCCTGTCGCCCCAGCACGCCTGATGAACACCTGAGAAGCTTCCCCGAACTGCCCTCTGCCAGCCATCGCTAGCAAACCAACCGCGGACAAACGACCACCCGCAACCAACCTTGTCTCGGTGAACCCGAGGAGAGCTGGAACCGGGCTAAGGAGGCCTGTCGAATGGGATGCGAGACGCGCTACGAAGCGAAAACGCGAAAGCGAAAACCCGAAGCGCAGAAGCGGCAAGTGGCTGTGCGGGATTCCAGCCCTGATGGGGCGTTCACCGGCGCCGTAGGGGTATTGAAGTAGTTTGAGCGGAGGGGTCCGTCAACTGTTTTTGCCAGGATGGCTACGACCGGTGGTGCACACGAGCGAACGCGCCACAAGATGTTGCGATCTCGGGATTCTGAGCGCCTGGACAGCGCTGTCCACAATTGCCCCCGAACAATTGCCCACGTTTTCCCCAGGTCCTCCCCCGGTTGGGGCTGCGAACGGGGCGGGGCGGCGGGCCGCGTCTGGCAAAACGGTCAGGCCGCAAGAATTGCTGGCATTCCTGATCGGGTTGCGCTTCGGTCTCCAAAGTGGCGACAAAATTGAGCGTCTCCGATGGCTTGGCGCTGCGTTGCCGGACCGCTCTTGACGCACGGAGTCGACTGCGCACCACGCAGCGTCATGGGTAGGGGTCGTTCCCCGGCGGCGTGGCGAAGCGCCGGGCCTCGAGCCGGGCCCGATCGGCGTCGCAGGTCCGCAGCTTCTGGCGCAGCTCGTCCGCGGTCGCCTTGAGGTCCTTGTTCTGGTTCACGTAGTTGAGGGCCTCTTTGACCCGGCCGTTGGCGGCCCTGACCTCCTCGTTGGCCTTGTCGCGCGCCTCGGTCGCCTCGCGCATCGCCTTCTCCTGGGCCTGGCGGTTGGTGATCACGTTCTGCGAGACCTCGAGCAGCTCCTGCAGGTCGGCCTCGGCTTTCTTGGCCGCCGCCTTGCTCTCCTCGGCCCGGAGGTTCGCCGCATCGGCGTCGGCGAGGGCCTCGCCGGTCTTCTTTTCGGCGGCCTTCTGGGTGGCCTGCTGGTGCTCCAGCCTGGTGTTCGCCTGGGACACGACGACAGCGGAGGCGACGGCGAGCAAGGTGAGCGCGAGCACCGCGAGGTAGAGCAGGCGCTTCGTCCCCTTCATCGAGGCCTTGAGCCGGGCGTGGTCGCCGGCCAGCTTCTCGCGCAGCTCGACCGCGTGCTCCTTCTCGGTCCTGGCCTCGGTGAGCTCTTCTTCGGCCTTCTTCTGCGCGGTCTGGACGCGCGCCACCTCGACGGTGATGCGTGAGTGCTGGGCTTCGAGCTCCTGGGTCTCGTGGCGCGAGCTGGCGTCGAGGAAGGCCTGCTCGTCCTGCGAGAGGGGGTTGGTCTTGGCCCACGCCAGGGCCTTCTCGAGCACCACGCCGCGGAGCAGGGCGGCGTCGTCTTTGCTCGCGTCGAGCCACTTCCACACGGCCTCCGAGAAGAAGCGGCGCTCGCCCTTGCTGCGCAGCCACTCGGTGTCGAGGGCGCGCTCGTAGATGCGGTTGCGCGGCCGCAGCACGCGCTTTCCCGGGGCGCCCTCGACGTCCTTGATCATGCCGCAGATGCGCAGCTCCATCTGGACGGCGCTCTCGTTGTGGGCGGGCGGGTCCTGGTGGGCGAGGACGCGGCGGTAGAGCTGGATCTTGTCGGCGAGGCGGGCCCCGTCGCGCTCGAGCTTGGGGTCCTCGAAGCGGCGCGCGGCGTAGTTGAGGTTGGTGTCCTCGAGCGGTCGATCGAGGAACTGCTCGTGGATGACCTGATCGGTGGCGGCGCGCTCGCCGCCGCGGGTCACGCGCTTCTGGCGCGCGAGCTCGAAGCAGGCGCGCATGGTCATGTAGGGGTGGCCGTCGGTCCAGTCGTAGACGGCGTCGAGCAGGGCGGCGGGGCTGGCGTCGAGATCGGCGAGGCCGGGGGCGAGGGCGTCGCACTCGGCGCGGGTGAAGTCGTCGACGCGGATCGGGCGCGAGACGTTGAAGGGCGTGACGCTCTTGTTCTTGATGAGGTCGTTGGGGGTGGTGACGCCGATGAGGCAGAACGAGAGCTTTTGCAGCGCCGGGCTGTGACCGCGCTCTTCGTGGAAGCTGCGCAGGATCAGGAGGAAGTCGTCGACGTCGACGGGCGCCAGGCGGACCATCTCGATCTCGTCGAGGAAGATGACGACGGGGGCGCAGTCGGGGTCCTTCTCGACGAGGGCGCGGACGTAGTCGCGGAAGCGCTGGGCGGGGGCGACGGCGCGGCGCTGCCACTCGTCGAGCGGATCGGGCAGGTGCAGGCGGCGGGCGATCTCGTCGACGAGGCCGAAGTACCACTCCTCGGCGGTGGAGGGCGTGCCGGCGGCGGTGACGTCGACGAGGGCGCAGCGGACGCCGCGGCGGGTGAGCTCGCGGGCGGCGCTGAAGCACAGGCTGGTCTTGCCGATCTGGCGAGGCGCCAGGATGTGGCAGTACTCGCCGGCGAGCAGCGCCTCGGGGAGCCGCCGATCGGCCGGGCGCTCGACGTAGATCGATCGTTCGAGCAGGCCGCCGGTGAACTGGAACCGCGAGGGATCGGCCGTTCGGGCGGTCATTGGAGCGATGGTAGCGCGGCGCGCCGGTGGTGAAAGAAAGAGAGCCGAGCCGGCGCGGCGCCTACGCAGGTTTGCCCTCGGCGGTCTCGCCGGCCACTTTCTTCGACCCCCTCTTCCCGCGTTCGACGGCTGGGAAGTACGAATCCACCGACTGGCCGCCGAGCCGGCGCTCGCTGGCGATCTGCTGGAGCGCACCCTCGACGCTGCGGAGCACGTGGTTCGCATCCTCGCGCCATGAAGCGATGCGTGCGCTCGTGCGGCCCGCAACCGAGAACGCTTCTTCGCGAGCGCGAATCGCCGCGTCGCCTGCGGCGATGGCGTCGGCGAGCGGCTTCGCGTGCGCCTTCCTGAGCGCGGCCGGCGTTTCGTCTTCGCCGAGCGCGTGGGCCAGCGCGCGCATGACAGGGAGCTGGCTTTCGAGCGCCAGGCGGACCGCCGCGGAGAGCGGATCCGGGAACAGGCGCGTGAAGAGCGGCGCCTCGCGATCTTGCTTCACATGACCGAGCACGTCGTTGTGAAGCGCGGTGACAATCACGTCCGCCTGAACGTCGCGGCGGCGGACCAGCGCGTGCGCGCGTCCGACCCCACGCTTCCTGGCGCGGCGCTCGGTGTCGAGCGCGTCCCATTGCGTGAGGAGCTTCTCGACGGGCTTGGCGAGCGCGCCGACAGGTTTGTCGCCGTCCTCGGCGGCGAGCGAAAGGGCGTCGGCGGAATAGGCGACGACGCCGTAACTGTCATCCCAGGATGTGCGGGTCGTGAGCTCTCTGCGAGACATTTGAACCTCCTCCGGCGATCAGATGCAGGGTGAGATTACAGGAGGGGGCAGGTCTCGTGGCAAGCGCGCGAGCCCCGTGGCGCAACGATTGTGGGACGCGGCGCGCAAGGGTGCAGGCCGTCACACAGGCGCTGCGCGAGGCGATCCGCCTGGCAGCGTGGCGTTGCGCGGGCGTTGTGAGAGCTGTCGCGCGGAGGGGGGGGCGCGTTGCGGCGGATGTGGGAGGCGGCGCTTCCGTGCACGGGTAGGGGCGCAATGCGTGCGGAGGGCGCGTTGCTTGAGACATGCGCGTGCGATGCAGGGAGGCGGCGCGCGGAGGCGAGTGCGCGGTCGTCTTGTCGTTTGAGGGCACCGGCGTACTCAGGGAAGGCCGGCCAGCGGTGGCGGTTCGGCTGGTAGCGATGACTTGGTGGGGCGTACGACGTAAGCTTCGGCTCATGGCGTCGTCGAAGAAAACCGGCCGAAGCGACCAGCACTTGGGATTCGACGATCTTCGAGCTGAGAACCTTGAAGCCATTCGGGCCGGCGAGTTTGAGTCCTTTTGCTATGCCTTGCTCGAAGTGGAACGGTTTGACCGGCATACACAAGCCGAGGTCTCTGGCCCTCAGCGCCAGTACGTGGCCGACGGAGGTAAGGACCTTGTCTTCAAAGTTCTCGGGCTGCCGAAGCAGTCCAAGCAAGAATATGAGGTCGAGCACGGCTTGGCACTGACAAACGATGCCGGCACCGTCTGCTTTAGCTGCAAGAGTGGGGACAAATGGCGAGAGAAGGTGCTCAAGGAGGCGGATGCGCCTGCGGGAGGAAAGAAAAGGGCGCCCGTCGACTACCTTCTTGAAGGAGGGTCCTTCACGATTCTCGTCAATGATCGTGTCGGTAAGGATGATGTGTACGAGACCAGGACGAAGCCCGCAAAAACGAAGAGCGGCAAACGTCCCCCGAGTACGTCGACAACTCGCAAAACGCTTCTGGAGAATGTTGCCGCCAGGCTATGGGCACAAATGCGCAAAGTCGAGCGCAGCGCACCCGATCCGACACCGCGACTCCGTATTATCGACGCCAACGATCTTGCTGCGTACCTCAGACGACGGCGCCCCATCGAGCTAGGCGATGAGCTGTTGAGAAAGCTTGGGGTTGCGCTCGTACCGGGACTGAACCCGATTGACTACTGGCGCCACGATCACGAAATCGAACGCGAGTGGCCCGAGTTTGTCGAGGACGATGCTCGCGTGCAGATGAAACGCGAGGTCCGACGAGCTCTCACGGCGGAAACGGATGACCCCTACGCGCGCATCTTGTGGGTTCATGGCCCTCCCGGAGTCGGGAAGACAAGACTTTTGTTGGAGCTTTTGTCTGAAACAGACGATGTCGCGCAGTCTTTGAAACAACGAACGCGCGTGGCCTTATCATTCCAACCTGGGCTCGAAGCCATCGAAAATTACTCGATTGCGGAGCGGTTTCCGAGATCCGTGATCATCGTGGATGATTGCCCGGCCGAAGAGGTGCAGTCGCTCGTCAAAAGGTTCGCATATATTGCAAGGAATAGTCGTGCAGCGCTCGTGATCGTTACGCCGGGACTGCCGACGGACGATGACCTTCAACGGCAGCAGAAATCCGGAGTACGTGTGTTGAAGCTCACTCCGCTGGCGCACGCGGCGCACGAACAGCTAATACGACGTGCACTCGGTCAGCTCACCGCGCAGCAGGGGCCTGCGGCGGAAGTAGTTCAGCAGGTCGAGCGGTTCTCCGAGGGGTACCCATGGTACGCGGTGTTGATCGCGCGCGGGTGGAAGGAAAACCCTCAAGCTCCACTTGCATCTGCTGCTGACGCCGCAAAAATGGCGCTCGCCTCGCGCACTGAAACAAACAACCTGGAAAGCGAGCGCTACAACCTCGCGCTAGATAGGGCACGTTGCCTCGTCATCGCCATGTTGACGGAGCACTTGGATTGGGACTCCATCTCTCCAACGGACAGGGCCGGGCTTCTACAAGCTGTCGGACTCGACACCTGGCGTAGGCTGGAAGACCTTGCGTTTGGGTGTGTTCGCCGCGGTATTCTACGGATGCGACTGAAGCACAGGTATAAATATGTGACGCCTCTCGTGCTGGGACGAGAAGTTTTGTTGATGCTATCGTTTCCGCCCGACGATGAACCTCGATCTCCGCTCGATCGGGCGATCCGCGAACATGCGGCGAAGTTCATCCCAATGTTCTACGAGCTGCTGAATCGTTTGGACATTGGCTCAGAGAGAGGTGGCCAGGCGCTCGCCGCGATCGCAAACCGAGTTTTGAGTGAAGTGCAAAGCGGGGATGACATTGCTGTACTCACGCGAGGAACACTTCAGGGTCCACCGCTTCGGTTTGCAGTCCGCTGCGAACCCCGTCGTACTGCGGCGGTGCTTCGCCAACTGATCGAAGCCACACCGGTCGAGACGCTTCGGGAGCTCGAGAGTGTTCGCCGCGATCTGGTTTGGGCGTTGGAATCTTTGTCCCGTCGAAGGACGGGCTTCGGGGACGCCGAAGCCGCCCTGTTTAGATTGGCCTGCGCCGAAAATGAAGCTTACGGGAACAATGCAACGGCAGTGTGGGGCAGTCTATTCTCGGTCGAGTTGAATTCAACTTATTGCCCCTTGGGCGAACGATTGCAGCTCCTGCGATTTCGATGCACACAAGGTGATTCGGCGGTGCGTCTCGTCGGCCTGTCCGGAATACCCCATGCGATATCGGCGCATATCGTCGGGTACGGCGGTGACCCGCAGGACGGCCCGCACGAAAGCCTCACCCGTCAACAGGCACGCGCAGCCCGCGTCGATGCATGGGAGCTACTGCTGGAGCTCACGAGCGATGTCCTGCCCGAAGTAGCGGAACGCGCTCAAAAGTTGGCAATCGAGAACTTGCGGGACGCCGCTCGTACGGACCTTGGTGGCGATGTCGCCCAGATGATGATTAAGAGAGTCGCGAGCTTTGACGCAAAGGCCATGCTCGCTCTGCGCGAGAAAATTGTGCATGTGGATGCATATGATCACGAGTGGATAGAGACTGATCCCGAGGCACAAGCAAGTTGGATGCGGCTGAAGGTTGTCACTGCGCCGCAGTCTTATTCAGAACGTCTTCGACAGCGTGTTGGCACTTGGTCACGCGGGGGCGACGAAGAGGAGGATGATGCCGGCATCGGCGCGCTTGCGGCGGAGGCAGCCCACGAGCCCGAAGTGCTAATGGCCGAGATGGACTGGCTCGATTCCAGCGTTGCCGTACGTGCACCCTTGTTCTTTGTCGCATTGGGCAAATCAGATGCACGCGGAGCGTTCTTGGAATCGCTCTTAGAACGTGCGCGCGGTGGGAAGGCGCATGACGGATTGTCCGGATACCTTCGCGGGTGGCAGCAAAGTGGACGTGCATCGGAGGTAGATAAAGTTCTCCGCGCCATGCGCGCTGAGCCGGCGCTCGCGGTTCACATGGCACTCTCGATCTGGCGGATGGGAGCGACCGAAGAGCGGATGACGTGGCTAACGGAAGATATTGCCGCTGGAAGGCTGACAGACGGTGCAATTGGAGCTCTAGTGTTGGGTAGCTGGGAGCTGGATGCTTCAGACGAAGCATTGCGTAGGATGGTGAAAGCCCTTTTAATTACAGGGACTCTCACGGCAGCATCAGTGGGATTGACCCTGGCTGTACGTCGCTTGAATGCTCGCGACTCGATCGAGGAGTCCTGGAGCGTTCTCATAGAACGCCTTTTGGACTTCCTTGCGGATAACCCGCAAGGAGGTTTGGCGGACTATGATTGGGGCCGCGGAGGCAAGCTGTTGGTCCGAACGGGACGTCTTGAGGTGGCGCTCTCGCTCGCACTGCGCGTCATCGGTCACGATGATATGCGTACGAGCCTCGATCACGGTTGGGAAGTGCTTCGAGCTTGCATTGCACAGGATCCGAGAGTGGGGTGGCGGGGATTCACGTCGCTGCTCGAAAGGCGAGACGCTCATCTGCTGACAACGACGCTCCGATTCCGAGAGCTTGGCGAAGCATTCCCCGCCGACGAAGTTCTCGCATGGGTAGGTCGGAACGAGCAGCGAGCGGCGTTGATTGCAAATCTGTGCGCACCTCATGCAGATGACCTTTCCCCGCTCGCTCGGGGGCTGCTTATTCGCTTTGGGCCGGAGAGCCGGGCTGCAGGCGTGCTCGAATCGCGGGCACGTTTCACACCGCGCGCCACGTCGAGCCTCGCGGAGTTCAGCCAAAAGCAACTTCGACGTGCGCGCAGCTGGGCGAAGGACCCGCATCCCAACGTGAGAACGTGGGCGGAGCGCGTCGCAATCAACTCAAAGAACGATTTCGATGTGCACGATGCGGAAGAAGAATACGAGCGGCGGCGCTGGGGCACGTGAGAGCTTTCAGCAAGCGTTCGCGACGCTTCATCAGCACTGCTCGTTGAAGTAGCTGGCGACCAGCTTGTTGGGGAACGTGTACGTGCCGGCGACGCGGCGGACCAGGCCGGCCTGGTAGAGGCGGTGGTACTCGTCGGTGCTGAGCCTGGCGGTCGGATCGCGCAGGAGGAGGCAGAGCGGCTTGCGTAGATCGGGCTGGTCGGCGACGCGGAGCCAGACCTGGCGGAGGACGGTGGCGCAGTGCTCGATCTTGAGGCGCTCGACGTCGAGCAGCTCGGCCTTGGGGACGCCGGTGCACTCGAGGAAAAGGATGAGGCGGCAGAGGTAGGGCTGGCCGTCGACCATGTCGACGAGGTGGGCGAGCTCGCCGTCGCTCCAGCGGCTGCCGTAGAGCCTGGCCATGGCGCGCAGGTCGACGGGGCTGAAGCTCTCGATGCGGATGTGGGTGGCGCTGGCGAAGAGCTCGGAGACGGCGTCGGGGGCGTAGAAATAGAGGCTGGAGCCGGCGACGGCGAGGACGAGGCGGAACTGGGCCCAGAGGGGATCGCCGAGGGCGCCGGCGCGGACCCACTGGCGGAGCATGCGGGCCATGGGATCGCCGATGGGCTTGCCGACGAAGCGATCGGCGCGATCGATGGCGAGGATCAGGCGGGCGCGGCCCTCGCGCAGGATGCGGCGTTCGAGCAAACTGGTGAGGCGGGTCTCGGGGGCGCCGGGGCGCTTCCAGGCGCGCTCGACCCAGGTCTCGACGTCGTCCGGGACGTCGTCGCCGCCGGCGTCGCGGACGGCGCGTTTGTAGGCGTCGACGAGCATGTGGCCGAGCTCGAGGAAGAACTGGGTCGGGTCGGCGAGGACGCCGTCGCCGAACGAGCCGAGGTCGATCAGGAGCACCAGGGAGCGCTGCTCGCCGTCGTCGTCGCGGTGGTCGTCGCGGAGGCGCGCGACGAT